>Ga0207416_1000515_pt1 | contig 65150 bp, 62 predicted proteins | sample PaiPotPPM11metaG_FD_184107 | JGI IMG/M metagenome (GOLD analysis project Ga0207416, IMG submission 184107) | Iron sulfur acid spring bacterial and archeal communities from Banff, Canada, to study Microbial Dark Matter (Phase II) - Paint Pots PPM... ... | reverse complement strand
GATGAGCATTGGACACGTGCTCACGTTTCCGACTCCGACAATGCGACTTCTTGTCGCACTCTTCTCGACTCAGTATAGCCAATGCACGAGAGATTTTCCAGGGGGAAAGAGGGACAATTTTAGCGACAAAGGGAACCACTTCAGCTCACAAAGGCTCTGTTTATCGGAGTCCCTGTAAATTACGGTTTCAATTTGAGTCTGTCTCACTTTGCGTGAAATCTCTAGCATATGCCGGAGAGAAGGAGGCATCCACAGGCTTCGGGAAGAAATCTCTCTCAATAGAGACCTCCCCAAAGACTCTGCAATCACGCAAAGTGAGACAGACTCCATCAATGTGAGGTAAGATCAGTTCTAGAGCGGGTTGGCACGCATTCAACCTGCATAATTATGGGATGCCGCACAATTATATCACAAGGGTGAGAGCTGAGAAAGACGAGTCTGGCTGATGATTCCTCGCAATTGTGCAAAGCTCCATGAGAAGCATGTTACTATGGTTCGGCTTTGCAAACATCTTAACATCTTAATTTGTGCAAAGAGGCTTGTAACCTAACCTGCTTGCAAGGGCCTAGAAGATGTGGGTAATCACCAGTCAAATGAGGATTGCCTGTTAGAACGCGAGTTGGTACAATAACTTTCTGTGCTAGTTTCCTACCTAATCATTTACAACTTGCCGAGGAGGTACTATATGTTTGATCAAAGCAAAATTGGGCATAGCTTTTCCCCGTTTATGATAGAGGTTGAGCGCTGCAAAATTCATGAATTGGCTCTGGCTATTGGTGACGATAATCCTGTCTATCATAGCCGCGAAGCCGCCCAGGCCGCAGGCTACCAGGATATGCCACTTTCACCTACTGCTCCTACTATTTTCAGCTTCTGGGGCAACCCGCATTTTCGTGAGCAGTTGACCAGCGTTGGTATCAACGTGATGCGTGTTCTCCACGGAGAAGAGTCATATGAGTATCTTGCTGCCATCTATCCCGGCGATACACTTACTGGTGTAACAACGATTAGCGATGGCAAAACACGCCGTAGCAAAGATGGTTCTATGGATATTATCACCTTACAGACCCAGTATACCAATCAGGATAATCAGCCAGTGTTGAATGCCACGACCATGTTTGTGGTGCGTGAATAAAAGTGATAGAAGGAGAGAAAAGTATGGCAACGAATGGACGAAGCCTGCGTACTTCGCAGAAATTGTATTTTGAGGATATCCAGGTGGGTGACGAGATACCTCTGCTCGTCAAAGTACCCGTTACGCATCTTCAACTGGTACGCTACGCTGGCGCATCAGGCGACTTCAATCCTTTGCATACCGATCCCAAAATCGGAGAGACGATTGGTACTGGCGGCATTATTGCTCATGGTATGCTCATTATGGGCTTTGTGGGACAGTTACTTAGCGATTATGTTGGGCCTGAGGCTCTGCGCTCATTTGGAGTACGCTTTAAGGGTATGACGCACTTGAATGATGTAATTACGTGCTCTGGGTTAATTACTAAGAAATACGAGGAAAATGGAGAAGCTAGGGTTGCAGGGAAAATACAGGCTATTGATCAGAACGGCGATATAAAGGTAGCTGGCACATTTGTCGCTGCTTTTCTGCGTCGCGATAGCTAACCAACTCGCCGGATGTAACTCCTGAGGTGACCTCAGGAGTTACAAGTCAGAAGCATCCTGATGCAATTATGATGAATAAGCTAATAGTACTATGCTTTATCTGCTGTATACGAGAGGCGTGTGGTGGATATCGTATGCTTCTTAACAGGAAGTCGTTCAAAAAAGGCAAGTCTATTATAGTTGGTTGTGGAGTATGCAGCAGGAACAGAGGGTTGATCTGCAAAAGACCATTTTGTTGATCGAGGACCATGTTATTTTTAGCATGATTATGAAACAAGCGATAGAGCAGGACACATCTCATCGCGTCATATACATCACGGATGGCTCAAGGATCCAAGAAGTGGTTAAAGAGAACAAACCACACTTGCTTGTCCTGGATTATACGTTGCCGGGTAAGAATGGTATCGAACTCTACGATCTCGTTCATACGATCGAGGGTTATGAGCATATACCCGCCATAATGGTAAGTGCTGAATTGCCCCAGCAAGAGATGGCACAACGCAATATTCTGGGGTTACAGAAACCATGCAGAACAAGTGAACTTGTCCAGGCTGTGGAGCAATTGCTCACATAGTATCTCTCTCCCCGTTTTCAGGTAATAATCTCAGAATAGACCTACAAAGTTGCGTCTTACTATGAGGGCTAGGCTCGCAGTAAAGCCGTGTAGGAAGGAACGTTTACCTACTGGACCGATTTCCCCACTACAGAATAGTCCTGCAAGTGGCAGCGTTCCAAATTCTTGCGCAATCAACTTGGCATCATGATGAGGCTCCCCAAACATATTGAGGCCACGACCGTTACAGGTACATAGGATCGCGGCTACAGGCTGCCTGCCAGCCAATTCAACTTTTGCCAAGATGAGCAGTTCACGTAGATCCAGGTCTGCAGTTGTGGCGTCACGCATCTGAAATTGAATAGTCTGGCCTTGGCGCGGTATTGCCCCGATTGCCAATGCGCCGGTATGTCGGTCAATCCCGATAAGCTGGCGAATCAGGAAGCTCCCACGTTCAAGGGTACGGGAATACTCATCAGCAGCTAGGCCAACGAGCAGGTTACGTCGTGCGCGGCTCTGAAGTTCTGGGCTTAAGTCCTCTAGTGTATCGACAAGCAGTGCGAAAGCCGGACGATTCGAGATAGTTGTGATCAAGTTCTTATTCCGCACTTTTGTAATCGTCCAGGGTTCACCAATTGGCTCGCAGCCCTGTGACAGCAGGGGAAAAACAGTATATTCTCCTCCCAATGCTAGGCCGACTGCGCCGTCCTCATAGACCTCGTCGTTGCAAAAAATGTATGCACACCGCTCTTCGAAATCGCCCGAGGCCAGTCCACCAAGTATAGGTGCGCCGGGATAGGCATATGAAAGGGCCTCGATCAATCGCTCGCTATCCGTCTGAAAGGGATCGGCAAAGATAAGAAATGCATTCACATTGTCCGGCTGGAGATTGAGACGTGTATGCCACTCCTCGGGATCGGTACAGTTCGTAATCAGTTCAGGTGTAAAGCGTATCGCTTGTAATGAAGCATCAGGGAGGGAGAGCGCGAGCAGTGAGAGAGCTGGAACATCCTCGAGTTCGAGCCCCTTACCGACAATTCCCTGACCAGAGCAGCCGAGCAGGACGCGTGCCCCTGTTTCACTGCGTACCCGGCGTGCTATCTCGGGAAAATGGTCGGCATAAATATCGCTGACAAACAGGAATACAAGGTCAGTGGGGATACCTGCAATCTGAGCAAGTGCTCGCTGAAGTGCTGTATCCCATTGGTCATCTTCTATGATCGCACTCTTGGCGATCGGATCGCATTCTTCCATGGTAGCAATTGTAGTTTCCTCGTGACACTCTCTACCCGCCTTTCGGGGGTGAGCTTCTACCTCACTCCAACGGTGTGGCCTGTCCCCGAAGAGACCTGCTCCAAGAGCAGTGGTTGACCCGTTGACTGCGATAGACAACAGGCATCGAGTGATGCCAGGGGCGTGTCTGCCCTCCTACTACTTCGGCCCAAATAGCCTCCGTAGATACGTTGGTGCTCCAAGTCTCTGCCTTGATCCTGCACCAACACAGGAGGCACCTTTTGAGCCAACAGAATACTTCTGTGCCGTGTTCTTATGAGTGAGCAGGCCAACGGGCTTGGACCGTACCTGCGAGCAACCCACCACGGTTATCTGTTATCAGCTCTTGCGCTCTCACCCTCATTCCATTCCCTTTTTGTTTCCTACTATTTACAACGAGGCATATTCGAATACGTAACATGATAGTATTCCTATTTGGAGGATGAAATGCGGAAATATGGCAACGAAGCGTATGCAAACATGCGGCACTTTCATCCCAATCTCCTACAAGGGGGATGGGACTTCCCGTGCCGCTTTCGTTAATCCCGATTGTTGGCCGGGACGTGCAGTGACAAGATCCATCTAGGAACAAGTCGATTGTACATCATGCACTATTATAGACCTTCCATAGTCAAGTCTTCGAAGAGAGCAACGTCGCGGCGAATGACATCCAGGCTAGTGCGCCAGAATGCTTCAGAGCGAATGTCAATGCCGAAACTTGCTGCCAGCGTTGCCGCATCAGCCAGACCAGTTGACGATAGGAATTCGTCATAACCCTGCTTGAACGTTTCGGGGTCTTGCTGATAAAGCGCATACAATCCCAAGCCAAAGAGCAGACCAAACATGTAAGGATAATTGTAGTATGAATGCCCCGTACTGTAATAGTGGGGCTTGACTGCCCACATATACGGGTGCAATATTGTCTCGTCCAGTCCGTCCCCATAGGTTTCGCGCTGGGCCTCTAGCATTATATTATTCAACTCATCAACGGAGAGTTCCCGCTGGTTGCGCTTCTCGAAGAGGCGTTGTTCGAAGAGGAAACGGCTGGTGATATCCACGATGATCTGGCACGAGCCCTGTAGCGATGCCTCCAGAATTGCAATCTGCTCCTGTTTGTCTGCTTTTCGCAGTGCTGCCTGACGCACGATCGTTTCACAGAAGGTACTAGCGGTCTCGGCCAGGGTCATGGGATGGGATCTCTGGAGCTGTGTACGCGGGGCCAGATTCAGGTTGTGATAGCCATGGCCCAGCTCATGGGCCAGCGTACTGACACTAGCAAACGCTGGCTTGAAGTTGGCGAGGACACGCGATTCGCTAGCACGCAAAGGGGCACAATAGGCTCCATCATGCTTGCCGGGGCGAGGCTCTGCATCGATCCAGTGTTCGCGGAATGCACGTGCTGCAAAGTCAGCAAGTCGGGACGAATAGGAAGCAAATTGCTCTATGATAAACGAAGAGGCCTCATCAAACTGCCAGGTCCTGTCACTCGTGCCTAATGGTGCAAAGATATCATACCATGTGAGACGTGGCAGGTTGAGTGCACGCGCTTTGGCATGCAGATAGTGACGCAATGTCGGAAATGAGGCACGTGCTGCACTGAACATAGCGTCGAGTGTCTGGCGATCAATGTTGTTGGCGAAGAGCGATGCCTCCAGCGGAGACTCCCAATTACGGTGACGTGTCAGGGTATTGACTTCGCCCTTAATGCTATTGAGTGCTGCCGCCAACGGAAGTGCCGCACGCTGCCAACCAACCAGTTCTGCCTCATATGCACGACGACGTATATCGCGATCGGCCTCGTAGGCCAGATTGCGAATCATGCTCATCGGCAATATTTGTATTTGGCCCATCAATTCCAGCTCAACTGTTAACTGTGACGTGAGATTACCATGTAGCTTGGCCCAAGCCGATCCACCACTGATATTCAATTCGGTTGCAAGCTCTTCCTCGGCTGGTGACATCAGATGTAACGAGTGCTCTTTTGCTTTGCGGAGTACATGGGCATGATCTTGCGCTACTGCCGAACCTTCGATTAGCGTATCCACATCCAATGCCCCGACCCAGGCCGTAAAACGCGTTCCCAACTGTCTAAGCTGGACCTTGTGTTTCTGTAGCTCACTCGAGCGAGCTTGAGCAACATCATCATGCGAATTTGTGTGGACGAAGCAGTCGATGTACACAGAGAGCGTTGTTATACTATCTAGAACCTCATTGTAATGTTCGACGATTGTTTCAAACGTCTGAACAAGGTTCTCATCTACAACCAGATCAGGTTGCTTCATGATCTGGTGAGCATCGAAGAGCTTTACAAGATCAGCAATCTTCTGTACAATATGCTCGAAGCCCCGTGCGAACTCCGGTGACTCCAAGCCTGGATAGATAACGCTCATGTCCCAATGAGGTAACGATTGGGTAGTAGCCACTTACTATATCCTCTCTACCTTGAAATAATGCTGCTTGTATTGTAGCATGCCGTTTAGCAACTGGGAATAGTATGATGAGATAGTACTCAGAGCTTATGAATGTTCCCGTCAAGAGCGGCTCTGCTCGTCAAAATAGCAAGCATTAACTGCAATAGGAGCTCGTGTTCGATAATTCGCAAGCCCTGAGATAGTACTGGATGGGGCATGAAATACATACCTGAATAGCTCTTTTATCTTATATCTTAATGGTTTTTTAATGAAATAATTTGACATAACTAATATAATAAGATTAAATGTCGACTCACACATTGATAAACAAATGCCCTATCGCGAAAAAAACAACCATAGTATATAACTATTGAGAAAGAGATGCCCAACAATGCAGGATGTTTGCATAGACAGTGGTAGCCAGCAGTCATCATATATAAGCCTGCATCTATATCAACAAGAGCTGATGCACTACCTCGCGAATGTCAGTGCTACGTTGCGTCCTCATACTAACATGAATGCTCTTCTCAAGCATCTTGTTGTTATCATACAAAACATACCCGGCTTTTACCACTGCGCCCTTTACTTGCATGAACAGCAGCATTTCTATCGAGTGCATCTTTCCCTATCAGGCCAAGAGCAGGTTACATATTTCAGGCAATATCCTTTGTCTGCAGCATGTGTCGATACGCTTCTAAGTGATGAGTATCGTGTAGGGCAAGCATACGTCATTGCTGTGAATGGTGAGGGGAACCAACCTGAGGCGGTGCGGCAGTTGTTTGCATCCTTTGAACCAGCATATAATACAGTACCAGCTAAACCCTATATAGGCAAGTATGCAGTCCAAGCAAGCATATCAGCTGAGAATATTATTGCTATGCCACTTCATGGTGATACCAATATGCTTCTGGGCTTTCTACTCTGCATGCCATCTCCTCGAAGAGCAGATACTATCCAGGAGATCCTGTCGCTCCTTGGATTGTTTACAGATCAGGTTGCAGCTCTGCTGGAGAAAACGCGCCTGCATGAAGAGGTGCAAAACGCGCACGAGCAGGCCAGGGAGTCCGAGCAGCTCATCAATCATTTCTTAGTAACGGCATCCCACGAATTACGCACTCCGCTGACGTCAACCCAGGGTTATCTCGAATTGCTCAGTGAATTTGGTAGCACGCTAACCGAAGATATGAGAGAATGCTTTGTAGACAATGCTCGCCGCTCCTGTGAAGAGCTAATTCTGATTGTTAGTGCGATCATGGATGCTAGTCGTCTCGATCAAGATAAGTTAGAACTCAGGCCGCGTTCTGTGAATCTGTTAGATAGCGTACAAGGGATTGTGGAGATCTTACAGCCTGTCGTGAACAAAGAGGAGCGGAGGGTCGAAATCACGGTTTCTGAACAATTCAATGTCTGGGTAGATGGTCTGCGACTCCGCCAGATCCTGCTCAATCTGTTGAATAATGCCTTGAAATATACACCAGCGTCGGCGAAAATTGCCATTGGCGCAGAAGAATTGCATTATGAAGAAATGTGTCAGTACTTTGCCGTCGTCCAACAAACTATAACGCCTCCCAGTGAGCGTCCATACATAGTCGTTAAAGTTCGTGATTGGGGACCGGGTATCGCGCCGAAGTACCAGTCACGTCTCTTCACTAAGTTCATGCGTCTGAGTGAGACCTTGAACAGTATGCAACGGGGAGCTGGCCTGGGCCTATATTTATGTCGCCAATGGACTGAGGCAATGGGTGGCTATATCTGGGTTGAGAGTATAGGTGTTCCAGGTGAAGGCTGCACCTTCTACGTCGCCTTACCGTCCGTACAAGCATCGCCACAACACAGTCAGGCATAGGGTTTATCGTTTACGAGAGACTTTAAAAAAATCCTCTTAAGACTGTAATACCTATGTATATCATTTTGTTTATTTTTAATCGTACTTTGAGGGATTTCCGTGAATACACAAACGCAACGTACAATGATCACATTCAAGCAGGGTGACGTCAAGTTTACCTATCGCGTCGGTGGCATCGCTATTCACAATGGGCGCGTTCTCTTCCAGAAAGCCACTGCTGATCCATACAAGACCTTCTGGTTTTTGCCAGGTGGACGGGCTGAGTTAGGTGAAACCGCATAGGCATTAACTTAAGAGAAAGGGGATGACAAAAAGGGGCTCCATCTGACATCATAGAAGAAAAAGTGGGTCATGATGAAAAGGAGCCAAACATGATAAGTGTATCACAGATCCAGGAAGCCTTCGAGCAAGTGTTGGAGAAAGATGCCAATCGTTTGGCACGAGAAATCGGGTTTGTGAAGCGGGAGCGGAACCTGAGTGGAGCGGACTTCGTGCAAACGCTGGTCTTCGGGTGGCTTGAAAAGGGAGATGCGAGCCTAGAGAGACTGACGCAAGTCGCCCAAGAGCGAGAGGTCACCATCTCAGCGCCGGGCTTCTCGAAGCGTTTTACCCCACAAGCGGCGATCTTGCTTGAGAAGATCTTGGGGTGTTTAGCACAGTATCGTATGCGTGCAGAAACAGTAGATATTCCTTTGCTGCGCCGCTTCAGCGCAGTTATCCTGGAAGACAGCAGCTCAGTGACGCTGCCAACGGTTCTGGTGAAGGTGTGGCGAGGCTGCGGAGGGAGCAGAAATGCGAGCAAGTCAGCAGTGAAGATACATGTGCGGTGGGATGTCCTCAGTGGCGAACTAACTGGCCCGATCCTGACAGATGCTCGTGTGCCCGATGTGCGTAGTCCCTTCAAAGAGACGTCCTTACCAGCTTGGAGCTTGTACATAGCGGATCTCGGGTACTTCGATCTGGCTTGGCTGGGGCAGCTAGCCAAACGGGTCGATGGAGAAAAGCGGTTCTTTCTCATGCGTCTCAAAGGTCAGGTAAAACTGTATTGGAGGACAGGTAAACAGATAGAGCTGCATGGATTGTTACCACAGCAGGTTGGGCAAGCTGCCCAATACGGGGTGCTTGTGGGAGCACGAGCACGACTACCTGCTCGTTTGATCATGATTCGGGTCCCAGAGGATGTGGCAGAACAACGGCAAGAACGTTTGAGAGAAGATGCCAAGAAAGATGGCAAGCAGGTCACCGAAGAGCAGCTCTATCTTGCGCAATGGATTCTTCTGATCACCAATGTCCCCAGCAAGCTCATGAGTATGGCAGAAGCGTTGATCCTCGTTCGCCTGCGGTGGCAGATTGAACTGCTTTTCAAACTGTGGAAAACGTACGGGCAGGTCGATGAGTGGCAGACCAAAAAACCATGGCGCATCTTATGCGAGTTCTATGGAAAGTTAATTGCCATGCTTCTTCAGCATTGGCTTCTGCTTTTGGGATGTTGGCACGATCCACATCGCAGTATTGTCAAGGCGGCCGAAGTGATTCGTCGTGCGGCACTTCGTTTGATGGCTGCATTGCATGCAGATGCCTCTGTTGCTCGTGTCCTGCATTCCATCCAGCGGTCTATGCGCTCGGGATGCCGCTTAAATACACGCAAGACCTATCCCAACACCTCGCAGCTTCTACTTGATGGACTTGATTGGCCGATTGGTGAACTTGCTTCACTTCCCATGGTTGAGGGATCTGGTGAAACATGAGCTTTCCTGAGTGGGGCACCCGGGATCTCTGCCATGCCATCTGCCTTAAGTTAATGCCTATGGGGTGAAGGGATGGATGAGGCTCTTGTCGAGCAAGGCACTGAGGCGAGGACGCGAGATGAGCCTCCCCGGTGCAACGGGGATATAGAATTTAGTGGCCAGCAGTTGGCTCTGGATGACCATTGACCTAGTCATGATCGTTTACCTTGCTCATGCTGCAAATATTCCTTTTTCTCTCCCAATAAACTGATCCTTTCTCTACAAAGATCTACTTCTTAGCTATTCTACCATGGCAAACAAGCTTTGCAAAGCATATAAAAGGCGTTGGGAGAGTGCTTGCTTCAAAAGAAGGATGCTCTAGAGGGAGTCGGTACTGTTGAGGTTTGCATAGCTGAGATCGACAAATCTAAGATTTGCATGGCTGTTGAACCGATGGGAGTACAAAACAGTCAAGTGGATCTGACGCATGCCTTAGAATACCAAGGGAGGGTGCCATCTAACAACTGACAGAGGTAGACAACTATGAGAAAACTTGGTAAACAATTTTCTACTGCCGCATTGATATCATAGGTGCTAGCGCGTTGATATCATAGGCACAGGTCAAAGCAGCCTAACTGATGTTAGGGGCCCAGTTTATCATGCACCTTTAGGTATCGCGGGCGCGATACCTAATATTAGCCCCAAAAGAGCGCATATACCATTCTTAGTGGTATATGCGCTCTTCCTTATGCCAAAATACTGCTTAGACGAGAGATGCTTCTAGGGCCTTATCGAGGTTCTTGAAAAAGCTGTTCAGTGAACTTTTCACAACTGGCTGGCCAATTGGGTTATCTGCGATAGCGATCACACCTTCGAGGTCGGCGTTTGCTTCGTAGGTGAGTAATGCGCCGTCGGCCTCATCAGCTATGCTGATCTTGTTAACCGCGTTAACTGAATTACCCTTTCCCTTAAGGTGAACCTGCAACTCAAGGGAGTTCGGAGCTTGTTTGTTGACAATATCAACACTCACTCGGAATGGTCCATGCAGACCGGGCAGAGGAGTCGTAACATCAACCGCGAGCTGGTCGGGAGATGCATATTCAACCCCTTCGCAGCCAGGAATGGCAGATTTCAAGATCTCTGGATTGAGAATAGCGTTAAATACTTGTGCGCTAGATGCTTTAAATTTACGTGTACCGTTGAGCTTCATCTAGATATATCCTTCCTAAATGCGCTTTTTGAAATGCGAAATTGTTCTACAGACAACATACCACCTGCTGGCACATATTCGCGCCTGAGGGAGTACCCTTGCCTGCATGGACAGATGCTACCAGACAAGCCCATGTATGTCAAGTTGAGAAGAGCACAATTTACCGATAACTGTGTTGACACAGAGTACGTGTGGTCTTTCAGCTCTTCTTCTGCTGATGAGAAGAGTTCTTTTTACTCTTCTTGAAAAATTGCTTAGATATGATTCTGATGCTAATTCAACTGACAATAAGGTCCCGGTAAGCATGAAACTATGATGGCTCAACTGTGATAATACTTAGATGCACTGCGTAGAACTAAGAGGGATTAGTTGTAGAAGGGTATTGGGGTATGGTGAGAGTATACTTTTATCCCAATTATGGTATAATACAAATATGGACAAGGAACGTCGGCCTATCCATTGGGTTGGTAGCAGTGAAAAAGACCTGAGTAGCCTTCCTAGGCCAGTCAAGCGTCGGATAGGACACGCGCTGCACCTAGCGCAAATTGGCGATAAGAGTGAGAACGCCAAGCCATTAAAAGGACTTGGTCCCGGTGTCTTTGAAGAAGTTGCCGATTATGACGGTGACACCTTTAGAGCTGTCTATACAGTGCGCCTAAGCAGCGGTGTCTATGTGCTACATTGTTTCCAGAAGAAAAGCAAGCATGGCATCGAGACACCGAAGAAGGAGATAAACCTGATCAAGCAACGTCTAGCCGAGGCAATTGAGCAGGATAAAAGAGCAAAGGAGAAGAGACCATGAGTGAAGGTATAACTCCCAGCAGTGGCAATGTATTTGCGGATATAGGGCTTCCATACCCTGAAGAAGCGTTAGCAAAGTCACAATTAGCGTACCGCATAGCAACTATTATAAAAGCCCGAGGGTTGAGCCAAAAAGAGGCGGCAGATCTACTTGGTACGTCACAATCAAAGATCTCCCTAATTAGGACTGGTCAGCTTGGTGGGTTTACCATCGACCGCCTTATGCGCTTTCTGACTGCGCTTGATGAAGAAGTCGAGATAATCGTACGCCACAGGCAAGGCCCATCTGCCTTGCATGTAGCACTGGGCTAAAGCAGAGACTAGTATGATACAGCGCGTTCCTGGCTGTAGTCATCATGAATACTGTCATGGGCAAAAATGACGGTAGCTAGGACCCAATCCCGTGTGAGTCAAGGAAGGGACTCCTAATGCAGAAATCGTCGCCGTTGATCACCAAATACGACCTGTTAGGAATTGGGCTACTCATTCACATAGCGTTTTTCATTTCCGCGAGTTGGACCAAATGGTTTAACTATTTTTTCTCCGGCAGCTCCTTACACCTCTGCTGCCGAGGACTGGACTTCTACTCAGTTCCCAATGGAGCTTATTCCTTCTGGTATGGCGGTCCCTTAAGCGTCACCGATCAAACAACTACGCACTTGTACGGTGTTGGCTTTCCGGCTGTTAATCCCAATATTAATCATCCAGTGCTGACCTTAACTGTGGGTTCATTCCTCATTTTGTTTTCTCCAGCAGCGTCTTTCTATGTTTGGATGTTTGTCAAATTATTTGTCAATCTTGCAGTATTGACCTATTTCTTTATCAGTTTCAGGCACAGCAAATATGTCTATATGGCAACCTTCCTTTCCCTGATTAACTCAACACAATACCTCGAAATCGAGATCTCGCAGTTTCAATTTGTCCTCAATACCATGCTTTTCCTGATGTTGATTGTTTTAGCCAAAAACGAAAAGTCGCCTTTGGGCAGCCTCTTCTACTTCTTGACCTTGATTGGTAAACCCATCGGCTTGTTATGGATCCCAGTCTTCTTCTTTAAACGGCAGTGGAAAATGCTCCTGATTGGCCTTGGCTTGTTTGGGATCGCGACCGGCATCTTTCTCTTCAACCATTCAGGTGATTACTACATCAACAACCTGCGGGACAATTTTTTCACCCCGAATAGGGCCGGCCCGATCCAGATTTTTACCCTGGATGCTCTGCTCAGATACAGTACGCCTTTGCCAGAGAGCGTGCTGACAGCGATCAAATACTGCAGCCTCGCGCTAGTCATCATCTTGAGTGCATTCAAGAGAATCAGCCTTCAGACAGGTATTTTTCTAGCCATTGCCTATTACCTGCTCTTCTACGACATGACCTTCGAATATCACTACACCACACTCATCCCTATTCTGGCCGTCTGTCTGGTCACGCGCCCAGAATTCCAGCAACTCTCGTCACGCATTTGTATCATACTCATTAGCCTGCCCAATGTTATGTTCCTCCTGCACCTGCTCTATTCCTGGCACTTCAAACTCGGACCGTTCGACGCCACCACGACCATGAAGATGGACCCCTTCCTGGGTCCTGATCCGACGGTGTTAGGTTGGCAACTCTGTGTTCTCAGTCGCATCGTTCCAGTCATTTTGCTAGCTATCTGCGTTGTCAAACCCTTTATCATCCCAACTATCAAAGATACTCTTGCTTTTATGAAAACCGTCAGGAAACTCAATCAAGAACACCAGATACCTGATTAATGTATCTCGGGTAAAATCCAAAGCCCTGTATTTTTGTACCAGCCTCTTGCGTATGAGCTTGCCATGTAGTATTATATAGCCGGTTCGCACTCTCGCGATTAGAGTGCTAATTTGAGAGATTGAAAAAGGAGGAATTTAGGATATGTCAGCAGTGATTACCTCGCTTCGACCACTAGGCGACCGTGTAGTAGTAAAGCCTCTGGGCCGCGAGACAGTTACCAAAAGCGGTATTGTCCTGCCGGATACTGCAAAAGAGAAGCCCCAGGAAGGTGAGATAGTGGCAGTAGGCCCCGGTAAGGTTCTGGACAATGGCATACGTACAATACTGGAAGTAAAGATTGGCCAGCGTGTACTCTTTGCCAAATACTCTGGTACTGAAGTCAAAGTCGAGGACGAAGAGTACTTGATTCTTCGCGAAAGCGACATTTTAGGAATTGTAGAATAGTTTACCTGATCAATTGTTTCAATTAGAGGAGTATGTTTCGTGGCAAAGCGATTACAGTTTGACGAGCAGGCGCGTCACTCCCTCAAGAGGGGATTGGATACGCTCGCCAGTGCGGTTCGTATAACGATTGGACCCAGGGGACGCAATGTTGTACTGGATAAGAAATTCGGCGCTCCCACTATCACGAACGATGGTGTTACTATCGCTCGCGAGATTGAATTGTCTGATGCATTTGAGAATATGGGTGCGCAGTTGCTCAAAGAAGCTGCCACCAAGACAAACGATGTTGCTGGTGATGGTACCACAACGGCGACTGTCTTAGCCCATGCCATCGTCAATGAAGGCTTAAAGAATCTCGCAGCTGGTGCAAACCCCATGATCCTGCGCCGTGGTTTGGAGAAAGCGGCTGAGGTCATTATTGCAGAGATTCGCGCACAGAGCAAACCCGTTGGAGGCCGAGAGGAGATCGCCCAGGTTGCCGCCATCTCCGCTGGTTCAGAGGAGATCGGTGAATTGATCGCCGAGGTGATGGAGAAAGTCGGCAAAGATGGTGTAATCACCGTCGAAGAGGGCCGTGGCATCGTGATGGAAAAAGAGTATACCGAGGGTATGCAGTTCGATCGCGGGTTTATTTCTCCTTACATGACAACCAACCAGGAGCACACAGAGGCCGAATTAAATGATCCCTACATCCTTGTTACCGATAAGAAGATCAGCGCAATCGCTGACATTCTGCCCATCCTGGAAAAGGTATTGCAGAGCGGTCGCAAGGAGTTTGTGATCATCTCAGAAGACATCGACGGTGAAGCACTAGCTACTCTGGTAGTCAACCAGATGCGCGGCGCTTTCAAGGTACTAGGTGTCAAAGCCCCTGGTTTTGGTGATCGCCGCGATGCTATGCTAGAAGACATTGCCATTTTGACTGGTGCAGCCGTGATCACAGAGAAGCAGGGTCGGAAGCTAGAAAATGCCACCCTCAAGGACCTTGGTCGTGCCCGCACAGTCACTGCTACCAAAGACTTCACTACAATTGTTGAAGGTGCTGGTTCCACGCAGCAAATCAAAGCCCGCATTGCTCAGATCCGTGTTTTGATTGATGACACCACGAGTGAGTATGATCGTGAGAAGTTGCAAGAGCGTCTGGCCAAACTTGCTGGTGGCGTTGGCGTGATCAAGGTTGGTGCGGCGACCGAGGTAGAACTGAAAGAGAAGAAGCATCGTGTTGAGGATGCACTCTCTGCTACCCGTGCTGCTATTGAGGAAGGTATCGTTCCTGGTGGTGGATCTGTTCTGGTAGCAGCTATCCCGGCGCTTAGCAAGCTGCAACTTTCAGGTGACGAGGCTACCGGTGCCAATATCCTGCGCCGTGCCCTGGAGGAGCCGCTACGTCAGATTGCGCAGAATGCTGGCAATGACGGAGCTGTTGTTGCCGCCGGAGTTGCCAATAGTCCCCATGGCTATGGCTTCAACGCGCTTACCGGTGAATATGTTGATATGATCAAAGCCGGTATCATCGATCCTGTGAAGGTCACTCGCAGCGCTCTACAGAACGCCGTGAGCGTCGCGACTATGGTCCTGTCGACAGATACACTGATCACAGATAGCCCTGAAGAGGCCCAGGCTATGCCTGCTGGTGGTGGTATGCCCGGTATGGGTGGTATGCCCGGCATGGGAATGTAGTTGTACCTCGCATTTTCGCCTTCCTTTTGGGAGACGCAAAGGAGTCCATTATCTTATAAAAAGAGATAATGGGCTCTTTTTTAGAGTTTAATATGGTCATTCCCACTTGCTGGTATGAACTGATCTCCATTGTTAACAAACACGGCAATCTGCTCCTGGGTGGTAAGATGAATATGCATAATCATGTCTAGTTTCCCATCACCAGTTACATCGCGAAATTCCAGGGTAACGGGGGCTTCACTATCGCCGTTGTAGACCGGGGTTGTGTACGTAATAGATTTTGCCGGGTCGTCAGCTCTTAATTCGATTACGACTGCCTCATGATTCTCGTTGATGGCAATAAAGTGGCTGGGGTGGACTGGACTGTCTCCTCCTTGACCGACTACCTGATCTACCTGATAAGTGCGAGGAGTACCATAACGAATGTCATAGTAACGCTGCATTCCCCATGCCAACACTGCAGAGCCAACAATCCATAAAATCAGAGCCACCATTATACCCAGGCCAACAAGGAAAAGCCAGTGCATCCTCATCAGCTTATGCACTATGCTTGGCCGTGGCTCTCGCTCGATTTTTTGTGTTGGACGAGCCCGTAATTGTCTGGTCATTATTTTTTGACGTCGTAGGGGAATAGGTGTCATCGTGGGCTGTGTGGTATTGCGGGTCGGAAAGGCTGGGGAGTGGCGCACAACTGATGTATTCGTGCGTGGAGGATCTCCTAGTCCCTCGTCAAAAAGGAAATCGTCTGTCTGGCGTGGCGAGGCTGATTTTCCTTCGGCCGAGGAGGGGTAAATTAATGGTATTGGATCTTGTTTGCTAATGTTGATAGTTTCTGTACGCTTCTTTGGTGGAGTCTGCTCATCCTTTGCGGCCATGACACTCCCTTTCTTTGGCTTAATGGTTAATAGCTCTCCTACCTAGAACATCACACAGTTTCGCGCTCAGAACGGTATCAAAAGCTATCATACTATCAGATGGGCATCACTGTCAAATAAAATGAAACATTTTATTTCACTTGGAGAGCGTTTCTAATGTGGGGTTGTGATGTATCAGTCAGTGTTTTGACTGCTCTATTGACACCTTATCGAAGAAAGTGGCCAGACTCCTGAGAAGATGTCATGCCTGAAGGTTTAATATTTTTGGAGAAGCTCTTAATCTGCTCACTCAAAAGAGGCTCTCCATCGACTTTGGTGATAAGGTCTACAATAACAAGACTGGGAAAGGATCCCTGTAGCATCAGGAGCGGAAGGCGAAAAAGTGAAGACTTCTGATAAGCTCATCCTTCACCAAAGTCGCGGAAGAGCCTCAAAAGAGAGCCACTAGTTTGCCTGCTCTTCGGTGCTGATCGTTTGAATCAGGGGCATGCCGACCTTGGGAAAAGAGAAGAGCAATTGCTGTCATCCCGTGGGATCTCAAAAGCCAGAAGAACCGCTCCTGTTTGCCTCCAACCTGGACCAGAGAAGAACTGGGCAAACGAAGTAGCATCGAACGCTTCTTTAGTGGCATTTTTCTCTTTTTCCATCTACAACGTCCACCGCTCGTGAGCTGGTCTGAAGTGGCTTCAGAGGTGGCTTTGGCCTATGCCGCTTCCGTCATTGTTGGCCTCGTCGCTCAGCAGGCTGGCCGTCCTGATCTCATCCGTTCTCCTAAACGGGTGCTCGCTCATCAATGGTTCCAGGGGAGTCCTCCGGGGCTGCTTTTTGCATATTCCTGCAGCCGCTTCAGGTGCTGTTCACGAGCAGCGACTGATCGCGGATGTTCGGGAAAATTAGGGAAAAAAGCGTTGTTTGTTTTTTTGTTATGAGCATCTTTCTTAAATTGGCTCCTATATGGCTCTACTTGTTGATTTTTATAACCCTCCAATTGTTGATTTTTATAACCCTTCAAAACTTCTGCATACATTCTTTGCGTCTCCTCTGCCCACTTCCTCCTCTTTCCGTATTCCTCCTCTGCCCACTTCCTCACCTCTGAGAAGTCCTTATTTGCCCACCCACTCTCTCTTAGGAAGCTCATCACCACCTCCGATGCTTTGCCCTCGCTTAGAGCTTTTGCGTTGCTTAGGGCTTCGCTTAGGGCTTCGTTATATTTCTTCCAGGTTTTCAGGTCTTTTATCATATACGAGAGCGTTTCGTAACTCGGATAACCAGAGCCTTTATGAGCTGAAGAGGTTTCTTTTATTGGCGAAGTTGTCCCTCTTTTCCTCTGGGAAATCCCTCTTGCACCGGGTATCCTTAGCAGAGAGCGCGACTTGGTTAGTGAAGAACTAACAGAACTGAATGTTCGACGGAAGGTGAAATCCCTTCTCCTCTAGTACTACAGTTGTAATTAAGCTTGATGGTCTGTCTGTACCTTCACGACGCCTTGGCCTTAGAAGCGGGTTGTCTGTGTCTCCAGGTCCTACTTACAACTGTAGTACTAGGTAGAAGAGAAAATGCAATCACCCTGCGGTAGCGACTGGACAGTGCGGCTCGTTCACTTGAAACCATGATCAAACATGGGGAAAGTGACGAAGAAATACAACTTCGATAACTGAGAAGGTGTGATTTGCCAACGGTTCTGTCCTCATTGGACATTAAATGCTTCGCAAGAATGGCTGGATACTTTATGGTACAAAAGTGAAAGTTGGTCCATCCAGGCAGGAACTGCCTTCGTATAGCAGAGCTAAAAAGCACTGGATTGTCTATCTACTGGAAAGCATACTTACCATTTTGACTACATCATCCCCAAAGACGCTTTTTAACCATAAGATGTCCAGTTTGACGCATATCTGAGAACGTGAGTCCGAAAAACAAGAGCATTTCGCGCTCTTACAGAGACGGATTACCCGCTATGGACCAAAGGACACTTTATGGTTCCTAAATTGGACCAATGTTGCGCATATGCGTCAAAAGCTCAACATTTCCTGCTCAAGCACTTTCTCTCAAGCCGCTTCTCAGGCAGGTCGTAGGACAATATATGGGTCGATGATGAGGACGAAACCTGTGTCAAATCACAGAAGGTGAAGGAAGGCGAAATTCCTTCCCCATCAAGGAGGGACGGATATCCACGAATAGTGCGCTACAGGTGGTTATTATAACGACCATGGAGAGTACTCGTCTGATGAGCACTACAAATGTGAAAATTGCCTCCAAAAATGAGCGAACCGTGAGTAAGAGGATAAAAATATAATGGAAAGAATGCACGAAACAAGCTCGTCATTGGAAAAATTTAGAAAATCAGGAAAACAGAGAGATACTCAGATAGCATCGGACGAAGAATTTAAAGATGCTATACAGACAGGAATTCTGAATGCTAAAACAGGAGGGCTCACTGTGAGAGAGATCAAAGATAGGGCTAATGTAGTGAGTAGTTGGATTGAAAGCAATAAAGACAGTCTAAATTTGAGTCAAAAAGAAGAAGAAACTTTTAGGACATATAAAAAAAATATTCATGACAATTTTTTTGATGCTAGATATTTCATAATAAATAAAATAAAACATACACAATCATTGATGGATAATTGCTATAAATACTTTGAATTTGGACAGATATTACAAGATCCTGTAGAGCGGCTTTACTTTGCTAAAGATATTCACTCTTTAAGAAAAGAAGAAATTCAGCAAAAGAATGAATATTTTGATAAGAACTATAATATTAAAGTAGCAATAGGTTGTGATCGCCACGAGTGGGAATTTAATACAAATCTCTATAAATTACGCATAGTGATAATGGTCTATAATAAAGAAGGAAACAAAAATCCACCCTACAGAAATGCTGTCAATCTAGATAACTACAGTATTGAAGGATGGAATAACATGCGTTTTTTGGATACACTACCAGATCCAAAAAGAATGCATCTATCTGACATAAAATACCAGATTTTACGAGAAGCCTTGAAATGGCTAAAAAAAACTGATAACCCAGATTTCCAACAATATAAAAATTTATCCATCGACAATTTTCAGCCCCATAGCCTAAGCGGAAATTATATTACGCACCTAGAAACAAAGAGAACCGTTTTTCAAGTCATTGAGGGGTACAAAAGAAGAAAGCAGAATGATGACCAACCTCTTACTCAAGAGGAAAACGATGGAATATTCTTCTTCCCATCAGGCAGCAACGAGTTTAAGCAAATCACATTCGAGACTATTCTGGGAAAAGAAAAACTCTTTTTTCTAAGAAACTATTTTCCTGATCTGCGCTGTACTGGTGTTAGAATCAGAGCTAAAAAAGGCAGAACTACACCACAATTACGCGGTAGTGGCTCAATAGAGGATGATATTGCAAGTGAGAACACAAATCCTAGCGAGGACTCTGACGGAAGCCATCCTCCCCAAGTGAACCACTACCAATTACGCATAATGGAGTACGTCCTCGAAGAGAAGAAATAAGGCACCTGCCCTCCCCCTTACGAACTAAGCGTCCTAGAACGCTTGGCAGATAGGCTATATATTGATAACCATCATTTCGGGTGGTCTACCTCTTGACTGTGGGTGGTAAAATTGAGGAAAAGCTCGTGGAACAAAGGAGAGTTTTTGCCATGGAAGAGATGCAAATAGCAGAAATTGGATCATTTTGTTGGAATGAGGCATGTGAAGATTATCAGAAAGTTCATCATGGAAATATGATTAAAAATGGCAAAACAGATAAGGGTGTCCAGCGTTATCTTTGTAAAACGTGCAAAAACAGCTTTACAGAGACCAAGGGAACGATGTTTTACCGATGTCGGCACACGGAAGAGGAAATAGTAGAGTGTATGGCTATGCTAGGAGATCGCAGTAGCTTAGCAGCTATTCATCGCATTAAAGGAATTAAAGAAGAAACCATCTGCAAGTGGCTAGAGAGGGCTGCCACTCATACAGAGCAGTTTGATCAGATTATCAGGAAAAAAAAGCTCAGTCGTGTGCAATTTGATGCCCTCTGGACCTATGTATGGCATAAAGGGGAAAAAGGGGGAAATTTGAAGAAGATGCCAGAGGAACTTTTTGGAGTGGAAAAGCCATAGACATGGATAGCCGTCTCCGGGTTGGGCATGCTATAGGAAAAACGGAAGAAGAAATCGCTCCAGATCTGATGAAACAAGTAAAAATGCATGCGCCAGACGAGGGACCTCCAGCTGTGTCAAGTGACGGAAAAGGTGCATATCAAGAAGCAATGCTAGAAACATGGGGAAAGGTACCAGAATATGGTGGCCGAGGAGCACCACCAAAACTACCTCAACCTGGAAAAGACTGGCAATGCCTCCAAGTTATCAAAAAACGGAAGGGAGGAAAGTTAGAAAGTGTACGCATTAAAATCATCTATGGAGACCCAGAAGAAGTAAAAGCAAAATTAGGGTGTCATACGGCTTATATTGAAAGAACCAATTTAACTGACGCGTTCCATGAATGGGCGACTGGTTCGCAAGACGCTTTCCTTCTCAAAAGAGCTTCGTTTCCTTGAGGCTTCTACTACTCTTGAAGACGCTCTGTACAATTTTACCCGCCCTGTTAAAACATTATGCGTGGAATTGCCAAATCCTTCAAAACAGGCACGTTGGCAACAAAGGACGCCTGCTATGGCTGCTGGCCTCACCGATCACATTTGGACTGTCCAAGAACTTTTGACCAAAGTGCTCGTTCCATGCCCACCAACACTTAACAGGTAGACCACCTCATTTCGTGGCTTAGTTTTTCTAATTCTTCTGCAAGTCTTTTGAGGTCAATTGTTCGTTTAAATTTTGCTTCTGTAACTAGATAGGTTACAAGCATATCGATCTCTTTTTCTCATTCTTTGATTTGCCTTTTTATGTTTTTATGGTCTTCTTCTAATGAATATTCCCACGAGATGTGCAACGAGGTTAACACAGCCATAGCAAGGAAGAGGTTGGCAAAGAGGGCAGAAAAGTGTCTCCTTAAAAGGAAAGAAAACAGCAAGTTCTTTCAGATAAGGAGAGACTGTGGCCCAATCGTCCGAGCTAACTACAAATATATCTGTTGATTCACCCAGGTAGCTCCACCCAGGTTTTTTCTTTCTCTGTAGTATAGAAATAAAGACAATAAAGCAGAGAAAATTGTCATGCTTTTCATTCTAATTCTATAGGGAGAAAGCTATATGGCCTCATCGAATACTTATAGGGCCGATTCTCCGTCTGCTGATCGCTATCCTAAACAGCGCTATAGTACGCTTCCAGAGGCACTGTATAGTCTTTCCTGCCTCTCTGATCTCTATGAAATTGGCAATGTTCTGGGAAGGGAGGTCGAGCTACGGGAATTGCGTGAACATATTCTGGCACATCTAAGCCATGCTATTCGTGCTCAGGGAGCCTGTCTCTTGCTCTATCATGCAGCTCAGCAACGCTTTATTCCCGTAGCTTCTCTGGGAGAGAGGCTACCCACTGCAAAGCTGGTTGCTACCATAGACTGGCGAGTGATAGAACAACAAGCTTCGCATGGTCCCGGCGAAACGCTAGTGACGCTGCTGTTAGATAACCTATCCATCATACTGGTGACCCTTTCATATAATGATACACTCCTGGGAATGGTAGCGCTCTCGGTTACTGACAAGAATACCCTAGTCGATGAACGCGGCTTACTGCTAGCATTCATGGGTAAAGTTGCAGCTTTGCTTTTGCGCAACTATGATCTCTCTAGCCGAATGCGGCAGGATGCCATCAATCAGGAGCGGAATCGTATTGCTCGTGGGCTCCACGACGGTATTACTCAGCAGATTACTCATGTACTTCACAAGCTTGAGTACATCCAGCGTTTGCTAGAAACGAACTGTCCACAGTTTGTTTTGTCCGAATTACAGCATGTTCAGAGTACCCTGAATGGTAGCCTGCATGAGCTGCGCAATACGATGAATGCATTGCTTTCCGCACGAGTAGAAAAAGGAGCCTTGGTCAAAACGATTCGACAGACCATTAATGAGTATAAAAGCAGTCACCCAGAGATAGAGCTGGTATTGAAGATCACTGGACTTGATGAGTCGCAGCACCTACCTCCCAAACTGGAAATGCCCATCTTCCAATGTATCCAGGAAGCTCTAACAAATGTGTGGAAGCATGCCCAAGCCACATCTATACATGTCCGGCTCCATAGGTCTGCTGGCTGGTTGGTTGTAGAGGTGAGTGATAACGGTATTGGATTCCAGACAGAGCAAGTATTCATTGCATCCGAGCATCATGATAGAGATAAGCGACATTTCGGTTTAGCTATCATGCGTGAGCGTATAAAAGAGGCTGGTGGTTCCTGGGAACTGCAAAGCAAGCCTGGCAAAGGCACAACCGTTAGGGCACGTTTGCCTCTGGCAAATCCTAACAATGAACTAACGAAGCGCGAGTATGAGATTCTCCATCTGGTTAGCGAAGGTCTCACGAATCGAGAGATTGCTAGACGCCTAGAAGTCAGCATTGATACTGTGAAGATGCATATTCATCGTATTATACAAAAATTGGGTGTGAAAGATCGTGTACAGGCTGTTGCTGTGGGCTATCGTAATGGCTGGTTGTAAGTTTTTGAGATTTAGCAATCGGCTATCCTGTCACGAGATGATTTCTTGCCGACAGTTGGATCAGCCATCCCTCTTGCACTGTACTATCCTGCATAGGAAAGATCTTACCCGGGTTGAGCAGTCCTGCAGGGTCAAAGAGCTGCTTGATGCCCTTCATCATTTCAATAACATTATCTTCTAAAGCATTATGTAAAAAGTCCCGTTTGAGCAGGCCAATACCGTGCTCGCCACTCAATGTTCCTCCGAGGTCGAGTGCTGCCTGAAAGATTGCAGCAGCAGCTTGCTCTACCAGCTCTCGCTGACCTGCTTGTTGCTGATCAAAGAGGATATTGGGGTGCAGGTTTCCATCCCCGGCATGCCCAAAGACAGCGATGAGCAGGCCAAACTGCTTGGCGATCTGGTTAATGCGACGCACCATCTCAGGAATTTGGCTACGAGGCACGACGATATCCTCTCCCAATTTATTGGGACGAATACGATTTAATGCATCGGATACAGTTCGGCGTGTTTTCCATAACTTTTCTCGTTCTTCCTGATTAACTGCTATTTGCACCTGTAATGCTCCATTCTCACGACATAGCTGCTCAATCATGAGGATTGCACGCTGGACATCATCCTGATCATAGCCATCTTGCTCGATAAGAAGCAGGGCCCCTGTTTCTGATGATAAACCTGTAGGCAGATCGTACTCAACGGCACGGAGCGTCACCGCATCCATCAATTCTACAGCTGTTGGGAGCAGACCACGGGAAAAAAGCGTAGTCACAGCCTGGCTTGCTTTATCCAAATCAGCGAAGAATACCGCTGCTGTCGCGTATGCCTTTGGGCGTGGAAGCAAGCGCAAGATAAGCTCAGTAATCACTCCAAGCGTTCCTTCGGAGCCGATGAAGAGTTGAATGAGCTGATAGCCTACCGCGCTTTTGAGTACTTTTCCTCCCAGATGAAGAATGCGACCATCTGCCAGCACGACCGTCATCCCCAGCACATAATCCTTAGTGACGCCATATTTGAGACAACGTGGTCCTCCGGCATTACAGGCAACATTTCCTCCAAGTGAACACTCCATCAGGCTGGCAGGATCGGGCGGATAAAACAATCCAAACGGCTCAAGGGCATGCTGCAGGTCTCCATTGATCACTCCTGCCTCTACAGTCGCTGTGGAGGTCTGAGGATCAATCTCAACAATGTGATTCATGCGTGTAAGATTCAGCACAAGTTCTTCCTGAATCGGAACGTTACTCCCAGTGAGGCTCGTGCCGCTTCCCCGTGCAACCACAGGCAGAGTATGCCGGTGTGCAAAGCACAGAAGGTCACTCACCTGCTGAGTGGTACGTGGATAAGCTACGATGTTCGCTGAAGTATGCTGAGACGTTGCACCAGAGGCAGTATAAACAAAATTCTTTGATTGAATCTCTATCGCATCATCACCAACAATGAGACGCAATTCCCCACAAAGTTGCTCAGAAATATTTGTCATGCTTCTTTTTCTGTACTATCAGCAAAAGTTATGCAGCATACGTGTTTGGTTGTGGAATTGGGTCCCCTTCTTCAGACGCCATGAGCCAGCTTTCCATTGCATCCTTGCCTTGCTGCACTGCTTCCTCATACGTCTTTCCATGTGTTCGGCACCCAGGGAGTTCTGATACAGTGACAACAAAAATATTGTCTCTGTCATCCCATTGAATAATCATCGAGTAGTGTAGCTCTTCCATTATTTCCTCTCCTTTATGTACTTAATTGCGTCATACACCTCTTCTATCTGGTATTATCTGCATCATCACCGTCACGACCTGAGACTGTTACTCTCAGAGAAGGATCGGCATGATGGCGAAAAACCATATGACTTCCTTTTCCAGGTCGAGAGTAGAATCCTGCTTTGTTGAGATCTGCTTTCAATTTCCGAATTTTCGGTGGCATTGTTCCTCCACGCTATTGCTAATTAATATAATATCATATATCGCAAAGTAACTCTTCAGGCAGGATTTTCAAAAGGCATTGATACAGTAGCAGCTTTTTTGCTTCATTCTATAAAGCGGTAAAGCTTTCCTGAGGGCCAAGTCCTAATGAGTTTTAGCCTGCGATCGGTGAGAGTTCTCCGCCAGAGTCGACCTTCCACTTGCCCCTGGTCCGGGACAAATAAGATGTAGGACACGGAATATCTCCGGGCGGCATCTAGTACTGTAGGAAGATCCTGAGCTGGCAGTAAAACCGCATGCTGACCAGTAGCATAGTAGTAATCTGCTGAGTCACCTGCCATCACTACGAGTTGAGCGGAGCCATAAAGGCCCCTATTTTCTCTATAATCCCTTACTACAACCTCTCCCACTTTTTGGTAGAGTTGATAATCTTGATTCCAGGTAGTATTCATATCAACTATAGTTTTTCCCGATAGAATTGCTGAAAATCCTATTGCAAGTGCAAGTGCAAGAGTTGCAAGTCTTTCTCCAGTTTCTTTTTTTTTGCCAAGTCGCTTGATTATGTAAGCAATCGTTGTATCTATGCCAACTATGGCCCATCCATACAGGAATGGATGCAACATTACCATTGAATGAAGGAGACTGCCATGAATACTGGGAAAGGTAAAAACCAGCGATAAGATGCTATACACGAGCAAAAGGTAGATCACAAAAGGCAGGAGTTCGGCACGTTTGCGCTCAATCCACATTCCGAAGAAGATAAAAATAAACGGGATATAAACTACTCCGCTTAAAATTAGATAATTTTCTTCCAAAACCAGCAGCTTTGAAGACAGGATATTGCCCAATCCCCAACTCAGGTATGTCTGGGCAGAAATGGCTTTGTGAAAGGTAAAGAAGTCATTATAGCTTGTGAACCATATTGTCATTGTTCCCCAAATTGGAAGCGGTGAACCGACAAGCGCTGTATTGCGGAGAAACCAGGGGACCATGGTTAAGAGATAGAAACTACACATTCCCAGGAGTGCTTGCCAGGGAATTGGATGAAGCTCGGTAGTATCACTCGATTTCCAGAAGAGACCTCTGCCATACCCAAAGGGCACACAGTTGCTCTTTTTCTGCGAACAGAGCCAGACCAGACAACCAACAACAAGCAGGAGCACACCATCAGAACGGGCAAGATGTGCTAGCCCTATAGCAATGCCTGCTAAAGCAAACCGCCAGGGATGTCCGCGCCACCCATGATATATCCCTACAAGGGCAAGTAAACTTATCCAGCTGTACAGGGCAAAGCTGTCGGTAGCTAGAAAGTAAAAAGAATATATAGAACTCCCGACAAGCGTGAAGAGAGCAATCGCAAAGGCATAGCGTCGGCTCCGAAAAATATCCCAGCTGATCCAGTATACCAAGAGCGGCAGAGATGCAGATAGAAGAAAGATGGGGATCTGGGCAATACGCCAGCTGACACCGAACAAGGCCAGGAATGGGGCGATGATGATCGAGGTTAGTGGCATCCAGTACAGATTGCTGGGATGGACCACACTTGTTGCAGGGGTGAGATAGGTGATGATAAAATCCTCAGTAAATCCGTGCCCAGTCGCCAGATTTTTGGCCACATCAAAATAATAGGCTGCGTCTATGTACCCTGGTTGAGAGACTAACGCTGCAGTTGCCCCCCGCCAGATCAGCGAGACACTCAGCAGGATGAGGAGATCACGCTGTCGACCCTGGGTGACAAGACCCTTTAGAACAGTTTTGAGAAAATTTGAGTTCATAGTTACCTTGTAATACAGGTACCAATCAGGCTGATTAACGCGATTTACCGTGTCACCTTTAGGTGATCGCCATCGGTTACGTCGCGATCTAGCGAATGGGGCTCGATTTACCGTGTGCCCTTTGGGTATCGCGCCCGCTCTACCTTCAATATAGTAAAGGCTTGCATGCTTTTCCAGGGGGAAGCAGGGACGAATGCCCTTTAGGGTGTTATTAATGACATTTGTCTTTCTTTAAGGAGGCACTTGTGTCGAGTATATATGATATGATTCTTAAATTGCGAAAAATAGATGCATATGACCGTATTGCTGCCATAATTATCATATTTGCAACTAGTATGCGCATTTTACTAGATGCTCTCGGCTGGCCTCCCACAAACAGTGATGAAGGTGTAATGGCCATTATGGCTATGAACATTGCTTATCGAGGGGCGGCTCCCTTGATGTTCTACGGTCAGGATTATATGGGCACCATAGAGGCGTATCTAGGGGCTGGTTTCTTTCACCTCTTTGGAGATCCTTCACTCTTCGCGTTACGGCTAGGCGTTATCTTGCTAGTAACCCTTTTCTTTATCTGCATGTACCTCCTGGCACGTCTGCTCTTTTCGAAACCACTGGCTATTGTGACGTTACTCATCCTCAGCGTAGGCTCAATCCCTATGCTGACGCGGCAGATGATAGCTACAGGTGGCTCTTCGCAAACGCTTTTTTTTGGTTCTCTTGCATTCCTAGCTGCCACATGGCTCTCAAGTACGTACAAACGGCATACCTCACTTGGCATGAAGCTCCGGCGTCTTGTTGGCTATGCAGCCTGGGGTCTAGCAGTGGGTCTTGGCATTTGGAGCGATATGGTAGTACTGCCTTTTCTGGTCATGGCGGGTCTCTTGCTGCTGCTGTTCTGTTGGCGCGAATTGCTTGTATGGGGTTGGCTGATTCTGCTATCTTGTGTCATCACTGGTATGCTACCACTGATCAGCTATGATCTTGGGCGTGGGTTAAATTCATGGCAAATACTGCTAAACTTAGCGCACGGAAGTAACGCAGTCGCGCCGCAAACGTTGCCAGGGATTCTACACAACATCACATCAACGGTCCTAGTAAGCATTCCGACTGCTACAGGCAATCCTTTTTGTCCTATTATCGAGCTGCGTTTCTTAGGTGATAATGCTCCCCATTCAGTGCAATGTACGCTGATTCATGCAAGTTGGGGGGGAGGCTATCTTCTTCTGCTAGCTTGTGCACTGGGAGTTACGTCGTATACTCTGTGGCAACTGAAATTCCGGTCGAAAAAGCCTGGGAGCGTTGATCAACGACAGATACTGGTCCGCTATATTGCTCGCCTCTTGTTGCTTGGGAGTGCTGTACTAGCGATCTGTGTCTATACACTGAGTTCTGCTCCGGTGGATCAGCCTGGTTTTCATGCACGCTACCTGGTGAGCCTGCTTATCGCTACTCCGGCGCTAATCTTCCCGTTGTGGAATGCTGCTATCAAGCTTCGGCATGTGCATGCTTTCGAGCGCATAAAGGCATATACCTGTCGTGTCATTCTTATACTAGTCTATTTGCTTTTTCTGATTGGAACGATGATTGGTTTTAGCGAAGTCTCAGCAGCCAGGGCCGCTGACCAGCAACGTCAAGATCTGATTCATAATCTTGTGCGTATTGGCGCGACTCGTTTTTATACTGAGTACTGGACCTGCTATAATCTGATCTTTGCCAGTCACGAGCAGGTTATCTGTGCCATCCTTAAGAGTGATTTACAGCCCACGAATAACCGTGTACCGAGTTACTTCGATATGGTAAAAGCTGATTCGCATGCTGCATATGTATTCCCCTTGGATAGTAACCTTTTGCCGACGAATTACCAGGATTTACCAGCAATTGAACGAAAGGTTGCGCAAGCTGGTCCTGGGAAGTATCGGCGCTATGAATTTGATGGCTATGTCGTCTACCAGCCTAGGACGACAAAACTGCCTTAAGTATACTTAATGAAGGAAAACTGCCTTAAGTATACTTAATGGAGGGACATTTCATAACTCAGATAAACAGAGCATTTCTGAGCTGAAGAAGTTACCATTGTTGACGAAATTGTCCCTCTTTCCCCCTGGAAAACTCCTCTTGCGTTGGGTATCCTTAGTTGAATGATGGATCAATATTTCTGTAAACAGCCGTAGGAGTAGTTTGTTGACACGGGACTTTTCACCACATCAGATCCGTTGGGACACTTTCTCTCGATCTGGTAAGAGCCAGTTATGAACAGAAGAGCTAAAAGACAATCTCTTCGCAGTCAACAAAGTACTGGTAGGTCTCTTCAAGCATACTCAACAATCGCTCATATTCCCAGGGACAAAGCGGCCAACTTGAGGGGCAAAGGCGGACAGACAAACGAGACTCCGGTAGTCCAGGCAAAAGAGTCCCGAATATAAACACGAGAAAAGGAGGTTTTCGTATGACAAAGGTGAATCCGCGAAGCTCAAAGAGAGTCGCAGGAGTAGCACTCATCCTCGTATCTATGCTTCTCGCAGTACTTTGTACTACAATAGGAAGCAATTGGCCATCCGTCAATGCTGCTCCGAAAGCTAAGGCGGTGGCTGGCTCGGTCACTATCACCGTAAAAGGCGGCAATGTGACTGTGACGTTCAAGAATCTGGCGAATGTACCACCAGGTGTGCATGCAGCTCATATTCATAAGGGTTCCTGCCCGCTAAATATCCCCGACCCCGGCACGCCAGCCAGCGGCGCGGACGTTATTCTGGATCCGAATAATATCGTGGCATTAGGCACCTTTAAGGCCGCTGCTGGCGGGAACATTGCAAGCAAAAAATTCCAGGGCAAAGCCCCAGCAGATGGTTCTAGCGTCCTAGATGGTAGCTGGTTTATGTGTGTCCATGCTGGATCGCTCGCTGATGTTGGAAAGGCACAAGATCCCGTCAAGCAGCTTGGAAATGATATTGCCAAGAAAAAACCGGAGATTACACAGATCATCTGTGCGGATATCCCAAAGACCAATAAGACCAGTGAAACCGTCAAGATTAACGGAGTCGCGAAAAAATAAACTATGTAGGCAATCTTTGATCAAGATGATAGAAGGTTTACAGTAGCGCGACTGCACCGGACTTGCCCTATTTCAGCTATACACGCTGATACCAATTTTTGCAAGCTACAGAAAACCCAAAAACCCAAATTAGTGCATCACCTCTATGATACTTCTCTATTCTATGGTATAGTATAAGAAAATATATAGGGAGTGAGGATGGATGCAGTATCGAGACCTTACCTATCGTATTCATGCACGCCAATCCATGTTTACACGCTCTATTTCCGATGAGTGTGTAGAGCATATCATACATGATGGCAAAGTGATAGAAGACTATCCACATGCATTCCCGTTTCCGGCAAAACTACTGTTAGGATGGTGCAACGATCGCCCTATTCATGTGGCAGCTGCAGAAGACAGTCGTAAGGACCTAGTTATCGTGATAACAGCATATGAACCTACTCTAGACAGGTGGGAACCAGATATGAAGACCAGGAGGAAATACTTATGAAGTGCATTATCTGCCAATATGGAGAAACTGAGCCAGGAACCACAACGGTTGCTCTTACGAGAGAAGAGACAACTATTGTCATTCGTGATGTACCTGCTCAAATCTGCACTACTTGTGGTGAGGAATATGTGGATGCAGTAACAGGCAAGAGGCTTTCTCAGATTGCAGAAAAAGCTGTAAATGAAGGCGTACAAGTGGATGTACGACGCTATCAAGCCGCATAGATCGCCCCAGCGTTGCTTGGATTGGGCGTATTATCTACTTGAGCCTTGCTCTCTATCCTTCACACAGCATCGTCGTATCAACTCCGCCATCGCATGAGGATTGGCAGCCAGGGGGATATGTACATATGAAGCCAAAATGGTCTCGGTTGCATAGCCTTCCCTTGCTTTTTTTAACTCTTCAACCTGATAGGGTGCACGTTCCTCTAACAACGGCTCAACGATATGCGACCAGTGAAACTCATGACCACGCAGGCGTGTCCCCGCACGACCAATGATAGTATCACGCAGCATAGTGATCTCTCTATAGCCAAGTTGCGCCCGCTCAGTCCCCATCTGGAATGTATAGGGCAATACACCCACCAGATCATGACTCACATGGTCAGTATCAATGCACTGTTTCCCGAGATACATGTACCCACCGCATTCAGCATAGATGAGAATACCTCGCTGCACTGCTGAGCGTACACTAGCAAGCATCAGATGATTTTCTGCCAGTTGTGCCGCAAAAACTTCAGGAAAGCCGCCACCAAAATACAGCAGATCAAGATCGCTTGGCAACTCTCTGTCCGTTAGTGGACTAAATGGAACGATTTCAACGCCCATCTTTGCAAATGTTTCGAGTGTTTCAGGATAGTAGAAAGAAAAAGCATTATCTAACGCAAGTCCTATTCGTGCAGATGGGATGTCGCGGGAAGATAGAGCAATGGTTGCCTCATCTTTGCTAGCATCTAGTGGAAGTGGTGGCAGTACATCCACTGCACTTGCAAGGCGCACTATGTGATCAAGGTCCACAGAGCGTTTCAGAGCAGCACCTAGTTCCTGCACCTCAACCGATGTTTCTGCAATGGGTATCAATCCCAGATGACGAGGAGGTAAGGTGAGCGAGGTGCCACGTCGCAGGACGCCTAGCACAGGTACACTGGTCCACTCGGCGATTGCCAGCCTCACCGTTGCTTCATGGTCGGCACTGGCAATTTTATTGATAATGACTCCAGCAATGTTGAGATGAGAGTCTAGAAGCTGAAAGCCATGTACAATAGCAGCTGCACTTTGCCCCATATGTGATGCATCCAGAACGAGCAGTACAGGAGCATTGAGTAACTTGGCAACCTCAGCTGTGCTGGCAGTACCAAGCGTCTGCTTGCGTCCATCAAACAAGCCCATGACGCCCTCGATAATCGCAATATCTGCATCGCGCATTCCAGCCTCAAAACGCTGGCGCACCAGCGCGGGACTACTCAGCCAGGTATCCAGATTGTATGATGCCCGTCCTGTAGCCGCCCGATGATAGGTAGGATCAATGTAGTCTGGCCCAACCTTATATCCTTGCACACGCAGACCCTGTGCAGTAAGAGCTGCCATCAGCCCGGTGGCAATTGTTGTTTTCCCTACCCCACTAGCGACCCCCGCCACCACAAGACGCGCAGGGTTGTTGGATAGACTCATACGTTAGTCGCTCTTTCGTCTGTGGATCGTGACATGTCCAGCGAATGCGGCAACACTACGATAGAAAGATCGCTGAACTCGTATTGTGATTCAGCCAAATGTTGCACGGTTGTGCGTGTTTCACTCTCTCCCAGCAAGGTGAGTTTCTGATAGACGATAATAGGACGCTCTCCTGGGATACCTCCCTGCAATAACATTGCGGCTATCTGCGGAGGCATGAACGACCAGGGAAGTGGCAAGATAATCAGGTTGCGTTTGTTGGTAAGGGCGGCTGCGACAATCTCCTCCTGCGCTTCCTGAATACCTTCACGGGCATGAAGTGTAAAAAAGAGCGTTTCATCCATCGCTAAGGCAGCCCTTGCACAGGCAATCTGTACGGAACTAATACCAGAAACGCGCTCTACTCTTCCACAGTGTCTTTCAACCCGCGCAATCAGTTCTTGTGCGGAAAAGTTTAAATCGCCATAGCAACAGACCACACAGCGTTTTCCAGCTGCGTGCAAACGTGCCAGCTCTGCCAGTTGCTCTTCCTGGTTGCGATAGGTCAACACCATCCGTTGGCAAGTGATTAGTGACTCAACAACAGCAAGTACCGTTGCAAAGCCTGCAACTACGTCAGCACCAGCTATCTCCCTCGCAGCCCGTACCGTCAAATACTCGGGATCACCCGGTCCAACTCCCACAAGGATAACCCTGCGCGTAGCTGTCTCCTGTTTAGGCTTATTTGTAGTCATATTCCAATTCTCTTGCTCTGTTTCAATGTCAATTTGCTGACCTAGATCTTTTATGGGATATATACCTATTTGTATAAACTATCTGCTAGTTCAGGCCAACCAAGTTATATAACAGTATCTTTTCTTAAATATTTTGTTTCACTCAATGCATTCATTATCATCTTTATTGTTGAGGACATGATCCCTATGGTTGAAGTTTGGATTTCTTCATATTGTTTTTCATCCAGCCCGTCTTTTGCTGAGCCATGAGCTATCTTGTTTCGATAATTAAGCAATGAATGAAGCTTACCTTCATTTTCGTTGAACGCATCATGAGGTAACCCTAGACGATAAAGGATCTTTCTCATAATAGATGGTTTTAAATTTGCCTCTGTATCAACAACATCATCAATAGGAATATTGACACGTCGTGTCCAAATTACATTCAAATTATTAATTAGCTCCACTTGCCTGGCAAAACGATGAATTATTCGATCATCTGGCAAATCATTTTTGAATAAACTACTTTTCTTGTTCATGTTCTCAAGGTCTCGGAATACAATAGCTAGCGATGATGCAATTATTTGATCGGTAACATGCGAACAAGTGAGATTTTCTTGATTTATCGCGTTTGCATAAATTGAAAAAGCAGCCTTGCAAAACCCTTCAAAATGAGAGTAAAGCATGACTACTAAAGCCTTACGATAGCACTTTTTATCGTCTTCTTTTGTAATATAGCTTAGTTGGTTATGAAGAAATCGAATCTCATCTTGCCTCCACGTTAGCTCATCTTCAAGCTGAGTGTTTATTTCTTCGAGATTCAAAGTGCTTTCCCCACTTTCTCCTCTACAAACGCAACTCTTTCTTGTAATCGGCTGGCAGTATTTTTGCCCCCATCAGTGGTCATTCTTCTAAATTCTGCATCTTTTTTAATTGATAATAGTACTTCTTTCAATTTTGCTATTACCTTTTTATTATATGGATCAATCTTGTCTAGATAACCCTGTAAGCCCAAAGTAAATGCCTCATAATGGTAGGTTAAAAATGTTGCTACTAAGTTACCCTTGGCATTAGTTCCTGAGAAAGCTGCATCTTCCAATGTATAATTAAGTATCTTGAACGTTTTCTCAAATATGAGTTCTTCAGCAGCGTAGTCAAAAGGAATGTCCTTTTGAGAAACTTTCTCCATATATTTTGTCATAAAATCGCTGACACCATGTACATAATTTTCATGGTCGTTTTTAAATGCAAAAAATCGTAATATTAATTCCTGATTACCTTTTTGTTTCATCTTTTCTTCAGAAAGATTGCTAACACAATTCTTAAAATCACTATTCTCAGCTAATTTAATAATAAAGTCGTTAAATGTATTATCAAGGAGCCGAATTGTGCAGTTACGGATTTCCTGTTCACTAAGTAGCTCACCACCAGTATTAAGTCTCTTGAAGACATAGTATCTAAGCCGCTTATCGCTTTCCCTTCTGATGACTTCAACACGCACAAAATTGCGTTTCAGCTTTATTTGAAGAGCCGCCGGAAGAGTGTCGAAAGTATGACCATTTAGTTCCTTGACAATATCACAGCCCGTCAGCACAAGTTTGGAATTCTTCTTGTCTGGATGCTCGCCCCTAAAATATAAATAGGACGAAATCCTTTGTAATCCATCTATTAACTCATAAGTTCCTTCAGAGAGTTCAATGACATATATAGGTGGAATAGGCATCTCAAGGATAAGTGACTCAATGAACCGAGATTGGTTTCCCTCAGACCATCTAAACAGGCGCTGATACTCAGGATCTATAATAAGCTCTGCATTTCTATGCATATCTAAAAGTTCGTTAAAAGACAAATCTAAGGTACGAGATCGTATCTTCTCTATTTGACTATTAACAGCAGTTATTAGTTCATATCCAACGACTTGAGGATCAGGCATATCAGGCCTCCTTGTTTGCCTTAGAGAACAGAAGTACACTTTCAGTAACCTTCGCAGAATTACGGTACTTCTTTGCACGATGATTTGTGTCCACCATACTATGTTTTACGCCAAAATCTGAGCGCTGAGAAAGTCTCCAACCTATGGAGTCGCCCATTTCAGTAAAGATTGTGGGCAAATCAATTAGGATGTCTTTATAATAAGAATTCTGCACAACAAGAGCACAGTATTTTCCATTAGAAAGTATTCTGTTTATTTCATTAAATGAGCGAAAAATTAGATCAAAATATTGAAGCAAATTCTTGTAATAATAGGTGGAAGAGGCTCTTGACGAGTGATTATATACTCCTTCGAGGAATGTTAAGCAACTTTTTCCCCAAGTACTTTGTATATCAGGAGTTTGTTTTGCAATGACAGGCGAGCCAATCATACGTTCTCGTAAAGTACGCAAGTCTTTCTGGGTTCCACAGCCGAGAATTGCAAGCTCAGGTTTGGTCGCTATAGCATAGTCGATGCGAGTGCAATAAGGAGGTGAGGAGATAACAGCATCAACAGAATTATCTGGGAGTGGTAAGCTGGTAGACGTTGCTATGTCAAGACGTGATCTGCCAAATTTATTCAGCAACCTTGTCTCTTTGCTACTCAGACCATCGAGCACTTGAGACATGTCATTCACTTCTTGTTTGAAAAAGGAGTGAATTTGCGTCAAAGGAAGATTTAGCCTTTGCTCTTTTTGTGGATTTACAATCCATGTTGGATTAGATGCCCAGAATGGGGCTAGAGATTTGCGAAGAGTTCGAAAAAGCGCAGTATAAAAAAAGGCAGCAAGTGTTGATATCAGGTCTAGATTTTGCTCGTGATAAAGAAGGTGATATTCTTGGCCTCCAACTAACAGTTGCTGAATAGCCCGCTCAATGTTCCTCATAAAAAATGCACTCTCTTGAGTAAGCCATATCTCTAAAGGCTCATCATTTAGATGAAGAGAACTCTGATAGGTAACAGCCTTATTCAGCAAGTCATTGCATAAACTAGATAAACTTGCAAAAACTCCAGGATCAAGTCCTCGAGCTTTTGCAACAATTACCATTACCGGGTTAATATCATAACCAATCGCAAAATAACCAATATCCTCAGCAACCTGAGTAGTAGTGCCACTGCCATTCCAAGGATCCAAAACGACAGCATCGTTATTGAGTTCAAGACGCGTTAATACGTCCTGAACAAAATCAGGAGAGTAACCAGCATAGTAGTCATACCAACTAGACTTGCTTTTTTTCAAAGAAGGCACACGTTTGGGGTTCTGAAATAAAGCCAAAGAATCCACTAAATTACCTCCTCATAAACCTTATTGTTTAAGTATAGCAGAGGCTAAGGTTAATGACAATGCTCTTAAACTCATTTTACCATATTCCATTTAAAAAGCTCCTTCCTCTTGTCAGCAGCACTGAAAAGTTTTGAAGTACATTCAAATACTCTCAAAATTTGCACATTATCTCAAAGCAATCTATAATACTTCCAATTAGGTCTTCATTATTTATATTATCAAGGAGAAAGCTATGGAACGCTTAATGACGACGGAAGAAGTTGCAGAACTGCTGCGCATCGACGCAGTGACTGTAAGACGGTTGATAGGGCGTGGAGAATTGACTGCGTATCGCATTGCTGGCGAATATCGCTTCAGTCCGACGGATCTGGAGAAATTCATTGAGAGCCAACGGGTAGTGGTAAATATACCATCAAAGAACCAGTTTGGTGATAAGTTTACGGACCAGACTCGCAAAGTGTTGTCGTTGGCAAGTGAGGAAGCACGGCGGTATAATCACACTGGTGTTGGCACAGAGCATCTGTTGCTGGCGCTCATGAGTGAGGGCGAGGGAATGGCAAGCAAGGCTCTAGTGCAATTCCAGGTACAGCCGAGCGAGGTGCGAGAGCAGATCGAAACGTTGCATCCGGTGGGGGAGCAACCAGTCGGTGATGGCCTAATTGGGGTGACGCAGCAGGGCAAAGAGAGTATCGAGCTGGCTGTACAGGAGGCGCAATCCCTCGGGCATCACTATATTGGAACAGAGCACCTGTTGCTGGGCCAGCTTCGTCAAGAAGAGAGCCTTGTCAGCCTGATCTTGCGAAAATCAGGCGTCACACTTGAAAAGGTACGCGAACTTGTCAAGCAGCTGCTCATGGAAGAACAAACAAAGAGTGTGCCTGAACCAGGACAGCATGAGAATTTATAATGCACTATTGTTTAGCAAAAAGGTAAAAGAGACCTTATGTTGACACTTTGACATTATTGGTGTATGCTAATAGCACTTAAACCTCCTGTAACACTGGAGAGGTTTCCTTTCTGGTCTCCGCAGGATTGTACAGGATGCCAGCAATGTCACAATATGGGTCATTGGCAGGCACTTATGGCCGGCAAGTTCAGTAATTCATAGAAAGGCAGCATGATTATGGCAGTACAACGAGAGCAGTGGATAAGTCCCGAAGAGTACCTAGCAATAGACCGTGCAAGTCCTGATGTGAAGTATGAGTATATGGACGGCCATATGTATGCCATGGCAGGAGGGTCGCGCAACCATGCGCGAATTGCCATGAACTTAGGTACAATTGTAGATGCTCACCTGGGAGACGGACCCTGCCGTGCCTATTCTTCAGATGTTCGTGCGAAAGTCTCAGAAAGCAAGTACTTGTTGCCTGACCTCACGGTAACGTGCAGCCCTGAGGACATGCCGGGAGAAGAGGATATGATCTACTCCCCTCGTCTTGTTGTCGAAGTGCTTTCCCCCAGCACAGAAGCTCACGATCGAGGCAAAAAGTTTAAGGCCTATCAAAAGTGCCCAAGCATTGAAGAGTACGTCCTCATTAGGACCGAATACCAAGAAGTAGAGATCTATAACCGCCATGGTGACATATGGACCTACCGACGATTTGGGCCTGGACAGGAAGTAGAGTTGCTAAGTATTAATCTCTCTATACCTATAGCAGCACTCTACAGCCGTACGGATGTACCGGAGCCAGATCCCGAACAGGAGGAATAATTAGGGCAGTTCCAGTCCTCATCGACCATTTGAGCGAGTACGTCCCAGTGCCGCTCGCACTGCATTGGCAACTGGCGTAGCTTCAAGGGTTGCCAATGCCACACAGGTCCCTCCAAGCTCTTGCGCAAGCCGGGAAGCCAATCCCATACGCGCAGGTCCTTCTTCTGTATCAATCACCAGCGACAGGATGCCAGCACTGCGAAGCTCATAAGCAGCGGCAATGGCATCTTCTACGGGATTGAGAGGTACAATACGTTTTCTTTCGAGATCAGCCACGTTAGCTCGTCCATCGGTGACGAGTACGAGAATCGCTCGTTGCTGCTTATTGCGTGCCTGTGCCGTCCGGAATGTGCGTAAGGCCAGACGCAGACCAGAGGCAAGTGGAGTCCGTCCTCCTGTTGGCAGATTGGTCAGGAATTTGAATGCTCGATCTGTGCTGTTCGTTGGGGGGAGCAGGAGCGTTGCTTTTGTGCCACGAAATTGTAGCAGGCCGACACAATCACGCTGCTGATAGGCACGCTGTAACAGTGCCAGCACCGCCCCTTTTGCACTAGCCATGCGCCGTCGTGCTGCCATTGAGCCACTTGCGTCTACGGCAAAGAGGATCAATACTCCCTGCTTATCCTGGCGTACTGGTTCAAGGATATCCCTGCGTTCAAGCCAGAGTCGTCGCCTTTCATGATATGCTTGTTCTGCGCGTCGTCGCTGTTGATATGGCGCAGCAGCACGCAAGGTAGGAGCGATGGCCATGCTCCTAGGATGATCTGATATATGTCTTGCACTCACAATACGCCCTCTCGCTTGTGGTCCAGAGGTGCCAGAACGGGCTATTTGTAGAGCGGGTAGCACTTTGCGTGCAAGAGCAGTCTGCGTCTTCGTGCGTGGCAATGTGAGTGTTGCCAGTGCCGTCGGTGCTCCCGGCGGAATTACTTGCTCAGGCTGCTGTGCTCCCTCTGGGGTTTGAATAGATGAAGAACCTGGATCTATTTGAGGTGTTTGTGCTCTATCCTCGGGTGAGAAGCGATTTCGTTGCTCTTGCTTGCTTGAAGATGATTGCGGAGATGTATTTTCCGTCTGTGAAAAGGGGAGATCATGACCATTGGGCTCTTGCTTTTGCTCGTGATACTCATTGACGAGTTGCTCGATTTCCTCTCGGTCAAGTCCAGGTTGCTCGAAGGGTTGTCGTCGCCTGCGGTGCGAGAGGGCCATTGTTGCAACCTGCTGCACATCCTGCTCGGTCACAGTGCATCGCCCTTCTAGAGCTGCCAGAGCTGCTGCCGCCTTATAGAGGGTAATATCGGCCCGTAATCCCTCTACATCAAGTTGCGTGCAGATAGAGGCAATCAGTCCCATGATGTGGTCAGAGATGACTACTTCTGGAAGTAACCGACGTGCCGCCTCGATCTGCCTGCACAAGTCCGCTTCTGCTCCCTGCCACTCTTCACGGAAGGCTGCTGCGTCTGTCTCAAAAGCAATACGTCTTCTCACGACTTGAGTACGCAAAAGCGGGTCTTTCAGTCCACGCACTTCAATCGAGAGACCAAAGCGGTCGAGCAGTTGTGGACGCAGATCTCCCTCTTCGGGATTCATTGTGCCAATCAACACAAATTGCGCCGGATGCGTAAAAGAGATGCCTTCACGTTCGACCACGTTCATCCCCGTCGTCGCTGCGTCAAGTAGCGCGTCTACTAGGTGATCGGGCAAGAGGTTCACTTCATCAATATAGAGGATGCCACGATGTGCAGCTGCCAGGAGCCCTGGCTCGAATTGACGAACGCCATCGTTGATCGCTCGTTCCAGGTCTAGTGTTCCCAGCACACGATCTTCTGTTGCACCCAACGGCAATTGGACCAGACGTACGAGGCGTTGTTGCTGCGACAATGTTTCCTCGCGTTCCAGACATTGCACACATGATTGGCACATATGCTTGATATCCGTCGGGTCACAGCCAAAGACACAATCCTCTACGACGGTGATCGGCGGCAACAGTGCCTGTAAGGCACGTACAGCGGTTGATTTTGCGGTACCTTTTTCTCCTCGTACCAACACACCCGCAACTTGGGGCGAGACAGCATTGAGTAACAGGGCCAGTTTCATCTCGTCCTGTCCTACCAGAGCACTAAATGGATAGGTGATACGCTGCGAGTGTACACGATGCACAAACTGATTCTGCTGTACTCCTGACCTATATTGATAGAAGGGTTCTGGCATGAATTGTGACCTACCTTTCTTCTCCGCTTATTCCGCTTCGGGGAACCAGTTGAGCAACTCTTCCGCATAATTCTTGCGGCAGAACACTATCACCGTATCAAACCAGCCAGTTTCAAGGCAGAGCGCAGTGATATCTGCTGGTTCGAGTAACCGATTGGCTATAGTACAAAATGCTCCCATCCAGTGGTTCTGATTGAGGTAACGCCAATCACACTGTTCCTGCATTCCGCCCTGGACTATGCACAATGACTGCGGTCCCAGCTCTACATCTTCATCCTCATACACAATCTGCCAGTTGATCCCAAAGCGCTCTCGCAGCGCGGTCGTACACCAATCTGCAAATTCACGGACGCGGCGGCTATCAAAGTCCCAGCGCAATGCAGTTGTTGGCACCTGCCCCGGCATGGCAGTTAAGATGTATGGCATGAGTGCCATATTTGGTTGCACTTGTTTTTTTCTCTGCTTACTCTGCTGGACAGTCAAAGCTGCCGTAATTTCTTGCATATCCATGATGCCAGCAGCTGTCACGCATTCGCAAAGGGCTTTCCAGGCGCTAAGCGCAGATGAAGCATGAGCATACGTATGTCCATGCTCATGCTCATGATCCTCGTGATGACTGTGGTGATGCTCTTCATACGTATGGTTGTTCATAGTTGTACCTCGTAACGCATGGGCATAATCGGAAACCTGTGGCAAACCAACGAGGGCTTCTCGACCAAATAAGGGGACGCGATATTGACACATATCGCAACTCACTGTCGCCTTACCATTTCGTGTCTGTTCTATCATACGTTGCGCCAGCATATCCAGGCGCGTATCCTGTCCCATCTGTTGCGCAACACGAAATTCGCACTCGGGGTGCATTGCAGCCATCTCTGCAACCGTTTGAGATATACGCTTGACGAGTATACCCGTATAGAGATAATAGGGTACAACCAGGACGCGTTCGACACCATGTACCAGACAGCGCTGCAGTCCCTCCAACACAGTGGGCCAGGTGATGCCCGAAAACGCCACTTCAACGGTGCGATACTTTCGGCCTTCCCATAAGAGTCGTGCCGCACGATACACTTCGGCATTCGCTTCTGGATCGCTGCTACCGCGCTGAACCAAGAGGACTGCCGTTGTGGGTGAGCCAAGACCCTTATCGGGGTCAATTGCAGCGAGGCGGTCCGCCAGAACAGCGAGCAGTTCCGGCTGCATATTGAGCGGGCTACCATAGCGGATGACTACCTGCGGATAGCGCTGTCTGGCCCATTGAATGGCTGTGGGCAGATCATTCTTGGCATGCCCAGCCCCGAGTAGAAGCCAGGGAATGGCAAAGATAGTTCTAGCCCCTGCTTGTACCGCCTCGTCAATAGCGGATACAATCGGCGGGTCAGCGAGTTCTAAAAAACCGGCGTAAATTGGGCGAGCTAGACGTGATGCAAGATGGCCCGCGAACACTAAAAACTCTTTAGCTCCCTCGACATCACGCGAACCGTGTGCCATGAGGACTATTGCCTCGTCAGATGCATGAGCCGCACGCTCCGGCAGGTCAGATGCGCCTGTTCTATTCACTGATAAGGGTTCCTTCAAATTCATATATCGCCTTTTTTATATATTATTTCTCTACGGTAGTATATCGATCATACCCTCGCGGCGTAATCATACGCCCTTGCTGGATGCGCGTACACGAATTACCAATCACAACCGTCGTGAACATATCTACCTTGTAATCGAGCATCTGCTCCAGGGTGGTGAGCCACACCTGCTGCTCTGGACGATAGGCATTGCGGACTAACCCGACGGGTGTCGTTGCCAACCGACTTTCTAGTAGCAAGCGATGCGCCTCTCCAAGCTGCCAGTAACGTTTCCGACTGCTGGGGTTGTAGAGAACAATCACGAAATCTGCGGTAGCTGCTGCTGAGAGACGCTGGGTAATCGTGTCCCAGGGCGTGAGCAGATCGCTCAGGCTGATAACAGCAAAATCGTGCATCAAGGGTGCGCCTAGGAGAGCTGCCGCCGCGTTGAGCGCAGAGGCACCAGGGATAACCTCAACCTGTGGCTCCGACAGCATACCATCACCAGAAGCCTCTTCTTGGAGCGATGAGAACAGATCGAGGACCAATCCCGCCATGCCGTAGATACCAGCATCACCACTGGAAACTATACAAACCCGGCGTCCGTTCAGTGCCTGCTGAACTGCTAGCGTTGCACGTTCGACCTCTTGTGTCAACTCTGACACATGAACCTCTTTATCTGCCAGCAAGTCTCGTATTTGCTCAATATATAGCTTGTATCCGATTATCATATCACACATCTGTATCATTTGTATTGCTCGTGGTACTATCAGATCTCGACTCCCTGGCCCTAACCCAACAATTGCTAGGTGTCCGGCATGTTCTGGCAATTCATTGCCAATAGGTGTACCGTCGGCGGGCGCGGTGCCATCAGACGTGGTGCTATTAGATGTGATGCCATCGGACGCGATAAATCGGGTCCCTACACTCGGGCAATGAATTGCCAGGCGGACGCGATAAATCGGGTCCCTACACTCGGGCAATGAATTGCCTATTTTTCGTGCGACCGCTATCGTCATGCCTTCGCCTTTTTGTTTAGGAACAATCAACTCGCCTCCGTTAGATGAGAGAAGGGCGGCGGCTTCGGAGACGCTCGGTGTTCCAACAAGACGTTCTACACGCTCCGAAGGATTGGGGATAGCTGTTATTGTCTTTAAGGTTTCTACTGCATGCGTCTCAAAACTCCAACCATAGCGTTGTGCAAGTATCTGGAGAGCGGCTTCGTCAGCTTTGATGTCGGCAGTAGCAAGGACCGCAATACTCTGGAACGCTATACGATGTTCAGCAAGTGTCTCTTTAACAAATGTATCAAGTGTAGTAAAAGGGATGCCACGCCGACAACCGACACCTAATACTAGAGTTGGTGGTCGATACACGAGCGTTGGCACATCTTGTGGCAAACCCTCAATGAGACGATCAGCAATCACAAGTAGAGCCGCAAAGTTGCCCGCCTCCTGTGGATTGGTCACGTGTATAAGATTGTCGGGCCAGGGTCGCCGCGCCCCCTTTGGGAGTTCGTTTCCCCACCAGTCCAACTCTCCGCAGTCCTCTAGCAGCGCAACTGGCTCTCCATTGACAATGGCTGCCGAGACAGTCGTCAACGCAGATGCATCCTCTACATACCATCCATTCGTCTGAGCAAGCAGATCCACAGCAAGCGTATTATGTACATCGGAGGCCGTTGTCACGACAGGGGTTCCACCGAGCAGCTCTGTACAACGTATTGCCAGCCCATTCGCATCACCAATATGACCCGAGACGACACTAATAGCAAACTGGCCAGCATCGTCTATCGCCACTATACCAGGATCTTTATGCTTATGCTGCAGCAGTGGTGCAATCAACCGAACCACCGCACCAAGAGCAAGGAACAGTACAATCTGATCATACGTGGTCCAGAGCTGACTCAGCAATGATGCTACGGTTTCAAAGCTTGTAATAGAGATATTTGTTTCCCGTTCATCTATAGCATCTTGAACTTTATATGCACGCTGGCTGGCATAAATATGCACATCTATTCCTAACTCCGGCTGCAAACGTAAGGCTAAGGCCAATCCTGCTCTGGTTAGGACAACAAGCGCAATACGCTTGTTAGTGCTTTTGCTATTCTTCATTTTCAAAAGTTGGGAGCTGTGGCTGCTCTCTTCTTTGTAAGAACTTTTGAATCTCCAGTTTTCGTTCCTTTTCGAGTTGGTCAACACTCTTTTCTGGTTTTGGAAGGTGTTCTGGCATCGTACCGCCAAGACGCTTGATTGTATCGCGAACTTCCCTACCTACTTCATAGTGAGTATCGTTTGCCTGCTCTTTGCTCTGAGGATTCTCACGTCTAAGCTTTGCATGGGTCTGAGTTGCTCGGAAGATATTAGCACCCAGTTCCTCGCTTCCCATGTGGTCAAGAATCTTATCTTTAGGTTGAAGCCCTTTTCGAGCATGGATGTCGTTCTCTGTCTCACCGCTATAAAGACCCCTATATCCACTATCAAAGAAATCAGAATAATTGCGTGGGTTTCTGGCACCAGCTTTGTGAGCCTCATCCTTTAACTCGTTATCCAGAAATCTCATCTTCCCACGGTATTTTATGCGCTTGCCCTCTTCATTTTCAAGGGTTTCTCGTTCGTCAGCCAGTTCCTGACGGCGCGTCTGGACGGCGAAATAGGTTTTTGCCTGAGCAACAATTTCCTTTGCAGGATCAGCATTTAGTGCAACGAGGTAGCAAGCATAACGTGAGAGGCGATAATCCTCTTTGGGCTTTTTTGTGGCACCTGCTTTGACGATTTTAACATCAATGTTAAAATGGTCTAAAGTGGCTTGCCCGCTATTCTCACAGGCTATTTTTGCTTGCTCTATGACACCTTGAAACCTCTGCCATGTTGAGTATCCCAGAAGTTTGTGAAGCTCTCTCGCAATCCAGTACTCATTGCCATTTTTGTCATAATGTCTAATAGCATCGAATGGTGATGATACAAAATCGTCTGACATTTACTTTCCTTTCACTAGATGTCTCAGCCTCACAGATTAGTATCAATGTTAATCTGTGAATAGTTTACCTTACACATTCTTCTGGTAAATATTGTACTGCTTTTTGAATTGCATGGCAATCCTTTTTGTGAATATTTGTTCCACTTCGGATTGCGTGTCTGTTGTTCATACACCATTCATCTCTAGCTCAACGCTTTTTATCCAGAATCCTGTTCCTCTTCACCAATAGCATCCCCACTCCGAAACAGATGCTTGTACCCAGGAAGATAGAGATGGGAGCGATGCTCACTGTCAGCATCACCTTCTTGAGTTGGTTCGAACGCCCACCCAACCATAATAAGTGCCTGGCGAGAGATACGTGCCAGTTTGACATCCTGGACCAGCGTGGTAAGCGTCGAACGGATAATTTTCTGGTCGGGCCACGTGGCACGATACACGACAACAGCAGGCGTTTCAGGTGTATATCCGCCTGCGAGCAGCTCTTCAACGACCTGTCGCACCCGTGTGATACTCAAGAAGATACATAGAGTAGTATGATGGCTCGCCAAAGAGCGCAGCGATTCTTTTTCGGGCATCGGGACACGTCCGGCCTGCCGGGTTAGAATAAGCGATTGTGCCACGTCAGGAACCGTTAATTCAGCACCAACGGCAGCAGCAGCAGCAAAAACCGAAGAGACACCAGGAACAATGAGGTAACTAATGCCGTGACGATCAAGTAATCGCTGCTGCTCATACATCGCTCCATACAGGCCAGGATCACCGCTGTGCAAACGTACAACAAATTGACCGTTTGTGACTGCCTTGAGGATGATGTCAATAATTGCTTCCAGTGTAAGCGCTGCACTCCCATAGATAGCTGCACCGGGTTTGGCGTATTGACAGACATCAGGAGAGACAAGCGAATCGGCATAAATCAGCGTATCGGCCTTGACAATTAGTCGCTGCGCCTTCAATGTCAGCAATTCTGGATCGCCGGGACCAGCACCAACGAACGCAACCATCGCATCAGCTTCATGTGTGACTAATGGCATGGGGATTCCTCACAATCACAAGCGAAAAATAGTCTAGTGGCTGGTCGCGTAAACGCGCCAGATCAAATACAACTTCTTCCAGGTCAGTGCTACAACGCCGCACAAAGACAGCGTGTTGGGCCAGATCAAGTTCTTCTAGCATGTCCAGCAATGCAGCAAAGACCCTATTCACTTTTAGCAACACGACGGTATCAAAGACTTCTAATAGCATGCGCAAATCTCCCGGCTTGGAGTGCTTGAGGGCATAGGCTGCTGGAATAATGGCTATCCGCTCATCCCAGGCTGCCAGGGGAAGGAATGCAGCAGCGGCAGCGGCAGTTATAGAAGATACTCCCGGCACAACTTCAATCGAGATCGTCGGATGGTGCTGTTTGACCGCTTCCAGCAGGTAGCCAAAGGTGCTATATAACAACGGGTCACCTTCGGTAACAAAAGCGACATCGGAGCCAGTATAGAGGCGCTCAAGCACCTGATTGGCAGCACGCTCACGAGCTGGTTGCGCCTGCATCGGGTCTCGCTGCATGGGAAATTGCACGAGAAGTATTTCCTGGCGTCCATGATCTATCAAATTTTCGATGATGCTCCCGGCATAGCTTTTTCTGCTGGCACTGGCAGGCAAGCAAATCACAGGACATGCTTGTAATACTCGCTTTGCTCGCAGTGTCAGCAGATCTGGGGCTCCTGGTCCAGCACCTACGCCATAGAGTCTGCCAGGGATGGGGTGCTGCATCAAGCAGCTACATAGGGGCGTGGCTGTGGAAGAGGTAATCCAAGTGCCTCTAAGCTCTCTTTTAACAACGCTAAGACCTCTTGTGCATTCTGCAGTGCCTCTTCATAACTTTTGCCGTGGGTGCTACAGTTCGGAAAATCTGGCAAGGTGGCTATGAAGAGATTATCCTCAGGACTCCAGTGGATGTTGATCGAATAATGGAGATCACTCATTCTTTTTTCTCTCTTTCTTTGCTAGTGCGGCATTCACTTCTTTTACTTTCCACACGTCTGCATCATCCCCGTCATTGCCTGAGAGCGTAAGATAATTCTTTGGGTCAGACGGATCATACCAAAACGTATGACTTCCCTTTGCGGGACGCTCTACAAAACCAGCTTTGCGTAGCTTCGATTTCAACTTTCTAATTTTCTCTGGCATCCATCCATCCTTGCCACTTTTTATCCCTATTATAGCACACTATAATCTCTGACAGCCCGCTGAAGTGGGCGCAGGACGCTATCGCTGTCCTGCTTGCTAGGCTGGACTTCCGACAACGTTTTTATATCTCCTCTATTTCTTGTTGACTAGCACTCAGCACAAAAACGGGATTCATGGCAGCAAAACGTGTCATATCAAGTATCTTCTGTGTGTGGGCAATGTTCACCATTGTGCATTCCCATACCCAGGCGGCCTGACGAAGATAGTCTACCGCCTCAGAAAGGTGCTCAAGGGTTGCCAGATTCACGACCAGATGTCCAACTGGTCTCAAACGTGCGATTACCACCTCTAGAATAGCTGTCAACGCTCCCCCACTACCGCCGATAAAGACGGCATCAGGGTCAGGCAAATCGTGCAATACCTGCGGGGCACGCCCAGCGATAACACTGACATTGGATGCATGCAGGCGGTGACAGTTTGCCTTGATGGCTTCAACAGCCTCAGCATTGTATTCAATCGCGTAAACATGACCAGCAATTGCCAGATGCGCTGCTTCTATCGCTACGGAGCCAGTCCCACTACCGACATCCCACAATACCGTGTGTTGATGCAATCCCAGATGTGCCAGGGTAATCGCACGCACATCACGCTTGGTAATGACATTGCTGCCAGGACAACGTGGCGTGAAGGAGTCATCTGGCAGGCCGATGAGCTGCTTTTTCATTTCGCACTAAAGAGTGATTGGCGCAGGAAAAGTACAAAGAAGGTTCCAAGGGCCAGCCAGAATAGAAGCACTCCTACTACTGAGAGTGCACGAAATAGGATAATGATATCAGAGGGCAACAGAACTGGATCTGAGTAGTTTGGCAGACAGACGTAAAGAATGCCAATGTAGAGCAGGTAGAGTCCTGCAACCACAGAAATACGCACTCCTGGTCGTTGCCAGCTGCCTTTACTTACTTTCCCCAGTACTCGATAGACAATGGCGGCAAGTAAGGTTCCCAGGATTGAAAGCAGAAGAATAGCTAAATAGACTTCCTCTCGAAAATTAATGCTAGCAGGCTCGCCAACACCGGGTGGATTGGCAGGATACTTCAGTTGTGGCAAGATGCCAACCGTCCATAAGCCAATGAGTGCTAGCACCAATACACGCTTCAGAGAGAGCTGCGTTCGTGTCAGAAGCTGTAAGAGGCAGGCAACGACACCAAAGAGTGCTCCCCATCCGATACCATAAAGCAGATAACCAATGAATAACCCACTACGTTGAACAGAGCGGCTAAACAATTCAGGTCCTACTGCCTGCCCAGAGGCTTTTTTCAGGATCGTCTCAAGGTCAATGGCACGTTGAAGCACTGGTTCCGTTGCGATCTCGTGAAATGCGGCCACAAAGAGACCAGCCAGTACCCCGGCTAGCAGAGCAGCCGCAAGTACTGAGCTAAGTGAGTGTGGCTCTTGGTTCTTGGTCATCAACTCTTCCTTACCTAATGACAAGGGAATCCGCCCGCATGTCTTGCATCATGGACCAGCTCATGCAGCATGTTTTGTGTAAGGGCACTATGGCCTTGAAAGATAGCAAGCAGGTAGCCTTGATCGAATCCAACTAAATAAAGGGAAAAAACACCAAGCGCAGCGACACTCGTTAGAAGTAACACTGACATCAGCTTTTCGAACTGAATGGGCATTATTGGGCTGAGAACTTGATTGAGTATCTGGTACATTTCATCTCCTCCTGACAGGATGCACAAGGCTTCATGAATAAGCGCTAGCAGTTCACAATTTGAGAGAGTATAATGCCCAAATTACCTTGCGTAGGATGGAGGCAGACCGGAGACAGAAAGAGCATGTGGAAAGTATTCGTGTCTCGGTACTCATTCCTTTAGACGCGAAGGATCATGAGCAGCATTCACTGGGCAGGTCTCCTGGCTGCTGGCTTCAAACGCATTTCATCTCGCCTTCCCACCCCATTAAGGGGTAGTGGCTTTCCCACAGAAACTGAGTTGATGAATTGCTCACCAGTTACAGTAGCGCGACTGCGTCGGATTTACACCGACTTCCCTATTATGCCTGAACAAGATAGTTCAGGCCACCCAGTGAGAACGTTAGACATAATATCACTGCGGATAGTATACCCATCGTCTGTTTGTGATGTCAAATTAGGAGTAATTCTTTTCGGAGCGTGTTAGGGCACATGGCGCTCTCCCGCATATCCAAGCAAAGTCCCATCAAAATCACACATAATTACGTCAACACCCAAAGGGTGCGCGGCCTCACCCTTGCCATGGACGTAGGTCTGCGCTGCCTTGCGTGCCCGTTCGCAGATAACATCAAAGACCATTGGGAGATCGTGGGCAAGCATCAACTCTTGAAAATGGCGTGCTGTATTTGCTTGACGCACCTGCTCTACCACATCTTCTGTCGCACCGCACGACTGTGCCACTTCTGCCAGCTTCTGCAAATCGACTTCTGCGCCCGCGACATGTGTCTGCATGCGCCCATCCCCGATTTTAGAGAGCTTGCCAACCATCCCGACAAGGGTGACTTGTGGTACAGACTTTGCGGCGCAATCTCGCAGGGCATGGCCCGTAAACTCGCCCATCTGGATATAAGCTTCATCAGGCAGCGAAATATAGCGACGAGCAAACTTTTCGCTGCGGCTCCCTGTCGTCAGCACGATATGCTGCTGGCAGCCGCAGGCAATTGCAACATCAACTGCTTTACTGATGCTTGCTTTATAGGCGGCCGTAGAATAGGGGCGTACAATACCCGTTGTCCCCAGAATCGAGAGCCCACCGACAATTCCCAGCCGAGCATTCAAGGTCTTCTGTGAACGTTCCAGCCCATCTGGCACAGAGATAACGACAGAGACACCGCGTGTCTCGCCTCGTTCAGTCAGCACTTCCTGGATAGTCTGTGCAATCATCGCTCGCGGAACAGGATTAATAGCAGAGGCCCCAATTTCGAGACCGAGACCCGGCTTTGTGACTCGTCCAACACCCACTCCCCCATCGATTTCGATGCACGGCGTCTCACGCCAGGATACAGTGGAACAAAGTTCAGCTCCATGTGTCACATCGGGATCATCACCTGCATCTTTAATCACACTCGCGGTTATGCTACCATCTGGATGTTGTCCACTGCGATGTACTGCAAATGTTACCTTCTCTCCAATCGGCAAGGCGATAGTGACGGACGTTGGAGCCTGCCCATCGAGCAAGGTCAGCAGCGCGGCCCTTGTGGCTGCCGTCGCACAAGCGCCAGTCGTATAGCCCGTGCGCATGCCGCGTTTTTTACCCCGCAGGGACAGGTACTCTATGCCTCCTGTCTGCGGAGAATTGCTGTAAGGTCGTGTTTCATTCATAGGGGAGGCCGAACGTTCGCCGTTGTCGGGCAAGATCAAGCAGAGCATTCACCGTAGCAGCAGCCACCGGACTACCACCGCGAGTACCTTTGATAGTAATGGCAGGATATGGTCGCTCCCACAAGGCATCCTTCGCTTCACATGTCGCGATGAACCCAACAGGCATTCCTATAATAAGTGCTGGCGGTTCGCAACGTCCCTCGTCCAGAGCATCCAAGAGTGCCAGCAAGGCAGTCGGAGCATTCCCGATAACCACAACACTGCCGCCGAGTAGTGGCAACGCTTTCAAGACTGCTGCTGCCGAGCGTGTTATCTGCGCTGTTGCGGCGAAGTCTGTCAAACCATCCTGAGCAATAAGCACTTGAATGGTGCAATCAAGTGCTTCACACCACTGCTTCTGAATACCTGCCGCGACCATATGGACATCGGTAAAGAGAGAGGCATGGCGAAGAAATGCTGCAATGCCAGTGCTGATAGCTTCTGGCTTGAAGCGCACTGCTGTAGCCAGTTGAGGATCACCTGTGGCATGGACAATACGACAGATAATGTGGCGCTCCTCGGGCGACCAGATGCCAGCAGGCAGCAAGGCATCGACGGTCGCAAAACTGCGGCGATAAATTTCGTCGGGTGGCAGGGCGAACTGCTGCATTAGCTTCATTACTCATTCCTTAATAATCGCGAAGGATCATGAGCAACATTCACCGGGCAGGTCTCCTGGCTGCTGGCTCCAAGCGCATCTCATCTCGCCTTCCTATTCCATTAAGCAACGGTGGCTTTCCTCAGAAACTGAGGTGATGAGTTGCTCACCAGTTACAGTAGCGCGACTGCGTCGGATTTCCACCGACTTCCCTATTATGCCTGAACTACCTTGCTCAGGCCACCCAGTGAGAACGTTAGATATAGTATCACTGCACGTAGTATATCCATCGCTTCTCTATGATGTCAAATTATCCTGGCTAAGCTGCCAAGGTAAAGAGGGGACTAATCGTATTGATATAGCTAACAAGACCCTTCTATGCTATTATAGAGGAACCTATCGTTACAGGCATAGTACCTAATAGAGAGCATGAACAAGAACAAGTACCAGATACAGGACGAAGGATCAATACAAGGCCAGATAACTGGTGAACACTATGAAATCCAGCAGCACTTCTACCCTTCTGGTGAAGGATCCACGCGTCCTGTGCCGCCAGAACAGGTGATCTGGGAGCAGACTCTCGGACTTGAGCATCTCCATGCGGCCTCTGCGCTGTATGATCTTGCCAATCTCTACAGAGCGCGAGGCAAATACAGGGAGGCGGAGCCGTTCTACCAGCGAGCTTTGCACATCTGGGAACAGACTCTCGGGCCAGAGCACTCCCAGGTAGTCTATCTCCTGCATGGTCTTGCCATTCTCTACAGAGAGCAGGGCAACTACAGAAAGGCGGAGCCGCTCTACCAACGAGCATTACAGATTAGGGAGCAGGCTCTCGGACCTCGGCACCCTGATGTGGCCCATTCGCTCTGTAATCTTGCCATTCTCTACAAAGAACTAGGCAGCTACGAGAAGGCAGAGCCACTCTACCAGCGAGCTTTGCACATCAGGGAACAGGCTCTCGGACTTCAGCACTCCCATGTAGCTTCTGTGCTCAATAATCTTGCCAATCTCTACTCTGAGCAAGACAAATATGCCGAGGCAGAGCCGCTCTACCAGCGAGCTTTGCGCATTAGGGAGCAGACTCTCGGACCTCAGCACCCTGATGTAGCCTATCCGCTCAATGGTCTTGCCATTCTCTACAAAGAGCAGGGCAACTACAGAAAGGCGGAGCCGCTCTACCAACGAGCTTTGCACATCAGGGAACAGGTTCTCGGACCTCAGCACCCTGATGTAGCTCATTCGCTCTCTAATCTTGCCAATCTCTACTCTGAGCAGGGTAAGTACGAGCAGGCAGAGCCGCTCTTCCAGCGAGCTTTGCACATCAGGGAACAGGCTCTTGGACCTCAGCACCCTGATGTAACTTATCCGCTCCACGGCCTCGCCAATCTCTACTCTGAGCAGGGCAAGTACGAGCAGGCAGAGCCACTCTTCCAGCGAGCTTTGCAGATCTGGGAGCAGACCCTTGGACCTCGGCACCCTAATGTGGCCTACGCGCTCAATAATCTTGCTATGCTCTACAAAAAGCAGGGCAAGTATGCCGAGGCGGAACTGCTCTTACAGCGAGCTTTACACATCAGGGAACAGGCTCTCGGACCTCAGCACCCTCTCACTCGGAAAACCAAGAGGAGGTATGTGTCCCTGCAGCGTGCAAAGGAACGAGAGACAGGCAGTTCTAATGGTTTCTTTTTGAAACAGACAGATACTGTATTTCAGGCGGCATTGACGCTTTTAAAGCGAACTGCCCTTTGAAGCACTAGCACCATATCATCAAGATGATGCGAAGAGCGCCATAAGAAGGAGGTATGCTATGCGTATGCAGGAACCAGAGCAACAGTCACAATTCGAGCGGGAATGGCAGGAGCACAGCAGTTCTGGCACAGAATATAAAGGGAAGTATGAGCGAGAGCAGTAGTAAGAGATCTAGAGATACCCCAGCGTATTATGCTTGTTACTAGTTGCCGAATGTCTCTGCATGAAGGCTAGTGGGAACGTGAGAGTAACTGTTGTCCCTTGTTCCAGGACACTGCTCAGAGCAAGTTGGCCTCCATGAGTAAAGGCGATATTCCGAGCAATGGAGAGTCCGAGACCTGTGCCTCCTGCCTCACGCGAGCGGGCTTTGTCTACCCGATAGAAGCGCTCTCCCAGGTGCGGTAGGTGCTCAGTTGCTATACCGATCCCAGTGTCCTCTACCTCCAGAAGTACCTGCTCACCTTGCACTACCGTACGTACGGTGACCCGACCGCCCCGTCGGTTATATTTGATGGCGTTGTCAAGCAGCACCAGCACTGCCTGTTCCAGTAGGACTGGGTCCCCAATCACGTAGGGGTTATTGGGGCACTCCACCTCGACAGTGATGCCACGCAGCTCGGCGAGGGGTTGCATCCGTCGAGCAATATTCTGAGCCAGTTCAGCAAGGCTCACCACCTCGTGTTCTCGATGGAGGGACTCGGTGTCCAGGCGAGCAAGCGTCAGCAAATTCGTGGCGAGACGCCCCATATGGTTTGCTTCTGCAACGATATCTTCTAACAGAGCCGCATCTTCTGCCTCTAAGTGCTCACGACCTCGTAGCAGGACTTCGGCATCAGCACGCAGCAGCGTCAGAGGTGTGCGAAGTTCGTGTGAGGCATCAGCAATAAAGCGCTGCTGGTTAGTCCAGGCCAGTCGCGCAGGCATCAAAGCACGATTCGCCAGGAACAGCCCACCTAATCCCGCACCGAGTAGTGCCACACTCCCAACGGTCAGCAAGAGTGTCAGCAGCAGGTTTGTCACTCTCGACAAGCCCCCGCTGGGCTTTTGGTTACAAGTGCTGAGTGCAAAAATCTTCGGCTTCACACCTTTTAGCGTGTATCTACCCCAGGCATTGTCTGGCGTACTCTCAGTGGCCCTGCTATACCATCTAGTACGACGCCACTTTGGGGTAGTGGCTGGTCTGCTAGCAGCTCTGGCACTGGCTCTCAGTCCAATTAGTATTGTAACGAACCGCAATAATACGATTGATAGTACACTGGCTCTTGTTCTACTACTAGGGGCATGGGCAGTGCTGCGTGCTGCTGAAACTGGGAGACTACGCTGGCTACTGCTATGTGCCGTGACAGTAGGCATCGGCTTTAATATCAAAATGTTAGAGGCCTACCTGGTAGTGCCTGCCTTCGGACTGCTCTACCTGCTGGCAGCTCCTAATAGCATCTGGAAGCGCATCTGGCACTTAGCTTTAGCGGGGATAGTGCTCATCATCATCTCGCTATCCTGGGCACTAGCGGTAGATCTGACCCCAGCCTCACAACGTCCATACGTCGACTCTACTCAGAACAACTCGGAAATCAGCCTTGCTCTTGGCTACAATGGCATTAATCGTCTCTTTGGACAACTTGGGATGGGACCAGGTGGTCCGCCGAACAGGAATGCAGGTAGGCCCGGTCAGTCCCCTAATCCTAATGAAATACCTCCATCCCTGCAGCAGCCATCACAAGGCGCGGGTCAGCCAGGAGGATCGGGGGGACCAGGAGGTAATGGACCGGGTGGGCCAGGGGGACCAGGAGGAAGTAACGGCCTCTTCGATACTGGCATACCTGGACCACTGCGACTTTTCAACCAACCGTTGGGAGGACAGATCGTCTGGCTTCTGCCATTGGCAATCCTGGGAATGCTCGCCCTGGCCTGGCAACGACGTCCACGCTTGCAGAGCGATCGACAGCAACAATCCCTGGTGTTATGGGGCACATGGCTGCTCACGATAGGCATCTTCTTTAGTGTTGCAGGCTTTTACCACCAATATTACCTGACGGAGATGGCCCCTGCCATTGCAGCTCTCTTCGGTATAGGGATTGTGATAATGTGGCACGATTACCGACTGCCTAGTTGGAGAGGCTGGTTATTACCTCTAGCGCTAATTGCCACAGGTCTTGAACAAATACATATTCTGAGTAGTTATCCTTCCTGGAGTCTGTGGTTAACTCCCGCTATTGCCATTCTCTGCATAGGAGGAGCAACCGTGCTGATTGTTCTTCGTATAATCCAGCCCATCGAACTTAGTAGAGACCAGAGGCATTTCCTGATATCCGTGTTGAGCATCGCCATTCTAGGACTGATGATCACCCCAACGATATGGGCGGCAATCCCTGTCATACAAAATACGCAAGCTCAGCTCCCGGTAGCAGGCCCAGCTCAGCAGGGCGACTTTGGGAATCCTGGCGGCCCACCTGTCAATGGGAATCTTGGTGGCCCAAACGGCGGCCCGCCTCTTGGTAGCCCAGGTGAAGCTTCTGCTAATATGATGCTGATCAAGTACCTGGAAGCACATCAGGGAAATGCAAAGTTCCTGGTTGCTACCACCAGTTCAATGCAAGCGGACGGGATCATTCTGGCGACGAACAAGCCCGTCATGTCGCTCGGAGGTTTTTCGGGCAGCGATCCCATCCTGACGACCAGCCAGCTCCAGACGCTGATTCATCAGGGTACTATCCGCTACTTTCTGCTCAACTCCTTCGGGGCAGGACAACAACCTCCACCGGGATTCCTTCAAAATATCCCCAAGCAATATCGGGATCGACTAAACCAGGACCGACAAAGAGGTGGCGGTGGCTTCGGTGGCGGTGGTGGCTTTGGTGGTGGCCAGCAGAGTTCTCTCACCTCCTGGGTGACGCAGCACTGCACTGCTATGCCAACAAGCCAATGGCAATCCGCCTCAACAACGACAAACAATAGATCTGGCCCATCTGGGGCAAACCAACTCTATGATTGCGCAACGACGCATTGATAGTTGATACAGGCAACAGAACAGATTCCTGCGCACCGTGCCGCGAAGTAATAGGCACGAGTGCGCAATCACGTTTAACACCCCGTTTTTGGTGGAATCTGCCTAAGCCACTCCTCAAACCTACTCCGTGCGAGAGGATAACCTTCTGTTTCAATGATTGCTTCCAGACGGAGCGCAAAGAGGCTTTCCCACAATGAAGCTTGCTGTTCTTTCGGCTCAGCCAGGATAAGCGGTCTAGCTTGAGCGATCATGTCTAATGCCTGTCCCAGGGCCTCACTCAACGTTTCCTCAAGCAATTCTCGTACGTAGCGGGCAAATGCTGGCGAACTCCCTCCCGTCGATATTGCTACTGTCAAGTCGCCGCGGTGAATTGTTGCTGGCACATAAAAATCACTCAGAGCCGGATTGTCCGCCACATTCACCCATAGCCCCCGCGCATGGGCATCCTCTGAAATACACTGATTCACTTCATGATCATTTGTTGCTGCGAATACAATTTGCACACCTTTTAGATGTTCTTCTGAATAGTTGCTTGGAATAGAATGTATCAACGAACGAGAGAGCAGTGCCTGTAGTTCAGCATGCAGCTGTGGGCTAATGACGACAATGCTCGCTCCTGTCACAAGTAGTGAGCGTACTTTACGAGTTGCTACGCTCCCACCACCGACTACGGCACATACTTTCCCTTGCAAAGAAAGAAATGCGGGGTAGAGTTGTACCCGGGATATGGCTTGTCTATCGTTGTCAGTCATCTTCTTGCGGACCTGAATGTCCATGCCCTTAAGCACAGAACTCTTGAAGTGTGGCAACCAGAATGTCACTACAGCGTTGCAGTTGCTCCAGATCAGCCCACTCGACGACGGCATGAGCCCCTGTTCCCCCAGGGCCGAATATGACCGTTGGTATACCCGATGCGCAGTACGATATAACAAGAGAGTGAGAAAGTCAAATCGAAGCTAGTATGAGAAGCCTTATCTAGCGGCAGAACAAGCACTTCTAGTTACTAGCGAGCAAACTTTCCCTCTTTCCCCCTTAACAAAGTGTGGCGAGAGATACTATGCTTAGAAATACAAATTGGTCTTCTATGATCTGTGGCCTCTGATAAAATACGAAAGGATGATGTGTGCTTATGGCCGATCAAGGAGAGAGTCAGAGTAAGTGTATGAGTGATGATCTAGATCTGATTAACCAGCAACTTGAACAACTTGTAGAGGATATTAGTCCAGCTCTCAACGGAGATCTCCGTGTACAATCACATATTGTTGAAGATACTTCTAATGAGAGTGTTGCTATGATAGCAGATCTGTCCAACGCTCTCGTTGAAAAACTTGTTCAGTTTGCTAGATGGACACTCTATGCATCTGATAAGGTGATCAGCACATCTCGCAATGTGTTAGATCATTCGACTGAGCTAGCACAGAAGGCAGATGCACAGATGCTCCATCTCTCAGAGATGACCGCAGAAGCAGAAAAGCTAGTAGCTTTTGTACAACGTATGGGGAGTGCTCTTCAGTTGAGTGTCGACATGGCACAAGAAACATATACTCACCTGCAAGAAAAGAAAACGGCTGTTAACTCTCCTCAATCCGATAAGTTATTAGAACAGCTCATCACCAACACGCAAAGACAGATACAATTGTTAGAGGATATATTAGCGTTGACGCAGCACACTACCACCGTTGCAGAGTCAGTAATTGGAGGTCTCTATACCTTTGAACAACAATTTCATCAATCCAGCACAACTGTTATCGAGACAGCCGAAAATGCCAATTCGATAATAACTATTGCTGAAGGCTGGTGCAATGCTGTAGAAAAAGTGCCTTTACCGGAAGATGAACAGAGTGTTGGGCAATTCCCAGACTTTCCATTAGAAATAGGACGCAGCAGCTATGATTCACGCTCGGTAGAAGGCTCTTTAAAATAAGGCTAATATCACTAGTACGACTTTGTTAGTTTTGGCTTCTCACCGCCTTGGGCGGTTCGCTTTGTGGGGTTGTGGAGATGGGGAATGTGAGCCAGCTGGCCCACATTCCCCATCTCCATAAAAAACATCTGCGAGCTGCCGGAGGCAGCGAGATGATGAGCCGCGCATTCTCAGTTGTGTCAAGCGCATGCAAGAGCGCGAGTGCCTGGTTGCGCAAAGACAGGTTGGCGAAGTCGGGCAGAGGCTCTCCTAGTGCCTCAAACAGGTTACCAGCCAGATCAACCATCGTCACAGACGAATCCACATGGAGCCAGACAGCTTCTGCCGTGAACGGTCCATTGCCTCGACGGTGCTGCTCTTCGGCATAGCGATAGACCAGAGCTGCGAGTGTCGATTTGCCAACTCCACCTATCCCCGTGAGCGTAAGGCCAGTAATTCCTGGTTGGAGAAGTTGCGTGTAGATCGCCTGCACTGTTTCCTGGCGCTGCTGAATAGTTCGAGAGTCGGTCGGTGGAGGCACACCCACAATACCGCGATAAGTCGCTTTTTCGATCGTAGGTACTCGGGAAGATGGCACGGACGAAGCAAGCGTCGGAGAAACTTGAACAATCTCCTGCAGCGTCGCTGTGGGAGCAGATGCAACGGACATGTGCTGAGCAGGAGCTGCCCCAACAGGAAAGAGCCATTGGAAGAGGCCAATAAGCACACCTGAGACCGTAAACATGATGAGCAGGACATTAGACAGGGGCCCTTGAAGGATACCCTGGCTGCTCAATATCCATAACACAGCCCCACCAACGAGAAAGAGCACAGCAATACTCGCAATGAGTACGCGCAGCTCTTGAAGGTGCCTGCGTTCAGCTCGTTTCGTCATCTGTGGCTCTTGTTGTTGCTGAGACATGCTGCTCTATCCTTCAGATGGTTCTCTGTCAGTTCCGTTTTGGATTGTAGCATACCTATAGCATCGTTTTCTAGCCGTGAGAGAATACGCCACATGATCACTATCGCCTCTTGACTCCATTCGGGTGAGCGTCAAATTGTTGCGAGGTCCTGATATCAGAGACGGACAAAACAAAGACGCTCACTCATGCGGTGAAGGATAGGCGGAGCGTTTGTGCGAACAGGCTCCCTCCCACATGAGAGATGTCTCAAGGTATCTTGTACGTCTTGCGTCACGAACACACACTCTCTCCTTTTTCCAAATCAAAAAGGCTTTGGCTCGATGGCGGGTATGGAGCGATATCATTGAACGTGACACTTGTGACACTTGTGACGAAAGTAACAGTTGCGACTGAGATGATTTACTGGATAATCCCCATTGAACGTGACACTTGTGACACTTGTGACACTTGTGACGAAAGTAACAGTTGTGATTGAGATGCTTCATTGGATAATCCCCATTGAACGTGACACTTGTGACACTTGTGACGAATGTGACAGTTGTGACTGAGATGCTTCATTGGATAATACTCCATGAGGAACATCTGTTTGCACGTTTACCTCTCATTGAACAGTATGTTCAGATCTGTGTACGAATAGGAGATATACTAACAGTATAGCATAATTTGAGAGAAAAGAGAAGTGTTTGCATGTGCAAGAGTGGACGTCAGATGGGTGCACGACGTTTCAGCAAGGAGGAGGCAGATGCAAGAGGAGTGGGCCTATTCGCTCGATCGCGACGTCCCTGATGGCAATCCATCGCGTGAGAGGGGGTTCTTCTTTCTTGTATCATATGAGGATTTTCTTGAGTGAGATGTTCAATTCAGGCTCCTGAGAGGCTCCACGGTTCTTGCGCAGGCTCGATGACGTAAAAATAGGCTCTTAAAAAATCTGCTGCTGGATATATAACTTTATTTTCTTCTGTTCCAACTGTATTGCAGACCAGAGTGTCAGCACCAAACTATCAATGATTTCCTCATCAGACTCATCTCCTAAAGAGGTTGAGATGCCACAATTGCATACATCAATGGCATGTTGGGCTGATCATCTGACAGAAACCAGCTATGGTCAGAGCTCTCCATTTGAAGAAATGGCTTGTATCCGTTCGTATAGGGATACTCTTTCAAGAGTCTCAAGAGCAATCCTGCCTCGAGAAGCGTCATAATGATCTCACCAATACCCCAAGGAAACCTATGAGCTCTATAGGGGTTTTTAAAATCTTTTATTCCTTCAACATAGTCTGTGTCAGTTAATCCTTTACCTCTTGCAGCAACATAATCAAGAACTCCCTCTTCCTCTGTTACAGCCTTCTCTTTCCTGAAATAGGAAAACTTTCGATTCAAGTGCTCATCAAACATTGCCATCACTGGATGATAGTCAACCATAATGAGGCGGCCACCAGGTTTTAACACGGTGGCAACTCCTCTGGCCCAAGCATCCAAACTGGAAAGCCAATGGATAGCCCCATAGGAGCAAAACACAATATCAAATTGCTGTACTTCCTTTGCTGCCTCTTCGAACCAATCATAGACATCCATGCGAGGGCGTTTCCTAACCCCAAAAAGCCCTTCAATAAAGGGCAAAGCGCACTCCATTTGGCAGGGTAAAGTAAGCTGGTTCTTGGCGAGACTCGTTCTCTCGTCAAGGAGAGCAGCTGATGATACTTCCAATCGTCAAAGAACAAGCACCAGTCCCCCCACCATCCTTTCAGCGAGGACAAGCCCGGCTGAATCGTGCATTGCATATCGATGCCCTGACTCTGGTCACAACGTTACATTTGCTTGCCCTGTGCCGTCTGGCTGTGCGTCTGGCCCATCGTCGTTGTCCACCTCCATTACCTGCTGGCAAAGGAGGAAGACCACGCAGTTATAGTGAAGAGAGTCTCCTGCTTATCAGTCTGTTGCGAACCTTGTGGCGCTTATCGTACCAGGATATGCATGACTGGCTCAAGAGTTGGCCTGCTTTGGCCCTGGCCTGTGGCTTCCCTTTGAACAAAGAGGGACGGCCTCTCATTGTGAGTCCATCCCAGCATTGCAAACGTCGCCATGCAGCTGGTGCCCCTGTGCATGAGTCTTTGTTCGTGTTGGTCGTTCTGCAAGCTCTGCGCAGACGGCTGATCGGAGCCCGTGATCTCATCATTGACAGCGCTCCCATCCTGGCTTGGAGACGGCGTGACCCAGATGCCGCCTACGGACACGCTCCCGCTCACCATCCTCTTCCTCTGTTGCGAGGCTTCCGCGTCCACACCCTCATCTGTCGTGGTTCAGGACTTCCTCTCTTCTTCTTACTCTCTCCTGCCAACCCACACGATGCCCCCTTTGCACAACCCTTGTTGGCATGGGCTCGGCAGCTCTACCACATCCATCCTCGGGTCATTCGCCTGGACGCTGCCTATTGGGGACTGCGTCTGATTGCCTGGATTCATAGCGTGCTTGGCGCTGTCGCCGTCGTGGCGTTCAATCCCAAGAACCTGAAGGACCGCTCCTGCTTGCCTCCCACCTGGACCAGAGAGGAACTGGGCAAACGCAGTGCTATCGAGCGCTTCTTTGGTCGCGTTTTCCTCTTTTTTCACCTCCAGCGCCCACCTCTGTGCGGCTGGTCAGAGATTGCCTCGCAGGTCGCCTTGACCTATGCCGCTTCCGTCGTTGTTGGCTTGGCTGCTCAACAAGCTGGCCGTCCTGATCTCATCCGTTCTCCTAAGCGCGTCCTTGCTCATCTCTGGAGGGAGGAAGTCGAGTTGTGAAAGGCCCTCATCTATCATACATTTAAGCAATTCATATCTATTAATGTGTGAATTTTGTTTGTTGCATCTATTATATAAATATACCCATTATACAAAATATCCCGTATCATTCCATATCCCTACACTGTCTGCCACACAACCACGACCCCATTAGCGGCCCCCGAAGCAATGCGTGTACCATCCGGTGACCATGCCAATGTTGCTATACTAGAAAAATGACCGCCGAAGGTATGGAGGCAGCGACCACTCTCTGCCTCCCACACCTGCACAGTGTGACCGTAGTGGTTATGATGATCATCATCATAACCACTAGCAGCGAATGCCAGACGACTGCCATCCGGTGACCATGCCAATGCTGCTATACTGTCAAAATGACCGTCATAGGTATGGAGGCAGCGACCACTGTCTGCTTCCCACACCTGCACAGTGCTGTCGTTCGAGCCATTGCTATGAGTAGAAGCCAGACGACTGCCATCCGGCGACCACGCCAATGCCAATGTGGCCGCCATAAGACCAGAATGAGCATTATTGTAGGTGAGCAAACATCGGCCACTCTCTGCCTCCCACACCTGCACTGTTGTCTTGTCACCCCATATGCTAGTAGCACCCGAGGCTAGACGACTGCCATCCGGAGACCATGCCACGGCATGCACTATAGATTTAGAATGACCATGGTAGGTGAGTAGACATTGGCCACTGTCTGCCTCCCACACCTGCACAGTCGTCTCGCTTTGAGGTATGATGCCAGTAGCCGCGGAAGCTAGACGACTGCCATCTGGTGACCACGCCACGGCACGTACAAAGTTAGCATATATATCATGACCATGGTAGGTGAGCAGACACTGTCCACTGTTTGCCTCCCACACCTGCACCGTGTAGCCAGATGCAGAGGCCACACGGCTCCCGTCCGGAGACCACGCCACGGCTTGCACATAAGCTGTATGACTATTGCATGTGAGGAGACACTGACCATGGTCAGCTTCCCATATCTGCACAGTCGCCTCCCCATGTATCCAGTCCTCAGATGCGGAGGCGACACGGCTCCCATCCGGTGACCATGCTACTGCCAGCACAGCACCGAAATGACCGTTGTAGGTGAATAGCAGGGTGCCGCGGTCAGCCTCCCACACTTGCACGGAGTCATGATGAGAAGTAGAGGCTAGACGCTGGCCATCTGGTGACCATGCCACTGCATACACACAAGTCTCATGACCATCGTAGCTAAGTAGGCATCGGCCACTGTTTGCCTCCCACACATGCACAGTGCTGTCGTAGTTTGTATAATCATCCTCAGGGCTACTAGCAGCAGAAGCCACACGACTGCCATCTGGCGACCACGCTACGGTGTGCATATGGCCCGTATGGCCGTCGTAGGTGCAGAGGCATTGGCCGCTGTCAGCCTCCCATACCTGTATGCACGAATCACGATACATGTAACAAGGAGCAGAGATCAGACGATGACCATCCGGCGACCACGCTACTATCCCCACACTATCAGAATGGCCATTGTAGGTGAGGAGCAAGGTGCCACTTGCCTCCCATACCTGTACCGTGTGGTCAGATATAGAGGCCACGCGACTGCCATCCGGTGACCACACCATTGCCCCCACTCTGTCAGCAGGACCCTTGTAGGCCAATAGGCATCGGCCACTCCGAGCATCCCACACTCGTGCGATCTTGTCGCCAGATGCAGAAGTCACACGGTTCCCATCCGGTGACCATGCCACGGCATTGATGGGGGCCACAGAGCAATCCTCGCACGTCAAGATCAACTCACCTGTCACCGCACTCCAGATTTTGAGCAGACCATTGTCGCAGCCAGTGACCAGACGGCTGCCGTCCGGTGACCAGGCATATGTCTGCCCTGGTGCGTCATGGCTATGCCCACGATAGGCCAGCAATCGTGTGCCAACGGACGGTTTCTTGCTTGCAGCTTCCATAGCTTCGGAATCCCCCCAAGATACTTACGTTGTTCATGTGAATCGGTAGAATCACATGAAGAAACATCATGCGAGGCACTCGCAGCACGCCGCACGACCACGATAAACAGTGGGCAGAAGATATTGTTGGTGAATTGGTTGTTCAAGCTTAGGATCTGAAAACGTTCACGTTCAGTATGAGTACATTTTACGCACTTGCTTGCTTGTGGCTTCAACAAAAAACGCATTTCAGAGGTTCCTCATGCTCTCTCAAGAGGGCGTTTCCTCACGCTTAAAAAACGCTACTCCGAGGGCACACTTCTCTGTTCTAGCGCTTCGCTAAAATCTTGATCAGCCAGAGCACCTGCAGAACCACAGCACTCAAAGGATTCTATGGTTCAATTTTCTGGCTACTAGTAGGATACCCAATGCAAGAGGGGTTTTCCAGGAGGAAAGAGGGACAACTTTGGGAACAATGGGAGCCACTTCAGCCCAGAGAGGCTCTGGTTATCTGAGTTACGAAACGCCCTCGTATGCTGAGAAAGATGCCGAGGACATGGCCTACCTTCTCAAACAGCCCGAATGCAACTTCACATTATTAATGCCAGTCTTCACAGGAGAAAAGGCTACGTCCGGCAGCATCAAGCAAGGTATAGTAGAATTAATTAAGAAGAGAAAGAAAGAAGATTTTTTGCTGTTTTACTATGCTGGTCATGCAATACCAATAGAGAATGACATCTACTTTATTACTTACGATTTTCGAGAAGAGAACGTCGAATTCGACCCTGATTTCTATCTTTCCATGCGCTGGCTCTGGAAAGTCCTTTATCAGTCAGCTGGAGCAGGCAGAGTACTGCTGATCCTGGATTGTTGTTATGCTGGAAACATGGTTGAGACGAAAGAGGACCCTTTCAAGATCGACTTACGCAAGCTCTTCGATGAGTGGAATACAGGCTCCAACGGCAAGGACCCGAAGAACTGTTTGCGACTGATTCTCACCGCAACCGGATATAACATCCAGGCCCAGGAACAGGATGGTCATGGGCTCATGACAGGTTTCCTCCTCAAAGCCCTACGCGGTGAAGTACATGAGGTATTAGATGAAGGTGGCCATGTTGATATTAGACACCTTCACATGTACTTGCAAAAAAAGATGCCCAAAGAGCATGCTCCCGATCTATCAGGAAAATTTGGACCGTACCACTGTATTTTAGCCAGCTATCCAGAGCGGGCTGCCCAGCTACGGTCTGGGCACGAACGCATTCGAGGAGCTGAGCGGCCTCAGAGCTACATTCCCTTCCCTCGTAATCCTTTGTTCCAGCCACGTCCTGGTGAGTTTGAGCGTTTAGAGACGTTACTCTCTGGTGAGAACGCAGAGCAGCCAGCGCGTATTGGCCTCGTAGGGGTCACTAGCATGGGAGGGATAGGCAAGACACAACTAGCAGTGGAACTGGCGTACCGCCTGCAAGAACAGCAGCGCTTTGCTGGTGGCATCTTCTGGACGCCAGCTACCGGAACTGACATCTTTGCATGGCAGCACTCCATGGCCGAGCTTGCCTTCAATGCTGACTATCTGCCACCAGACGATAATCCTTCCAGCCCCGAGAACGAACTAACAAGTTAACACAATTTCTGGTAAGCTAGAAGGAGAGGCAATGTAGACGAAAGGAGCAAGTCAGATGGACATAGAAGAGCTAGAGCATCCCGACAAATGGGCAGTGGAAACCTTCGGCACGACAGAATTGGGGGATCTCCGGCGCACAGACCGGCTGGTGAAGATGGCGACCGTCATCGCAGAGAACCCATCGGCGTCCTTGCCGGAAAGCATGCGCAATTGGGCAGATACGCTGGCGGCCTATCGCTTTCTGGACAATCCGAGCATCACTCATGAGCAGATCATGCTCCCCCACTGGATGCAGACCCGAGAGGAGGCCATGCAGCACTCCCGCGTCTTATTGGCAGCAGACACGACGGATGTCAACCTGTCGAGCCACGAGACAGCCGAGGGTTTGGGTCCCATTGGACGTGGGAACAAAGCCCAGGGCTTCTTCGTGCACACGGTACTAGCGATGGATGCCGATTCGCAGCAATTGCTCGGTTGCATGTATCAAGAACCCTTTGTCCGTCAACCAGCTCCAAAGGGGGAAACCAAGGCCCAGCGCAAAAAGCGTGTGCGTGAGTCGCAGATCTGGGAACGCAGCATCCAGGGCATCGGACCCGTTCCAGAGAACCAACAGTGGATCTATGTGGGGGACAGGGGAAGCGACATCTACACGTTTTGGCAAGCGTGCCAACAGTTGGGGTATGATTTTGTTGTGCGTGTCGCCCAGGATCGCCGTGTCCTGCTGGACGAAGAACCAGAATCAGAGGACCCCGAAGTCCAGCGTCTCAAAACCTTGGCTCGTTCTTTGCCTGCGCAAGGTGGTCGGATTTTGCCTGTTCCTGCCCAACGTCAGCGCCCGGCCCGTGATGCCTTTGTGCAGATCAGTTGGCAAGAAGTGCGTATCCAACCGCCCGTCAACGGGGCGGTGTTGAGCAAAACGGAGGTCAAGGTGTGGGTCGTTC
>Ga0207416_1000514_pt1 | contig 65498 bp, 55 predicted proteins | sample PaiPotPPM11metaG_FD_184107 | JGI IMG/M metagenome (GOLD analysis project Ga0207416, IMG submission 184107) | Iron sulfur acid spring bacterial and archeal communities from Banff, Canada, to study Microbial Dark Matter (Phase II) - Paint Pots PPM... ... | reverse complement strand
GCCCGCGCCCCTTCCACCACCCTGCGCAGCAGGGTGGTGGAAGGGGCGCGGGCCGCGACGAAATTCTTTCGACGAAAGTGAAGCGTCGAGTCCGACGCCCCCTCCACCACCCTACGTTCGCTGCGCGAACTCCGGGCGGTCCCCCTCCCCCGCTTCGCGGGGGCGGATAAGCAAATCCGTTCTCGCGGCGCGTTTTTGTTTGCGCCCGAGGTTTGTTGCACGGCAAGAAAAAAGACCTCCCAACAAATAAAGGGAGGCGGAGCGCCGAAAGGCGCGTGGGTAGTGGCCGCGCTCACACAAACAAGCGTCGCGCTTGTTCTGCGATCATCGCGGCGCGCGCGCCCTTTTGGGAAACGCGCTCGCCTTCCGGCGCTCTACCGCGGCTCTCGCCAAAGCCTCGCGGCCTTGGCTCAGTCTGGTCCCGCGCTTCATGGAAGCGCCAACGGGTGTGACCGTCCGCCTCCCGGGCAGCGAGCTCCTCGCAGACCGGCGTCGGGGCCGGCCGGGCGGGTTTCCTGACCGCCCGTCGGCGAGGTTACGAGCCGCGCCGCGGGCACCGCTCCCGCTCCATCAATCGGCCGTCACCGGTTGACGTCCCTTGGATGAGCAGGATGGGCGCGCTTCTATTCGTCGCGCTGGGAAAATCAAGGCTTGTCACCATGTGAGAGACGACGGTCTTGATTTTGCGTCACTTTTCCGCTGCCGGCCGCAGCCGCCGGTCCCGCGCCAGGTTTGCCGTTGTGAACTGATGATTCGTTCCGGCGAAGACGCCCCGACGCCCACTGATCGTCACCGCGGGCTTGACCAGCCACCGTCGCGGATTCGCCGTAAGTCGCAGGTCGAGATATGTTCATATTGACAAGTATCATATAATCCGCCATATATGATGATATCAGACGTTGCCGGAGACTTTGGCATGCAGGCCGATCAGCAGCGAATGCGTCGGTTGACCGAAGGATTGGCATCGAAGTCCGACAAAATGCGAGTGCTTGCGAAGGCAGGCTATAAGCGCAAGTCGATCGCCGACTTCCTTGGTACGCGTTACCAGTTCGTGCGCAACGTTCTTGTCCAGGACGAGGCCCGCAACGCAAAGAAACTTGCCGCGACAACGCCGTCGGGTGAAGCCAAATTGTCTCCGACCAAGCTGCGGCTGGGTCCGGACGGTCGTGTCGTTATCCCCGCCGCCTTCCGCGATGCGCTTGGACTCGCGGAAGGCGACACCCTCATCGCCTCTATCGACAATGGCGAACTCAATCTTTTGACGCGCCGGGCCGCGGTGCGCCGGGCGCAGGCCATTGTGCGCCAATTTGTGCCCGAGGGAGCAAGTCTGGTCGATGAACTCATCGAAGACCGCCGCCGCGAAGTCGAGCGCGAGCAAGAAAATGGCTAGTGCCGTTTTGGATTCGTCGGCGATCCTCGCGGTTTTGAATGACGAACCGGGCGCCGATGTTGTCGAATCGATGATGGACGACGCGCTCATCTCAACGGTGAACTACGCGGAGGTCGTTACAAAGCTCGTCGAACGCGGCGGCACTGCGTTGGCGGCACAAGCCGCTCTGCAGTCGATAGCCTTGACGACCGTCGATTTCGACATCGCTCTGGCGCAGCGGACAGGCGGACTGCGTGGTGAGACGATGCGGCGCGGTCTGTCGCTCGGCGACCGCGCTTGCCTCGCTTTAGCGGAGCGCGAAGGCGTGCCGGCGCTGACAGGCGACCGAAGCTGGGTTGGGGCGGTTTCGAGCGTTGAGATTCGTCTCATCCGCTGACACGGCGGACGATTGCGCGGCAGGATGGGTTGATCCCTTGCGTAACCCATCCCTCATTCTCGACGCGTTATGATGGGTATCGCTTGGCTCCACCCATCCTACGCGCTCTAAGACGTTTTTCGGCCCGTTGTCGGGCGTGATCTAGGCTCATAGCGAGGTGGTGGGCTACTTTGAATACGGCGGAAGAAGCGCGTGGACCGGACGCAGCACAGTATTCCATGCACCCGTGAGATCGCACCAACAGACGAAAATGCCAATCGCCACAAGTGCGCCGAGAATCTCCATCATATTTCTGCTCTCTCAGTCGCAACGCCGAGCTAATTTGCGGCCTCCCACAAAAACTATCAGCCCTTTGCCGTGTTCATTGATGTTACTCTGGCGTGTGAAGTACAATGCATATAAGCACTGATTGCAGGATAAAAAGCCCCGCGCACAATTTAAACGACGCTTGCGTCAGCGCGGTAGGATGGGTTGAGCGAAGCGAAACCCATCATCAGGCGCAAGCGATGAGGATGAGTGATGGGTTTCGCAAGGGCTCAACCCATCGTACCGGCTTAGAATGGAATGTCTTCAATTGCAGGATTGCTTTCGACGGTAGGAGAGTTTCCGCCTGAGGCCCTTCCGCTTTCCCTGCTGATGTTCTCTACGATGCAACTGGCCCGCTGAAACAGCTCATCGAATGTCAGGATTTCCGGTGCTCTGATATTCCGACGATACAGCTCAAAGCAGGCGATCTTGTCGTCGTTGCCTCGCACCTGAGTCAAGTTTCCGATCACCAGAAAACTGCGTGGGTCAACAGCGTACGCCGTCCTCCCGGTATCATTGCCATAGTCGTCTTTCAGATGATCTCGGAAGCGGTTCCTCGTGAACTCGAAAACTGTCTTTTGCGTCTGGGTCACAGCATTGGAAAGTTCGTGAGATACACCCCAACATCCTGAACGGTACTCAGTCTCTTGCAAAAGCTCGGTGTCGTTTTTTTTGATCTCTACGAGCACGTACTGACTCACCTCCGCCCTTGTGAGCAAGAGTCCGTCCGCTCGTTTTCCGGGCCGATCGAATGCGCTTCCTGTAGTCTCGTTTTCCAACTTCTTGCCTACTTTGTTGAGGAACACGTAGTTGAGACCGTGCCCGAAAATCCACGAGTTGCGTTCGAAAAACTTTTGCCATTCTGGTTCGGAAAGATCGGCACTAAGATGTTTTACAAAGTCAGCAAGGGCTGCTCGCTTCGCTGCAACAGCATAAATGTCGTGATGCAGCTCCGGGCTGGCGGCGAGTTCTCTAATTAGGACTGCCCCTTGGGTGCTCGTGAGCAATGCGCCCAAAGCGCCAATGTGGATGTTGTCCAGCGAAATTCGAGTTTTCTTGGCATCGCTCAAGTCCAAACTTGAGATAATGGAAATAAATTCCTTTATCTGCGCGATTTGAAAATGGTTCACGTGCACATGACCATTCTCCTGCCATCCATACCTCTTGTGGTATTGCAGCTTTGTGATCTTTAGCGTGCCAAAGTCAGCTCGGTCTCGAACGTAAAATGCCGAAACGGCGAGCTTGCATCGAGGCGTAACGTCAATCTCGGCAACCAGCTGCTCGCTGTCTCCTACAAGCGTTGCATATGCGCCGTTCCCGTTTCTGGCGGGCACAGTGTATAGGGTGTTGGGCCTGTAGTTCACAAGGTAGTCCAGATTGTCGTCCGTCATCGGGTCCCCTTCGAGGGGCGGAGCGTTTTCGGTTCCGCGTGAGTCCTCATCAATGCCTGCGTCTTCGCTCTCGCGCGAGCATCTGTAATATAGGTGCAGAGTTCACCGTTCACCCCCCGATCGCCGCAGCGAGCTGACGTTTTTTCGCGGCCAAATTGAAATCCGGGACCGGCGTTTGAGCCGGTCGATCGTTCCCGCATTTCGCTGCGCGAAATACGGGCTACTTGCTATCGGCCCCTGCGGAGCGGGAGAGGGGGCATAGGCGGCCTTCGGCCGCCGTACTTTCCTTGAAGAACGCCGACGCAAGGCGTCGGCGATGGCGTAGCGCGGTGGAGGGGGCGTGCAGCACAGAGGCTCACCACACTGCCGAGGCCCCTTCCACCATCCTACGTTCGCTTCGCGAACTTCGGATGGTCCCCCTTCCCCGCTTCGCGGGGCAGGATGAAGAGTGCTCACCCCAACCGCCGGTCATATTCCAGCACCGCGTTGAGCAGCACCTGCGCGCCGCCGGCGCATTCGTCGGGGCTCGTCGATTCGGCTTCGTTGTGCGAAATGCCGCCGGCGCAGGGCACGAAGATCATAGCGGTCGGCGCGACGCGGGCCACATAGGCGGCGTCGTGGCCGGCGCCGGAAATCATGTCGCGCGACGTTAAGCCGCCGCGCCGAGCGGCTTTGCGCGTCCGATCCGTTCGCGCTCGCGCGGACTGTTCATCGCCTCCCATAAATCGCTGCGCCGCTGGACGTTGAGCCAGAAGTCGGGGCTATTGCCGAAAACGCGCGCGAGGATGAGCGCGGTCGCGGCCGTGATCTTCCTGCGGTCATTGCACAGCTCGTTGACATGCTTGCGCGAAACGCCCATCGCCTTGGCCAACGCGACCTGGGTCAATGCCATCGGCTGCATGAATTCCTCGACAAGAATCTCGCCGACCGTGGCCGGCTTACGCTTGGTCGTCAGCATGGTTCGCCTCATCTATAGCTGTGGTCGTCGAGATAGACGCCCGCCGCCTCGCCGCGGCCGCCGTTCCATCGGAACACCAGCCGCCACTGCTCGTTGACGCGGATCGAATGAAACCCCGCCAAGTTGCCGCGCAGTTTCTCGAAATGATTGCTTGGCGGTATCCGCAAGTCCTGACCGGTCCTCGCGTCGTCGATCATCTGAAGCTTGCGGAAGAGCCGGCTTTCGAGATCCGGTGGGATGTTCCGCGACCGCGTATCGGCGACAAAGAACGCGCGCAGCCACTGGTCCCGAAAGTTCACGATCATGGCCGCCTCGCCACTGTAACTATGTACCGCTCTTTGGTACATAAAGCAAGGGTTGCGCTCCTCGCAATGACGGGTCCGCAGCGCTCACCCCAGCCTCCGGTCATATTCCAGCACCGCGTTGAGCAGCACCTGCGCGCCGGCGGCGCATTCGTCGAAGCTCGTCGATTCGGCTTCGTTGTGCGATAGGCCGCCGGCGCAGGGCACGAAGATCATGGCGGTCGGGGCGACGCGGGCGACGTAGGCGGCGTCGTGGCCGGCGCCGGAAATCATGTCGCGCGATTTTAGGCCGGCCTTTTGCGCGCCGATGCGCACGCATTCGATCGGCTCCGGCGCGAATTTGACCGCAGGCGATTCCCAGATGCGCGCTTCCTTGTAGGAAAGATTCAAGGGCGAAAGAATCCCGGCGAGCGCGGCGCGCAGTTCCGCCTCCATGGCATCGAGAACTTTCCCGTCCGGATGGCGGAAATCGACGGTGAAAAAAACTTCGCCGGGAACGACGTTGCGGCTGTTCGGCCGGTTCTCAAGGAGGCCGACGGCGCCGACCGCATCGGGAGCATGCTGGCGCGCGATCGCGTCGATGCGGTCGATGATGCGCGCTGAGCCGAGAAGCGCATCTTTCCGCAGCCGCATCGGCGTCGCGCCGGTATGGGCCTCTTGCCCGCTTACGGTGACTTCGTACCAGCGCATGCCTTGCACGCCTTGCACGATGCCGATCGTGCGATCCTCGTTCTCCAGGATCGGACCTTGCTCGATGTGCAGTTCGAACATCGCGGAAAGCTTATGCGCGCCAGCTCTTTGCTCGCCTTTGTAGCCGATGCGCTGTAATTCATCGCCGAACGTCTTGCCGTCGCGGTCGGTGCGCGAATAGGCGTATTCCCGCGTAAAGACCCCGGCGAACACGCCGGAGGCGAGCATCGGCGGCGCAAAGCGCGCGCCTTCCTCGTTGGTCCAGTTGACGATCTCGATCGGCGCGTTGGTCTCGTAGCCGGCGTAGTGCAGCGTGCGCATGGCTTCGAGCGCGCCCAAAACCCCGAGCACGCCGTCGAATTTGCCGCCGGTTGGCTGCGTGTCGAGATGCGAGCCCATCGCGATCGGCGGCAGGGCAGGGTTCTTGCCCGGCCGGCGCGCAAACATGTTGCCGACTTGGTCGACCGCCACGGTGCAGCCGAGCGTTTCGCATTGCGCCTTGAACCAATCGCGCACCTGGCGGTCGAGGTCGGTCAAGGTCAGGCGGCAGATGCCGCCCTTCGCGGTCGCGCCGATCTGCGCGGTTTGCATCAACGAATCCCAAAGCCGCTGGCCGTCGATCTGCAGGTTTTGCACGCGGATTTCCTGAACTTCGGCAGCGGGATCCATCTCTAGCGGAAGAAAATGTAGGGCCAATGGCCGAGTAAGTCATCGGCCTAATCGTTCAGTGGCGGCCTCGCCGGCTCGTGCCGTACTAACTCATTGAATCCACGACGAATCAGCTATCATGCCGGCGGCTCGCAATGGCCGCGGGCCGCTGGAGCAAGCGCCATGCTGCGCGTGCGATTGAAAGCGGACGGACGGTTGGTCGAAGTGCTGCCCGACGGCAGCGAGCGGGAGATTTCGCCCGATCCGCGCTCGATCGTGACCGCGGCGCACCATGCGGCGCGTTCGGCCGGCGCCCGCATCCAGGACGCAAGCTATGCCAAGAACGTGCGCGGGCGGACCGGGCTGACGCAAGCCGCTTTTGCGGCGCGCATCGGCGTGCCGGTGGAGACGGTGCGCAACTGGGAACAGGGCAAGCGTTCGCCGCGCGGACCGGCCCGTTCGCTGCTCAAGGTGATCGAAGAAGCGCCGGAAGCCGCCTTTGCGGTGCTCGCCGGCAAGGGCCGCTGAACATCCCCGCGGCGCTGGAACGCCGAGACAAAAATCGGCATTGCACTGGAAATCGCAGGCGCGATGGCCGATCCTGCCGGCGATAAGGGCACGCCGTCGCTTTCGACAACGGTGCCGCCGCAAGCTCAAGGAGCAGCGAATGCAAGCGATTGAAAGTCATGGCGCGCGTATTCCGGTCATCGGTTTCGGCACCATGACGCTGAAGGACGATTTATGCGTCGAGCTGGTCGAAGCGGCGCTGCATCTCGGCTATCGCCATCTCGACACCGCGCAGAATTACGGCAACGAGCGCGAAGTAGGCGCCGGCATGCGCGCCTCGGGGATCGAGCGCGAAGAGATTTTCCTCACCACCAAAGTCTGGTTCAACCGGCTCGCCGCCGGCGATTTCGAGCGCTCGGTCGACGAAAGCCTGGAGCGGCTGGCGCTGCCTTGGGTCGATCTGTTGCTGATTCACTGGCCCAACGCGCAAATCCCGCTCGCCGAGTCGATCGCCGCGCTTTGCAAGGTCAAGCGCGCCGGGCTCGCCAAGCATATCGGAGTGGCCAATTTCAACGTCGCCATGATCGAGGAGGCGCACAAACTCGCCACCGAGCCGCTCGCCGCGCTGCAAATTGAGGCGCACCCTTACCTCGATCAGACAAAAGTCATCGCGGCCGCGCGCAAGCACGGCATGGCTTTGGTCGGCTATTGTCCGCTGGCCCGCGGCAAGGTGCCGGGCGACGAGGTGCTGGCCCGCATCGGCCGCGCGCTTGGAAAATCGCCGGCGCAGGTGGCGCTGCGTTACCTCGAACAGCGAAACATCATCCCCATCCCGCGCACATCGAAGCGCGAGCGGCTTGCGGAAAATCTCGCAAGCCTCGAATTTACCTTGAGCGGCGCCGAAACGGCGGAGATCGACAAGCTGAAGCGGCCGAATGCGCGCATCGTTTCTCCGCCGCAGTCGCCGCAATGGGATACATGAGTGCGCCGTGACCGCGATCGGACCAATCCCCAATGTCGAGGCCAACGGGGCGAAAATCCCGCTGTTCGGCCTCGGCACCTGGGAGCTGCGCGGCCGCGCCTGCGCGCGGGTGGTCGAGCAGGCGTTGCGGTTGGGCTATAGGCACATCGATACGGCGGAAATGTACGACAACGAGCGCGAAGTGGGCGAGGGCCTGCGCGCGTCCGGCATCAAGCGCGCCGAGGTGTTTGTCGCCACGAAAATCTGGCCCAATCATTTCGCCCCGCGCGAACTCGAACGCGCCGCGCGCGATTGCCTGGTGCGGCTGCGCCTGAGCGAGGTCGATCTTCTGCTGCTGCATTGGCCCAATCCGCGTGTGCCGCTTGCCGATACCATCGGCGCGCTATGCAAGGTCAAGCGCGACGGGCTCGCCCGCCATATCGGCGTCTCCAACTTCACCGTGGCGCTGATCGAGGAAGCCCTGCAGGCTTCCAGCGAGCCGTTGGTCTGCGATCAGGTCGAATGCCACCCGTTCCTCGACCAATCGAAGCTGATCGAGGCCTGCGGCCGGCACGGCATGGCGGTCGTCGCCTACAGCCCGCTTGCCCGCGGCGAGTTTCGCAACAACGAGGTCCTTGGCCGCATCGGCTCGGCGCACAAAAAGACCGCCGCGCAAATCTGCCTGCGCTTCCTGGTGCAGCGAAGCATCGTCGTTATCCCACGCACCGGCAAGCTCGAACGGCTTGCGGAAAACGCCGCGATCTTCGATTTTAAGCTCAGCGAACGCGAAATGAGCGAGATCGCCGCGCTCGGTCGCCGCGACGGCCGGATCGTCGACTGGGCCTATTCGGGACGGATGAAGTGGGATTGAACTGCTGGAAATTGTCGCCGAAACCTTAATCTTCTGCGTCGTATCGGGAATGGCTCTGTCGAGCCATTCCCTACCAATCTTAAATCAGCGAAATAACTTTTTTGAGTTTGTCGGCAACCGTATCGGCAAGTTTTGAGAGCGAGGGATTGTCGATCTTCGCCATGGTTGCCACTGGGTTGATCGCAGCGACCTCGATCTGACCGTTGCCAAGATTCTGCACAATCACATTACACGGAAGCATCGTTCCGATCTTGTCCTCGATGCTCAGCGCCTGGTGCGCCAACGGTGGGTTACAGGCTCCTAAGATTCGATACTCCCGGAAATCTAGATTCAGTTTCTGCTTCATCGTCACTCTGATATCGATATCAGTCAGAATGCCGAAACCCTCACCCTTGATCGCTTCCTTGACGCGCTCCAATACTCCGCCAAAATTGCCATTTACCGTTTTTGCTATGTAATACTGCATTCTCAACCTCTGCCGTTGCGCATGTTAGGTTCTGAGATATTTGACGAGCGCAAGAATTACGAGAACAACGATAACAAGTACGAGGATCCCGCCTATCCCCATTCCCCAACCCATTCCTTGAAATCCACCGCCCATCATGGTGACCGCCATTCGCTTCGTCGCGAGAAATAAAAACCGACCTCTTTTGACCGGCCGCGCGCAAGAGCCTCGCAAATCTCCTCTTGCGCTAACACGCGAGTATAACTGATGCGGAGGCGCAAAGTTCCCTTCCCGGAGAGCCGAATAAAGCGCGGGCAGTCGAAGCTTGAATGTGAACGCACGCCATTTGGTGATATCTAATCCGCCATTGCAAGGATCGCGTCTCCTCCCGCGAAGCGGGTTAGTGCAGAGATTATTTTGCGTCGTATCGAGAATGGCTCTGTTGAGCCATATTCCCTATCATCGGCAATCATCGAATCAGTTCGCTGAATTGCGAAAGGGCTGATGCAGATGCTCGATAAGCCAAAGAAGACTCGCGATCTCATCGCGATCTTGGAGGCGGCGGTGCCGTTCGAGGTTGCTTTAATGCCCGACCTGATCGAGCATCTTGCGCGACAACAGAATCCGGTTGTCGTCAAGGCCATCGAGACCGTCTCAGAAATCTCCTACCTCGGCGATCTGGGCGGCATCGTCTGCCACGTCCAGCCCGAGGACAGCGAGAGCATGATCGTTGTCTCGCTCACTCACGTGCGACTGCCCTGCACGCTCCCCTTTGCGACGGCCGTACTTGATTATCAGAAGCATCGAGTGAAGAAGCTAAAGAAGCAGGCTCACTTCCGGTGATTCCTCTATCGCTCTCAAATTGGATGAGTGATACGAAGTGAACAGCATAAGCTCAGTGGGGACATCGCACTCCGAGCCTAACATTCTAGCGGTCGGCCCATCAACAAAGGCTCAAGAATGCCTCGACGCCACAAAGAACGACACCGCACAGAACGCATTGGCTGGTTGCGAGCGGCAGTATTGGGCGCGAACGACGGCATAGTCACTACGGCAAGTCTAGTGCTGGGTGTCGTGGCTGCGCATGGGAATCGCAACAGCGTATTGGTCGCGGGAGTCGCCGGCCTGGTCGCAGGGGCTATGTCTATGGCTGCCGGTGAGTACGTATCTGTCCACTCGCAGGCAGACACCGAGCACGCCGAACTTGAACGTGAGCGCGGGGAACTGAAGGCAAACGACGCGGGCGAGCACGACGAACTGACGGCGATATATGTTGATCGAGGCCTGGATCCTATTCTCGCGCGCCAGGTTGCCGAACAACTCATGGCCCATGACGCATTAGGAGCGCATGCACGCGACGAACTGGGCATTTCCGAGACTCTCAGTGCACGTCCGATGCAAGCCGCCTTGGCGTCGGCCGCTAGCTTCGCTGTTGGAGCGGCCATGCCTCTTTCGGTAACCGCCATTGCCCCGGAGGCGGTCCTGATTTTTCTTGTCCCCGGAATTACACTGCTGTTCCTCGCGCTTCTGGGTGCATTGGCTGCGGGCGTGGGCGGCGCGGGTGTGGCGGTGGGCGCAATACGCGTCACGTTCTGGGGGGCGCTAGCTATGGCGATGACTGCGGGCGTCGGAGCCTTGTTCGGAACTATAGTATGAGTTGGTCGCCGCTGTGCTTGAGCTAGTGTGAAAAGCCGAGAACGTTATTCGATCGAGCCGTCTGAGGCGCCCTCGAAACGCCATCAAAGACTCTGCGGCCGGTTATTACAGCATTCCTACCGCGGAGCGGTTTAGTGCAATAGAAGTATTAGCTAAGCGTTCGAACTAGCTCGGCCGGAAGCCCTCAGCGCATCGCCGCCGCGATATTGCCGCCGTCGACGGTGGTGACGTCGGCCGTGGTTTTCAGCGCCAGCGCCTGATGCAAAAACGCCTGCGCCACGTCGTCGGCGGTCACTTCGCGGCCGAGCAGGTTGCCGCTCATGTAGTCCTTCTCGCTCAAGCCGCGCGCCTTGGCGCGCGACGCGATCATGTCGGAGGTGAGGAGGCCCGAGCGGATGCGGTCGGCGTTGACCGCGTTGGCGCGGATGCCGTCTCCTCCGTAATCGAGTGCGTATTGGCGCATGAGCGCCAGAAGCGCCGCCTTGGGCACGCCGTAGGGGCCGAAATTCGGGCCCGGATTGACCGCCTGTTTGGAGACGTTGAAGAGCAGGCACCCGCCGGTGCCCTGCGCCAGCATGATCTTGACCGCGGCCTGCGCCACGCGCTGGTGGCCGTAGAAATTCAGCTCGAAGCTTTTGCGCAAAACGGCTTCGTCGACTTCGCCGATGCGGCCCTGCCAGGCGGCGCCGGCGTTGGAGACCACGATATCGATGCCGCCGAAATATCTGACGACCGAGTTGAACGCGTCGTGCACGTTTTTGGCATCGGTCACATCGCACTTCACCGGGAACGCACCGATCGCCAATGATGGTTCGGTCAGTGCGTCCATGTCGATGTCGAGCAACGCGACTTCGGCGCCCGCCTCGTGGAACGCCCTGGCAGTTGCGGCGCCAATGGCGCCGGCGGCGCCGGTAATGGCGGCGACCTGGCCGGCGAGCGGCAGTTTCTTGCGCGCACCGAGTTTGGCCTGTTCGAGCGGCCAATTTTCGCAATCGAACATGTCGGCTTCGGAAATCGACTCGAAGCGGCCGATCGCTTCAGCGTCGCCGACGGCTTCGATCCAGGATTCGGCGATTTGAACGGCGATCGCGGCGTCCCGATTGGTGGGGCCTAGGCCGAACAGGCCGACCCCGCGCACAAGCACGACGCGGGGCAGGGGATCGAGCTCCTGCTTGGTGCCGCCGGCCGGCTTGTTATGCCGCTCGAAATATTTGCGATAGCGCGCGGCAAACTCGCTCGCCGCCTTGCGCGTGGCGCGCGCGAATTCGTCGAGCTTGCCGGCTTCCGGCGTCGGCAGGAGGAGCGGCCAATTCTTGGTGCGGATGGCGTGATCCGGCGTCGCCACGCCGGCCTGGCTGATGCGGTCCAAATCCTCGGCAGCGAGAAAATTCAGCACCTCGTTGCTGCCGGAGAATTGCATCACGAGCCGGCGCCAGGCACCTTCTATCTTTTCATCCTTCGCGCTGCACGCGCCGCGTATGATCGGGGCGATCTCGACCCAGGAGGCAAGATTGCGCCGGTCGGGAAGGGTTACAGTCACCGACTTGCGGTGGCGCGCGATAAAGTCCTCGGCGAGCGAGACCATTTCGATCATGCGCTCGTAAGTTTCGCGCGCGTCCTCGCCGTAAGTGACGATGCCGTGTTTGCTGAGGATGAGACCATCGCTCGGCTTCGCCGCTTCGAAGACTTCGATCGCCTTTTTGGCCAAGCCGAAGCCCGGCATCACGTAGGGCACGAAGCCGAGCCGCGGCCCGAAAACGTCGGCGCATTTTTTCTCGCCGTCCGGCTGGTCGATCAGGCTGAGCACCGCCGTCGCATGCGTGTGATCGACGTATTTGTGCGGCAAGAACGCGTGCAGCATCATCTCGACGGAAGGATTTGGCGCCGCCGGATCGATCAGGTTGGCGCGCTCGATGCCGACAAGCTCCTCGTCGTCGATCCGATCGATGGCGCGCAGCTTGCGCATCGGGGCAAGCCGCACGGTGGAAAAGCCTTCGGCTATGATCGTCGCCATATCGGCGCCGCTCGCCTTGACGCGTAGAACCTCGACGTCGTCGCCGAGGCGGTCGCGTATGCGCTGCTTCAGCGAGGTGTTGCCGCCACCGTACAGCACGAGCTTGGCATCGCGGCCGAGGAGCCGTGTCGTGTAGACCCGTAACGCGAAGTCGCGATCGATGCCGGATTTGGCGCACTGCGCCAGCAGCGCTTGCGCGTCACGATCGCTCCAGGCGCTTTTCATGGCGCGCTCCCGGATGCGCTGCGCGCAGCCCGCGCCCTTGGCATCACCCGCCGGCGGATCGTTTCGACCACCAGCCGGTCCGCCGCGGCCGATTGGCGCTGTCGGCTTCGTCGACCTCCGTGATGGCCGGCTCCCGCGCCGGGCTCGCAGGCGGCAGTGAAGCCGGGGGCGCCTCGGCGGTGCCGGAAACCGGCGCCGGCTCCCGGATGGTGGAGCGCCGGCGCGGTGCCGGCGGCTCCGGCTCGGCGGCGGGCACGGACGGCCGCGTCGTTGCTTCGGCGGTCATTGGGCCGGCTGCCGGCGGGCTCGGCGCGGCGGTCGGTGCGGTTTCGGCGGGCGCGGCGTTAAGATCGGCGACGGCGTCGTTGAGATCGGGCTCCATCGCAGCCGGCCGGCCGAATTCGCCGGGCGCGAGTTCAGGCTGCGGCGGTTGGGGAAAGCCGGCATGGGCTTCGTGCCCGGCGTCGCCGTTATGCTCGCGCTCGTGCCGACTGCGCCGGCCGCCGCGGCGGCCGCGGCGGCGCCGCCGCCGCTCGGCTTGCGGCTCGGCGCGGTCTTCCCGTTCGTGGAATTGGGCATCGGCATGCGGCTCCCCGGCCGAGATGTTCTCGCCCGCCGGTATTTCTCCATCGTCTTCTGCGAATGCTTCGCCTTCCGACCCAGCGCTCACTTCGTGCTCGGATGGCTGACCGCGCAGCGGCGCTTCGCCGCCGTCGCCATTCTCCCGTCCGCGTCCGCGTCCTCGTCGCCGCTGCCGCCGCCGCGGTCCGCCTTCGCGCTCTCCGGCGGCCTCCTGCGCTGCCGGCTCCTCAGCCGCTTCGCTTTCCATCGCGCCGGTTTCTTCGAGGTGGTCCTCCTCCTCGAGCGGTGCCGCGCTCGGCTGCGCCCGCTCGGCGAGCGCGCGCGCCGCCTCGATCGTGTGCACTTGCTCGCCGCGGTCGATGACGAAAGCCTGCGGCGCCGTCACTGTTTCATCGGCCGAAATCGTGATGGTGATGGCGAAGCGTTCTTCCAGCGCGCGTAAATGCGCGCGCTTCTGATTGAGTACGTAGAGCGCCACATCGGGCCGCGTGCGGGCGATGAGATGATGGGTGGCGCTGCGCATCAATTGCTCTTCGAGCGCGCGCAACACCTGCAGCGCCAACGACGACACCGAGCGGACATGGCCTGAGCCGCCGCAATACGGGCATTTTTCGGTCGAGCTTTCCAGCACGCTGGCGCGGATGCGCTGCCGCGACATTTCCAGAAGACCGAAATGCGAGATGCGGCCGACTTGGATGCGGGCGCGGTCCTGCTTGAGGCATTCCTTCAGCCGGCGCTCGACCGAGCGGTTGTTGCGGTTCTCCTCCATATCGATGAAATCGATGACGATCAGCCCGGCGAGATCGCGCAGCCGAAGCTGACGCGAAATCTCGTCCGACGCTTCCAGATTGGTCTTGAGCGCCGTGTCCTCGATGTGATGCTCGCGCGTGGCGCGGCCGGAATTGACGTCGATGGCGACCAGCGCCTCGGCCTGATTGAGCACGATGTAGCCGCCCGAGCGCAGCTGCACGACGGGCGAGAACATGGCGTCGAGTTGGTTCTCGACCCCGTAACGCGACAACAGCGGCTGCGTCTCGGTGTAAAGCTTCACGTTCTTCGCATGACTCGGCATCAGCATGCGCATGAAATCCTTCGCCTCGCGATAGGCATCCGGCCCGGCGACAGTCACCTCGTCGATGTCCTTGCTGTAGAGGTCGCGGATCGAGCGCTTGACCAGCGAACCCTCTTCGTAGACGAGCTTGGGCGCCGTGGATTTCAGCGTCATGTCGCGTACGGTTTCCCACAACCGCAACAGATATTCGAAATCGCGCTTGACCTCGGTCTTGGTGCGGCTGGCGCCGGCCGTGCGCAGGATCACGCCCATGCCCTCCGGTACTTCCAGTTCCTGGGCGATTTCTTTCAGCCGCGAGCGATCTTCGGCGCTGGTGATCTTGCGGCTGATGCCGCCGCCGCGCGCGGTATTGGGCATCAGCACCGAGTAGCGTCCGGCCAGCGACAGATAGGTGGTCAGCGCCGCGCCTTTGGTGCCGCGTTCCTCCTTGACCACTTGCACCAGCATCACCTGCCGACGCTTGATCACTTCTTGGATTTTATACTGGCGGCGATAGCGCGGGGCACGATCGGGGACTTCCTCGAGTGCATCGGCGCCGCCGACCGATTCGACGACTTCTTCGCCGTTCTCCCCGTTCTCCGCATCGCCATTCTCCGCGGCATCGTCATCGCCGTCTTCGGCGCCTTCGCGGGCGACGCCGTGCTGATCGTTGCCTTCGCCGGCAGCGTCGCGAACCTCATCGGCATCGGTCTCGAACGGGGCCGTGTCAGGCGCGGAAGTGCCCGGCGCGGAGACGTCGGATTGCGACATGTCAGAGTTGGAGATGGCATCCGCCGTTGCCGCGGCGGTGGACGGATAGGGCTCGCCCGGTTCGGCTGTGCTCGGCGCAGCCTCGGCCGGCGGCGCCTGGTCGGTTTCCGCCGAAAGTTGCGACTCGGGACTGACTGTCGCGTCCCCGGCGGCGGCGGGGGCGGCGGCGGCAGACAAATCGGGCTGCTTGGCTTCGCCTGCCGGCGTTCGGTCGCCATACTCGGCCGGCTCGGCTGGAGCCGGGACCTGCTCTACCGCTGTCGAATCGCCGGCGGGCGCTTCGGCCGATTCGCCGCGCACGACCTCGTCACGGCGACGCGACGCAGAATGTCTCGGGTGACCGCGATGCCGCCGCGACCGGCGGTCGATCTCGTCGTCGGCGGCCCGTTGCGCCCGCTGGTCCTCGTCGATCAGCGCCTGCCGGTCGGCGACCGGGATTTGGTAATAATCCGGATGGATTTCGGAAAAGGCCAGGAAGCCGTGGCGGTTGCCGCCGTAATCGACAAAGGCGGCCTGCAGCGACGGCTCGACGCGCGTCACCTTGGCCAGATAGATATTGCCCCTTAGTTGCTTACGGTGCGCGGACTCGAAGTCGAATTCCTCGACGCGGTTGCCGCGCAAGACGACCACCCGGGTCTCCTCCGGGTGGGCCGCGTCGATGAGCATTTTGTTGGCCATTTGCAATTCTCATGAGGGCCGGCGTATCGCTGCCTCCGTGCCGCATCGGCGACGGAGGCCGGCGAACGGCCCAATTGTCGGTGAAGGAAAACGGATTGGAATTCCCGAGCGCGCCGAGCGGGATCGATCGGCGAGCGGACGAGCGCCGCACGGACGCTGCCGCACCGGTCGAAACGAATCTCGACTTCCCTGGGGAAGACTTGCGCCTCGAACATGAACTCCAAACCGCATTGCGGGGCGGCAGCGCTTGGCGCCGCCGCGGTTTCTCTCGATCGCTCACGGCATCGACGCGATACCGTGCCAGCAGTGCAGCTGGGCTGCTGGCATGCGCATCGCGCGCGAGGCTCCGGCTGTGCTCTTCCTTGCGGTATCGGCGTCGCTTGCTTGTCCCGCGTTCCCCCGCGCGCTGGCGCCGGAGGGGGTTCGAAAGCGGCGTCCGCCTCGCTCCCGTCATCATCTTAAGGGAGAGACAGTCCCGGCGGACGTGCCGGATGCCCGAACGCGACGCAACCGGAACCTTTCACCGTCAGCCCGTTCTTCATAAGGCCCCCGGGCGGGAATTGGCAAGCGTCGTTGTGGGACTGGGCCGAAAAGGGTCGTGTATCGCCTTGCCGGGATACCGGTCCTCCCAACATTTAAGTTTGAGTTAACCACGCGTCCCTAATGGATTATGACGGGCACGGGGGGTTGGTGACGATGGCTGTACGGGCAGCGAGCGGGGTGTTCCTCGCCGTACTTTTGGCCGGGGCCGCGTCGGCGGCCGACCGGCCCATGGCGTCGCCGGCAGCCGACTCATACCCGATCGCGACCGGCGTCCGGCTGGGCGGTGACGGCGCCGACACCCGGTTTGTCATGGACCTGAGCCGCAAGATCGAACTCCATGCTTTCACGCTGGCCGACCCCTATCGGGTTGTCGTCGACATCCCCGAAGTGATCTTCAAGCTGCCGCCGAAGGCCGGCGAGAGCGGGCGCGGCCTGATCAAGGCGTATCGTTTCGGGCTGATGATGGAGGGCGGCTCGCGCATCGTCTTCGACGTGGTCAAGCCCGTGCGCGTCGACAAAGCCTTCGTTATCGATGCGGCGGCGGGCGATCCGGCGCGACTGGTCCTCGACCTGGTCCCGACCGCTCGCCAAAGCTTTTTGCGGCAAATTGCGCTTGAGGACAGACTGCTGACTGCGCAGCCGCCGGCGGAGCCAGAACCGCAGGCCAACAGCGCCGACCCGCGGCCTCTCGTGGTGCTCGACCCCGGCCACGGCGGCATCGATACCGGCACGCGGGCGCCGACCGGAGATTTGGAAAAGGACATTGTCCTCGATTTCGCCAAGCGTCTGCGCGACCGCATCGAGAAATTCGGCAAATACCGCGTGCTGATGACGCGCACCGACGATACCTACGTGCCGCTCGGCGAACGGGTGCGCATTACACGCAATGCCGGCGCGTCGCTGTTCGTCTCCATCCATGCCGATTCGCTGCCGCACAATGAGGGCGATACCCAGGGCGCAACCGTGTATACGCTGTCGAACAAGGCCTCGGATGCTCAAGCCGCCGAGCTGGCCGATAAGGAAAACCGGGCCGACGTTATTGCAGGCGTCGATCTGAAGTCCGAGCCCGACGACGTCGCCGGCATCCTCATCGATCTCGCCCAACGCGAGACCAAGACTTTTTCGGTGCAGTTCGCCCACGACGTTGTCGGCGACTTGAAGGGCATAGCGCGGCTGCACAAGGCGCCGATCAAATCGGCCGGGTTCCGGGTGTTGCGAAATCCCGACGTACCGTCGGTGCTGGTCGAATTGGGCTACGTGTCGAATCGGCAGGATCTTCGATCGTTGATGTCCGACGCTTGGCGCGACCGCGCGGCGGGTTCGATCGCGAAGGCAATCGATACTTATCTCTCCACCCATGCGGTCGGCGCGCGCGCTGGCGCGAACTAAGGATTTGCTGTGCCCAAACGGCCTCAGTTTGAACAAAAAACGGAGCAACGACAGCCGATGGACGAAGGGCTCTCTGCCGGGCTGGAGCCAATTCCGCCAAACTGGGGCTCGCCGTGCGGCGGCGGATGAATCGGTCGGGCGCAGACATTGGCCGACAGCGGGCGAGACGTATTCAATGAAACTGTTGTTGCGTTTCCTGGGGTTTTTATTTGCGGCGGGGACGACGCTGTTCCTGATCGGCGTGGCCGCGGCCGCCGCTCTGCTGTGGCATTATTCGCAAGGTCTGCCGGACTACTCGCAGCTTCAGGATTATGAGCCGCCGGTGATGACGCGGGTGCACGCCGCGGACGGCTCGCTGCTCGCCGAGTACGCCAAAGAACGACGGCTCTATCTGCCCATTCAAGCCGTGCCAAATCTGGTCAAAAACGCCTTCATCGCGGCAGAGGATAAGAACTTCTACGAGCATCCCGGCATCGATGTGTCCGGCATCGCTCGTGCGGCACTGTCCTACGTCGAGAACTATGGCAGCAATCGCCACCCGCAGGGCGCCTCGACCATCACCCAGCAGGTGGCCAAGAACTTCCTGTTGTCGAATGAAGTGACGTTCGCTCGCAAGATCAAGGAAATGCTGCTGGCGCTCAAGATCGAGCGCGCCTATTCGAAGGATAAGATCCTCGGACTGTATCTCAACGAAATCTACCTTGGCTACGGCGCTTACGGCGTGGCCGCCGCCTCGCTGCTCTATTTCGATAAATCGGTGCACGAACTGACGGTCGCACAAGCCGCGTATCTCGCCGGCTTGCCCAAGGGCCCGAACAATTACAATCCGTTCCGCCGCCACGACGAAGCGGTGGCGCGGCGCAATTATGTGATCGACCGCATGATCGAGGATGGCTTCGTGTCCGCCGCCGACGGCGAGAAAGCGAAGAAGGAGCCGCTCGTCGTGACCATGCAGCCGCCCAATACGCACCTTTATGCGGCCGAATATTTTGCCGAGGAGGTGCGGCGTTACCTGGTCGAGAACTACGGCGAGAAGAAGCTGTACGAGGGCGGCTTGTCGGTACGCACAACGCTCGATCCCAAGCTGCAGATGCTGGCGCGCAAGACCATGGTCGACGGGCTCGTCAAATTCGACGAAAGCAAGGGCTATCGCGGTCCGATCACCAAGATCGACATCGGCGGCGATTGGGGTCTCAAGCTCGCCGACGTCAAATCGCTGTCGGATATCGATCCCTGGCGGATGGCGGTGGTGCTCGACGTGAACGATCAATCGGCGCGTATCGGCTTGCAGCCGACGCGCGATCCGGGCGGCAATGTCGTCAAGGAGCGCGACACCGGCACCGTGCCGCTCGATGGTGTCAAGTGGGCAAAGCCGGCCAAGGGGCCGGCGCGGCCGATCAAAAGCGTCAGCGAGGTGCTCGCCCCCGGCGACGTCATCTACGTCGAGCCGATGGACGAAAAGGGCGAGTACCGGCTGCGCCAGGTGCCGGAAATCTCCGGCGCCATGGTGGTTGAGGACCCGCATACCGGACGCGTGCTTGCCATGGTCGGCGGCTTCTCCTTCGACGAAAGCCAATTCAACCGCGCCACGCAGGCGCTGCGTCAGCCGGGCTCCTCGTTCAAGCCCATCATCTATGCCGCCGCAATCGACAACGGCTATACGCCCTCGACCATCATCATGGACGCGCCGATCGAGATCGACATGGGGCCGGGTGGGGGAGGTATCTGGAAGCCGGAAAACTACGGCGGCCAATTCTTCGGTCCCTCCACGCTGCGCTTCGGCCTTGAAGAGTCGCGCAACGTGATGACGGTGCGGCTGGCGCAAGCCATCGGCATGCCGCTGATCGCCGAATATGCAAAAAAATTCGGCGTCTATGACCAGTTGCCGCCGTATCTGTCCTACGCGCTCGGCGCCGGCGAGACCACGCTCATGCGCATGGTCAACGCCTATTCGATGCTCGACAATGGCGGGCGGCGCGTTATTCCCACGCTGATCGACCGCATCCAGGACCGCTACGGCCACACCATTTACAAGCACGATACGCGCGAATGCATCGGCTGCGATGCCAAAGGCTGGCACGATCAACCGGAGCCGACGCTGGTCGATCACCAGGAGAAGGTGCTCGATCCGATGACCGATTATCAGATCGTTTCGATGATGGAAGGCGTTGTCCAGCGCGGCACGGGAAGCGCGCTGCGCGCTCTTGGCAAGCCGATCGCGGGCAAGACCGGCACCACCAATGACGAGAAGGATGTCTGGTTCATCGGCTTTTCGCCCGATATCGTCTGCGGCGTCTACATGGGCTATGACAAGCCGCGCAAGATCGCCAATAACGCGACCGGCGGCAGTCTGGCGGCGCCGATCGTCCGGGACTTTCTCAAAGTGGCGCTTGCCGACAAGCCGCCGATCCCGTTCGCAATGCCGCCCGGCATCAAGCTCGTCCGCGTCGATGCGAAAACCGGCGTGCGCGCCGGCCCCGGCGATCCGCACGTCATTCTCGAAGCATTCAAGCCGGGCACCGCTCCGCCCGACAGCTACTCGGTAATAGGCACGGATACGGCCAATGGCAGACCGCTGTCGGTCGACAGTGGCCCGCTGCCGGTCTCGCCCGATGCCGATCGCGCGCTGCGCAGCGGGACGGGGGGGTTGTACTGAGGTCCGACGACCGACGACCGACGACGGAGGACAGGAGTCGGAAAGGAACTCGCCGCATCTGAACTCCGATATTTGACATCTGACACCTGACTTCCGATATCTGTCGTCTGTCGTCTGTCGTCTGTCGTCTGTCGTCTGTCGTCTGGAAACTATGCGCGCGGAAATCCAAACCATCGTCGCCGAGATCAAGCAGTCGGTCGGGCTGCTGAGGAGGCATCTTTGATGTCGACAAGGCGCGCGCCCGGCTTGCCGAGCTGAACCGGCAGGCCGAAGACCCCAATCTCTGGAACGATCCTCAGCGCGCCAGCCGCGTGATGCAGGAGCGCACCGCGCTCGACGAGCGGCTCGGCGCGCTCTCGCGCATGGAGCAGGAGCTCGACGATCAGGTGACGCTGATCGAGCTGGGCGAGGCCGAGAACGATCAAAAAGTGCTGGCCGAAGCCGAAGCGAGCTTGCGCACGCTCAAGGCCGAGGTGGCGCGGCGCGAACTCGAAGCCTTGCTCTCCGGCGAGGCGGACGCCAACAATTGCTATCTCGAAGTCCATGCCGGCGCCGGCGGCACCGAAAGCCAGGATTGGGCCAGTATGCTGTTGCGCATGTATATGCGCTGGGCCGAGCAGCACGGCTTCAAGGTCGACTACATCGAGGAGACCGCGGGCGAGGAAGCCGGCATCAAGTCGGCCACCATCGAGGTCAAGGGCCGCAACGCCTATGGCTGGCTGAAAACCGAGAACGGCGTGCATCGCCTGGTGCGCATTTCGCCGTTCGACGCCAACGCCCGGCGCCACACCTCGTTCGCGAGCGTCCAGGTCTATCCGGCGATCGACGACCGCATCAAGATCGACATCAACGAGTCCGACGTCCGCGTCGACACGCTGCGCTCCGGCGGCGCCGGCGGCCAGCACGTCAACAAGACCGAATCGGCGATCCGGCTCACGCACATCCCGACCAACATCGTGGTGTTTTGCCAGAACGACCGCTCGCAGCATCGCAACCGCGCGCAAGCCTGGGATATGCTGCGCGCCAAGCTCTACGAGCTCGAATTGAAGAAGCGCGAGGAAAAAGCCGCCGCCGCGCAGGCCGCCAAGACCGACATCGGCTGGGGCCACCAGATCCGCTCCTACGTGCTGCAGCCCTATCAGATGGTGAAGGATCTGCGCACCGGCGTTTCCACCTCCAACACCGGCGCCGTGCTCGACGGCGACATCGATCGGTTCGTGGAAGCGGCGCTGGCGCAAAAGGCGTTCGGCGGCGAGGCGAAGGAAATCGAGGACGTTGAATAGCGGCATGCGCAGCATTTGCGCTCGCTGCGGCCCCCGTTCTAGTCTTGGAATTGCCTTCGCTCGCCGCGGGCTATGGTTTGCCCGCCGAACAACCTTTCGCCGGCGGCGAGGAATTTTTCCGGATTGACGGCCTCGCCGTTGACGCGCGTTTCGTAATGCAGATGCGGGCCGGTCGAACGGCCGGTCGAGCCGACGCGGCCGATCACCTGGCCGGCGCGCACCCTTTGCCCGACCGCAACGCCGATTTGCGACATATGGCCGTACCGGGTCGACAAGCCCTCGCCGTGATCGATCTCGACGATCTGGCCATAGCCGCCGTCCCAGCCGGTCTTGACGACCCTGCCGGCCGCGGTTGCGTAAATCGGGTCGCCGACATTGGCGCGGAAATCCATGCCGGCATGCATCGACGGCTGGTGCAAGAACGGATCGATGCGCACGCCGAACGGCGAGGTCATTTCCAGCTCGCCGGCAAGCGGTTTGCGCAACGGCACGAACCTAAGAGTGTTGCCGAGATCGTCGGCTTGCGCGCGCGCGATGCTCACGCGCGTCAGCGCCCGGGCGAAACTTTGGCTTGCCGGCGGCAGTCTGACCGGGACGAATGGGCCGCCGGTCGCCGCCGGCACGGCGTTGAACTTCAGCCCGAGGCTTTCGAGTACGCCGCGCACCTTGCGGGTCTTGCCGACGTAGCGCGCCTGCATCTCGCCGAGTGCTGCGGTTTCGTCCCGCTCCACGCGATCGAGCGAAGCCTCGACGTTTCTTAGCTTTGTCGCGATGCTCGATTGTTTGCCGCTGTCGAGCGGATGCGGCGTGAACAGCATGTCGCCGAGCGGCGCCGACCGTGCGGCCGGTTCGGCGCCAGCACGGGCCGCCGGTCTGATCGATCCGGTCGTGTTCGGGTCGGTGACGCCGCTGAGCGCGCTTGCGCGCGATTCCAGCGTCGCCTGCCGGCGCATGAGGTCGCCGAGCTTTTGCTCGAACTGTTCCTGGTTGAGCAATTGGCGGCTGGTGGTGCGGTCGATCTCGGCGCGCAAATCCGCGATCCGGTCCTCGTAGGCGTATTGTTGCGCGCGCTGCCTCGCCATCAACCCTTTGAGGACATCGTCGCGGAAAGCAAAATAGGTTCCGGTCGTAATCGACCAGCCGGCCATGATGACGAACGTGCCCACCGCGATCCAGAACGCCACCGGTCCAAAACGGACCTGCCGTCCCGCGTGCGCAATCGTATAGCCTGTGCGCGCGGTTGTTTGGTTTGCACCGCGCTGACGCGGCTCGGGCCGGCGCGCCGACTCGCGGCTAGTGTGATGCGCGCGAGCGCCGTGCTGCGGCTGTGACGCTATCCACTGCGACATTGACGCTCCCACCGGCACCGGAGAGCGCATTTGAAGGGTTTATGGTTAACATTTTGGAAATTGCCGCGGGGATTTTCTCGCCCTCGGTAAATTCTTAGGCAACTTTGCTGCGGCTCACAGAGTCTTAACGGCGGCGAGAACCTCGTCGGCGTGGCCATCGACCGATACGCGCGGCCACACTTGCGCAATGCGCTGGTCTGGCCCGATCAGGAAAGTCGTGCGCACGATGCCGAAGAATTTTCGGCCGTACATCGACTTTTCCTGCCACACGCCATAGGCCTCGAGCATACGGTGCTTCTCGTCCGAGGCGAGCGCGACGGCGAGCTTGTGCTTGGCCTTGAATGCGTCCAGCGCCGGCACCGGATCGGCGGAAACGCCAAGAATCTCCGCGCCGGCCCGATTGAAAGCGCTTTTGTGGCGCGAGAAGTCGATCGCCTCCCTGGTGCAACCCGACGTATCGGCGCGAGGGTAGAAGTAAAGCACGAGCTTGCGTCCGGCGAAGTCGGCGAGTGAAATGGTGCCGCCGCCGTCGCGCGGCAGTGTGAATGCCGGAGCTTTCGCGCCGGGCGCGAGATCGTTTGTTCCACGCGCTCCGCGCTTCACCTTATGTTCCGTCATGTGCCTTCCTTTCGACGCTTTCGCGGCGGCATCTTATGTGGCCAGAATACGCGCGCGGGCGAGGGTGGTCGAGCACGGGGGCCGGCGACGCTGTTCTGACGGCACCGCGGACGAGGGGACGCCCGAGGGGGAATGGCGAACCAGGATCGGCAGAGCGCGACGCTCCCGAAACGGGAGCCGGTCGTCTACCCGCGTCGGCGCGGGAGCCTCGTAGCGGCCCATCGTGGCGGACGGTGGAGCGATGGCCGCTATCTCGCGGCCTACCGGCGACTGCTTGCTCGGCACAAACGCTTCATCCGGCGGGTCGGCATCGGCAGCGGTGTACTCGCCGGCGTGCTGATGGCCGCCTTCCTCGCGCTCTGGTGGCGGCTCGACAGCGGTCCCATCCAGATCGATGCCGTCACCCCGTGGCTCGCTTCCGCGATCGAGGAGAATTTCGGCAGCCGGGAGCATGTCGAAGTCGGCGGCACTCAGATCGAGCGCACCGAGAACGGCGGCGCCGCTGTGCGCATTCGCAATATCGTCGTGCGTGACGCCGACGGCACGGTGGTCGCGAGGGCGCCGAAAGCCGAGGTCCGCGTCTCCGCGATGAGTCTGTTCACCGGCCACATGCGCGCGGAAAGCCTCAATCTGGTCGGCGCGGAACTGAACGTGCGCATCGAGCGCGACGGCGCAGTCACTGTCTTCGCCGGCGCCGATAAGCATCCGATCGCGACGGCCACGGTGCCGCTCGCTATCGCCGATGCGGCCGGCGGAGCGCTACACCTTGCACCGCGGACATTGCCGGCAATGCCGCACGCGATTGCGGCTCCCCGCACCGAGCCGTCGGCCGCCGCCGCCGCCGCATCGCAGCGCCGCACCAGCGACATCGTGGCCGCCTTCCTGTCGTGGATCGACGGCATCGGCCAGACCGGCCTTGACGGCCACGATCTGCGTGAGCTCGGCCTCAAGGAGGGCACCCTTACCGTCGACGATGAGCGAACCGGCAAAGACTGGGCATTGGCAAACATCCGACTGAGCCTCGAGCGTCCGCGCGGCGGCGGCGTGGTGCTCAAGCTGGGCTCGGAGAACGGCAAGCAGCCTTGGGCGGTGATTGCCGCGGTCAAGCCGATCGAGAACGGCTCCCGCAGCGTCGAGGTCGAAGCCCGTCAGGTTCCCGCCAACGGCTTGCTCCGCGCCTTTCATCTCGGCGACGGAAGCGTGCAAACGACGCTGCCGCTGTCTGCAAGCTTACGCGGCGAGATCGGAGCCGATGGCGTGCTGCGAACTCTGGTGGGCCGTGTCGTCGCCGATGGCGGGTTCATCGGTGATTCCAATAGTGCGGACGGCCGCATCGATCTCGACCGCGCCGAGTTCAAGTTCAACTGGGATTCCGCCGACCGTCTCCTTTCGGTGCCTTTCCAAATCGTGTCCGGCGGCAACCGGCTGACGCTTCTCGGACAAGTGAAAACGCCGGCGCAGCCCGGCGGCGATTGGTTGTTCAAGATCGGCGGCGGCACGGCCATGCTGGCCGCTCCCGGCGCGGATCGCGATCCCTTGATCCTCAATCGCATCGCTGTCAGCGGCAGTTTCGATCCGGCCAAGAAGCGCTTCGTTGTCGATGAAGGCGATTTCGGCAACATGGACGTGAGCGTTTTCATGTCCGGCAACGCGGATTATGCGAGTGGCGACTTGCGCCTGAATGCCGGTTTTGCCGGTAAGCGCATGTCAGTCGAAGATTTAAAGCGCATATGGCCGGTCTTCGTCGCGCCAAAGGTGCGCGATTGGTTCGATCAACATTTGTCGAGCGGCACCGTCGACCATATCACGATCGCGGTGAATGCTCCGCTCAACACGCTCAAGGCCAGCGGTCCGCCGATTCCCAACAATGGGTTGTCGCTCGATGCGGTGGCTACGAACTGCGTGATCCAACCGGTGGACGGCCTGCCGGCGCTCAACGACGCCGACCTCACCGTTCACATCGTCGGCCGCGACGCTCAGATCGCGATCGGCAAAGCCACGGCCAATCTGCCCTCGGGGCGAAAGCTCGTGATGTCGTCGGGTCTGTTCGAAGTGCGCGACACCCCGCCGCGCGAGCCGCGCGCGCGCGTGCGCTTCAAGCTCGATGGTCCAGTTCCGGCCGCCGCCGAATTGCTGGCCATGGACCGCTTGCGTGAGGTTTCCAGCACGCCGTTCGATCCGGCCACGACCCACGGAACGATGAGCGCGCAGGTTTCATTGGCAGTGCCGCTGAAGGCCGATCTGCCGCCGGGATCGACCAATTATTCGATCAAGGTCGATGCCACCAATTTTTCCGCCGAACACATGATCATGGGGCAACGGCTTGACGCGGCGGCGCTGCACATCACCGCCAACCCGCAAGGTTTCCAATTCAAAGGCGACGTTAACATCGCCGGCGCGCCAGCCAATCTCGAATACCGCGAAGCGCGCGGCGACAGCGAGGCCGATGTCCGCATAAAGGGTGTGCTGGATGCGGCAGCTCGCAACAGTCTTGGGCTCGATCCGGGCAACACGATCGGCGGCTCGATTCCGATCCGCCTTGACGGCAGGATCGGGACGGATTCCGATCGTGACGGCCGTTTCTCCATCGCCGCCGATCTCACGTCGGCGCAAATCGACGGCTTCCTCCCGGGCTGGGTCAAGCCCGCCGGCAAGCCGGCGCGCGCGACGCTTACTCTCACCACCAAGCCGCAATCGATCCGCATCGACGATCTCGCGATCGAGGGTGCGGGTGACGGCGTCAAAGGCGCGATCGAGCTTGACGGCTCGGGCGAGCTGCAATCCGCCAATTTCCAGTCCTACGGCTTCTCCGACGGAGACAACGCGACGCTAAAGGCCGAACGCACGCAGGACGGAGCGTTGCGCGTCACCATGCGCGGCAAGGTCTATGACGGACGCGGCTTCATCAAAACCTTGACCGGCGGACCTGCCGGAACGCAAACCGGCCAGCGCCAAACACCGGACATCGACCTCGACGTGAAGCTTGGCGCCGTCCTTGCGTTCAACGGCGAGGCGCTCAGCAACGTCGATCTGAAAATGTCGCGCCGGGCCGGCGAAATTCGCAGTCTGGGCCTGAGCGCGAAGATCGGCCGCGACGGCACGCTCAACGGCGAACTGCACGGCCAGCCGGACGGACGCCAGGTGGTGCTTTTACGCACCACCGATGCCGGCGCGCTGTTTCGGGCCACCGACGTGTACAAACGCATGATCGGCGGCCAGATGGCGATGGTCATGGACGCGCCCTCGGCCCACAGTCCGCTGCAACAGGGCACGCTGCACGTGCGCAATTTTACCGTCCATGACGAAGCCGAGCTGCGGCGCGCCGCGACAAGCGGAGCGCAGAACCGGCCGCAGCCTCTGGGCAATGACCTGCAATTCTCCAGCATGCGGGTCGACTTTACCCGCGCACCGGGCCGCATTGCATTGCGCGACGGCGTGGTGCGCGGCCCTGTACTCGGCGGCACGATTGCCGGAATGATCGATTACACGCGCGATAACGTGGATTTACGCGGCACGCTCGTCCCCCTTTACGGTCCCAATAATCTGTTCGGCTGGATCCCCGTATTCGGACCGATTTTTGGGGGGCAGAAGGAAGGGCTGGTCGGCTTCACCTACCAGGTCGTCGGCCGGCCGGGCAATCCGGTGCTCAACGTCAATTTTCTCTCGGTGCTGGCGCCGGGCGTTCTGCGCAAGATTTTCGAATTTCCGGCTGCGACCGACAACATCATCGACACCGGCCGCTGAGCGATTTACGCCGGCTTGAGCAGGACGTGACGCTTCCGGCCAAACGAGAGCTTGATTATGCCCTCGGCCGTAAGGTCTTTCTCACCTATCGTGAAGTCGAAGTTTGTTACTCGGGCGTCATTTACGGCGATGCTATTGTTGGCAATTGCGCGGCGTACCTCGCCCTTGGAATTGCAAAAGCCGGCGAGAATTGATGCTTCTGCGATGGTGATACCTTTTTCGAGTTCTTTCCGAGGCACACGAACTGTTGGCAAACCCGCGCTTACTGTTCCTTCCTCGAAGGTTGAGCGCGCGATTGCGGCTGCTTGGCTGGCCGCGGTGCGGCCATGCACCAGCGCGGTCGCCTCGCTGGCGAGGACCTTTTTTGCCTCGTTGATCTCCTCGCCCTTGAGTGCGCCGAGGCGTTCGATTTCGTGCAGCGGCAATACGGTGAACAGTTTGAGAAAGCGGGCGATGTCGGCATCCTCGGTGTTGCGCCAGTATTGCCAATATTCATACGGACTGACCTGATCGGCGTTGAGCCACACCGCGCCGGCAGCGGTCTTGCCCATCTTGGCGCCCGATGACGTGGTGATGAGCGGCGAGGTGAGCGCAAAGAATTGCGCATTGTGCAACCGGCGGCCGAGGTCGATGCCGTTGACGATATTGCCCCATTGGTCGGAGCCGCCCATCTGCAGCACGCAGCCGTAGCGCCGAAACAGCTCGACGAAATCGTAGGCCTGCAGGATCATGTAATTGAATTCGAGAAACGACAGCTCCTGCTGACGCTCGAGCCGCAACTTCACCGAATCGAAGGCGAGCATCCGGTTGATGGAAAAATGGCGGCCGACGTCGCGCAGAAAGTCTACGTAGTTGAGCTTGTTGAGCCAGTCGGCATTGTCGGCCATGACGGCGTCCTTCCGGCCGTCGCCGAAGCGCAGGAAATGCGCGAATATTTTGCGGATGCTTTTGAGATTTTCGTTGATGACCTCATCGGTTAAGAGCCTGCGGCTTTCGTCCTTGCCCGAGGGATCGCCGACGCGGGTGGTGCCGCCGCCCATCAGCGCGATCGGCCGATGGCCGGTCTGCTGCAGCCAGTAAAGCATCATGATTGGCAGTAGCGAGCCGACATGAAGCGATGGTGCGGTGCAGTCGAAACCGATATAGGCAGTGATGGTTGATGAACGCGCGAGCGCATCCAGCGCCTCGGGTTCCGACACCTGGTGAATAAATCCTCGGCTGGCGAGGACGTTCAGGAAGTCCGACTTGTAGGTGCTCATCGTCGTCCGGCCGCTTGCGCCGGCGCTCGCCGCGGCGGCGGCGCTGGTGTAACAGGTCCGGCGGGTGTTTCAACTCAAAGAACGGCCCATGCCGGTGCTTTCATCGTCGGAATTGTCCTCGAACGGCGCATCGGTCTTGGCGATCGGGCTGATGAGCGGCACCTCGCAGGACGGCGTCGATGTCGCCCTGATCGACACCGATGGCGAAACCATCGCGCAGTTCGGACCGACCGCCTGCCGGCCCTACACGCGAGACGAGCGCACGCTCCTTCGCCGCGCCACCGCGGCTGCCGCGAGCCTGACCGATCGCACGGCGCGGCCCAGCATCGTCGCCGAGGCCGAGGCGCTGGTGAATGCCGCGCACGCCGAGGCCGTCGAAACCTTTCTGGCCGCCAACGGCATAAAGGCCGCCGACGTGGCGGTGATCGGCTTCCATGGACAAACGCTGCTGCACCGGCCGGAGCGTCACCTCACCATTCAGATCGGCGATGGACGCGTGCTTGCCGCCCGCCTCGGCCTTCCCGTTGTGTACGATTTCCGCGCCGCCGATGTAGCCGCCGGCGGGCAGGGTGCGCCGCTGGCGCCGCTCTTTCACCGCGCCTTGGTGCGGCGGTTGGGCCACGCGCTGCCGGTCGCGGTGCTCAATATCGGCGGCGTCGCCAACGTCACTTATATCGACGGCGACGAGGTGATCGCTTGCGACACCGGACCCGGAAATGCGCTGCTTGATGATTTTCTACGCGTGCGCACCGGCCGTCCGCTCGATACCGACGGTCAAATCGCGGCGGCGGGCGTCGTCGACGAAGAGGCGATCGAGCTACTCCTGGCGCATCCGTTCTTCGCCGAGCCGCCGCCAAAGTCGCTCGACCGCAACGATTTTCGCGCCTTGATCGGCCGCACGCTGGACGAACGCAGCGTCGCCGACGGCGCCGCTACGCTCACCGCGCTCACCGCGGCTGCGGTGGCGCGCATCGTTCCGCACCTGCCGCGCGCGCCAAAAACCTGGATCGTCTCCGGCGGCGGCGCACGCAACCCAACGCTGACGCGCATGCTGGCGCAACGTCTTGCACCGGGGCAGGTCGAAAGCGCGCACGATGCCGGCTGGTCGGTCGACTCGCTCGAAGCGCAGGCCTTCGCCTATCTCGCCGTGCGCAGCCTCCGCGGCATGCCGATCAGCCTGCCAAGCACGACGGGCGTGCCGCGGCCGCTGACGGGCGGAGTTTTGGCGAGGCCGTGAAGCGCGCTATTAACGAAAAAGCGGAAGTCGGCCCGAATTGCAAGATTGCTCGGCGAGATGTTTGATGACGCTAACCGCCGGCTCGAAGCCGGTCGCGCGGCGTGCGGTTGACCGGATGCCCGATCTAGCGCAGGTTTGGCCTGCGTCGTCGTTCTACCACGCGAAGAAGTGCAAATATCTATCGGGAATCTCAACGCAAATTCATGCTGACCAAGGATATCGCACAGGCCCTTGCCGGCCGGCTCGACGGCGATGGAGAAATCGAAATCGACCGCGTCGTGCATCCCGAGCGCGCCCATCGTCCGTCCGACCTCGCCATCGCCATGAGCGCGGAAGCGGCCGCTACATTGCCGCGGAGCCAGGCGCGGGCGGTGGTGGTTTCAGTTGAACGCCCTGTTCCGTCCGGCGCCTTCCCGGCGGTTATTGCCGTCGGCGAGACGCGCATCGCGTTGGCCAAGTTGACCGCTTTGTTCGATCGGGGTCCGCCGCACGATAACGGCATTCATCCGACCGCCGTCGTCGCTGGCGATGCCAAAATCGGCGAGGGAGCGAGCATAGGGGCCTACACCTTGGTCGGGCCGGGGAGCCGCATCGGCGAAGGCACGACGATCATGCCGCAGGTGACGATTGGGGCGGATGTCACAATCGGCGCGCAATGCCTGGTTCATTCAGGCGTGCGCATCGGCCACGGCTGCAGCATCGGCGACCGGGTGATCGTGCATGGCAACGCGGTCATCGGCGCCGACGGGTTCAGCTTCGCGCCCGACCTGATGTCGGCTTCCGCCTTCACCGCAGGCGTGACGGTGACGCGGGTGCATTCTCTGGGCAACGTCGAGATCGGCGACGACGTGGAAATCGGCGCCTGCACCACGATCGATCGCGCCACGCTCGAAAGTACGTGCATCGGCCGCGGCTGTAAGATCGACGACCACGTGCATATCGGACACAACGTCATTATCGGCGAAAGCTGCATACTCTGCGGCATGGTTGGCATTTCCGGCAGCGTGATCCTGGGCGACCGGGTGAGGCTCGGCGGCGGCGTCGGCATCGGCGATCACGTGCGCATCGGCGATCAGGCGGTGGTCGCCGCCGGCTCGGGGGTGGGCACCAACGTGCCGGCCGGCGCCTTCGTCTCGGGCTACCCGGCGCTGCCGCACCGGCGGCAAATCGAACAACAGCTTTATCTCGGACGGCAAAAGCGGCTCCATGATAAGGTTGCAGCCATGGCGGCACGTCTCGACGCCATTGAAAGGGCGATCAAGAAGTGATGGGGGCTCCGGCGTCATGAGCGACGTAGCAAGCGACGTGATTGCGATCATCGCCAAGAAGAAGCGGGTGGCGAGGCCGAATGTCGAAGTGTCCGACCGGCTCGCGGATTTGGGCCTGGAATCGCTCGACGCGGTGGAAATGATTTTCGATCTCGAAGAAAAATTTGACATCCAGATTCCTTACAACGCCAACACCAATAATCCGCGCACCGAATTCGAAACTGTCGGCGACGTCGTCAAAGCAGTCGAAAATCTGGTCGCGCAGAAGAAGTCGTGAGCGACGTAAGCCGAGTCGTCGTCACCGGCCTGGGCGCGGTCTCTCCGCTCGGCCATACCGCCGCTGCGTATTGGGAAAACCTGAAAGCTGGCGTGAGCGGCATCGGTCCGATCACGCTCACTCCAACGCCCGAAGAGCTGACCCAGAAAGTCGCAGCCGAAGTCAAAAACTTCGATCCGCTCAAGCACTTTCCCGAGCGCCAGCTGTCCACGCTCGACCGCATTTCGCAATTCGCGATCGTCGCTGCGCGCGATGCGATCGCGCAGGCTGCCGTCACTTTCGACATGCCGCTGTCGGTGCGCACCGCAACGATCATCGGCACCGGGGTCGGCGGCCAGACTACCCACGACGACAGCTTTCGCCGCGTTTATTTGGAAAAGAGAACGCGCGTGTTTCCCCTGACCATCCCGAAGTTGATGGTCAACGCGCCGGCGAGCCAGGTGTCCATGGCGTGCGGCTTGCGCGGACCGGCCTTCGCGGTGGCGAGCGCCTGCGCCTCGGCGACGCACGCCATCGGCATTGCCTTCCACATGGTGCGCTCCGGCCAAGTCGATTGCGCCGTCACCGGCGGCGCCGAAGCCTGCATCACCTTCGGAACGGTGCGCGGCTGGGAAGCCATGCGGGTGATGTCCCCCGATGTCTGCCGCCCGTTCTCTAAAGACCGCATGGGCCTTATCCTCGGTGAAGGCGCAGCCATGATGGTTTTGGAGCCGCTCGAACGCGCGCAAGCACGCGGCGCCCAAATTCTTGGCGAGATTGTCGGCTTCGGCATGAGCGCCGATGCCGCGGATCTCACCGCGCCCGACCAAGGCGGCATGGTGCGCGCGATGCAAGGCGCGCTCGACGATGCGCATTTGGCGCCGGCGGATATTCAATACGTCAATGCCCACGGCACCGGCACCGCCGCCAATGACGAGACCGAAACCAAGGCGCTGCACGAGGCCTTCGGGGCCCATGCCGAAAAACTCGCGATATCGTCCACCAAATCCATGGTCGGCCATGCGCTCGGCGCCGCTGGCGCGCTCGAATTGGTGGCGACCCTGCTGGCGGTGCGCGAAAACATCGTACCGCCGACCACCGGCTATCTCGGCCCCGATCCGGCCTGCGATCTCGATTATGTGCCCAACGAAGCACGCGCGCTGACGATCGACGCCGCCCTGTCGAACTCGTTTGCCTTCGGCGGGCTTAACGCCGTTCTGGCGGTGAAGAAGTTTGCGTGACCCGTGGGAGGAACGGCCGGTTATGCCACACTCGCCTTGCGGTCGCCCTTGAGCCGCTTGTCGAGATAGGCGCTGATCGCGCTCATCAGCGGCTCGATCTTGCCGTCGAAGAAATGGTTGGCGCCGGGAACGACCTTCTGCTCGATGACGATGCCCTTCTGCGTCTTGAGCTTCTCGACGAGCGCGGTCACGTCGCGGTGCGGCACCACCGCGTCCTTGTCGCCATGAACGATCAGGCCCGAGGAAGGGCAGGGGGCGAGGAATGAGAAGTCATAGAGGTTGGCCGGCGGAGCGATTGAGATAAAGCCCTCGATCTCCGGACGGCGCATCAGGAGCTGCATGCCGATCCAGGCGCCGAATGAGAAGCCCGCGATCCAGCAGCTGCGCGCCTCCGGGTTGACCGATTGCGCCCAATCGAGCGCGGCCGCGGCGTCCGAGAGCTCGCCGATGCCGTGGTCGAAGCCGCCTTGGCTCCTGCCGACGCCGCGAAAGTTAAACCGCAGCGCGGAAAAGTTCCGGTGCACGAAGGCGTAGTAGAGCTGGTACACGATCTGGTGGTTCATCGTGCCGCCGAATTGCGGGTGCGGGTGCAGCACAATGCCGATCGGCGCGTTTTTCTGCCGCGCTGGGTGATAACGGCCCTCGATGCGGCCTCCGGGTCCGGTGAAGATCACCTCGGGCATTTCTTCTCAACCTCGATCAGTGCAAAGCCGGCGTCGCGCGGCGGACTCGAAACGTGCTTGACGACGCCGGCGGGCGCGCCTAACTCTCTATAACCACTTGAGATTTTTCGAACTGGCCACGTGCATGCAGCCGGCGAAAGCGTTCGCTGGCGAGTTCTACCACAGGCCAGGGGCCAAAAAGCAAGCATCGCGAACATGGCGGAACGCAGCTATTTGGACTGGAACGCTACGGCGCCGTTGCGGCCGCAGGCGCAAGCTGCGTGGATGGATGCGCTCGCGGTCGCCGGCAATCCGTCCTCAGTGCATGCTGAAGGCCGCGCCGCACGCCGGCTGGTCGAGCGGGCGCGCGAACAGGTGGCCGCGCTTGTCGGAGCGCAGCCCGGCAACGTATTCTTCACCTCGGGTGGAACCGAGGCCAATATGCTGGCGCTGACGCCCGCAATCGAAACCGCTGGCGAGAAGCGGCCGCGCGACCGGCTGTTGGTGTCGGCAATCGAACATTCCTCTGTACGGGCCGGCGGCCGTTTTCCGCGCGCCGCCACCGAAGATGTTCCCGTCGCGCCGGACGGCCGGGTCGAGCTTGCGGCGCTGGCCGAGACCGTACGGGGGGCATCCCGGCCGCTGGTCGCACTCATGCTCGCCAACAACGAGACCGGCGTGGTGCAGCCGGTGGCGGAAGCCGCGGCGATCACGCATGCCGGCGGCGGCCTGCTCCATGTCGACGCCGTGCAAGGCGCCGGGCGTATTTCCTGCGATATGGGCGCGCTCGGCGCCGACATCGTCACGCTCTCGGCCCACAAGATCGGCGGGCCGAAGGGCGTGGGCGCGCTCGTGCGAGCCGGCGAGGAGATTCACTTCCCAGATCCGCTGATCCGCGGCGGCGGCCAGGAACGCGGCATGCGTGCCGGCACCGAAAACGTCGCCGGCATCGCGGCGTTCGGGGCGGCGGCGGCCGCGGCGCACCGAGAGTTTACCGCCGAGGCCGCGCGCATGCAGGCGTTGCGCGACAGCCTGGAATCCGGCCTCAAGGCAATCTCGCCGCAGGCCGTGATATTCGGCCAAACGGTTGCGCGCCTGCCGAATACGACTTTATTCGCAGCCGAAGGCGTGAAAGCCGAGACGGCGGTCATCGCCTTCGATCTCGAGGGTATCGCCGTGTCCTCGGGCGCCGCCTGTTCGTCGGGCAAGGTGCAACCCTCCCATGTCCTTGCCGCCATGGGCATTTCGCCCGCGCTCATACGCGGCGCGGTGCGCCTGAGCCTGGGCTGGACGACCAACGAAACGGATATCGAGCGCTTTCTTACGGCTTGGAGAAAGCTCTCAAGTGCACTATCTAAAGGGCAAAGCATTGCCGCCTAAATGGCTGCATTGCCGAACGTTTTCAGGGCCGTTTGAATGGTTCAAGCGGCTGAGATGGGGTGACCCGGCATGGGACAAATCCAAGCCAGAACATCGCCATAACCGACTAATCCAACCCGCGGTCCTTGAAACCGTGAGCGGAGGGGCGAATGCCGGCAGTGCAAGAGACCGTCGAACAGGTCCGCCGTATCGACGTTGATCAATACAAGTATGGATTCGAGACGCTGATCGAATCGGACAAAGCCCCCAAGGGCCTGTCCGAGGATACCGTCCGGTTCATCTCGGCGAAGAAGAACGAGCCAGAATGGATGCTGGCGTGGCGGATCGAAGCCTATAAGCGCTGGCTGACCATGCGCGAGCCGAAATGGGCCAAGGTCGAGTACGGCCCGATCGACTACCAGAACATCTATTATTATTCCGCGCCGAAGCGGAAGGCGGGGCCGAAATCGCTCGACGAGATCGACCCCGAAATCCTGCGCACCTACGAAAAACTCGGCATTCCGCTGCGCGAGCGCGAGGCGTTGCTGGGCATCCAGAAGACGGATGGCGACGCGGGTGCGGATGGCGAGGAAGGCAGCTACGGCCGCGTTGCGGTCGACGCAGTGTTTGATTCGGTTTCGGTCGCTACGACGTTTAAGGCCGAGCTGGCCAAGGCCGGCGTCCTCTTCATGCCGATCTCCGAAGCCGTGCACGAGCATCCCGAGTTGGTGAAAAAATATCTCGGCACGGTGGTGCCGATCAGCGACAATTTCTTCGCCACGCTCAACTCAGCGGTGTTCTCTGACGGCTCGTTCGTCTACGTGCCGCCCGGTGTGCGCTGCCCGATGGAGCTGTCGACCTATTTCCGCATCAACGAGAAGAATACCGGCCAGTTCGAGCGCACGCTGATCATCGCCGACCGCGGCTCCTACGTGAGCTATCTCGAAGGCTGCACGGCGCCGGTGCGCGAGGAGAACCAGCTCCACGCCGCCGTGGTCGAGTTGATTGCGCTCGACGACGCCGAGATCAAATATTCGACCATCCAGAACTGGTATCCGGGCGACGCACACGGCCGTGGCGGCGTCTACAATTTTGTCACCAAGCGCGGCGATTGCCGCGGCAGGAACGCGAAGATTTCCTGGACCCAGCTCGAGACCGGCTCGGCGATCACCTGGAAATATCCAAGCTGCATCCTGCGCGGCGATAATTCGCGCGGCGAGTTTTATTCGATCGCCATTTCCAACGGCTATCAGCAGGTCGATTCCGGGACAAAAATGCTGCATCTCGGCAAGAACACGACGAGCCGCATCATTTCCAAGGGCATCGCCGCCGGGCATTCGAACAACACCTATCGCGGGCTCGTCACCGCGCACCGCCGCGCCACCGGCGCGCGCAACTTCACCAATTGCGATTCGCTCCTGATCGGCGACCAATGCGGCGCGCATACCGTTCCCTATATCGAGGCGAAAAATTCGGCGACCGTGTTCGAGCACGAGGCCACCACCTCGAAGATTTCCGAAGAAATGCTGTTCTACTGCCGCCAGCGCGGGCTGTCGGCGGAGGAGGCGACCGCGCTCGTCGTCAACGGCTTCGTCAAGGATGTTTTGCAGCAGCTGCCGATGGAGTTCGCCGTCGAGGCGCAAAAGCTGATTTCGGTCAGTTTGGAGGGCTCGGTCGGCTAAGGAGAGCGCGATGTCACTTAAGGACGAATTGGATAAGCGGCGGAAAGCGGAGGCCGAGGAGCATGCGAAAAGAGAAGCTGATCGCAACCAGCGTTTAGCGGCTATCGAAGCGAAAGCAAAGGAATTGGAAAGCCATCTCAGCGAGCAGGACGTGGCTTCTGTCGCTCTTCAATTGGAGCGCAACGGGGCGCGGATTGTGTTGAAGCACGCAAAATATCAGATCGTTATCGATCCGAACGTGAATGAGTATGTCCTTTCGATGCAGGTTCCGGCGAAGAAAGGTCCTGCCAATTTGATGACGACAGTCGAGTCAAAGCGAGCCGCGAATTTTGAGCAGGTTGACCAGCACATTCTTGATATTGTTCAAGCGCAGGACGACAGGTGAATTAATGGCCCTTTTGAACGTCAAAAATCTGCACGTCGCGATCGACGGCAAGGAAATTTTGAAGGGCCTCGACCTCGTCGTGAACGCCGGCGAGGTGCACGCCATCATGGGCCCGAACGGCTCGGGAAAATCGACGCTCGCCTATGTACTCGCCGGCAAAGAGGGATACACGCCGACGGCGGGCGAAGTCTTGTTCGAGGGCAAGAATATTTTCGACATGGCGCCCGACGAGCGCGCCGCCGCCGGTCTATTTCTGGCCTTCCAGTACCCCTTGGAAATTCCCGGTGTTGCCACCATGACTTTCCTGCGCACGGCGCTGAACGCGCAGCGCAAGAAGCGCGGCGAGGGAGAGTTTTCGACGCCGGAATTCATCAAGAAGGTGCGCGAGGTCGCCAAAAAACTCGACATCGACCAGGAGATGCTGCGTCGCGCGGTGAATGTCGGCTTCTCAGGCGGCGAGAAGAAGCGCAACGAGATTCTGCAGATGGCGCTCCTTGAGCCGCGGCTCGCGGTGCTCGACGAGACCGATTCCGGCCTCGACATCGACGCCCTGAGAATCGTCTCCGATGGCGTCAACCGGCTGCGTTCGCCGCAGCGCGCTTGCATCGTCATTACGCACTATCAGCGGCTCCTCAACTACATCGTACCCGACATGGTGCACGTACTCTCGAAGGGCCGCATCGTCAAAACCGGCGGCAAGGAATTGGCGCTCGAACTCGAAGCGCGCGGTTATGCCGAGTATCAGGAAGAGGCCGCCGCGTGAGGGCCGCTTGCCCGCGGCGAAGTCTGACAAATGAATGCTAGGGCTGAAGTGAAGGTCATCAAAACCGCGGCGGAAACCGCGCTGGCCAGCGCTTTCTCGCAGGCGCGGAATCGGCTGCCCGGCGACGACACCGTCGCCGCGCGGCGCGACGCCGCATTCGAGCTGTTCGCCAAAGAAGGCCTACCGCACCGCCGCATCGAGGAATGGAAATACACCGACCTGCGCGCGCTCATGCGCGAGGCGAAGCCGCTCGCTAACCCGCCCGATGCCGCTGCGAAGGCGTACGCCCAAAACGCCGGCGCCTTGCTCGGCGACGTCGAGACGCGCCGGCTCGTCTTCGTCGACGGCGCCTTCGTTCCGGAATTGTCCGACCTCGCGGGCTTGGAACCGGGGCTCTCGGTGGGTTCGCTCGCTGATGCACTCGGGAAAAGCGATCCGGCTCTGCTTGCGCATCTGGGTAAGCTTGCGCCGGCCGGCGATGTCGCGGTCGCGCTCAACACCGCGTTGATGGGCGACGGCGCGGTGATCAGCATCGGCGCGGGATCGACCATGGAGCGCCCGCTGCATCTTAACTTCGTCGCTTCGGAAAAGCCGGCGGCAACGTTCGTGCGCTCGCTGGTCGTCGTCGAGCCGGGCGCGCGCGCCATGCTGATCGAGAGCCACGAAGGCCCCCCGGGCAGCGAGTATCAGGTCAATTCCGCGCTCGAATTGTTCGTCGGGGAGGGCGCTCATGTCGATCACGTCAAAATCATCGGCGAAGGCGCGGAGGCGCTGCACGTGTCGACGCTCGCGGCGGCGGTCGGCGCCAGGGCGCGCTTCAATGCCTTCACCTTCACGATGGGCGGCGCGGTGGTGCGCAACCAGATTTTCTTGAATTTCGACGGCGAAGACACGCTTGCCAATATCCGCGGCGCCACGCTCATCAAGGGCCGCCAGCACGCCGATACGACGCTCGTCGCCAATCATATCGCGCGCCGATGCCAGAGCCGCGAAGTTTTCAAGACAGTGCTCGACGGCGAGGCCCATGGCGTATTTCAGGGCCGCATCGTCGTGCGCCGCGGCGCACAAAAAACCGACGCCAAGATGATGACGCAGGCGCTGCTCCTTTCCGAGCGCGCCGAGGCGGACAACAAGCCGGAGCTTGAGATTTTCGCCGACGACGTGCAGTGCGGCCACGGGGCCACCGCTGGCGCGCTGGATGAGGAGCTGAAATTTTATCTCATGGCGCGCGGCATTCCGGCCGCGGAAGCCGAGGCGCTCTTGATTCAAGCTTTTTTGGGTGAGGCGATTGAGGGCATCGAGCATGCCGGCTTGCGCGAGGCGCTGATGGAGTCGGTTGCGGCATGGCTGAAGGCGCGGGCGTCACATGAATGAAGCCGCGACCATCGCCGACTATGACGTGAACCGCATCCGCGCGGATTTTCCGATCCTCGCGACCAAGGTTTACGGCAAGCCGCTCGTCTATCTCGACAACGCCGCCTCGGCGCAGAAGCCGCTCGCCGTGCTCGATCGGCTGCAGCAGGCCTACACGACGCAGTACGCCAACGTCCATCGCGGTCTGCACTATCTCGCCAACGAGGCGACCGAGGCCTACGAGTTGGCGCGCGAAAAAGTCGCCGCCTTCCTCAACGCCAGGCGCAAGGAAGAGATCGTCTTTACCCGCAACGCCACGGAGGCCATCAACCTCGTCGCCTACACGTTCGGCCGCGAGCGCATCAAAGCCGGCGATGAGATCGTGCTCTCGATCATGGAGCATCATTCCAACATCGTGCCTTGGCATTTCCTGCGCGAGCGCCAAGGCGCCGTCATCAAATGGGCGCCGGTCGACGACGAGGGGCATTTTCTCATCGACGAATTCGAAAGGCTGCTGACGCCGCGCACCAAGCTCGTCGCCATCACCCACATGTCGAATATGCTCGGCACCGAAGTGCCGGTGAAGGAAGTGACGCGGCTTGCGCACGCGCGCGGCATCCCCGTGCTGCTCGACGGCGCGCAGGCGGCAGTGCATCTCGGCGTCGACGTGCAGGACATCGACTGCGATTTTTACGCCTTTACGGGGCATAAGCTTTACGGCCCGACCGGGATCGGCGTGCTGTACGGCAAGTACGCGCACCTCGACGCCATGCCGCCGTTCAATGGCGGCGGCGAGATGATCCGCGAGGTTTTCGAGGACCGTATCAGCTACGGCGAGCCGCCCTATAAATTCGAGGCCGGCACGCCGGCGATCGTGCAGGCGATCGGCCTCGGCGCCGCGATCGATTACGTAGGCTCGATCGGCAAGGCGCGCATCCGCACCCATGAGCAGGGCCTCGTGCGCTACGCCCACGACCGGCTGCGCGAGATCAATTCGCTGCGCATTTTCGGCGCCGCCAAGGGCAAGGGCCCGATCGTGTCCTTCGAGATGAAAGGCGCGCATCCGCACGACGTGGCGACGGTCATCGATCGTTCGGGCGTCGCGGTGCGCGCCGGCACCCATTGCGTGATGCCTTTGCTCGCCCGCTTCGGCGTGACGGCGACCTGCCGCGCGTCGTTTGCCATGTATAATACGCGCGCCGAGGTGGATGTCCTGGCGCAGGCGCTCCTCAAAGCGCAGGAGTTTTTCACATGATGGACGACGCTAAAACACCGGAGGTGGAAAGCGCCGCGCCCGCTGGCGCCGCTGCGCCAGCCGACTCGGCAGAACGGCCTTCCACGATTCCGGCCGACGAGATGGCGCGCTTGACCGACCAGATCGTCGGCGCGCTCAAAACCGTTTACGACCCGGAAATTCCCGCCGACATCTACGAACTCGGGCTGATCTACAAGGTCGACATCGACGACGACCGCATGGTCACGATCGACATGACGCTGACCACGCCGAACTGCCCCTCGGCGGCCGAGCTGCCGAGCCAGGTGGAGAACGCGGTCGCCGGCGTGCCCGGCGTACGCGAGGCCAAGGTCAACATCGTCTGGGATCCGCCCTGGGACCCGAGCCGCATGTCGGACGAGGCCCGCACGGTGCTCGATATGTGGTGAGTGAGATGTCCTGCGTTGCGCGGCAAGCGCCGGCGCATTACATGAAGTGAGGCCAAGCCGTTCGGTTTTTGATTTATCATGAAATCGCAACAGTCGCCTTCGCGCTCTGCGGAGGGCAATGCGAGGAGGATGAGAAGATGGCCGCTTCCCGGCCGAGACCTCAAGTGATGCGGCTCACCGACGCTGCGGCGGAACGCATCAAGGCGGTCATGGCGAAAGCCGAGCGGCCGATTGCGGCAGTACGTGTCGGCGTCAAGAACGGCGGCTGTGCCGGCATGAGCTACTTCATGGAATATGCCGAGAAAATCGATCCGCTCGACGAGGTAATCGAAGACAAGGGCGTGCGCATGCTCATCGATCCCAAGGCGGTGCTGTTCCTGCTCGGCACCGAGATGGACTACAAGGTCGAAAAACTTTCCGCGCAGTTCGTGTTCAACAATCCGAACCAGACCGCGGCCTGCGGCTGCGGCGAATCGGTGCAGCTCGAGCCGGCGAGCGGCGAAGCTGGCGCCGAGGCGTAGTAATCGGGCATTGCTGATAGGGTCGTTGCGAACGAAGTGAAGCAATCCAATCCAGTCTAGTAACGCAAGTCCGGAATGCTTCCACCTACGCGCTCCGCGCTTCGGTGGACTCAAACCCACCGTAGCTCGCGAAACGAGCGAAGGCGGGTCGTCGCTTTGCTGCTCGCAATGACGCTTCGCTATTATGCGACGCTAGCGGCTGCCGCAGCGGCGTTGGCCTGCGGGCAAAGGAGCGGTGAACGGCTTGTGGGCAAGGCCTTCAAGCGCCGGCCGACTAAGCCTTGAGCGGCACTGGGCGCAATAGAAAGGCCGGTAAATGCGAAGCATCCCCGTCTTCCGCCCGCGCTTGCGCCGGCTGCGCCGCGCGCCGCGAGCGTGCCTCGTCGATGCGAGTGATCGAAGCTGCGGACCGTTGCGGTTGGTGGCGTTTCTCCGGCCTCCCGCGATGCGTGTGCGGGTGGCGCTCTCTTTGTCGGGTCGAAGCGGCCGCTTGCTGCGGTGCGGCGGCGGTGCCGACTGCATCGGCCGTGGCGGCCGGTTCCGCCATATAGGGAATGTTGCGGCCGATCAGTTCTTCGATGGCGGCCACCGCCTTGGCGTCGTTCGACCCGGCCACGATGGTGATCGCGGTGCCGCTCCTCCCGGCGCGTCCGGTCCTGCCGATGCGATGCACGTAGTCGTCGGGATGATACGGAACGTCGAAATTATAGATGTGGCTCACGTCGAGAATGTCGAGGCCGCGGGCTGCGACATCTGAGGCGACCAGCAGCGTGACTTCGCCCTTGCGGAACTGCTCGAGCGCCGCCGTGCGCGCGGGCTGGTCCATGTCGCCATGCAGCGCCTGCACCGAAAAGCCGTGGCGCAGGAGCGAGCGATGGAGCGTCGCCACGTCGCGCTTGCGGTTGCAGAAGATGATGGCGTTCTTCAACCCTTCCGCCGAGCGGATCAGGCGGCGCAGCGTATCGCGCTTGTCAAAGGGATCGCGGCCGGATTTGGCCAGAAGCTGGGTCGTGGCGGCGACGGTGGAGGCCGGGCGGGAAACCTCGACCCGGACCGGATTGTGCAAAAACTGCTCGGTGATGCGCTGGATTTCCGGCGGCATGGTGGCGGTAAAAAACAGCGTCTGGCGGGTGAAGGGAACGAGCTTGCAGATGCGCTCGATGTCGGGAATAAAGCCCATATCGAGCATGCGGTCGGCCTCGTCGATGACCAATAGCTCGACGCCGTTGAGCAAGAGCCGTCCGCGCTCGTTATGATCGAGCAGACGGCCGGGCGTCGCGATCAGCACATCGACGCCGCGCGTGAGCTTGGAATCCTGATCGCCGAACGAGACGCCGCCGATGATCAGCGCGACGTTGAGTTTGTGGTTGGCGCCGTATTTGGCAAAGCTCTCCTCGACCTGCGCGGCGAGTTCGCGGGTCGGCTCCAGAATGAGCGTGCGCGGCATGCGCGCGCGGGCGCGGCCGCCTTCCAGCATGGTCAGCATCGGCAGCACGAAGGCCGCGGTCTTGCCGGTGCCGGTCTGCGCGATGCCGAGCACGTCGCGCCGGGCGAGCACGTGGGGAATGGCCTGGTCTTGGATGGGGGTGGGAGTTTTGTAACCGGTCGCCGCAACGGCAGCGAGAACTTTATCGGACAAGCCGAGATGAGAAAAAGACATAAACCCTCGTGTCAGCACCGCCCCGCGGTGCAAAATTCCAACTTATGGAACCGGAGAAACGCGCCGGGCGGCGAATCTGCCTAGCCTCCGGTTGCGTGCAACATATGGTCAAATCGGCGAAAGTCAACCTGATACGGTCTGCCGTAATGCACTAAGTTAAACGGATTCCTTCACTTTTCGCTGGAGCAAAGACATGCCCGATTCCGCCTCAGAACCTTTGCCGATCGTCCTCGTTCCCGGATTGAACTGCTCGGCACGCCTTTACGCCGAGCAAATCCCCGCGCTCTGGCAATTCGGCCCGGTGACGGTTGCCGATCATCGCCGGGACGACACCATGGCGGCGATCGCGCGGCGCATTTTGGCCGCCGCTCCGCCGCGTTTTGCGCTCGCCGGATTGTCGATGGGCGGCTACATCGCGTTTGAAATCATGCGCCAGGCGGCGGGACGCGTGGCGAAACTGGCGCTGCTCGATACCGGAGCGGGAGCCGAGGTGCCCGAGCGTACCGAGCAGCGCAAACCGCTCTTGCAAATGGCGCAAGGCGGCCGTTTCGGAGAGATCACCGACAACCAATTTCCGCTGCTTGTTCACCGCAAGCGCCATGGCGACGCGGCGCTCAAAGCCATCGTGCGCGCCATGAATGAGGAAACCGGCGCGCAGGCTTACCTGCGCCAGCAGCAGGCCATCATGAGCCGTCCGGACTCGCGCCCCGGCCTCGCGGCGATCGCGTGTCCGACACTCGTACTCGTCGGCGATGACGACCAGTTGACGCCGCCGGCGCTGGCGCACGAGATGGCCGCGGGCATTCGCGGCTCGCGCCTTGTCGTCGTTCCCGACGGCGGACACCTGTCGACGCTCGAACAGCCGCAGGCGGTGACCGGCGCGCTCGTCGAATGGATGAAGTCATGACGGTTAGATTGAGCTGATGGCCTCCGTCCTCAGCCTGATCGGCGAAACGCCGCTCATCGAAGTCACGCACTTCGATCGTGGGCCGTGCCGGCTTTTTCTCAAATTGGAGAGCGCCAATCCGTCGGGCTCCATCAAAGACCGCCCGGCGCGCACCATGATCGAGGCGGCGGAGGCCGACGGCCGGCTCAAACCCGGCGGCACCATCGTCGAGGCGACCGCGGGCAATACCGGACTTGGTCTCGCTCTGGTCGGGGCGCGCAAGGGCTACCGCATTGTGCTTGTCGTGCCCGACAAAATGGCGCGCGAGAAAATACTGCATTGCCGGGCGATGGGCGCCGAAGTGGTGCTGACGCGCTCCGATGTCGGCCGCGGCCATCCCGATTATTATCAGGACCTCGCCGAAGCGATCGCTGCGCGAACGCCCGGCGCCTTGTTCATCAATCAGTTCGCCAACCCGGCCAATCCGTTTGCGCACGAAACCACGACCGCCCCGGAAATTTTGCGCCAGATGCAGGGCAGCGTCGATGCTGTCGTGGTCGGCGTCGGCTCCGGCGGGACGCTCACCGGCATTGGCCGCTTCATGGCCAAAGCCTCGCCGAAGACCCGCATGATTCTCGCCGATCCGGCCGGCTCCGTGCTGGCGCCGTTCGTCGAGACCGGGCGCGTTCCCGAAAATCCAGGCAGTTGGGCGGTCGAGGGGATTGGCGAGGATTTCGTGCCGCCCAACGCCGACCTTTCTCTCGTCCACAAAGCATTTTCGATCTCCGATCCCGATAGCTTTGCGGCCGCGCGCGATCTCCTTCGCCATGAGGGCGTGCTCGCCGGCTCTTCCACCGGAACATTGCTCGCCGCGGCGCTGCGTTATTGCCGCCAGCAGAACGGGCCGCAGCGCGTGGTCTCTCTGGTGTGCGATTCCGGCGCCAAATATCTGTCCAAGGTGTTCAATCCGGTTTATGCCGCCCGCGAAGGCTGGGACCATGAGCGGAGCGGAAAAGTGCGCGATGTCGTGTTCAGCCGTTTTCCTGAAGGCGAAGAGGTCGTGGTGCAGCCCGACGACCCGTTGCGCACCGCATTCCTGCGCATGCGCGCCGCCGACGTTTCCCAGCTCCCCGTGGTCGATGGCGATCGCATCGTCGGCCTGGTCGACGAGAGCGACATGCTCGGCGCCGTGCTCGAAGGTTCGGAACGCGCGTTCGCGATCCCGGTGAAAGAGGTAATGGTCACGCGGCTCGAAACGATCTCCGCCGACGCCCCGATCCGCGAACTCGTCCCGCTGTTTCGCCGCGATCTCGTCGCCATCGTGATGGACGGCGGCCGCTTCCTCGGCATCGCCACCCGCCTCGACCTCGTCAATTATTTCCGCATCGCGCAAACGAGATGAAAACCACAACTGTCATGCCCCGCGAAGGCGGGCACCCAGTCATCGCAGACGCTGCGGCAAACTTTCTGGCTTAGCGGCACTGGATCGTCCGCCTTCGCGGACGATGACAAATAAGAGGATCGCAATGACAAGAAGCTCGAATCTCGGCTTCGCCACGCGCTGCGTCCATGCCGGTCAGGAGAACGATCCGACCACCGGCGCGGTGATGACGCCGATCTACGCGACTTCGACGTATGCGCAATCGAGTCCCGGCGTGCACAAGGGCTATGAATATTCGCGCACGCAGAATCCCACCCGCATGGCGTTCGAGCGCTGCGTCGCCGACCTCGAAGGCGGCAGCGCCGGCTTCGCCTTCGCCTCCGGCATGGCGGCGACCGCGACCGTGCTCGATTGTTTGCCGCAAGGCGCCCATGTGGTGATCGGCGACGATGTCTATGGCGGCACGCGGCGGCTGTTCGACCGCGTGCGCAAACAGTCCGCCGGCATCGAGGCGAGCTACGTCGATCTGTCCGATGCCGAGGCGTTCGGCGCGGCGATCCGCCCCGACACGCGCCTCGTCTGGCTGGAGACGCCGACCAACCCGATGCTGAAAGTCATCGATCTTGCTCGCATCGCGGCGATCGCGCGGGCAAAACAAATTCTCACCGCCTGCGACAACACCTTCGCCAGTCCGTGGACGCAGCGGCCGCTGGAGCACGGCTTCGATCTCGTCATGCACTCGACCACCAAATACCTCAACGGGCATTCCGACATGGTGGGCGGCGTCGTGATCGTCGGCGAAAATGCCGAGCTGCGCGAACGCCTGGCGTTCCTGCAGAACGCCGTTGGCGCGATCCAGGGCGCCTTCGATTCGTTTCTGGCGCTGCGCGGCGTCAAGACGCTGGCGCTGCGCTTGGAGCGCCAATGCGCGTCCGCGCTGCGGATTGCGCAATGGCTCGAGCGCCATGCCAAGATTGCGCGCGTGCATTATCCGGGCCTGCCGTCGCATCCGCAGCACGCGCTGGCGCGCCGGCAAATGCGCGCGTTCGGCGCCATGATCGCGATCGAAATAAACGGCACGGGCGACGACGCGCGGCGCTTTCTCGAACGCTGCCGGCTGTTCACGCTGGCCGAAAGTTTGGGCGGCGTCGAAAGCCTGATCTCGCTGCCGGCCCTGATGACGCACGCCTCGACGCCGGTCGAGGTGCGCAACGCCCTCGGCATCAGCGATCGGCTGGTGCGCATTTCGGTCGGCATCGAGGATGCCGACGATCTCATCGCCGACCTCGCGGCGGCGCTCGATTGAACGCGCGATGGCGCAGTTGCCGCAGGGCGGGGCACCAACATCTCAATTGTGCTGACGGGCTCCGCGGGGCAAGATGAAAGCGGCTGAGGAGATGGAGGAACGTCCATGCGATTAGCTCATTTTATGCGCGCGTCTGCTGCGCTTTTGCTAATGGCGCTGGCGACCGCGCCCGCGGCGGCGCAGACGGATTATCCAACCAAGCCGATCCGGCTAATCGTCGGATTCGGGGCCGGCGGCGGCACCGACATTCTGGCGCGTCTGGTCGGGGCGAAGCTCTCTGAAATCCTCGGACAATCGGTGGTGATCGAGAACCGCCCCGGCGCCTCGGCGCGGCTTGCCGCCGAGTACGTCGCCAATCAGCCGGGCGACGGCTACACGCTGCTGGCCAGTCCGGTTGGACCAATGTCGATGGCGGCCGCTATCTTTCCCGATCTCAAATACAATCCGACCAAATCGTTCGTGCCGCTCGCCATGATCGGGCAATTTCCGCCGATCCTGGTGGTTCGGTCGGATACCCCGGTCAATAGCGTCAAGGAACTGGTCGCGTACGCAAAGCAGCACCCCGACAAGGCGAACTATCCGAGCACTTCGCCGGCCTTCACCATTCCAATGGAAGAGTTGAAACTAGCATCCGGCATGCCCGGCGTGATGATCCCCTACAAGAGCAGCGGCGAAATGGTCCTCAGCGTCATCGAAGGCCAATCCATGATGGGCATCATCGATCCACCGCCGACGTTGCCGCAGATCACGGCCGGCAAGCTCAAGGCGCTTGCGGTGGTCGGGAAGGACCGAATGGCTGAACTGCCCGACGTGCCGAGCATGGCCGAGGCCGGCTACCCGAGTGTCGACGTGCGTCTGTGGGTCGGCATGTTCGCGCCCATTTCCACCCCTCCGGCGGTCGTCGCCAAGCTGGAAAAGACGATCCCCGAGGCGATCCATGATCCTGGGGTGTCAGCGCGGCTGAAGGTTTTGGCCGTCGGTCCCGGCGTCGCTACGCCCGGAGAGTTCAAGCGCCTTATCGAGAGCGACATCGTCAAATTCAAAAGCGTGATCAAGGCCGCGAATCTGCATTTCCGCTGATCGGGGGTCTTATTCCCAGGCCGGCCAGCATAGCGCGTCTCGTCATGCGACGTGCTGGCATTGACCGCGATGAGATTCGCTGCGTCCCTGGTTGACCGGCGCCGCCTTCGCATCGAGGAGGGCCTCGACCTCGTCTGCGGCATTCGCCGCGCCGTCGATACCGGCAAGCGCCGCGGCGCGGCGGCGGGCGTTGTCGCGGAACGACGGCGTTGACAGCACTTCTTGCGCCGCCGCGCGGATCGCGTCGGTGCCTGCGTCGCCCGGCAACGCGCGGCCGGCTCCCCATTCTTGAACCGCAGCGGCTACGTAGGGCTGATCGCCGGCGAGTCCAGGAATGATCACCATTGGCACGCCGTGGCGCAACGCGCGCATGGCCGTTCCGTGTCCGCCGTGGGTTATCACCAATGCGGCGCGGCGCATGATCGGATCGTGCGCCGCGTAATCGAGCACGACTGCGTTTGACGGCGAGGCGAGCTCGTTTGGCGCAACGATGCCCCCCGTCGTAGCCACGACGTGCACGGGAAGATCGGTCATGGCATCGAGAGCGTGCTGCAGCTTGCCGACGTTGCGCTGCTCGAAGCCGGTGCTGAAGCTCACCATAACGAGCGGTGTCCGATCGTCGCTCGGCCAGGGCAACACCGTCGGCACTGCGAATTTCTCGTCCTCAAGGACGGGCCCGGCATGGCGAACCAAATCCCAATCGGGTAGGGCCGGCGCGTCGAAGTCCCTGTGGCTGGTCGAGACGATGCGCGCGTGCGTGCGCCACAGTTCGTCAAGCGCCGGCAAACCGCCAAAGCCCGCTTGCTGGCGCATCCCGTCGAGCGTCGCGATCATCTTGCGCCACATGTCGAGCTGACGAAATACAAACGTATGGACCAACACGGCCGAGGGCCGGTTGAACTTGCTCGCCTGCGCGAGCGCAGCCGGGAACATGGCATCGATCAACACGATGTCCGGCGCCTCGGCGGCAACGATCGCTTCGACCTGCGCCTCGACCGCAGGCGAAGTGAGATAGCAGGACATGCGGGTCAGAAAGCTTCCCTGCGGATAACGGCCCACCTGCGCATAGGCCTGCGTGATTTCGATGGCGCGGAAGCCCGCGGTCTTGACCCGCGGCACCATTTCCGGCCGGCCGGCGAACGCGACCTGATGGCCGCGCTCGGTGAGCACGCGCGCGATGCCGAGGCTAGGCGGCAGGTTGCCGCCGCCGGACCAGTTCAGCCAAAGAATCCGTGCCATGAGCCTTCTCCTGTTCGGTTACGCTTGAGATCATCCTTCGGACGATAGCCTCGGCCGCCGATCGGCTCAGCGCCATGTCGCGCCGCAAAAGCTTCCAGACATAGACGTCGGTGATCACGATCAGCGTGGTGAGGAGCTGCGCGCGCGCCGCGCCGTGCAGCCGCTCCAGTTGCGGAGCGAATATCGTCTTCACGCCGTCGCGGTGATTCTCGCGGCCCTGGTCGAGCGACGGCTTGAGCGCCGGCCGGCGGCGTTCTTCGTCGAGCCGCTGCATGACAAGGTCGCCGACCGCCTCATAGATGTCGAAGAACCCGGAAACCGCCGCTTTGATGTCGCCCGCCGGCGCAGGTTTGAAAAACACGCCGCCGGCCGCCATCTCCTCGAGCGCCGCATAGACCAGCTCGTCCTTGCTGCCGAAAGCGCGCAAGACGGTCTGCACGGTGGTTCCCGCGTGATGGGCGACCGCTTCCAGCGTGAAGTCCTCGATCGGGCTTTTGCGGTAAAGCCGCGCCGCGCTGGCGCGGATGCGCGCCCTGGTGGCCTCTGTCTTGGCCGCCCGCGCCGTCATTGCGTAAGGCCGCTTGGCTCTTTTCATGTTAGCGTCATTAACGCGAAAATATTTTCGTGTCAATAGCACTAATATGAAAGTCGCGCGGCCATTCGCGCGGCCATAGGCGCGGCCATACGCGCGGCCATGGCAACACGGCTCGACCGCAGCCCGGCATGACGCCGATCGAATGCCGGATGGACCGGGTTCCGCAGGAGAGCAAATTGCCCGGCGCCACACGCGCCAGCAAGAACGAAAAGGATCAATTCATATCGATTCGATTGTGATTGCATTATTGCGTAAGGGGAGCGAGGAGCCTGGAGGAACAGTCGATGCCAAGCGATAAATACGATGTTTTGATCCTCGGCGGCGGCAATGCCGGCATGGGGGTGACGGTTGAGACGCGCAAAGCCGGGATGTCGGTCGCCATGGCGGAGGACCGCGATCTTGGCGGCACCTGTCCGAACCGCGGTTGCACCCCGAAGAAAATTCTGGTGGCCGCGGGCCACGCGCTCGACGAAATCGAGCGGGCGTCCGGCCATTGTATCTCGGTCGGCAAGTCTCGGCTCGATTGGGCATCGCTGGTCGATCGCGAGAAGAGGATGATCGGCCACCTTCCGGCATCGTTCGCCCGGCTGATGGCCGACCGCGGGGTCGAGGTGTTGCGCGAGCGCGCGGTTTTCGCCGGGCCCAATGCGGTGCGCGTCGGCACGCGCACCGTCGAAGCCAAAAGCATCGTCATCGCCACCGGCTCAAAGCCGCGCAAGCTGCCGCTTCCCGGCGCCGAGCATATGATCACCTCCGACGACATTTTAAGCGAGCGCCAACAGCCGCGCGATGTCGTGTTCGTCGGCGGCGGGGTGATCGCATTCGAACTCGGACACGTCTATGCCCGCGCCGGCACCAAGGTCACCATGCTCGAAATATTGCCCCGATTTTTGCCGGCGCTCGACGAGGACGCGGTCGCGCAGATTGTGCGCGAAAGCGCGCGGATCGGCATCGACTGCAAGACCAAAGTAAAGGTCAAGAGCATCGAACCGCGCGACAGCCGTTTGGCCGTCACGTTCGAACACGATGGAGCCGAACACACGATGCAGGCGGATCGCGTGGTCAATGGGGCAGGGCGCGTCGCCGATGTCGATACGCTTAACCTCGAAGCCGGCAATGTCCGGCTGCGTGACGGGCGGATCGAGCTCGACGAGTACATGCGCTCGGCCTCGAACCCGGCCGTGCATGTGTGCGGCGATGCGCTGTGGACCTCGCCGCAGCTTTCGCCCATCGCCACTTACGAGGGCCGCATCGTCGGTCGCAACATCGTCGAAGGGCCGGTGCAAAAGCCCGATTACGGCTGCATCCCGTCCTGCGTGTTCACCGTACCGGCTTTGGCCAGCGTCGGACTGACCGAGGCGAAGGCGAGGGAGGGCGGCCGCAAGATCAAGGTCGAGACCAACGACATGAGCGATTGGCTGTCGTCGCGGACCTATAACGAATCCGCCGCCTGGGCCAAGGTGATCGTCGACGAGAGCAACGGCCGCATTCTCGGCGCGCACATGGTGGGCCATGCCGCCGAAGAGCTGATCCACATTTTCGCCTTCGCCATGAAGTTCGGCATCACCGCAACCGATATCCGCGAGACGATCTACGCCTTTCCGACCTTTTCGAACGACATCAAGAGCATGCTTTGAGCGCAGATCGGCAAGTCTGGACTTTGCGCAGTGGCGGTTGCAAGATCAAACCGCCACGAAGGAGGGTCTCATGAAGTTGTTTGCGGGGGCGCTTGCCGCCGGAATGCTCGTCTGTTGCAACGCGGCTTTTGCCAGCGAGATCGATCTGTCGACCTGGACCTGCCAAAAATTCCAAGCCGCGAGCAAGGACGATGTCGGCGTGATCCTCGCTTGGTTGGACGGTTATTATAAAGGCGACGACGACCCGCCGATCATCGACACCGACAAGTTCGTGGCGAACGCCAAGAAGCTCGGCGAGTACTGCTCCGCGCACCCCGACATCGGGTTGATCACCGCGACGGATAAGCTGTTCAAGCCCTCGAAGTGATCTGTTGGCGCACCCCGCTAAGGCGGACGATACCTGCGACTGACGAATGTTCAGTGGCGAGTGGGTCACGCCATTCGCCATTCGCCACTCGCTATTTGCCGTAATCACAGGTCCAACGATTCCTCGTCGGCAAACTCCGCGCGCTCCTGGATGAACTCGAAGCGCGCCTCGGGTTTGGTCCCCATCAGCCGCTCGACCGATTTTTCCGTCGCTTTCTGCTCCTCGGCGAGCAGCACGACGCGAAGCAGCGTGCGCTTTCGCGGGTCCATGGTGGTTTCTTTAAGCTGCGCGGCCATCATCTCGCCCAGCCCCTTGAAGCGGCTTATCTCCACCTTGGCGTTGGCGTGGAATTCCTTTTTTAGAATCTCGTCGCGGTGCTTGTCGTCGCGAGCGTAGAAAATCTTGCCGCCGTGGCTCAGGCGATAAAGCGGCGGCACCGCCAGATAGAGATGGCCGTTGTCGATCAGGTGCGGCATCTGCCGGTAGAAGAAGGTGATGAGCAGCGACGCGATATGGGCGCCGTCGACGTCGGCGTCGGTCATGATGATGACCCGGCCGTAGCGGAGGTCCTCGTCGCGATAATGCGCGCCAGTGCCGCAGCCGAGCGCCTGCACCAAGTCGGCGAGCTGCTGGTTCTGCGCCAGCTTGTCCTTGCCGGCGGAGGCGACGTTGAGGATTTTGCCGCGCAGCGGCAGTATCGCTTGGGTCGCGCGGTCGCGCGCCTGCTTGGCCGAGCCGCCGGCGGAATCGCCCTCGACCACGAAAATCTCGGCGCCTTCGGCGGCGCCGTTGGTGCAATCGGCGAGTTTTCCGGGAAGGCGGAGTTTGCGCACCGCGCTCTTGCGCGCGATGTCTTTTTCCTGGCGGCGGCGGATGCGTTCTTCGGCACGCTCGACGACAAAATCGAACAGCTTACTGGCCGCCGCCGGATTGCCGGCGAGCCAATGGTCGAACGGGTCCTTGATCGCCTGCTCGACGATTCTTTGCGCTTCGGCGGTGGCGAGGCGGTCCTTGGTCTGACCCTGGAATTCCGGCTCGCGGATGAACACCGAGAGCATGGCGCCGGCGCCGGCCATCACGTCGTCCGAGGTGATGGCGGCGGCGCGTTTGCCCTGGCCCATGCGCTCGGCGTGATCCTTCAGCCCGCGAACGAGCGCCGCGCGCAAACCGGATTCGTGAGTGCCGCCGTCGGGGGTCGGAATGGTGTTGCAATAGGAATTGAGAAAGCCGTCGGCGTCGGCGGTCCAGGCCACCGCCCATTGCACCGCGCCGTGCACGCCGATCTTGCCGGCGCTGCCGGTGAAAATGTCAGGATGCACCAGCGTGGCGCTGGAAAGCGTCTCCGATAAATAATCTTTCAAGCCATCGGCGAAATGAAACGTCGCCTGTTCGGGCACGTCTTCTCTTCCGCGCAATAGCTCCTTGGCGCATGACCAGCGGATTTCCACGCCGCCGAACAGATAAGCCTTCGAGCGCGTCATCTTGAACACGCGCTCGGGCTCGAAGCGCGCCTTTGCGCCAAAGATTTTCGGGTCTGGGCGGAAGCGCACCCTGGTGCCGCGGCGGTTCGGCGCCCTGCCGGCGTCCTGCAATTTGCTCTTCGGCTGGCCGCGCTCGAAAATCATCCGGTAGAGTTTTTGGCCGCGCGCGACCTCGACCTCCATGCGCTCCGACAGCGCGTTGGCCACCGACACGCCGACGCCGTGCAGGCCGCCCGATGTCCCGTAGACCTCGGAATCGAATTTGCCGCCGGCGTGCAGCGTGCACATGATTACTTCCAGCGCGGATTTTTTCGGGAATTTCGGATGCGGATCGACCGGGATGCCGCGGCCGTTGTCGGTGACGGTGACGAAGCCGTCCGTCTCCATCTCGACCTCGATCCAGTCGGCATGGCCGGCCAGCGCCTCGTCCATGGCGTTGTCGATCACTTCGGCGAACAGGTGATGCAGCGCCTTCTCGTCGGTGCCGCCGATATACATGCCGGGCCGGCGGCGCACCGGCTCGAGCCCCTCTAAAACCTCGATGTGCTTGGCCGTATAGCCGGACTCGGCAGAGGAGCCGCGCGAGGATGCGGAGCTGCTACGGCGAGTGCTGCCGCGGCGCGCGTCGGGCGCACTGGCGAAGAGGTCGGGCGTGTCGGCGTTTTTCGATGTTTTCGCTGTCTTTCCCAAGCTTTGCCTCAGATTCTTGCCCCCGATTCTTGCCCCGATGTGGCGTTTCGCTGCTCCACGCGCGATGGCGGACCGCGAATCAGCCCCGCCTATGGCCTGGACTATGCCATTTAGGCGGCAATGCCGGCATCGCATTTGACGGTCGCAGGGGCCGGCCTTATATCGCCGCCATGCCAAGCGTCTTCGTGATCGTCGCCGTTACCAGGCGTCGCCGCCGTCGCTCTCGCGATACGGCACGAGCGCGCGCCTGCGCTTGAATATTTCGTGCCGCCGGTTCCGCGGCACTTTCCTCCTGATATCCTCACCGCGGATTCGGCCTGAGACCTCCTCAAGCCCAAGGTTGAATCATGCCTGCGAATGAAAAAAAGGCCAAGATCGGCGTGCTCGGTGCCTCCGGCTATACCGGCGCGGAGCTATTGCGGCTGCTCATTCGCCATCCGCGCGCCGAGATCGCGCTACTCACCGCCGATCGCCGTGCCGGCAAGGCCATGGCCGACGTCTTTCCGCAATTCGCGCCCTACGCGCTGCCGACCCTTTCGGCGATCGACAGCGCCGATTGGCGGGCGCTTGCGCTCGATCTCGCCTTTTGCGCGCTGCCGCACGGGACGACGCAAAAGGTCATTGCCGACTTGCTCAAGCGCGCTCCGGCCACGAAAGTCGTCGATCTGTCGGCCGATTTCCGCCTGGCCGACCCGGCCGCCTATGCGCGCTGGTACGGCCACGAGCACGCCGCGCCGGAGCTGCAAAAAGAGGCGGTCTATGGGCTGACCGAAGTGCATCGGCCGGAAATCAAGGCGGCGCGGCTCGTCGCCAATCCCGGCTGCTACACGACCTGCGCCGAACTTGCGCTCATTCCGCTCATCAAAGCCAAGGCGATCGACCCGGACGAGATCGTCATCGACGCCAAGTCGGGCATGACCGGAGCGGGCAGGGCGGCGCGCGAGGATATGTTGTTTGCCGAAGTCTCCGAAGGCTTCCACGCCTACGGCGTAGGCTACCACCGCCACATGTCAGAACTCGATCAGGAATTTTCGCTCGCCGCCGGCCGCGAGGTCATCGTCAGCTTCACCCCGCATCTGGTGCCGATGAATCGCGGCATCCTCTCGACGATTTATGTGCGCGGGCTAAACGACGCGTCGCCGGAAGACCTTCACGCGCTTTTGTTAAAGGCTTACGCGAACGAGCCGTTCGTGCACGTGCTGCCGTTCCGCACGCTGCCGCAGACCCGCCACGTGCGCGGCTCGAACATGATCTTCATCGGGGTCGCCGCCGACCGCATCGCCGGCCGCGCCATCGTCGGCGCGGCGCTCGACAACCTGACCAAGGGCGCCTCGGGCCAGGCGGTGCAGAACATGAACGTGATGCTCGGCTTCCCGGAGACCACGGGCCTCGAACAGGTGGCGCTGTTTCCGTAGGCTGTGAGAGGACGCCACCGGGAACCTCTAGTGTTGTGATTCTGACAGTTCGATCCCGTACGGGCAGGTGGGGGACTGCGGCTCACAAGTTTCATCATCCTGGCGTCGACTCAAAAGGCGCATCGGGTGGACTGTTCAGGGTACCGTTCCCTGCAAACCAAACAGGGCCAAGTGAATCGAGCGTTGAAGGCACTACATTAGCGTCCCTTTAGCAATTTGCGACGGTGTGGCCGCAATCGGGCAATAGGCTTGCCGTCTTTGGTAATCACAATAGATTTCCTCGTTCGCTCGACCTGCGCAATAAGCGCGAAGCATTTGGTCTTGAGTTCGGAAGCGGTGAATGTTCGACGCATCCATGTCTCCTGTAACGGCTTGTAGCCTGCAAAGGACGCACTCTCAGTCGCGCACCTTCACGTAACTCCCCGGCGCGTCCTCGATCGGTTTGAGCGCGCCGCCGCCGGGAACGCGCGCGGGGACTTCGGTTTTATCCTGGCGCTTGAGCCACGCGAGCCAATCCGGCCACCAGGAACCGGGATGCTCCTTGGCCTTGGCGAGCCACGTATCGAGGTCGGCGCTGCGCGGCCGCGGGCCCGTCCAGTATTGATATTTCTTGCGTTCGGGCGGGTTGACGACGCCGGCGATATGGCCGGAGCCGGAGAGCACGAACCGCACCGGGCCGCCGAGGAATTTGCAGCCCAGCAGCACCGACTTCGCCGGCGCGATATGGTCTTCGCGCGTCGCCAGATTGTAGATCGGTATTTTGATGGACTTGAGATCGATCGGCGTGTCGCCGAGGATGACCTTTCCCTTGGAGAGCTTGTTGTCGAGATAGCAATTGCGCAGATAGAACGAATGGTTGGCGGCCGGCAGCCGCGTGGCGTCGGAGTTCCAGTAGAGCAGGTCGAACGGGAACGGCGCCTTGCCTTTCAGATAATTGTTAATGACGTACGGCCAGATCAGATCGTTGGAACGCAGAAAGTTGAATACGGTCGCCATCGATTCGGCTTCGAGATAGCCGCGCTCCGCCATGCGCTGCTCGATCGTCTCGACCTGCTTCTCGTCGACGAAGACCTTCAGATCGCCCGCATAGGTGAAGTCGACCTGGGCGGCAAAGAAGGTCGCCGACACGATACGCTTGTTGCTCCAGGCGGCCATGGCCGCGAGCGCAACGGCGAGCATCGTGCCGCCGACGCAGTAGCCCACGGAGTGCACCTGTTCCTCGCCGGTCGCCTTCCGGATGGCGTCGAGCGCGGCAAGCGGGCCCTCGCGCACGTAATCTTCGAACGTTTTTTTGGCGAGGTGCGCATCAGGATTGGCCCACGAAATGCAGAAAACAGTCAGTCCCCGATCGACGCACCATTTGATGAAGGATTTTTCCGGGGTGAGATCGAGCACGTAATACTTGTTGATCCAGGGCGGCACGATCAGGAGCGGGCGCTTGAGCACGGTCGCGGTCGAGGGCGCATACTGGATGAGCTGCATCAGATCGTTCTGAAAAATCACCTTGCCCGGCGTGGTCGCCAGGTTGCGTCCGACCTCGAACATGGAGGAGTCGGATTGGCGGATGCGCAGATGGCCGCCGCCGGCTTCGATATCTTCGGCCAGCATGCGCGTGCCGCGAACCAGATTCTCGGCATTGCTGATAAACGTTTCGCGCAGCAATTCCGGATTGGTCAGAACGAAATTCGACGGCGAGAGCGCATTGGCGATCTGCCGCACGTAAAACTCGGCCTTCTGCTTGGTGTGCGGATCGAGACCGGCGGCATCGCTGACGAACTGATCGGCCCAACGCGTGGTGAGCAGATAGGCCTGCTTGAGGAAATCGAAGAATTGGTTCGAGGTCCATTCGGGATCGGCGAAGCGCCGGTCGTTGGCCGCGGGCGCTGCGACCGGCGCGGCCGCTTCGCCGGCGAGCCTCTTGGCCGCCGCGGCCCATAGATCGAGATAGGCCTTGCCGAGCCGGGTCTGCAGTTCGACGGTGCGCTGCGGGTCGGCGAGCCAATATTCCGCGACGTGGCCGAGCGTCTTGACGACCTCGGTCAACTCGTGGGCCAATTCGCGGTCGTCGCGGCCTTCCTCGCGGGGTTTCAAATAAGCCGCAAGCGCCCGGCCGCCTTGCTCGATGAGCCGCGCCAGATTGCGCGAAAGCTCCTCGACGTCGACACTGCCGATCTTCAGCGGTTGTTGCGATGGAGTCCGCACCAGCGTTCCTCAACGGCCGAGGGGACAGTTCCAGCCCGGCGCTTTCCGCAGAAATTGGCTTTCCCAGCTCACGCGCGCAAGACAGCGCACGCGCAAGACGCACGCCGACACCCGGTGTCCAAGCGCCGCAATGGCTTACGGCCAGCGGCTGACATAGCCGGGTGCGTCCTTGTTTCGACATATTAACTGGTTATTCTAAAGTTTGGGTGCTCTTTGAGTTGAACTTCATAAGCATTGGATTGGCAAGGAATTTAGGGGCGCGAGGATGGGCGAGGCTCAGCCGCGATCGGCGCGGACGCAAAGGCAAGCCTCACCCAGGAAAGCCTCACCCAGGATTCGTCGGGGACAAGCCTAGATGAAATTCAGTTGCGGCGTGACGAGGCGGGTGCTCGCGGCCTTGGCCGTTGCCGCCGCTTTCGTGCTCATGTCCGCCTGCTCGGCACCCGGCGTGTATCCGACGATCCTCGCCGAGCCCGCGCCGCGCGATGACACGACGCTCACCCCAGATCAGGTCAAACAGGCGACGGACAGTCTCATTTCCGACCGTGACCGCTTGTGCTCGGAGGCGATGGCGACCAGCGGTCCGACTGCGGCCGCGCCTGCCGCTCCGAATTGCGCACCGCGAAGTACCGCGACCATCCGCACCGCTGCACCCGGTGCCAAGCCGTGATAAAAGGTTGAATCATTGATATCTTCGAGCCGACTCGTCGGGACAACAATGGAAGAATTTTATCGCATTCGCCGGCTGCCGCCCTACGTTTTCGAGGTTGTGAACCGCGCCAAGGCGGCAGCGCGCAACGGCGGCGCCGACATCGTCGACCTCGGCATGGGCAATCCCGATTTGCCCGCGCCCGCGCATGTCGTCGAGAAACTTAAGGACACGATCGGCAAGCCGCGCACCGACCGCTATTCCGCCTCCAAGGGGATTGCGGGATTGCGCCGCGCCCAGGCCGCCTATTATGCGCGCCGCTTCGGCGTGAAGCTCAATCCCGACACCCAAGTCGTTACTACTCTAGGCTCGAAGGAGGGTTTTGCCAACGTCGCTCAGGCAATCACCGCGCCCGGCGACGTCATCGTCGTCCCCAACCCGACCTATCCGATCCACGCCTTCGGCTTTCTCATGGCCGGCGGCGCCATCCGCGCCGTGCCGGTCGAGGCGAACGGCGCCTTCTTTGCGGCGCTCGAGCGCGCCGTTCTGCATTCCATCCCCAAGCCTATCGCGGTCGTCGTCTGCTATCCGTCGAACCCGACGGCCTGCATTGCCGACCTCGACTTCTACCGCGACCTCATCGCCTTTGCGAAGAAGCATTCGCTTTTGGTGCTGTCGGATCTCGCCTATGCCGAGGTTTATTTCGACGGCCACCCGCCGCCCTCGGTACTGCAGGTTCCCGGCGCGATCGATATCGCCGTCGAATTCACCTCGATGTCGAAGACCTATTCGATGCCGGGCTGGCGGATCGGCTTTGCGGTCGGCAACGAGCGCATCATCGCGGCCTTGGCGCGGGTGAAATCCTATCTCGACTACGGCGCGTTCACGCCGATCCAGGTGGCCGCGACGGCGGCGCTCAACGGCCCGGACGGCTGCATCCATGAGATGCGGGCAACCTACCGGCGCCGGCGCGATGCGCTCGTCGATTCGTTCGGCCGGGCCGGTTGGCAGGTGCCGCCGCCGCTGGCGTCCATGTTCGCTTGGGCGCCGATCCCCGAACCGTTCTTGCCGCTCGGCAGCGTCGAATTCTCGACGCTCTTGGTCGAGAAGGCGAGCGTCGCGGTTTCGCCCGGAGCCGGCTTCGGCGAATACGGCGAGGGCCATGTCCGCATCGCTTTGGTCGAGAACGAGCAGCGCATCCGCCAAGCCGCCCGCAACATTCGGCGCTTTCTTGAAACCGGTCCGGAAATGCTGCACAACGTGGTTCCCTTGGCGACGCGACGTTAGTTGGGCGTCGCTCCACTCTTCCTTGGCGACCTTCATGGCCGAGCCGCTGAAAGTCGGCCTTGCCGGGCTGGGAACCGTCGGCACGTCGGTGGTTCATCTCCTCGAGCGCGGCCGCGACAAGCTGATCGCGCGTTGCGGGCGCGCGATCGAGATCGTCGCGCTCAGTGCCCGCTCGCGCGGCAAGAAACGCGACGTCGATCTGAAAAAATTCCGTTGGGTCGCCGATCCGGCGGCGCTGGCGCGCGACCCCTCGATCGACGTGCTGGTCGAAGTCATCGGTGGCGCGGGCGATCCCGCCAAGCGTGCCGTGGAAACTGCGCTCGCTTCCGGCAAGGCGGTGGTGACCGCCAACAAGGCGCTGCTCGCCCGTCACGGTCAAAAGCTCGCCGCGCTCGCGGAACGGAATCGCGTCGCGCTCAATTTCGAAGCCTCGGTCGGCGGCGGCATTCCGATCGTCAAGACACTGCGTGAGAGCTTAGACGGCGACGCGTTTTCGCGCATCTACGGCATCCTCAACGGTACCTGCAATTACATCCTGACGCGCATGGAGCAGGACCGGCTCGCTTTCGCCGATTGCCTGCGCGAGGCGCAGCGGCTCGGCTACGCGGAGGCCGATCCGTCGTTCGATGTCGACGGCCACGACACCGCGCAAAAGCTTTCGATTCTCGCAAGCCTTGCCTTCGGCACCAAGCTCGATCCCGCTGCCATTTACGTCGAAGGCATCTCTTCCATCACACTCGCCGATCTCGACGCCGCGGACGATCTTGGCTATCGCGTAAAACTCCTGGGCGTGGCGGTGAAAACGGAGGCGGGCATCGAGCAGCGCGTGCATCCGACCATGGTGCCGAAGGAGTCCGCCATCGCCCAAGTCATGGGCGTCACCAACGCGGTCACGCTCGATGCCGAAGGCCTTGCGCCGATCACGCTGGTCGGGCCCGGCGCCGGCGGCATGGCGACCGCCTCCGCCGTGGTGTCCGATCTCGCCGACATCGCGCGCGGCGTGCGCACGCCGCCGTTCGGGCGTCCGGCGGCGCGCATGACGGCAACCCGCAAGGCGCCGATGCAGCACCACGAAGGCGGCTACTATATCCGCCTCCTGGCGCGGGATCGCCCCGGCACCGCTGCGACGATCGCGCGGCGGCTGGCGCAACAAAGGATTTCGCTGGAATCGATCGTGCAGCGCCATGACATCCGTTCGCGGCGCGCAGCCAATGCCGGCCGCTCGGGCGAGCCGGTGCCGGTCATCATGATCACCTATGCGACCAGCGAGGACGCCGTACATAGGGCGCTTTCCGCCGTGCGGCGCGACCGTGTAATCTCCGGGCGGCCGCAAGTGATCCGGATCGAGAAGAATTAGGCCGCTGCGAAGCCTGCGTAAAACGACAAGGAAGGGGACGATGGCGTCGATGACTGTGCCGCAGAGTCCGATGATCGAGCGCGTTTTTTCGATCGAGATCGCGCGCGTGACCGAGCGGGCGGCAGTGGCTGCGGCGAAGTTACGTGGACGAGGCGCGGAAAAGAACTCCGACCAGGCCGCCGTCGATGCCATGCGCAGCGAACTCGGCAAGCTGCCGATCGACGGCACCGTGGTGATCGGCGAAGGCGAGATGGACGAAGCGCCGATGCTTTTCATCGGCGAGAAGGTCGGCACCAAGTTCGGACCCAAGGTCGATATCGCCGTCGATCCGCTCGAAGGCACCACGCTGTGCGCCAAAAACATGCCCGGCGCCATCGCCACGCTGGCCATGGCCGAGGAGGGCACGCTCCTGTATGCGCCCGACATTTACATGGAGAAAATCGCCATCGGCCCCGGATATCCGAAGGGTGCGGTCGACCTTGACGCGCCGGGCGACGAAAACATCCGCAATCTCGCCAAGGCCAAGGGCGTGAGGCCCGAGACGATTACCGCGATGATCCTCGATCGGCCGCGTCACGCCGATCTGATTGCGGCGGTGCGCAAGGCCGGCGCGGCAGTGAGCCTGATCACCGACGGGGACGTGGCTGGGGTCATTCACACCGCGCAGCCGGACAAAACCGGCATCGATATCTATCTCGGCATCGGCGGCGCGCCGGAGGGTGTTTTGGCGGCGGCGGCTTTGCGCTGCATCGGCGGGCAAATGCAGACCCGGCTCGTGCTCGACAGCGACGAGAAGCGCGAACGCGCCGCCCGGATGGGCATCAAAGACCCGCGCAAGAGATACCAGATCGAGGACATGGTAAGGGGCGACTGCCTGTTCGCGGCGACCGGCGTCACCGACGGCCGCATGCTGGCCGGCGTGAGGTTCGGCGACGGCGTGATCGAAACCGAAACCGTGGTGATGCGCTCCGTGACCGGCACCGTGCGCTGGATCAGGGCGGAGCACCGGCAGCTTGACAAGTTTTGATTCCGGGCTCGCGCCCGACCGCGCGCCCCGGAATGACGCACTAAAATGGCAAGTGAGAATCGCCTCTTCCTCGGCGTCGAAACTTCAGCGACCGGGCGGGCGTGGCGCGACCGGCTCGACGAGCGCGCCGCCGCGCGCGCTCTCGCCATTGCGCAGCGCCACGAGATGCCCGAGCTGCTCGCGCGCATCCTTGCCGGCCGCAATGTCGAGATCGATGCGGTCGAGGCATTCCTCGATCCGACCGTTAAGCGCTCCATGCCCGACCCGTATGTGCTCGCCGGCATGAAGGGGGCGGCCGAGCGTTTGGCCGACGCCGTTGCGTGCGCCGAATGCATCGCGATTTTCGGCGATTACGACGTGGACGGCGCGACTTCGGCGGCGCTGCTCGCGCGGTTTTTGCGCCATTGCGGCATCGCGCCCATCATCCACATCCCCGACCGCCTGTTCGAGGGCTACGGACCGAACGTGGAAGCCGTACGGGCGCTGGCGGCGCGCGGCGCCAAGCTCCTGGTGGCCGTCGATTGCGGCACGACCAGCATCGAGCCGCTCGCCGAGGCGCGCGCGCTCGGCGTCGACGTCGTCGTCATCGATCATCATCAAGCCGACGAGGCCCTGCCGCCGGCCGTATCCATCGTCAATCCGAACCGGCGCGACGATCTCTCCGGCCTCGGGCACTTGGCCGCCGTCGGGCTCGTGTTCATGACGGTAGTGGCGGTGAACCGCGTACTGCGCGGGCGCGGTTTTTGGACCGCGAACCGGCCGGAGCCCGATCTCCTCACTCTGCTCGACGATGTCGCGCTCGGCACCGTTGCCGACGTGGTGCCGCTCATTGGGCTCAATCGCGCCTTCGTCGCCAAGGGATTGTTGGCGTTGCGCCGGCGCGAGCGCGCGGGCCACGTCAGCCTGATGGATGTGGCGCGGCTTTCCGGACCGCCGCAGGCATGGCATCTCGGATTCCTCCTCGGCCCGCGCATCAATGCCGGCGGCCGCATCGGCCGTGCCGATCTCGGTGTCCGGCTTTTGCTCGAAGACGATCCGACCGAAGCGGCAAAAATCGCCGCCGAGCTCGATCGGCTCAACCGCGAGCGCCAGGCGATCGAGCTGGAGACGCTGGCGCAGGCCGAAGCCGAGGCGATGGCGGCGCTCGGCCTCGAGGAGAGGGGAGCGGTCGTGGTGACCGCGGCCGAAGGCTGGCATCCCGGTATCGTCGGCCTCGTCGCCGCGCGGCTGAAAGAAAAATTCGGCCGCCCGGCCTTCGCCATTGCGCTTGAGCCGGGCGGCGTCGGCACCGGTTCGGGCCGTTCCATCGTCGGCGTCGATATCGGCCGCGCCGTGCGCCGCGCCGTGGCGGAAGGTCTTTTGCTCAAAGGCGGCGGCCACGCCATGGCGGCGGGAGTGACGCTGCGCAAGGGCGCGCTCGCGGAAATGCGCGCCTATCTGGAATCCACCCTTGCCGCCGATGTCGAGGCCGCGCGGCGGGCGAGCGGGCTGTTGATCGACGGCGCCGTGAGCGCCGCTGCGGCAAACGCCGACCTGGTGACGACGATCGGCCGCGCCGGCCCGTTCGGCTCGGGCAATCCGGAGCCGATCATCGCGCTGCCGGCGCACACTCTGACCTATGCGGAAGAGGTCGGTCAGGCGCACGTGCGCGCGCGGCTCAAATCCGGCGACGGCTCCGGCCTCAACGCCATCGCTTTTCGCGCCGCCGGCCAAAAGCTCGGCGCGGCGCTCCTTGCCAGCCGCGGCCGGCAGGTTCATGCCGCCGGCTCGTTCGCGCTCGACCGCTGGAACGGCGAGGAGCGCGTGCAGTTCAAGCTCATCGACATCGCGCCTGCCGAGCCGTTCGCCGGGCGGTAGGAGGCGGCGCAATCGCGGCCTTATTGCTGGCACCAATCCTGGTGTGCCGCGTTCACCACGGCGTTGGGGCTGTCGAAATTGCCCAACGGTCCGAGCTCCTTTTTGCCGGTCGGATCGTACAGCCAATACCAATCGTAGCTGCCGCCGAAGACGAAATAACGGTGCGACTGCACAACGAGATCGTCCCTGTATTTGCCGGAACAGAAATTCAGCACCAAAAGGTCATTGGCGGGGATGAGGAAATGCTGCTTGTGCGTGCGCGTGTCGTAGACATGCAGCGCGCCGGATGTTGTCCAGCCCGGCGACAGGAAAAAAATCCACCGCCCGTCGGAGGAAAACTGTTTGCTGCGAAAATCGCACAACTGCGCTTCGCCGTCGCCCTTGCGGCCGCCGAGCAAGAGCTTGTCGCCGGTGCCGTCGATATTGACCTGGCGCAATTCGTCGGGCCGGGGCGTGGCGACGCAGAACTGACCCAAATCGTAGCCCGGCACGCTGCGCCCGCGGCCCTGCCGCGTATAGACCACGTGCGCGCCGTTCGGCGACAGAACGGGATCGACGTCCGCCTCGGATTTGGTGAGCTGGGTTTTGACGCCGTTTCGTTCGATGAAAATATTTCCCGCGTCGCTGTAGACGCGCGGTCCGGCAGGGGGCGCTGGCGACGCTGCGGGCGCGGCGGCCGCGGACTGTGCCGCGGCGGCGCCGGGCAGGGCGATGGCAAATGCCGTCAAGAGGATGCGAAGCCACATCGAACGAACACCTGCTGGCGCTATAGTCGGCGCGAGGACGGCGTCGCGACGGCAAGATAACATCTTGGCAGGCGCCGGCCCACGCGGCTATTTGGACGCGCCCCGCCAAGCCCCCTGGCCGCAAGAGGACATTTCATGAGTAAGCTTAATCTCGCCGTCGCCGTCGGCGATTACGACCGCACCCGCGCGCTCATCGACGGCAGCGTGCAAATCGACGGCGTCGATCCGGTGTACATGACGCTGGTGCCCGAGGAGATTTTCTTTCGCGCCTTCCGCGCCGCCGAATTCGACATCTGCGAAGTGTCGCTGTCGAGCTATACGGTCAAGACCGCGCAGGGCAATTGTCCCTACATTGCGGTGCCGGCCTTCGTCTCGCGCGCCTTCCGCCATACCTCGATCTATGTGCGCACCGACCGGGTGAAGAAACCTTCCGACCTCAAGGGCTGCAAGGTCGGCGTGCCCGAATATCAGCTCACCGCCAATGTGTGGGCGCGCGCCTTTCTCGAAGACGATTATGGCGTGAAGCGTTCCGACATTCATTGGATCCGCGGCGGCATCGAGCACGCCGGACGGCCGGAAAAGATCACGGTGCAGTTGCCGCCCGGCGTGCGGCTCGACAATGCGCCGGAAGGCAAGACGATCTCGGCGCTCCTTGAAGCCGGCGAGATCGACGGCTTCATCGCGCCGCGGCCGCCGGCGCTGGTGGAAAAAGGCAATCCGCATATCGGCTGGCTGTTTCCCGATCCGACCGCGGTGGCGAAGGATTATTTCAAGCGCACCGGTTTTTTTCCGATCATGCACGCCGTCGGCATCCGCCGCGAGCTTGCCGCGCGCCATCCCTGGCTGCCCGGCGCCGTGCTCAAGGCGTTCGAACGGGCGAAAGAGGCGGGCTTGAAAAAACTCTCCGACACCTCGGCCACCAAGGTGACGCTGCCGTTCGTCGAAGAGCGGCTGAAGGAAGCGCGCGATCTCATGGGCCACGATTTCTGGTCCTACGGCGTCGCGGGAAACCGCAAGGTTTTGGATTATTTCCTCGCGCAGCATCATGCCGAAGGCCTTTCCGAACGCCGGCTCTCCGTCGATGAGCTGTTTCACCCGGCGACCTACGAGACGTTCAAGCTGTGAAACATCCGCCCCCACGAAAGTGGGGCAGGATAAGCAACATCGTTCCCGCGGCGCGTTTTTTATTGGCGCGCTGCGAGTTCTAAAAATTCGCCCCCCGAAAATCGCTTCCTCGTCGATCGCGGGGGCTTTTGTTTTCTTCCCTTCGCCACTGAAGCAAAAGGAAAAGAAAGGAGGCAGAACGCCGGCAGGCGCAAGTTTCAACCAACCTCCGCATCTTGCGATGCGGCGCGCGCCTTGCAAAGCGCGCACGCCTGTCGGCGTTCCGCCGCGGTTCTCGCCAGGGGGACTATTCATCCCCAAGGCTCAGCGTCAGGCCATGCTTCCTGGGACTCGGCCGGAGCGCTCGGTCCGGTAAGCCCGCCCCAACCGGGGGGCGGAGACCTCACGCTTCTCCACGGGCGTTACCCGCGCCGCGCCTGTCCCAGTCCAGTGAAAGCACCTCACGCGCCGGTCGTAGTG
>Ga0207416_1000513_pt1 | contig 65506 bp, 55 predicted proteins | sample PaiPotPPM11metaG_FD_184107 | JGI IMG/M metagenome (GOLD analysis project Ga0207416, IMG submission 184107) | Iron sulfur acid spring bacterial and archeal communities from Banff, Canada, to study Microbial Dark Matter (Phase II) - Paint Pots PPM... ... | reverse complement strand
GGGAAGGGGGAGGGAAACACAGGGAGGATGGGAGTAGGGGAGGACGGGAGGAGCAACGAGGGAAGAAGCGAGAAGGAGAGGACGAAACAACGAAGGTTGCCTACCCCCCCTCCTCCCTACCTCCCGGTGTTAGCGTTCCCCCTCCCCCTTCCCGTCCTCCCCGCTCCCTGTATTTCGTCGTTACGTTACTGCGTCACGACCACAGCCTTGGCCGAGCTCGCGTTCTCCGAGGCGTCAGCGACGCGGAGGACGAGGAGGTGTTCGCCCGGCGCCAGGTGATCGGCGCGCACGGTGAAGGTCTCGCTGCGGGCGTCAATGATGCCGTCATCGGAGTAGAGTGCGCGCCAGGGGCCGGCGTCCACCGAGTACTCGGCCGACACAAGGACCGAGGCGGCGTCCTGCGCTGTGAAGTGGGCGACGGCGCTGCCCGCGGTGGTGGCGGAGGTGCCATCGAGATGAATCGTGGGTGGCGTGGTGTCGAGGGTGGCGGGGGCGCTGATGGACTCCGCCGTTTTGCCCATGCCCGGCGGATTGTCTGCCTCGTCGCTGGCGACGACCTTGAAGCGGTAGGTCCCGTCTGGAAGCTGGCTGCTATCAACGTGAAGGCTGGCCTGAGTCAGATCTTTCTTCAGCAGCTTCCAGTCGTGTTGGTCCTCGCCGCGGAAGTAGACGGAATAGTGCAGCGGGTCTCCGTCGGGATCGCTGCCATGCCATGAGAGCTGGATACCCTTGCGCATTTGAGCATTGGGACGCGCCGCGGATCCGAACGTCACAACGCCGGCCGCGAACCCGGGATTGACGGGCTTGGCGGCCTCAAGCTGACTGCCTGGCGTCTTGACCTGGACGTTGGCGATTTCCGGTGCCTGATTGGTGGGAAGGAAGGGAACGACCACTTCGTCGAGCACCGGCGAGGCGTCGCCGTGGCTGAACAGGGTTGCCTTCCACTGGACGTAGCGTGCGGCGGGGCTTTCGATGGGGCGGCCGCTCTCTCGGTGCGCCGGCGACCAGTCGCTCCAGGTGGAATCAGGGTGGGCGGAGTTACCAGAGCGGGTACGCACTTCGAGGCGTGTGCCGGCGGGGAGGGACGCGCGCCATTCGAGGTCGCCCCAGCGCGAGATGCCGGACGTGTCTTTGACGGCCGATCGCACCGTACCCTTGAGGCCGGGCTGGGTGCCGAGCCGGTAGAGGTTGCCGAGATTGCTGGTGGTGGCGAGGATGGTGTCGCCCACCCGCAACAGACGCGTGGTCTCTTCCTGGTTGGTCTGGACCAGAAGTGTGGTGGCGCGGCTGTTGGGATTGAGCTGGTAGACGCGGCCTTTGGTGTCGGTGGACAGCAGCAGGTCGGCACCGGAAGGCAGAATGTCGTTGGCGTCCTCGGTGCGGCTGCTCCAGAGCGTATCCACGGTATTGTCGGGTGCGATGCGGTAGATGGCGCTCTTGAGCGCGCCGTTGAAGCCGATCAGTGGACTGCTGATGCCGAAGCTGGGGGACACGCTGCCGGCCAGCGTGGCGGTCGCCGGTTCGGCGGCCTCTTCTTCGCCCGCCTGCGCCTCCTCGGGCTCGTCCTGTTGCTGCGCGTCAGCGCGAACGGTGATCTCTTGGCCACCGGCGGCGCCCAGCGCCGCCACCCGCGGCGCGAGGCCTCCGGGGAGGCTAAAGGGGTTGCTCGGCTGTCCCTGCGCGGTGGCGTAGATGGCGCCGTCGGGGCCCACCGCCAGGCGATGGATCTCCTGCAGCGGCGCATTGAAGATTACGAACGCCTTGCCTTGCGGCCCGATGCGGTAGATCAGGCCGCCGGGTTCGGCGCCGGCGAGAAGGTTGCCGCGCCCATCCGGCAGCAGGGTCATCACCTGGCGCTGGCGCGTGTCAAAGAATTGTTCTCCCTGTCCGGCAGCGGTGACTTTGTAGATCTTGCCCTGGTCCCCGGTACCGGCGTAGAGCGTGCGGTCGAGGAAGGTGAGGGACCAGATGTACTTGGTCTTGGGATCGAAGTAGACCGTGCTCTTGCCGTCGGCGGTCACGCGGTACACCTTGCCATCGGGCGAGCTGCCGACGTAGAGCGCGTGATCGGGACCGAGGGCAAGCGCGAAGATCTCCGACTCCGGCGCGGTGAAGAACAGCGCCTTGGCGGGCGGGGTTGGCGTGGCGGCCGTAAGCATGGTGGGCGTGAGGCGGTACACGCGGCCGCGGTGACCGGTGGCGAGGTAGACGTCACCGTCGCCGTCGGCTACAACCGACCAGATCAGCGCCTGATCGCTATGAAAAACTTCCTGCAGCGCCGGGGCGAGCGAGAGCCGACCGTCCTGGCCGAGCGAGACGCCCTCCAACTTGCCTTCCGAGAAGTCATGAAACGTGGCCGACCGCCAGAAGATGGTGGAGACGGCGGCGAGCGGAAACGCCAGCACGGCCACCACGGCAACGGGCAACCAACGGCGGAAGCGGTGGCCGGAAACATGGGGAAAAGAAAGTGTCATGGCAGATCGCGATCCAGCCGCCCGCGGCGGCACAACCGTGCGGCTCAGCGGGATTTCACCATTACGGTGAGGTTCTTGTTGCCGGCAATCATGTACGGCAGAGGCGCACTCTCATAATCCAGCAAGGTTGACGACGGCATGGGTGCCGCCTCAACGTCCATGGCCGGGTCTGAGCGCAACGCGCGGGCGAGCGATGGGGGTGGGTCAGGGAGCTGCTGGCCCTGCAGCACGAATCCCGGGTCCGATGCGAGCACCCGCAGGTAGAGCTGGTTGTTGCGTCGTACGTGGTTGATGGCGCGCACGAGTTGCGGCAGGGAACGGGCCTCAAAACCCTGCTGCAATTGGCGCATTTCCATCTGGTTGAGGGCGTTGCCGTCGCCGATCAGAATGTGCAACGGACCGTCCGGCAGGCTCTCGGGGAGGCGTACCGGGATGCGCTTGGCGAGTTCGGTGCCATCGGGCGCGCGCAGCACGGCGGTGACCTCGAAGTGCCCGCCGGGCGCCACCTCGCGGCGATCACTCCACGCCTGTTGCAGGGTCAGTAACTGCTTCTGCTCGCTGTCATACACGTCGAGATCAATGCTTTTGACGTGCACGTCATCGAGGCCGCTGCTGTAGAGGTAGGCCATCGGCGTGGCGACCGAGAGTGCCGCGGAGGCGGGGCCGTTGACGTCGCCGGCAAACACATTGTCGAGTTGAATGTCGGCGGCGTTCTGCACGTGAATCGCGCCCTTGAGGGCGACGGTGGAGGGGCCGATCTTGCGCTGGGTGGCGTCGAGTGTTGAGAAGACGGCGAGGTTGAGCAGCAGCGGCGAGAGGAAGCGGTGGTCCACCATCTCGAAGCGGAAGGGGGTCACCTGGCCATCCGCGGCGTGAACGTTGAGCCGCACTGGGATCATGTTGGCGTGGCCGCCGAAGCTGCCGTAGATGCCCTGCGAGAGATCCTGCTGCACCACGCCCAGCGACTCGGTGGCGATACTGATCTTGAACGAGCTCATCACGCCCGACATCAAAGCCAGCACCTTCGCTTTGGCGAAAGGCATGGCGGTCGAACCGGTGGAGAGGAAGGGATGGCCGAAGGCGTAGATGTGTCCATCGCGAATGGCGGTCACCGTGCCGTCGGCTGCCACGTTGAGATCGCCCCGCAAGAGCTGGACGCTGATCATGTCGCCGGGGTGCAGGTCGGAAGGGACGCCGGTCTTGAGTTCCGCCGTGCCGCCCGCGCTGCCACCCTGCATGGGGTCGAGACCCAGGGCTTCCAACTGCGGCATGAAGTGCTCGATGGCACGGGTCGTGAAGCCGCCCAGCACCAGCGGCGTGTGCAACTGCGGCAGGGTGCCAAGGTCGGCTCCGGCGTTGCGCGGCGCCGCAGCGGAGCGGCTGGGGGCGGGGTCAAGCACCTCGAGGCGTCCGGAGGCGGCCGTCAACTCCAAGCCGTTGCCTGTATCGGGGCTCTCCTTGCGCGCCGCTGCCTGGTCCGCCTGCGACATCATCTGTTCGATGGGGGTAATGCCGGCGAGTGCCGTCTTGGAGAAGGGCCAGCCGAGCGCCACCGCGCCGATCAATTTGCCGTCCACGTAGACCGGGCTGCCGCTCATGCCGGCCAACACGGCAGTGTCCGCCAGAGGGCCGCCGCTGAGCTGGGCAAGGATCACCGCCTGCCGCGGGCCCATATTGGGCAGGACGCCCAGAATTTTCACCCCGAATTCTTGGATCTTGTCACCTTCGAACACGGTGCGGCCCACCCCACGCATGCCTGCGCGAATGTCCTTTAAGGGCATGATGTCGGGAGACGAGGTGGATGGTTGCGCGGCGCCGACGGCCAGCAAGGCACCCAGACAGAAAAGAACCCGTTTCAGCATGTGTACAACTCGCGCGGGCGTGCAGGAAGGTCGCGTAGCACCAGTGTAGGAGCAGGGGCGTGGCGGGTCAAACGCTGGGCAGCGAAACACCCTACGGGTCTCGGTACGGCAGCGTACCGTATCGGCCTGAGTTCTGGCGCACTTGGGTGGTCCTGTGGCGGTGGGCGCTGTTGGTTGCGTTTGGTCTGAGACTGGTCCGGCTTGGAGCCGCGCTCTCGGCCCGGTGGCGGGGCGTCAGCGAGCGCCTCAGAGTAGCGCCGCAGTCGAGCCCATCGAGCGGGCGTGATTTGAAGGTGTGACTATCGCCGCGACCAATGGATTCTCTCCTCTGCGCCGGTCGGGTTATGCGACTTCGACTTCCGATCCATTGCGGTTTCCTGCTGCGGTTGCCGGCCCTCGCGACTGTCCAAGCCACGCCTGCAGACATGACAAACTTCCCCCGCAGGCAATGACAAGCAGTACTCCTCAGGCGGGAACGGTGTTACGGCTCACCCGATTGACCGGCGTTGGAGCCATGCTCGTAGCGGTCGTGTGCGGCGCGCCTGGGGCGACCATCTGGGGTAATTCCAGAGGGTCGCACTTGATGATCGCCGCCGGAACCTTCGAGGAATCAGCGATTTAGCGGAATGGCGGTTGATCGGTTGTGCTGGATCTCTACGAAATGTAGCGGACAGATCCACAAAGCTCAACTTGGCGGTTCTGTAAGCTGCTGATTCTACAATGGTTGAGTCAGGCGACCCTCTGATTCGTAGCCTGAGCTGGAGTCGTGCGGAAATCAGTTGAAAGTTAGGATCGTTATTTGGTTTTAAATGAATCAGTTGGACGCTACCTTCTGAAGCGCGTGGATTCATGCTGCGTCATGGGGATCTGACGGCCACACAAGCATCTACAGTTGAGGGTGCGATCAACAATGACGGCCGGGTGCACCCTCACGACTCGGACTCGACAGCCAGACGGAAAAGCCGCTGGGGATTAAGTCATTGTCCCCTTACGAGAATTTGTCTGTCGCTATTTTGCGCATACCGCCCATCGTTAAAGTACACCACCTCGCACGGCTCACGAAACCGGGTATGCGCCCTAGCTAGTTCTGGCAGCCGTCTTTACTAAGTGTCTGATTCGCTTGGCTAACCATGGCAAGACGATTTACGTGGTCGGGGGGGGGGTCGGTGACGCCAGCCCAGGTGATGTCGAAATTGCCTTGCGCTTGTGTGTCTTGGAAGGGGAAGTCGAACACCCATGCGGCAGCCAGACCGTTGCACTTACCCCCGGTGGTGAGCGTCGTCACCAGGGTATTTGTGAGGTTTTGGAATTCGGTGTCCGAAAGCGCAGTCGTCTGGTAGGGTGAAACGCCGTTGTCTGGAACCCCATATTCCCCGATGAACAGAGGCTCGTGGATGTCCGCGGCGGCCTGCTGCGCATACGGGAGGTATTGTTCTGCGTCAACTGAAACGTCCGCGAATCTCAGGGCCTTCGGATCGGTGAAATCCTCAGGATAAACATGCATCGACACAACATTGCCAGGCGAATACTGGCTGGATACCGCCATGTCAAATTGCGCGACCGTGTCCGTGCTGTAGCTGCCAAACGCTTTCAAGTTGTAGGCGTTGTTGCGCGGCAAATCATATCCGGGTTCAACAAGGACGTTCAGATCTCCGGCGTGCACAGCGTTGACGAAGTCGCTATAAGCGGTCCCCATTTGGGCCGATGTGTAATCGTCCGCCGGCCCCCGGGTGGCTGGCTGCCCCTCTGACGTATTGGTCCCCCATTCACCATATTGGTACGCGTTCGGCAGATCCGCCCAGTCATTGATTTCATTCGTCATTTCCCACATCCATATGGTTGGATTGCCGGCATACCGGCTGGCCAATTGCTTTACAAAGCTCGCGGCAAATAGGCTGGTTTTGCTGTTGGGATTGGCCCAGGCGCTCACCGGCTCGCCTTCTACGTCCGGAGGCGTCGACCAATTCCAAAACACGGACGGCACGAGACAGATATTATAACTTGCCGCGTCCGCCACAAACTGGTCAAGCTTGGTAAAGAGCAACTGAGAATGGCTCATATAGGGGCTGGCATCGACGGGCCAGTACGGCAGCACCTGAAACCGGATGAACTGGACCCCGGAGGCCTGAAGCGCCGCAAATCCAGCTCGATAGCTGGTATTGTTGTTCATGAGATAGCGGTTGAAAGCATCGTAGTAGTCGAATCCTACTGCCGCATACGGATGGCCGTTCCTCGTCAGGACGCCATTGTGCACCGAAAGCGGGCTACAAGCGGTCGATTGGGTTGGGAGCGGCGGCGGCACAACCGTTACGGTTGCCGATGCTGACTTGGTTGTGTCAGCCTGGCTGACCGCAGTCACAGTAACCGTTGCCGGAGTTGGTACTGCGTTCGGGGCAGTGTACAAACCCGATGAGTCAACGGTTCCAAGAGTTTCATTACCTCCGGCGACTCCGCCAGCAGTCCAAGTAACGGCGCTATTAGCGCTGTTGTCCACTTTTGAGCTGAACTGCTGTTTGGTCGCGGTTTGGACCGACGCAGTGGTCGGACTGACCGAAACCACAACCGGCGGCGGCGGTGCCGGAGGAGTGTATCCACCTGAACCACCGCATCCCACCAAAAAAATCACGATCAACACAGACAAAAACAGGTAAGTTTTCATTTGTCCTGAAACACCCTACGGGTCTCGGTATGGCAGCGTACCGTATCGGCCTGAGCGCTGGCGCGCCTGGGTGATCCAGTCGCGGTGCGGCAAGCCGGTGGAAGGGCGAACATCTCAACGCGTGAAGTTCGTGCTGAGGCCGTAAGGCAGAGGCGATGACGCCCCGAGACCCGCGCGCTTTACTCCGGTACGGGCCTTGCTGCGCTTGGCAGCCCCTGCACGGCCGACGCTCCAGCATCCTCAGGCTGGAACGGTGTTACGGCTCACCCGGTTGACCGGAATTGGAGCCATGCTAGTGGCGGTTGTGTGCGGCGCGCCCAAGGTCTCCAAGGCCCGTTTCAGTTGGTAGTCTTCCTTGCTGTCTTCGGGAAGATCCGGGGCCAAGTCGGCATCGGTGCTGGGTCCGGCATGTTGCACCTGCAAGACGTTGGGGGTGACGCCGGTCTCCGCGATCAACTTGCCGGTGGGGGTGTGGTACTTGGCGATCGAAAGCAGCACGGCGGAGCCGTCACCGACCTCGATCAATTTCTGGATGGCGCCCACGCCATAAGTCTTTTCGCCTACCACGCTGGCACGGCCGTTCTCCATCAGTGCGGCCGCAAGGATTTCGGCCGGTCCCGCCGTGCCGTAGTTCACCAGCACGGAGAGCGGCGCGCGGGTGACCAGTTTGGACGGATCGGCCACCGACGTCACCTTGGGGTAGGTCTGCCCGGAGAGCGTGGCGATGGTGCCATGGTCGAGAAACAGGTTCGCGGTTGCGACCGCCTCAGCGTAGCTGCCGCTGCCGCAGTCGCGCAGGTCCAGCAGGAGTTTCTGCGCTCCACGGGCGGTCAAGCTGCGGATGAGGCCGGCGATTTGCTGGCTGCGACCGGCGGCGAAGTCGGGCACTTTGATGTAGCCGATCTGGCCGTCAAAGACTTGCTGGGAAAGCGGCGTTGGAGGCACGACGCTCCGCGTGACGGAGATCTTTTGCGGTTCAGCGCCGCGCCGCAGGTGAATCACGCTCAACTCGAGGGCGCTTCCGGGATCGCCGTAAAACATCGAGCGGATCTGCGTGGCGGACATGTCACGCGTGCTGCGACCAGCCACCGCCTCGAGGTAATCGCCGCGCATGATGCCGGCGCGCGCCGCCGGGCCGCCGGGGACGACGTCCACCACGCTGCCGTAGCCTTGGCGCTTGGAAATCGCCAGACCGAGCGAGGCGGCGGGGTGGCTCGCAGCGGCCAAGTAGGCTTTGTACTCCGCCGGACTGAGGTAACTGGAGTCCGCATCGAGCGATTCGAGAAGACCGTGCAGCGCCCCGTCGGTGACTTTGTTGAGGTCGGGCTCGGTGACGTAGTCGGCGCTGATCCGCTGCAGCACCTCGGTGTAGACGCCGAGCTGGCGGTAGGGGCCGCCGTCGGTGTGCTCCTGTCGCAGCACCACCCCCGCCACGACATAGCTCACCACGAGGAGGGAAAGCAACAGGACGACCAGCGAAGATTTGCGGTTCATAGGGGAACCAAGGGCCGACGTCCACAGTTTATAACGGTTGGCGGGGAGGGGGGCGAAGGCGGAAAGCCGAAGGCAGAAGACAGAGGGCCGAAGGCCGATCCGGCTCGTGATGGGGTTGCATCGAGGTGTTGTTGGATTTTGGTTGTTGGATTTTGAAGCGTGCAGACGGGCATTCGCCAGCCGGGGGCTGAACCGCTCCAGCGTGGGATCGGAACACCCCCTCGCCCTTCGGCCCTCCGCTCTCGGCCTTCGGTTTAGAATGGCCCCGTGCTGTCGGCTATTCCCACTCTGCCCGCCTCCTCGGCCGTCGCCCGGCAGTACCTCTTCGGCGGACTCTTCTGGGGCAGCCTGGCACAACTTTGGATGTTGGCCGTGGTGGCATGGCTGTCCTTCTCCCGCCGCGCCTCCGCCCTGCGGCGCTGGGCGAATCAGACGCGGGTGCGAGCGCTCCGGACGCGCGCCGCGCACGATGCGCGGGTGATTGCCGGGCTGTTCACGCTCTTGCAACTGGTCGAGTTCCCGTTTGCGCTTTACTTGTCGTTTTTTCGCGAGCGGTGGTTTGGCTTTGGCCATCGCACGCTCGCGGCATGGTTGACCGATTGGGGTAAGAGTTATGCGGTTGGTCTGGTGGTCGCTCTTCTGATCCTCTTGCCGGCTCTCGCCGTGCTGCGGCGATTCCCGCGGCGCTGGTGGCTGATGGCGTGGGCACTGACGGTGGCTGTCATGGTGTTTGGCGCGGCGCTCGAGCCGGTGCTGATCGAGCCGCTTTTCAACCACTTCACGCCGTTACACGATCAGCTTCTGCGAACCCGCATTCTCAACCTCGCGGCCCGTGCCGGCATCCCGGCCCATGAAGTCTACGAGGTGGACCGCAGTCGCCAGACCGGGCATACCAACGCCTATGTGGTGGGCCTGCTGGGAACGGAACGCATCGTGCTCTACGACACGCTGCTCCAGACTGAAACGCCCGACCAGATCGCCTTCGTCATGGGACACGAGATGGGGCATTACGTTCTCAACCACATCTGGAAAGGACTGGCCCTGGGTGCGCTGGGCTCGCTCGGATTCTTTATCCTGCTGGCCGGACTGGAATCCCATCTGCGCGGCCACCCGCAGCGCGGCTGGCGGGCGGACTTCGCGGGGTTCACGTCGCCAGGCGCGCTGCCATTGCTGCTGCTGTTGCTGATGTCCTGCCAAATTTTATTGATGCCCGTCGAGAACGGGATCTCGCGGCATTTTGAGCACCAAGCCGACGCCTACGGCCTGCAGTTGACGCATGACCCGGTGGCGGCGATGGGTGTCTTTGCCGGCTTTGCGACCCACGATCTCAGCGACCCGGACCCGCCAGAATGGGTGGAGTGGTGGTTCTTTACCCATCCCAGTTTGCGGCACCGTTACGACTTTGCGCGACGCTCACTGCTTAAGAAGTGACGAGTGACGAGTGATGAGGAAGACAGCGGAAAGTGATGAGGCGGACGGGCTGCGGTTCACCTTCTACGCTTCACCGATTATCGCTCACCGTCTGCCGCCTACCGCCCAACGACCTTGATGCCCTTCAAGATGTCACCTTCCCACTGGAAGGCGAGCCGTTTGCGACCGCTGGCGAGGCGGCGTTGCAGGGCGTGGCCGGCGAGCAGGGGGAGCGAGACCGAGGGCTCGACGAAGCACATGGCAGTGGTGGCCTTGGGCTTGATCTTGCCCCAGCTCATGGCCTCGTGTAGCGTGCTGCCTGAGAGTCCGCCCCAGTGCGGGTTGTCGGCGGTGAGCTGCAGGGCGTAGCTGTGCCCTTTCTCCTGCTCGAAGATGTAGCTCATGACCACGGAGTCGTTGATGTAGTTCTTCGGCACGCCGCCGGCGATGTAGATGGCAGCCGTCTTCCTCGACTTGACCACGATCTGGGTGAGTTCGTAATTATCGCGGATGGAGTCGATGACCAGATGGGGGCGACCCTCCTGGCGGGCGCGGTGATAGTGGTGGGTCAGGCCGATGCCGATCGAGGAGTCGTTGAGCGCCGGGGCAAACATCGGGATGCCCATTTTATGGGCGGTGCGCACGATGGATTGGTCGTCACTCAGCTTGCTGCCGATGTAGTCCAGGAAGACGCGGGAGGAAGAGTTGGCGGGCTCCAGCTCGTCGGCGAGGTGACCGATCCAGGTGTCGGTCTCGATGAACTTCTCCTCGTCCACGTAGGTGTCGTAGATACGGTCCACCATCAGGTCGCGCAACATGCTGTCGTCGGCATTGGCATCGCCGATGTAATGGCCGAAGCCGCGGGCCTGGTAAATGTCCTGGAACAGAATGGCGCCGGTCGAGACGATGACGTCAATGTAACCGCCGGCCACGAGATCGCGCAGCACCTTGCGCAGACCGGCGGCGATCAGCGGCCCCGCCAGGCCGAGCATGACCGTCGGCCGGCCCTTGTCGGCGTAGAGGTTGGTCATGACGGCGGCGCACTGCCCCAAATTGCGCGCCTGGATCGAGCCGCCCTGCATGGCTTCCACCAGGTCGGCGACGGTCTGCACCTTGTCGAAGTCAATGGGACGAATACGGTCCTTCAACACGCGGCGCTTGGCGCGCTGATCCACATCTTCTTGGCCCGGCAGAACAATATTCTTGGTTGACATGACTCTTGATGATACGCGGAGGATGCGAGCGGAGAAAGGAAGAAACGCCCGCTCAACGCCCGCGCCGAGTCGGTTCCGGCGGAGCCGAATCGCAAGCCCCGAACCTGAAGGAAGGGCGGACGGGAAAGGGGGGAAAGGGCGAAGGGATTTTGCTTCTCTTCCTCCCCGTCACTTCCTCCCCTCCTCCCGCCATCTGGGACCCCCAGGTGGCCGACGCACCAGCGTCCTCCTCAACCCTGCTTGGACGTCGAAGAGCGCCGACGTGGACGTTGACGCACGATCTGCAGACTGTAGCCGCGGTTGGGCGGATAGAGGCGCTCAAGTGTTCGCACCCGTTCATAAAGCTGTTCGGCGGGCAGCGGGGTGAAGCCGTCGGTGTCGGCGATCAAGTCTTCGTAAAAAACGTCGGTGAAGAGCGATGCCATGTAGACGCCGAGCGAATCGGTCTCGGCGGCCCGGTGGTAGTTGCTTTCCACCTCGGGATCGAGCGTCTCGCTGCACCGCCGGTTGAGCGTCTCGAGGCGCCACTCCCAGGCCTCGGGGGTGAGCTCACCACCCTTCTCCTGCACAAACTGTTTCTCGAGCAGTTCACGGTAGTCCGGACGGGCAGGAGTTTCCAACGAGGCGATGTAGGCGATTTTGTCGAAGAACTCCATCGCCAGGCCGTACATGTCCTCGCCGTAGAAGTTGAGGCTGATGAGCAGCAGGTTGCCGGTGGGCTTGATGTCGAGATGGTGGCAGAGTTCCTTGCGGGTCTCGCCTTCGCCGGCTGCGGTGTTGGCGATTCCCACTCCGCGACGCTGCTTGATGAGCCAGGAAACGAAGTAGCAGGCCGTCTTGCCTAGGCGCTGTACAACCGGCTTGGGAACGCTGGCCACCATACGGTCCAGCGAGCCCCATCCCGGTCCGTCGGAGCCGACCACGGCGAACACCAGACCGTTTTCCGCCGTGCGCGTCGCGCCGGTGCGCACCATTTCTTCAACCGAAAGCATGGGAAAAGTGTAGCAGGGGGGACGTTCGCGTCTCCTTGCTACGATCAGATCGCGTGCACCCCCCCTCTCCCCAGCGCATTCGCCTGCTCGCGACCGATGTGGATGGCACGCTGTTGAACCGCCACCACCTGCTGTCGCCCGGCAACCGGGCGGCGGTGCGGCGCGTGGCGGCGGCCGGCATCGAGATTGCGCTGGTGACCGGCCGGCGTCACAGCTACGTCCTGCCGATTGCGCTGGAGCTGGAGGCGGACGTCCACCTCATCACCAGCAATGGAGCCCTGATCCGCTCCTTGCGCGGCGGGCGCGCGGGACCGGTCCTGTTTCGCAACTTCCTGCCCAAGGCCGAGGCGCGGGCTGTCCTGCGCGCGCTACCCGAGTTCCGCGGGCAGGCGGTGGTTACGTTTGCTCGCGATGACGGCGGCGAATTGGTCCTCGAGTCGCCAACCGAGGCCCAGCGTTATTTTGCCGGCTGGCTGGATCACAACCGCGCCGCGGTGACCTACCACGCGCCGCTGGAAACATGCTTGGATACCGACCCCGTCCAGCTCATGTTCGGGGGCACGATCGCGCAGATGGACCGTGCCGTGGCCCAGCTCAGCGCCTCGCCCGCCGGAGCCGCGGTGCGCATGTTGCGCACGACCTACCCGCAACGCGATCTCGGCATCCTCGACGTCCTGCACCGCGACGTCAACAAGGGGGCGGCCGTCGCAGCCCTCGCCGATTCACTGCGCATTGCGTCCAGCGGGGTACTGGCTTTGGGAGACAATTTCAACGATCTGGAAATGCTGGAGTATGCCGGAACGGCGGTGTTGATGGGCAACGCCCACCCGGAGATGGACCGCCCCGGTTGGCATCGCACCGTGGACCACGATGCGGACGGCGTGGCGGTCGCGGTGCGCACGTTTCTCGGGATGTGATGCCACAGTGGAAAGTGGAAAGTGAAAAGTGGAAAGGCGGCCTCATCACTCTTCACTTTGCACTTTCGACTTCTTCTCCCCCTACTTCCCGTAGGTGACGCGCCAGATCAGCTTGCCGCCGTCATCCGAGATCAGGAGCGCGCCGTTGGAGGCAGCCACGCCCACGGGACGGCCGTAGACCTCGCGTTTCGAAGGGTCGGGCACGAAGCCGCTGAAGAAAATTCGCGGAGCGGCCGCGGGGTTGTTGCCGTGGAAGGGGACAAACACGACCTGGTAGCCGTCGCGCTGGTGGCGATTCCATGAGCCGTGTTCGGCAATGAAGGCGCCACGCCGGTAGGCTGCGGGGAAGCCGCGGGGAATTTGAAAGGTGAACTGCAGCGGCGCGACATGCGTGCCGAGCAGTACATCCGGCACGATGGCCTTGGCGACCAGGTCAGCACGCTGCGGCGTGATGCGCGGGTCCACGTGATTGCCGAGATAGCTGTAGGGCCAGCCGTAGAAGCCCCCTTCCGTCACGTGCGTGAAGTAATCCGACGGCAGGTCATCGCCGAGGTTGTCGCGCTCGTTGACCGCGGACCAGAGGTTGCCCGACACCGGATCAAAATCCAGCCCGACTGAATTGCGCAGTCCGCTGGCGTAGATGTGGGAGTTCTTGCCGTCCGGATCGGAGACGATGATGGCGGCGCGGCGCGGGTCCGACTCGATGTCCACGTTGCCCTGCGAACCGACGGCGGTGAACAATTTGCTGCCGTCCTTGCTGAAGACGATGGTTCGCGTCCAGTGCTGGTGGTACCCACCGCCCGGCAGGTCGAGGATCGGTTGCTTGTCCCCGGTGCGCTTGGACGTTTTCGGGTCGTAGGGAAAACGCACCACCTGTGCGCTCTCGGCGACGTAGACATACTTGTCGTGAAAGGCGATGCCGAAGGGCAGGGCGAGGTGGTCCGCGAAAATCTCGCGGTCGGTGCTCACGCCCTTGTGTTGCGGATCGCGCAGGATGACGACCTCACCGGCGCTCGAGTCACTGACGAAGATGTCGCCGTTGGGCGCCACTGCCAGCCAGCGCGGCTCCTTGAAATCGCCCGCAAAAACCGAAACGTGGAAACCGGCGGGCACGGTGGGCATGAAGCCTTCCGGCGCACGGACCACGTGAGGGCCGTTTTCGGCGGCTGGGGTGGAGTAGGGCGGCGGCAGTTGCGGCACCTTGCCGCCGGTCACCTGGGCGGTGGGCAGCGTCGCCTGCCCCAAAAGCATCGTGCTCAGGATCGGCAGGGAAAGCGAGAGTCGGGACAAGCTCATGCGGCGATCTCCAGAGGACAGCTCTAGTATCCAGTGGAAAGTGGAAAGTGGAAAGCGGTGCGGGAAGAGTGGAAAGGCAAAAGAAGCGCGATGCATTGCAGGAACGCGATCCTCGGGGCGTTTAACAACCTACAACTAGGATCCAACAACCTTCCCCAGCAGGTCCCGTAACGCGTCCTGTAAACGTGGATATTGAAAAGTGAAGCCGGCTGCCAGTGCGGCGCGCGGCCAGACGCGCTGACCGGTCAGCACGAGGGACGCCATTTCTCCCATGAGCAAGCGCAGCGCCGCTGCCGGCACGGGCAACACCGCCGGGCGATGCAAGGCGTGTCCCAGGGCGTGCGCAAACTGGCGCATGGGTACCGGTTCGGGCGCGGTGGCGTTGAGCGGGCCGGCGATGTCATGGTCCAGCGCGTAAAGAACCAGGCGCGTCCAGTCATTCGCGTGTATCCAAGAATACCACTGCCGGCCATGGCCCAGTGGGCCCCCCAGACCCAAGCGGAAGGGCGTCAAAAGTCGAGGCAATGCGCCGCCATCGGTGCCGAGCACGAGGCCGGTGCGCAGCAGGACGAGGCGCGTCACGGCGGCCGCCGGCCGTGCCGCCGCCTCCCATTCAGTGGTGACTCGGGCCAGGAAGTCGTGACCGCCGGGGCTCGATTCATCCAGATCCGGGTCGAGCGCATGACCGGGTTGGGCGCCGTAATACCCGATGCCCGAGCTGCTGATCAGGACACGCGGCCGCGGAGCGGCTTGCAGAGCCGCCACGAGATTTTCCGTACTGCGAATGCGTGAGTCGCGGATGCGGGCCTGGCGTTCCGCTGTCCAGCGGCCTCCACCAACTGGCTCGCCGGCAAGATTCACGGCAGCATCGCAGCCCGCAACGCGCGCCTGCCAGGTGCCGGTCTGCGCGGGATCTCCCTGCACCGTAGCGATACCCAGCGGCGACAACGCAGCCGCCGCGCCGCCCGAGCGCGACAGCACGGTGACCGCGTCTCCCCGCGCCCGCAGCGCGCGCACCAAGCGTTGGCCCAGGAAGCCGCTGCCGCCGGTGATGAAGACGTGCACGAGGACAGCTTAGCCGAAGGGCAGAGAGGCGAGGGGCGAAGGCCGAAGACAGAGGGCCGAAAGCCGAGGCTCACGGCTGAGCGCGGAAGGGCGGCAACGCAATCACCTGTTCGGTGGTTTTGTGGTTGGCCCGCGCCCTTCCGCATTCGCCCTTCGGATTCATCGCGTCCAGCCGAGCATGAAGAGGAGGCCGTTCACGCCGGGGTTGTGGCGAAAGATGCTGGCATTCGAGATGTGGATATAGCGCAATTCGACGTTCCAACTGTGGCGCGGGTCGCGCCCAACGGTGACGCCCACCTCGCCCTCGGGGCTGAAGTTCAGCCGCGAGGCGCCTTCGGGAATGTTCCGGCTGGCATACAACACGCTCGCCAGCCCGCCGATGAAGGGGCGAATGCGCGCATGGCCGAGGGTAACAAAGCGAAACCCGATGGGGGCGCCGCCGATGGCCACCGCGGACGCGGGCTGCACGATGACGAAGACCTGCGGTACCTCGATCTCGTATTCCCAAAAACTATCGAGCGGAAAGAGATGGTGCCGGGGCAGCGGGATGGGGTAACCCAGTCGGAGGCCGGCGAGTGCCACGGTTCGGTAAGACACCGACTTGGTCGGGACCGATGGGCCGATGCCCGCCCACCACGTGTGGGTGGCGACGCGGGCCCCGGCCTGTGCCTGCAATGGATACAGGGCGGACAGAATCAGCGCGGCCAGTCCAAAGACTCGGTCCAGACGAAGCGGGTGAATCAGGCGCTCCCCTCCATGAAGGAGGGAGCATGACAGAGTTGCGTGGAAACGGGAACGGCGGCGCCGGGGCCGGCAGCCCCGCTGGGCCGGCGCGTCCGCGTCATCCCCGGTTCTCGATCGGCTGGTAAGGCTGCGGCACCTTGGCGCCGATGTACTCGGCCCGCGGACGGATGAGGCGATTATCGGCGTACTGCTCGAGGACGTGGGCAGTCCAGCCGCTCATGCGCGAGAAGGCGAAGATGGGGGTGAAGAGGTCGGGCTGGATGCCGAGCGTGGCGTAAACCGAGGCGGAGTAGAAGTCCACGTTCGGGTTGAGGCCCTTCTCCTGCTTGACGAACTCCTCGATACGACGCGACATCTCGTAGAGCTGCGGCGTCCCCTTCTTCTCCCCCAGCTCGCGCGACATCTGACGCAGGTGCGTGGCGCGCGGGTCTTCAGTGTGGTAAACGCGGTGGCCGAAGCCGGGGACCTTGGACTTTTTCACCAGCATGGCTTTGACGAAGGCGATGGGGTCGCCATTGCCGATCTGGTTGAGGATCTTGATGACCGCCTCGTTGGCTCCGCCGTGTAGGGGGCCTTTCAAGGCTCCGAGCGCGGCGGTGATGGCGGAGTGCAGATCGCTCAGCGTGGCGGCGGTGACCCGCGCCGCAAAGGTCGAGGCGTTGAACTCGTGGTCGGCGTGCAGAATCAGGGCGATGTCGAGCGCGCGTTCCGCGGTGGCGATCGGCCGTTCGCCGGTCAGCATGTAAAGGAAATTGCCGGCAATGCTGAGGTCCATGGCCGGGGCAATGGGGGATTTGCCGTGGCGCAGGCGATCAAAGGCTGCGATCAGGGTGGGCGTTTGCGCGACCAGACGCACCGCTTTGCGCTGATTGCCGGCGGGCGTCATGTCGGCCACATCAACGTCGTAGTGGGCGAGCGCCGAGACGGCGGTGCGCAGCACGTCCATGGGAGGCGCTTCTTTGGGCAACTGGGCGAGCAGCTTCAGGACAGCTTCGGGAACCGTGCTGGCGACGCGGAGTTGCTCATCGAGCTGGCGCAGTTCGGCGGCCGTGGGCAGCCGGCCATGCCAGAGCAAATATGTGGTCTCGGGAAAACTCGAGCGCTCGGCCAGATCGTGGATATCGTAGCCACGGTAGGCGAGAACGCCCTTGTCACCGTCAATGAAACAGATGGACGACGGGGAAGCGACTACATCCTCGAGTCCGCGGGAAGCCACCGTGGGCATGCGTTTCTCCGGTCCGCTACGAGCCAGACGTCAACGTTGTATTTCCAGCCGTGCCGCCCGGCCGCTGGGAAGGCGCCGGACGCAACCATTTTTTATAGCTTACTTCGGCACCACTCGTAAACCAATCAATGCCAATCCGCGCGCCCTTGTTCTTGACTTGCGCAGCCCCTTTCAGTAGGTTCGGGGCCGGTACTCCGCCGCAAACGCGGGGGCGCGACGTGTCGTTTGTGAGACCCCATGGCCCATCGTATTCTGACCCTGACCACCGACTTTGGCTGGTCCGATCCCTATGCCGGCGCCATGAAAGGCGTCATCCTCAGCTTGGCGCCGGAGGTCACCCTGGTTGACCTGAGCCACGGCGTGGCGGCGCACGACTTGTTGGATGCCGCGTACACGTTGGCCCAGGCTTACCGTTACTTCCCCACCGACACCATCCATCTCGTTGTGGTGGACCCCGGCGTCGGGACGACGCGGCGTCCCATCTTGGTACGGGCCGGCACCCAACTGCTGATCGCCCCGGATAATGGCGTGCTTTCGCTGGTCTATGACCAGGAGCCGGAAGCGGTGGTGCGTCACATCACGTCCACCCACTACTTCCGGACTAACCCCTCCCAGACGTTTCATGGCCGCGACGTCTTCGCGCCCGTGGCTGGCTGGCTGGCCAAGGGGATCGAGCCGGAAAAATTCGGCGACCCGATCACGGACTTCGTCCGTTTTGCCGTTCCCAAGCCGAAAGCGGTGGCCGGCGAGGTGCGCGGTGTCGTTCTCAAGGTCGACCGTTTCGGCAACCTCATCACCAACCTCACCCCGACCGACCTTCCCACGCTGGCGCCGGAGTCAACCAGTCTTCCTGCGTTTTCCCTCACCGTGGGCAAAGGCAATGTGACGGCCGTGCGTCGCGCTTACGCCGAGGCGGCGCCGAACGAAGTGTTCGCCATCTGGGGCTCGGCCGGCTACTTGGAACTCTGCGCCAACCGCGCCTCCGCCTCTCGCCTCTGCGGCGCCGAGCGGGGCGCGGAAGTGGTGGTAATACTCACAAGTTAAACGGCTGGAAAAATCGTGGCGGCGATGCCCGCCGCTCCGCCCAGGAGCGCTGCAGGGATGAACCTCTCCATCAGAACTCGGGTACGAGGGGCAGCGACCAACGGAGAGGCCGGAGGCGGACTCCCGCGTGGCCGACGCACCAACGTCGTTTTCTTCCCGCTGCGGGCTGGCTGCGGTTAAACTAATTCATTCCGGTCCAGTTTATTTTCTTCACGGGAGTAAGGGTGTCATGGGAAAAGTTGCCAAAACGGCAAATCGCGACAAGGCGGGGCAGGGCGAGCAAGCGTGCCCGAAGTGCGGCAAGCCGGTACGGATCGTGAAGCGGATCCGCAACCGTGAGATGGGTCTGGCGGGCGGTATGTGGCTGTCCTGCTCGGCCTGTGACTTTGCCGAGCGCCTTTAGGACTTTTACAGGTAAAGGGTCCGCGCCTCGTCCGAAGGCCGGGCACGCCATTTTGCAGTAGGCCGCCGCAGCCATTCGGCTCTCGGCGGCCGCTTTGCGTTTCAGCGAACCCGCTCCCTCACTCTCCCACTCGCAGAACCTTCATCAAGTTTGTCCGGCCGGGAACGCCGAACGGTGAGCCCGCCACGATGGCGACGGTGTGTCCCGGCTGGACCAGTTTCAGGTCGAGGAGTTGGCGCTCGCCCTTGCCCAACATCTCGTCGGTGCTGACAATCTCGGGCGACGCAATCGGAACCACGCCCCAGTAGAGGGCCAAACGCGTGCGCGTGCGCGGGCTGGGCGCAAGGGCATAGATCGGGCAGGGAGGTCGGTAGCTGCTCACCAGGCGTGCGGTGGAGCCGCCCTTCGTATACACCGCAATGGCGTTGAGATTGAGATCAACCGCGGTCCGCGCCACCGACTCGGCGATCGCCTCCGGGATGCTCATCTCCAGCCCGCTGCGATGCACCACTTTCGGCGGCTCAATGGCCTCAGCCTCCTGAATGATGCGGGCCATCATTCGCACCGCCTCCACCGGATATTTTCCGCTCGCCGTTTCCGCCGAGAGCATGACCGCGTCCGAGCCGTCCAGGATGGCGTTGGCGACATCGCTGGCCTCTGCCCGCGTGGGCCGCGGGTGCTCGGTCATGGACTCCAGCATCTGGGTGGCGGTGATGACCGGGACGCGGTGGGCGCGGGCGCTGCGGATGATGCGCTTCTGAATGGCCGGGACCTTCTCCGGCGGCAGCTCCACCCCAAGATCGCCGCGCGCCACCATCACGCCGTCGGAGAAATTCAAGATCTCTTCCAGCCGGTCGATGGCCTGCGGCTTCTCGAGTTTGGCGATCACCGGGGTATCGAGGCCCTGCCCGTCATGTCGTTGCGCCCAATGCCGAATGCGTTCACGCAGCACCTGGACGTCGTGTTCGCTGCGCACAAAGGACAGCGCCACATAGTCCACCTCCTGCTCCAAGCCGAAGTGGAGGTCGGCCACGTCCTTATCCGTGACGGCCGGGATGGAGAGCCGACTGCCGGGCAGGTTGATGCCCTTCTTCTCGTTGAGGGCGCCACCGGCGACCACGTGGCAATGGATCTCACTGCCGGTCACGTGGTCCACGCACAGCTCAAGCAGGCCGTCATCGAGCAGGATCGCTTCACCCGCGCGGACCTCGCCGGAAAGATCAAGCGTGGTGAAGACGCGCTCCACGGTGCCATCCCCGCTGCCGGCCAGCAAGGTGAGTTTGGCGCCCGGCTCCAGCTTGACCGGCACGTGCCCGGCCAGAACTCCGGTGCGGATCTTGGGTCCGGAAAGATCCTGCAGGATGGCGATCGGACGATCCAACTCGCGGGCAACCTGTCGAATGCGTCCGATCAGCGCGGCATGAAAGGCGTGGTCGCCGTGCGAGAAGTTAAGCCGCGCCACATCCATGCCGGCCTCGGCCAAGGCGCGGATTGTCGATAGATCGTGGGAGGCCGGTCCGAGGGTGCAGACGATTTTGGCGCGACGCATCAAGGGTGAATGGGGTCGGTTGCGGATTCGCGGTCGCGCTGGGAAGACGGCAACGACGGGGACGTCTTTCCAGCAAATAAGGCACCTTACTTTACCGCAGGACGGCTGACGGTTCGAGCCACTATGACGGGCAGTGCCGATCGTCGGCCTGATTTCGAGCGCCTCGAGGCCCCGTCGCGTCGCCTTCCGAGAAGCCGCGATCGCATGGGCCTTGCCGGAGAGCGACCAACGGGAGCGGCGCGGGTGAAGCTCCGGCGTGGCGGACGCGCCAGCGTCAAAGTCGGTCGCCTCCGTGTCAGAATGGCGGGGTTGCACCGACTTCGCTGCCAAGGATTCACCCTACCGCATGGCTGTTGAGAATCCGAACCCGCCCGCCGAGCCGGGCCGGCGTCCCGCCGTTCAGGTGTTCGTCGCCACGACGGTGATGCTCACCTTCATCTCGTTCTGGAGGGCGGCCGCGATTGTGCTGGCCGACCTGGCCTCCTCCGCCTATTACGTGGGCGGCGACACCGAGAACGTGATCGGCCGAAGCGCCCCCTGGTTCATTCTCGGCGTCATGCTGTTCAGCTACGCGGTACGCGCGCTGTACATCGAGTCGAGCAGCATGTTCGTGCGCGGCGGCGTCTACCGTGTCGTCAAGGAGGCCATGGGCAGCCACCTGGCGAAGATTTCGGTTTCGGCGTTGATGTTCGACTACATCCTCACCGGGCCGATCAGCGCCGTGGCGGCGGGCGTCTACATGGCCGGCTTCGTGCAGAATCTTGCCGCCCACTTCGGCTACCACATCCTGGAGAGCACCCACTCGGTCAACTACTTCGGCGCCGTGTTTGCGGTTCTCGTGACGCTCTACTTCTGGCGCAAGAACATTCTCGGGATGCACGAGTCGAGCCAGAAGGCCCTGCGCATCATGCAGATCACCACTGTCATGGTGGTGATGATCATCGTGTGGTGTTTCATCACCCTGCTCAAAGTCGGGGTGCATTGGCCGCCGGCGCCGGTGCCCGGCAACATGAAGCTCGGCCGCGATACGCTGGGCTGGCTCTACGGAACCCGCTTCAGCCACTTCGCCCCCCTGCTGGTGATGGTGGGCTTCGGTCACTCGGTGCTCGCCATGAGCGGCGAGGAGACGTTGGCGCAAGTCAATCGCGAGATCGAGAGCCCGAAACTCAAAAACCTGCAGAAGGCCGGGCTGATTATCTTCATCTACAGCCTGCTGTTCACCTCCCTGGTCTCGTTCTTTGCAGTGATGATCATTCCCGACCATGCGCGACCGCAGTACTTCGCGAACCTGATCGGCGGCCTGACGGTGTACCTGGTCGGCCCGGTCGGGCTTCGCCTGGCGATGCAGGCGTTCGTGGTTCTAGTGGGCGCCCTGATCCTCTCCGGCGCGGTGAATACCGCCATTGTGGGTTCAAACGGCGTGTTGAACCGGGTCAGTGAAGACGGCGTGATGACCGACTGGTTCCGCCATCCGCACCGCCAGTTCGGCACCACGCACCGCATGATCAACCTGATCGTCGGGCTGCAGATCCTGACCATCGTGCTCAGCCGTGGCAACGTCTACCTGTTGGCGGCGCTTTACGCCTTCGGCGTGATCTGGAGCTTCGCATTCAATGCGCTCGCCGTGTTGGTGCTGCGATTCACCGAGCCGGAGGGACGCGAGTGGAAAGTGCCCGGCAATCTGACCGTCGCGGGGCGCGAGTACCCGATTGGCGTGGCGGTGATCGGTTTGATCCTGTTCGCCATCGCCGGCGTCAACCTGTTTACCAAGCCGGTGGCAACCACGGCCGGCCTGATCGTCAGCGGCGCGTTTTTTATCCTCTTCACCATCTCGGAACGCGTGACGCAGCGGAAGCAGAAGTTCGGCAACGAGCACCTCGACAAATTCCAGGTCACCGGCCGCGCCGATCTGGCGGCGGATGGGTTGCGCGTGCGGCCCGGCAACGTGCTGGTTTGTGTGCGCGATCCCCATACGCTGCACCAGTTGCGCTACGCCCTGTCGCGAACCGACACCACGCGGCAGGACGTGGTGGTGATGACCACGCGTCTCTACAGCATTGCCCATCAGGACCTCGACGAGAACCAGGTCTTCGACCACTTCGAGCAGGAACTCTTTACCAACATCGTTGCGGTGGCGGAAAAGGCGGGTAAACCGGTCTCGCTGCTGGTGGTTCCGGGCAAGGATGTGTTTCAGAGCATTATCGTGACGGCGCAACGCCTGCAGTCGTCCACCATCGTCGTGGGCTATTCCGCCAAGCTTTCCAGCGAGGAGCAGGCCAAGCTGACCGGCGACGCCTGGGAGGGCCTGCCCGACCCGCGGCCCCGCCTTACTTTGGAAGTCCTGCAACCGGATGGTTCCGTGCAGGTCTATTATCTCGGTCCACACACGCCACGCCTGCGTCCCGAGGACCTCGAACTGCTGCATAACCTCTGGCTGGAGGTCACCGCTGACCAGGCGAACCGCAACCTGCATCACTACGACGTGGTGGCGCTCGCCCTGCATGAGTTGCAGGATGACCTGCACAGCGGGCGGCGCGAAGCCGTCATCGAACGCCTGCGCGCGCTGGCGCAGCAGCAGTTGCCCGTCACCCCGGAGGTGGAAAGCAAGGCTCCGGCGGCGAAGTGAATTCCATGGAGCGTAGAGTGTGAAGCGTGGAGCATCCTGGCAACCGGCAGTCGGTCCTTACGCTCCACGCTCCACTCTCAACGTGCCATGCGGGTTCGTCGCCTGTTAAAGTAGAGGTCAGCGGCCAGGCACGTGGGGAAACCCGACGCGCGCCGTGGCTTGGGGTGTCTCGCGCATGCAGATTGTCGGCTCCTTTGCGGTCTTGTTGGCCTTTGTTCTGGCCGCTTACGCGCTACTGGTGGGCATTGCCGGCCTGAGCCTGCGCCACGACCGGCTGGTCGGCAGCGCCTTGCGCGCCGCCACCGCGGTATTTCCGGTGCTCACCGTTGGGGTCGGCTGCCTGGTCGCGCTGATTCTACGCAACGACTTTTCGCTGACCTATATCGCGGAGCACAGCAACCGCGCCCTGCCGTTCTACTACAAGATTGCCGTCTTCTGGTCGGGGCAGGAGGGCTCGCTGCTGTTCTGGAGCTGGTTGCTGGCCGGCTATGGCTTCGTCGCTATTCTGCGCAGTCGCACCACCGCCCCGCAGCTCCGGCCCTTGGTAGGAACGATCCTGATGGGGGTGCAGGTCTTTTTCCTCACCCTCAATAACTTTGTCGCGACACCCTTCGCCTCGTTGAACCAGGCCACCCCGCCGGACGGCAACGGCTTGAACCCGTTGCTGCAGTACCCGCAGATGGTCATCCACCCGCCCATGCTCTACATGGGCTACGTGGGGTTCTCGGTGCCCTTCGCCTTCGCCTTGGCGGCGCTGATCAAGAAATACCCCGGCGACCGTTGGATCGGGGTGACGCGCCGCTGGACCATGGTCGCCTGGGGTTTTCTCTCCATCGGCATCGTGCTGGGAGGCCACTGGGCCTACTCCGTGCTCGGTTGGGGCGGCTACTGGGCGTGGGACCCGGTCGAGAACGCCTCTTTCCTCCCCTGGCTGATGGGCACCGCCTTCCTGCACTCCGTCATGATGCAGGAGAAGCGCGGCATGCTGAAGGTGTGGAACATCTGGCTGGTGTTTTCAACCTTCCTGCTCGCCATCTTCGGTACCTTCCTCACGCGCTCGGGCGTGGTGAGTTCGGTGCATGCCTTTGCGCAGTCCTCGATCGGGGGCTGGTTCATCGGCTTCATCGTCATTGCCATCTCGGTATGCCTGTTCACGTTCATGAAGAACCGCGAGTTTCTGCGCAGTGAACACACGCTGGAAAGCACCGCCTCGCGCGAAAGTGGCTTCCTCTTCAACAACTTCGTGCTGCTGCTGGCGGCCTTTGCGATCCTTTGGGGCACGCTGTTTCCGGTGCTCTCGGAGTGGGTGCAGGGACAGAAAATCACCGTGGGGCGCGAGTTCTTTGACCGCATTGATATCCCCATCTTTTTGTTTCTGATTTTCCTGACCGGTGTTGGCCCGCTGCTGGCGTGGCGGCGCACGTCGTTTTCGAGCTTGCGCCGCAATTTTCTGGTTCCCACGGGGGCGGCCGTCCTCACCGCCGTCGGTTGCCTGGTGGGCGGTATCCGCAGCCCCTACCCGATCGTCTCGTTTTCCCTGGTGGCGTTCGTGGTGGTATGCATAGCGATGGAGTTCGGACGCGGGGCGAAGGTGATCGCGCAGCGTCAGAAGATTGGACGCCCACGGGCACTGGCCCAACTCACGTTACGCAACACGCGTCGCTACGGCGGCTTCGTCGTCCATGTCGGCATCATGCTGATGGCGGTTGGCATCACGGGCTCGGCCTTCAATCGCGATGTGGAAGGGCCGATTCCCTATAAGGCGCACTTGCAGCTCGGCCCCTACACGTTGATCTCGCAGGCCAACACCCAGGACGACAACGAAAACTATTCCTCCGAAGCCGCCATCATTGACGTGACGCGCAACGGGCGTCATATCACCACGCTCTACCCTTCGCGCCGCATGTACAAGGCGTCGCAGCAGGCCGCTTCGATGGTCGCCATTCACAGCACGCCGCTTGAGGACATTTACTTGGTCTATGCCGGCGACGATCCGATGACGCGGCAGCCCATTCTGCACGCCTTCCTGAACCCGCTGGTGTTCTGGGTCTGGGCCGGCGCGGTGGTGCTGGTGCTGGGCATCCTGATCGCGCTGCTGCCCAACCGGACGTTCCCCAGTCGTGTTTCCGAAGAAGTCGGGCGCAACGCGGTCACGCAAAAGGCGGGGGCATGAAAATCTCACCGGCATGGGTCGGAAAAGGCTTGGTGCTGCTGGTGCTGCTGGCGGGTGTCGGTTTGCGGGGCGACGGCCCCGATCCGGGACGCTTCCGTCGCATCGGCAATCAGCTCATGTGCAGCTGTGGCTGCACCCAGGGGGCGCTGGTCTGCAACCACGTCGGCTGTCCGGTGGTCGAGAACCTGCGCAGCGAGATCGCCCAGCGCGTGCAGAGTCCCGACTCCGATGCGCTCATCCTGCAGGCCTTCGTGCAAGAGTACGGGCCGGCAGTGCTGGCCGTGCCCCCTGACAAGGGCTTTGGACGGCTGGCATGGGTCACGCCGTGGGCGGTCGGCCTGCTCGGTTTGGGCATGCTGGTGGTGATCATTCAAGTCTGGTCGAAATCGCGGGCGCAACAGCAGGCGTTGGCGCTGGCCCATCAGGTGTGTCCTGAGACCCTGGCCAAGGTGCACGCCGACATGGAACGGGAGCTGAAGAACCCATGACCGCAGCCATGGCCGTCCCCATCGCACTCTGCGTACTGCTCGCCCTAGGGGTGGGCTACTGGGTCTTCTCGGCGCCCTACGAGAACTTCCAGGAGCCGGCGGGGGATGCGCTGCGCCGCGCCCTGCGCGACAAGAAGCAGTCCATCTACGACAACCTGAAGGATCTGCATTTCGAATACCTCGCGGGCAAGCTCTCCGAAGAGGACTACCAAAGCAGCCGCCGCATGTTGGAGGGCGAAGCCGCCGTCGTGGTCGCGGAGTTGGAACTGGCCAGCACCCAGTCGTGAGCTCATTGCAGCGCCCGGCATTCGCCGTCGCGCCCCCTTTGGACGATCCATATTCATGTCACTCTTTCGCCGCCTTCCTCTCGTTCTGCTGAGCGCACTGGCGCTCGTCGCCGGTCTCAGCGCCCAGATCTCCGGTAGCGTCACCAACGGCACCACGCCCGGTCCTGTGGCGGGTGCCAGCGTAGCGCTGATCCAGTTGCAAGGCGGCATGCAGCCGGTCGCCGACACCCACACCGACGCCGCCGGACATTTTTCCTTTTCGCAGTCGGCCCCCGCCGGAGTGCCGATGCTGTTGAAGGTGGAATACAAGGGCGTGCCCTACTTCCAGCCCCTGCCACCTAACCAGACCCAGGCGGTGGTGGAGGTCTTCGAGCCGAGTGCGGATGAGAGCCAGCTGCATTTGTCGGCGCATTTAATCGTCGTGCAGCCCGAGCAGCTGCAGATGGCTGTGGTGGATGAGTACGTGCTGGAAAACACGCTGGAACCCAAGCGCACGCTGTATCGCGATGGCGGGTTGTTTCGGTTCCGGGTCCCCACCGGCACGCAGCCGGACGGCGCGCGCGTCATCGGGCCAAGCGGCATGCCGATCAGTCGCCCGCCCGTGCCCACCGCCTCGAACGGCATCTTCACGGTGGATTACCCGGTACGCCCGGGCGAGACCCGCATCCAAGTTTCTTATCGCGTGCCATACGGCAGCCTGCATGCCGACCTGACCGAACATCCGCTCTACCCGACCGATCACCTGCGGGTCTATGTGCCTGCGCCGATGCAGTTTACCGGCGCCAACTTCGCGCCCGTCGGCCAGCAGGACGGCTTCAAGGTCTACGAGGCGCAGGGCGCCGTGCGGCCGGACGACGCCGGCGCGGGCTTCCGGTTTACGGTGAGCGGCGATGCGCCGCCCCCTGCATCCGACAGCAGCGCCAGCCAGGGCAGTACGACCACCGCCACTCAGCCGGCCGGCGATGCCGCGGCCGTGCCTGACCAAGCCGCTCCGCCCAAAACTTTTCTGGAGCGCAACCTCTGGGTCATCCTGGCGTTTCTGGTGATGGGAGCCGCTGGGGGGTTTGGCTACCTGTTATCCCGACCGAAGACTGCGGGTGCCCCGCAATCGAATGCGCCGGCAGTTGGCCGCACCGGCGACGACCCGCTCGGCCGTCTGCGAGACGAGTTGTTCCTGCTCGAAGTACGGCGCACCACGGGTGACATCGGCGCTGCGGAGTACCAGACGGCGCGCGCCGCACTCGATCGGCGCATGAAGCAGTTGGCGGGGAAGAGCCAGGGCTGACCGCGCCAGGGCCCCGGTTACGGGGGCAGCGACCAACGGGAGCGCCGGGGGCGGAGCCTCCGCGTGGCCGACGCGCCAGCGTCGCGGGTATACTGGCTCTGAACAGGAACCATGGCACGGACACGGCTGCAATTCGGGTTGGCGCTGGCGGTCATCATCGGCACGCTCTCATGGCTGGCCTTTACCGGCATTCGCGACTCGAAGACGTACTACGTCACGCTCAGTGAGTTGGGTCGCGATACCTCCGGACACCGCTTGCGGGTGGCCGGCGAGGTGGTGCCGGGCAGCATCGTGCGCCAGCCCGGCCATTTGGCGTTTACCTTGGAGCAGGGCAAGCTGACACTGCCGGTGGTCTACACCGGGAATGAACCGCCCCCGGACACCTTCGTGGATCACGCCCAAGCCATAGCGACCGGGCAGCTGCAGTCCAACGGGACCTTTGCAGCCACCGCCATCCAGGCCAAATGCGCCTCCAAATACGAACCCAAAGGCGTGCGCGCCACCGGCACCAAGCCGCGTGAGTCGGCCGGAACCATGTAGGTTGTTCGATGATGGTGGTTGGTGGTTTGCGGCCCACGCGAGCCGCCGCATCTGGTGCGACGCCACAACGCCAACACCTGAAATCGAACCATCCATCGAACCATACCTGGATGCGCCGCACTCCACGATGCAACCGCCAACCGTCAACAGCCAACCGTTACTCCACTGCGACCGCCTGACCCGTTTCTACGGCATCTTCCCCGCGTTGCGGGAGGTGAGTTTTCAGTTGCCGGCGGGCTGCCTGGTCGGGCTCTACGGCCCCAATGGCGCGGGAAAGAGCACCTTGTTGCACCTGTTGGCCGGGGTGCGACGGCCGAGTTCGGGCAGCATTCTGCTGGGCAACGCCAGGGCGGGTTCCGCGGAAGCGCGGCAGCGAACCGGCTACCTCGCCCACGACAGCCTGCTGCATCCTCACCTCACTGTTACTGAGAACCTCACGTTTTACGCCACGCTTTACGGGCTGCCTGCGACCGCGGTGGGGAAGGCGCTGGCCCAGACGCGCGGGGAGTATCTGGCGGCGCTGAAAGTCGGCGAACTCTCGCAGGGCATGCGGCAGAAGGCCGCCTTGGCGCGTTGCCTGCTGCACACCCCGCAATTGCTGTTGCTGGACGAACCTTTCGCCAGCCTTGACCGCGCGACCGTCGAAGAACTGCAGCAGGCGTTGGCGGGATTGCGTGATGCCGGAATGACCATCCTCGCCAGCACGCACACGCCGCAACTGCTGGAGGGACTGGCCGATGGAGCCATGGTGCTCGAACGCGGCCGGCTGCGGCAATGCGAGTTGGGACTGCGATCGGCGGAAGCGGGGAAGCACTAGCGCATGGCCGACTTTCGCATCGCCTGGGCAACGCTGACGCGCGATGTGCGGCTTGAGCTGCGTACCCGGGAGTCGTTCAACGCGATGTTGTTTTACGCGCTGCTGGTGGTGGTGATCTTCAGCTTCGCCTTCGAGTCGGAGGCCGAGCTGACGGCGCGCGTCGGCGGCGGCCTGCTCTGGGTGGCCTTCCTGTTTGCCGGACTGGTGGCGCTCGATCGCGCCTTCGTGCGCGAAATGCCGGGCGATACCCTCACCGGGCTGTTGCTCTCGCCCGCGCCGCGCGCGGCGCTGATGGCCGGCAAGTTCGTCTCCAGCTTCGTGCTGATGCTGACCATCGAGGCGGTGCTGCTGCCGCTGTTTGCGGTGCTCTTTAACGTCTCCTCCGAGGTGCATTGGGGCGGCATCGTCCTGACGGTGGTGCTCGGGACGTGGGCGCTGGCGGTCACCGGAACCTACTTTTCGGCGATGAGCATCCACACCCGCCATCGCGCCCTGTTGCTGCCCTTGTTGCTGCTGCCGGTGGCCATTCCTGCGATCATTTCCATGGTGCAGGCCACGCAGGTGTTCCTCAGCCGGAGCGGAGTGGCAAACTACTGGTGGAAGTTGCTCTTCGGCTTCGACGTGGTCTTCACCGCGCTCGGCCTGCTGCTCGCCGACGTGGTGCTCGATGTGGACTGAGATGCCCTGGACTGAAATCAAAATATGGAAGCGAAACGCCTGACACCTGCGACGGGGCCGCGCCCGACTTCGAACTGGATCGTGCTCTGGGGAAGTCTCACCTTGCTGCTGCTGCTGGTCGGACTCTACCTGGCGCTGCTCTGGGCGCCGGAAGAGGCGACCATGGGCATTTACCAGCGCATCTTCTACTACCACGTGCCGGCAGCCATTACGGCGTTCGTGGCGTTCTTCATCAATCTCGTTGCCAGTGTGGTCTACCTCTTGCGCCGCTCCCGCATCGCGGACGCATGGGCCGTGGCCTCGGCCGAGGTTGGCGTCGTCTTCCTCACCATCAATCTGATCACCGGGCCCATCTGGGCCAAGCCCATCTGGGGCATCTGGTGGACGTGGGACGCACGCCTCACGCTCGACCTCGTGCTCTGGGTGATGTATGTCAGTTACCTGCTGTTGCGACAGTTGACCCCGCGCGGCGAGCTCCAACCGCGCCTGGCGGCGGCGCTGGCCTGCTTCTTTTTCGTGGACGTGCCGATCAACTACATGGCCATCCGCTGGTGGCATACGCAGCACCCCCAGCCGGTCATCTTCGGAGGCCCGGGCTCCGGTCTGGCGCCGCCAATGTACGTGGCACTGGCCATTTGCTGGATGGCCTTCATGGCGTTGGGATACGTCCTGTTGCGCCTGCGAATCGAGCAGGAGATGGACCGCCACGCCCTCGACGACGCGCAGCGCGCCCTGCTGCTCGAAGATGTCGGCGGTTGAATACAGATCGGGAACGCAGGCAGGGCAACCCTGAGAGTGTTGGAGTTGGGAGACAAGGAGTCAGCATGCACAGCGTAGTAGCCGCTTTTGCGGCGGCCTGGATCATTCATATCGTGTACCTCTTCACGCTCGCCTCCCGGCAGCGCGAGTTGCGCCGCGCCCTCAACGCGGTGACCACGCAGCGCGACGTGCGCTGAACCATGCGTGTCCACGTCCTCTTTTTCGGGCCGATCGCCGACCAGTTGAGGCGACGCGAAGACCGGCTCGAACTGCCGGCAGGCGCGATCGCGGCCGACGTCCACGCCCATTACCGCGCGCTCCTGCCGGCCCTGGGCGCCCTGGGCGCGCAGGTGCAGGTGGCCGTCAATCAGGAGTTCTGCTCGCCCGCCATCGAGTTGCACGATGAGGACGAGGTGGCGCTCCTGCCTCCGATGAGCGGCGGTTCCGAGGCCGCCCCGCCGCGCGCTGTGATCGCCGAATTGGTCCGCGTCCCGATTGATCGCGAGGCGCTGCAGGCCCGTCTCAAAGCGCCCGCCGACGGCGCGGTGGTGCTGTTCGACGGCGTTGTGCGCAACCACTCCGTTCACCAGGGACGATCGCTGCGCACTCAGCACCTCGAGTACGAGGCCTACGAGCCCATGGCCCTCAAGCGCATGCGCGCCATCGGCGAAGAAGTTCTCCGACGCTGGCCGGTGGACAGCATCGCGCTCGTGCACCGACTCGGACGTCTCGAGATCGGCGAGTCCAGCGTCGTCATCGTCGTCACCTCCGCCCATCGCCAGCCGGCCTTCGAGGCCTGCCGCTGGGCCATTGACACCCTCAAGAACTCCGTGCCGATCTGGAAGAGAGAACATGCCGCGGACGGCACGGTCTGGGTCGAGGGGGAGTTTCCGGCAGAGAGCGCCGGAAAGTAGCGTGCAGCGTTGAGCGTCGGGCGTGGAGCGTTGGTCCGTCGAGCCTGGGGCGGCAGGCCCCGCGTGGCCGCGGCGGCCCGCGTCACGTCGCACCTGCTATGATCACGTCATCCCATGCCAGAGCGTGATTTTCTGACTGCGGCGGTCGCGATTGCCCGATCTGCGGGTGCGATTTTGTTGGGGCATTTCGGTACCGTGCGGGTGGAATACAAGGGTATCGCCGACATCGTGACGGCGGCCGACCGTGCTTCCGAGAAGTTCATCGTCGAGCGGTTGCAGGCCGAGTTCCCCGACCACGCCATCGTGGGCGAGGAGGGCACGCGCACCGAATCCAGCAGCGGCTTCCGCTGGTACATTGACCCGTTGGACGGCACCACGAATTTCGCCCATGGATTGCCGCTCTTTGCGGTCTCGATGGGCTTGGAATACCACGGCAAGCTGATCGCCGGGGTGGTCTACAACCCTGCCGATGACACGCTGTATACCGCGGCCCGGGGCCGGGGCGCCCAGTGCAACGGAAATGCGCTCCACGTCTCCCCGATCGGGCATCTCTCCGACAGCCTGCTGGCCACGGGGTTTCCATCTCCGAAACGGACGGAGAACCCGAACATTTATTTCTACCAGGCGATCACGTTGCGCAGTCACGGCGTGCGACGCCTGGGCTCTGCCGCGCTCGACCTGTGCTTCGTCGCCAGCGGCCGCTTCCAGGGCTTCTGGGAATTTCACCTCAACTCCTGGGACGTGGCGGCGGGAGCGCTGATCGTCGAGGAGGCCGGTGGGCGCCTGAGCGACATGCTGGGCCAGCCCTTCCAGATGGACAGCCCCGAGGCGGTGGCCAGCAACGGCCACATTCATGACGAAATGCTCGCGGCGTTTCGCAGCGTCTTCGAGGCGACCGAGACCCCGGCGCTGCCCTCGCCGGCATCTTATTACCAGCGCCGGATGGCGTCCCGGTCATCGCGATAGTCGCTCCATGCAGTCCTTGTTCAACTCCGCGCCGGCCCGCCGGCGCTACCTCCCGCGCATGCACCGACTGCTGCATACGCCGCGACGCGCGCAGCGCGCGCGGGATCCGCAGATCTCCGAACATGCCCTGCTTCTGCCCGGCCTGCCGCCCGGCCTCTCCGGCCTGCGGCTGGTGCAGTTGTCCGACATTCACCACGGCCTCTACGTCCCGCTGGCCGAGGTGGCTCGCTGCGTCGACCTGGCCAACGCTCTCCGGCCGGACCTGATCGTGGTCACCGGCGACTTTGTGACGCAGTCGGCGCAGTTCATTCCACCGGTGGCAGCCATGATGGGACGGTTACGAGCGCCGCTGGGGATCTTCGCGGTGCTTGGCAACCACGATTTTCGCGCCGGGGCGGAGACGCTGACCACGGCGCTGCGCACGCAACGCGTCCACGTGCTGCGCAACGCGCACGAATACATCGAGACGCCGCGCGGCCGCATCAAGATCGTGGGCATTGACGACTCGCGGCAGCGCCCCGACCTGCGCCGCGCCATGGGTGCCGCCGAACCGGGGCAGTTCACGCTGCTACTGGCACACAACCCGGTGGCGCTGGAGGAGGCGGCCGCGGCGGGCGTCGATTTCGTGCTTTCCGGCCACACCCACGGCGGCCAGATCAAATTCCAGTTCGCGGACGCGTTCTATTCGCGCTTCGCCCCGGCCGGATTCTTGTCGCGGGGCAAGACGCGCATGTACGTCAGTCGCGGCACCGGCCGCGTGATCGTCCCGCTGCGCTTCGGAGCACCGCCGGAACTCGCGGTCTTCACGCTCTACGCGCGCGGAAATGGTGGACGGTAGACGGTAGGCAGTGGATGGTCGAGGAGCGACAGGTCGGCGGGATCTGCAATGACGCCAACAACCAACAACCATAATCCAACAACAGTTGACGCCGAACTGTCTACCGCCCACCTTCTCAAGCAGCCGCGCCGTTGTGATGGATGTGTTTGCTGCTGTAAACGGCGGTGGCGCCGGCGTTGGTGAGGAGGCGGCGCGGCTCCCGTCCCCTGAGGGCGTCAGGGTAGGCGGTGAGCAAGAGCGCCCCATGGCGCAGTTGTTCGGTGATCGCCTCGGCATCGTCGACGTGCATGCCCAAGGCGATCATGGCGGCGGTGAAGCCCTCGTCGCCTCCGAAAGCGCCCAAATCCCCGGCCTTGATCATCGCGCTCATGAGCGGGCCTGCAGCGATGACCGCACCCACGCCCGGCATGGTAAAGGCGCCAATCGAAGAAAGCCACTGCAGTGATTGCATCTCGTGAGAGTGCTGGTCCGCGAGGCACAAGACGCCCACTTCAGCCTCGGAGTAGCCCGCGCTACGCAACGCCCCGAGCCCCTGTCGAAAGGCGTCATACACGGGAAAACTTCCAAACACGATGGGGATCGGCTCCGGAGGGGTGTGCTGGGTCATGTCGGGTCGATTCTCAAGGGGTGAGTGGAAACTTGATCCAGTACGCCAAGGGAGGAGGGTATGCAAGTCGTGGGTGGGGTGCTGTGCAGCCATGGGGTCCTCTCGTAACTTGGCCTCTACGGGTCATTCTGGGCTTCAGCACGACATTCGAAGTGTCCAGCCTCCGCCCTCGATGAGGCTCCTACTCTGCTTGTGAGATGCCGGTTCAGGATGTGGGGTTTTAATGTTGGTAACTATTCGGGGGACCGACGGGGTTCTCCAAGCTGGAGCAACTTGGGCGGCGATGCTGTTGAAGAAGGCGCTTGCCGAAGACGAGCGAAGGCAACTCTCGTCGGTGGCATTCCCAAGTCAATCACGGCGGGGGCCAGATCCCTTGCACCATGGGAATTAGTAGACGAGTCCGCTTCCGTCTCTCTGTGTCGACCCATGTCTGGCTACTATGGTTGGCATGAAATCGGCGGAGATCAGTATCGGCGGAGTTTTCCTCTATGCCCGCGACCCATCCGCGCTTGCGGAGTGGTACCGGCGGAACCTGGGCATCGAGGCGGCGTACATCGAGGGCGAACGGGCTTTCATCTGTGAGTTCGGCGATGGCTCGGATGGTATTGTCTGGGCGATCATGGAGCGAAAGCCAGAAGCGACGATGACCGGACAAGTGTTCATGGTCAACTACCGGGTGGCGAACCTGGCGGCGGTGCTGGAACGCTGCGCTACGGCCGGGACAGCGGTGGAAAAGACCACGGACTGCAGCTATGGCCGCTTCGCATGGGTTCGCGATCCCGAGGGCAATCAGATCGAGTTGTACGAAATGGGGACGCCGGGGGGAACAGCCCCTTAGGACGCGACGGTGAACACGCCCCCATGAGGCCATCGCGCCAGCGACTTGACCCACGTGCCCTGTCGTATCCTTAGCATCCCATGGCAATTCTGGTGACCGGTGGCGCCGGCTACATCGGCAGCGTGATGACCGAAACCCTGCTTGCGGCAGGTTATCCGGTCGTCGTCTACGACAATTTTTCGCATGGTTACCGTGACAGCCTGGCATCCGAAGCGCACCTCGTCGAGGGCGATATTGGCGATCGCAACCGCCTCGACGCCACCTTCGCCGCCCACTCCATCACCGGCGTCATCCATATGGCGGCCTTCATCGAGGTGGGGGAGTCCATGCGCGAGCCCGGCAAGTACCTCGACAATAACTTTGGCCGCCCGCTGGCGCTGCTGGAGGCGATGCGCGCCGCCCACGTACGGCAGTTCGTCCTCTCCTCGACCGCCGCCGTCTACGGCACGCCCGAATCCGTTCCGCTGCGTGAAGACGCCCCCACTCGTCCGGTCAACCCTTATGGGCTCAGCAAGTTCATGCTCGAGCAGGCGCTTGCCTGGTTCAGCACGCGCGGGCTGTTTTATGCTGCCCTGCGCTACTTCAATGCGGCCGGCGCCACGGCACGCTGCGGCGAACGCCACCAGCCCGAGACCCATCTCATCCCGCTGGTGTTGCAGGCGGCCGCCGGCGAACGCGACGCCATCCAGATCTACGGCAGCGACTACGACACGCCGGATGGCACTTGTATCCGGGATTACATCCACGTCCGCGACTTGGCCGCCGCCCACCTGGTTGCCCTGCGTCGCCTCGAGCAGGAGCAGGCCACCGATACCGGGCATGCGGACGCCCCGCGCCCCATGCCGGATCTTGCCTCCCGCGCCTATAACCTCGGCAACGGCCGGGGGTTCTCCGTTCGCGAAGTGATTGCCGCCGCCGAACGCGTTTGCGGTCACAAAATCCCGGTCCAGCAGTGCCCGCGCCGTCCCGGCGATCCCGACCGCCTGATTGCCTCCTCCGAGAAAATGCTGGCCGCCGGCTGGCGCCCCCAGCATCCCAACTTGGAGGAGATCGTCGCTTCAGCTTGGGAATGGAAACAGGCCAGAAAACAGGCATGAGCCTGACAATGGTGCCCAAACCTAGGCACCTGAGGCGGCTGGATGCGTTCAGTGGAAGTCTAGTGTCAACCAGAACCCGGGCACGGCCGACGCGTCGGCGCATCAAAAAAAGTTGCGTAACGAAAACATCGGATGGCCCATCTTAGGGGCAGCCGTGCCGGGCCGACGGTGCCCGCTCGCTCTGGCTGCCCCCCGTGCCAGCGCACCAGAACGGAGGGGGAGAGCTCCATGTACACCACGTCCCGCCTGACTTTCCTGTTGGCTGCATGCGTTGTGGTAAGCGCTTTACCGCTGCTGGCACGTTCCTATCCGCGCCAGGGTCCCGGCGTGGCGCGCGTCAGCCTCCTGCAAGGCGACGTCAGCCTGCTGCGGGCGGGCGCGCAGAGCTGGGATGCGGTCAGTTTGAACGCGCCGCTGGTGGACGGCGACGAGATCTATGTCGCGCCCAATGGGCGGTCCGAGCTGGAGTTCGATGCCGCCGACGTGTTGCGACTCGCCGACGGCGCCAATGTAAAGATTGCCGCCTTTGCCGGACGGCGGCTGCAACTGCAGCTCGTCGCCGGCACCGTGAGTCTGACCACGGTCGGCCGCTCGTTTCTCGACACCGAGATTGATACTCCGAACATGAGCGTCCGCCCGCTGCACAGCGGCACGCTGCGCATCGATGTGGTTGACAGCGACCATACCAGCGTCGTCGTGCGCGGCGGCTCCGCGGAGGTCTTCACCCGCCAGGGCCAGGTCGAGGTGCGCAATGGCGAGCAGATCGAGATCTCCGGCAGCAAGGCGGCGCAGTACCGCGTCAGCCAAGCGCCGACGCGCGACGCCTGGGACCAGTGGGTCCACGACCGCGAACAGCGCGTCGAGGATGCCCGCAGCTACCGCTACACGGGCCGTGACATGGACGGCGTCGAAGACCTCGACAGTTACGGCAACTGGATCGACGTCCCCAACTACGGCGCGGTCTGGCGCCCGATCGGCGTCATGTCCGACTGGTCGCCTTACTACTACGGCCGCTGGGTCTGGACGCCCTTCTACGGCTGGACGTGGACCAGCTATGAGCCCTGGGGCTGGGCGCCGTATCACTACGGCCGCTGGGTCTATGACGACGGCATCGGCTGGGGATGGTGGCCGGGCCGCCTCGGTTACCCCCACTACTGGGCGCCCGCCTACGTCTCGTTCTTCATCGGGGGCGCGAACTGGGGCGGCGGTTTTGGCTTCGGCGATTACGGCGTCGGCTGGGTGCCTCTCGCCCCGTATGAGTCGTACTACGGCTACAGCCAGATCAACTACATCACCACCGTGAACAACGTCACCGTGGTGAACAACAACACCACGATCAACAACGTGCAAGGCTTTGCCAACGTCAACGGTGTCAAGACCATGAACGGGGTCCCGCTCGAGCAGCTCTCCGGGGTGGGACAGTTGCGCAACATCCATGCTCCCGGCGGCGTCGTGGGTATCTCCGCGGACGAGTTTGCCCGCGGACGCGTGGATCAGCACGGCCGCATCCTGACGCCGCATGACCTGATCGGTGTGCACGCGGTGAAGGGCATGGCGCCCGTGGTCCCCACGCCCGCCAGCCTTAACCCGCTGCCCAACGTCGCGGTGAGTCGCATCCCGGTTCCGCCGGCGCGGGGTCGTGACCCGGAAATCTTCACGCATCGGACCCTGCCACCGCAGATGGGCACGCCCACCATGGGTCAGATCGGCCAGGCGGTGATCCAAGCGCGCGTCCAAGCCGGACTCGGCGCTCCCGGGACCGGAACTCCCGGCTACGGTTCTCCCGGGATCGTGGCCCGCGCCACGCCGGCCAACAGCGGCGTGCGCATGGCGCACGGCGGTCAACGGGTGATGCCGCCAAGCTCGGTCGTCAACACGCCGGACAACAGCGGCGTGCGGATGGCGCGCAGCGATGAGAACGGCGGACGTCACTACGAGCTGATTAACCCAACGGCCCCTGCGGCAGCCGTCTCCCACTCCGGCCAGCCGCTTCCCGGCGGACGGTTGGGTGAAGGCGAGAGCGGGCTTTCCGGCTGGCACCGTTTCGGCGTCCCGGAGGGACAATCCGTCTCTTCGGGCGCGATTCAGGGCTCGGGAAGCGGCAGCAACTCGGTTCCTGACCGCAGCTCCGGTTACGGGCTCGGCCGGGTCCGCCATGACGAGGAGAATCCGGTACGTCGTGTAGCTCCGGTCGGCGGCGAGTCCCAAGACCCGTTCCATAATCACCCGCTGGGGGGTGGGCCCTCGGGCGTTTCCTCTGGGTCGCCCACCGGAACACCCGGCGTTTCGCGCGTCGAGGATGGCGGCAATCGGCAGAGCTACGGCGAGCTCAACCCGAGCCGCGGCTACGGCAACGGGGGCGCGGTCACGCCGCCGCGGATCTATACCCCGCCCGCCGAACAGGGTGGCGGTCACAGCTACTCGCCGCCGCCGCGCAGCGAGGATGGGGGCAACCGCCCGTCCTACGGCGAACGCTCCCCGGCGTACCACGGCGGCTACGGCAGTGGCGGGGGCAATATGCCGGCCCCTCGCGTCTACTCGCCGCCGCCCAGCAGCAGCGGCGGACATAGCTACTCGCCGCCCCCCAGCAGCGGCGGGCATAGTTACTCGCCGCCGCCTCGGGTCGAGCCCCCTGCGCCGCGCGAACGCAGCACACCGACCGCTCACATCCACTGAGGTCGTTGCTGGCGCCGAGACGCTGGCGCGTCGGCCAGGCGGGGGGTTTCCCGCCCCCCAGCGCCCCGTGCCCAGCGTCTCGTGTTAGGGTTGAGAGTCCCCCCGTTGGAACACTGCGCGCTGTTGTCTGCGTCGGCCGTGGGCCGCTTTGGGGGCTACAACCGCGCTATGAACACGCCTCCCCCCGCGCTCACCGAAATCAAAGTGGCTCACAGTCCGGACTCGGACGATGCCTTCATGTTTTATGCCCTGGCGACCAACAAGTTGCCGACCGACGGCCTCAAGTTCAGCCACGTTCTCTCCGACATTGAGAGCCTTAACCGCCGCGCCCTGGCGGGCGAGTTCGAAGTTTCCGCGGTCAGCTTTCACGCCTACCCTTACCTGCAGGACAAGTACCGCCTGCTGAACCACGGTGGCAGCGTCGGCTACGGCTACGGGCCGATGATCGTCGGATCGCGCCCTTTCACGGTCGAAGAGGTCCGCGGGAAGACAATTGCCATTGCCGGCGAGCGCACCACCTCGGCGCTGGTGCTCAAGCTCTTTGCTCCGGACGTGAAGACCGAGATTCTGCCCTTCGACCAGATCATCCCGGCCATTGTGGCGGGCGACTTCGAGGCAGGGCTGCTGATCCACGAAGGGCAGTTGACCTACGCCCGTTCCGGCCTGCACAAGGTCATTGATCTCGGCAAGTGGTGGTTGGACGAGACCGGGCTACCGCTGCCCCTGGGCGGCAACGTCATCCGCCGCGATATCGAGCCCGCGTTGGCGCGGCGTGTTTCCGGCCTGCTGCGCGACTCCATCCAGTACGCCCTGGAACACCGCGAGGAGGCCCTCTCCTACGCCCAGCAGTTTGCCCGCGACATGGAGTCGGGCATGGCCGACAAGTTCGTCGGCATGTACGTCAACGAACGCACGCTCGGCTACGGCGCCGACGACAAGCAGGCGATCGAGAAGATCCTGCTGATGGGTTTTGAGCGCGGCATCATCCCGCGCAAGCCGGTGCTCGACTTCCTCGACTGAACCCGGGGGCAGAGTTGCAAGTTGAAGGCTCAACGCCCGCCGTGCCCGATGCACCGCCGCCGGCGCTGCGCGCCAATGTTCCGCTGCTCGGCCTGACGGCGTTGCTGAACGACGCCGCCAGCGAGGCGGCTTACTGGGTTCTCCCCTACTTCCTTACCACCATCGGGGCGGGCCCGGCGGCGCTGGGCATCATCGAGGGGGCGGCAGAGAGCGCCGCCAGCCTGGTCAAGCTCGCCTCCGGCTACGTCACCGACCGCCTGCCGCGCCGCAAGCCCCTGGTCGTGGCGGGCTACCTGCTGGCCAACGTGGTGAAACCGTTGCTGGCGCTCGCCACCAGCTGGCAGCAGGTGCTCGCCATCCGCGTCACGGACCGCAGCGGCAAGGGTCTGCGCGGCGCCCCGCGCGACGTGATGATCACCGAATCGGCGGACCCGGCCCGCCTGGGCGCCGCCTTCGGCTTGCGCCAGGCGATGGACTCCGCCGGTGCGATCATCGGCCCCGCCTTTGCCGCCTGGCTGCTGCTCCGCCACCACCAGAGCCCGCGCGTCGTGTTCTGGGCGGCCAGCGTGCCCGGCGCCATGGCGGTGCTCACCGTCTGGCTGGGGGTGAAGGAGACCGCCGATCCCGGGCGTTCACAACGCCGCGCCGCGCAGGCCTCCTCCGGCGCCGCCTTCTCGCTGCGCCTGCGCCTGGTCTTCGTGGCCGTGGCGCTGTTCGGCATCGCCAACTCGAGCGACATGTTTCTCGTGCTGCGCGCCCAGGGGGTCGGCATCCGCCCGGCGCTCGCGCCGCTGCTGGGCCTGGTCTTCAACGTGACTTACACCGCGCTGGCCTACCCGCTGGGAAACCTCTCCGATCGCTGGCCCCGTCAGTGGATGATCGCCGGCGGCTACATGTTCTACGCCATCGTCTACCTGGGTTTCGCGCAGGTGCGGACGCCCGCCATGATCTGGGTGCTGTTTGCCGGCTACGGCATCTACTACGCGCTGACCGAAGGCCTGTTGCGCGCCCTCATCGCCGACCTCGCCGGCCCCACCAACCGCGGCCGCGCCTTCGGCTGGCTCGCCGCCATGAGCGGCGGCAGCGCGCTCGTCGCCAGCATTCTGGCCGGCCAACTCTGGCACTTCTACGGCGCCAGCGTTCCGTTTGAACTCTCAGCCGGACTCGCAGCGGCGGCGGCGGTGATGCTGGCGGTGGTAGGAGGGAAAAGAGTGGAAAGAGAATATTAGTGGAAAGTGAAAAGTGGAAAGTGATGAGTGATGAGTGACGAGTGATGAGTAGAACGCAATGCCTGCTCCCGGCAGCTTGCGCGCCTCATCACTCATCACTTCTCACTTCTCAATCGCCTCGACGTCCCTCCAGTTCCACCCGCTGCCAAGATCAACGGCCAGTGGAGTTAGTGCGTTGCGCGCCTCATCACTCTTCACTCATCACTCATCACTTCTCAATCGCCTCCACATCCCTCCAATTCCTCCCCGCCCCCAGTTCAACGGTGAGCGGGACTGAGAGTGCCGCGGCGTTTTCCATCTCGTGTTTGACCAGCTTGGCCAGCGCGGGGATGGCGGCGGTGGGGGCTTCAAAGACCAGCTCGTCGTGCACCTGCAGCAGCATGCGGCCCTCAACCTCGCCCTGCTGCAGGCGGTGGTCGATGCGGATCATGGCCAGCTTGATGAGGTCGGCGGCGGTGCCCTGCAGGGGGCTGTTGATGGCGGTGCGCTCGGCGAAGCCGCGCAGGGTGGGGTTCTTGCTGCTGATCTCGGGGATGGGGCGGCGGCGTCCGTGCAGCGTGCGCACCTCGCCGGTGCGCCGCACCGTCTCGATCGCCTGGTCGATGTAGCGCCGCACCCCGGCGTAACGCTCGAAGTAGCGGCGGATGAAGTCCGCCGCCTCGGACTGCGGGATGCCCAACTGCTTGGCCAGCCCGAAGGCGGAGAGCCCGTAGACGATGCCGAAGTTCACCGCCTTGGCACGGCGGCGGTGCTCGGCGGAAATCAGGAGCGGCGGCACGCCGAAGACCTCGGCCGCCGTCAGGCGGTGGATGTCCTCGTTGGCGCGGAAGGCGGCCAGCAGCAGCGGGTCCTGGCTGAAGTGCGCCAGCAGGCGCAGCTCGATCTGGGAGTAGTCGGCCACCAGCAGCAATGTTCCCGGCGGCGCGGCGAAGGCGGCGCGGATCTCGCGGCCCAGCTCGCTGCGGATGGGGATGTTCTGCAGGTTGGGATTGATGGACGACAGCCGCCCGGTGGCCGTGGCCGTCTGCTGGAAGGTGGTGTGCAACCGCCCGGTCTTCGCGTCAATCAACTGCGGCAGCGCGTCGGCGTAGGTGGACTTCAGCTTCGACAACTGCCGGTAGTCGAGCACGTGACGCGCGATGGGAAAGGCCTCGGCCAACTCCTCCAGCACGTCCACGGCGGTGGAGAGCGACTTCGTCTTCCCGCGGCGCGGCGGGGCGGGCAGGTTCAGCTTGCCGAACAACACCTCGCCCAACTGCTTCGGGGAGTTGATGTTGACCTCCTGTCCGGCCAGCTCGTACACGGCGCTGGCCTCGGCGCGGCTGCGCGCCTCGAGGTCGGCGGAGAGCGTGACCAGCGCCTGCGGGTCGAGGTAGATGCCGGCGTCCTCCATGCGTTCCAGCACCGGCACCAACGGCAGGTCGAGTTCGAGATAGGCCCGCTCCTGTCCGGCGATAGCCACGGCCGGCCGGAAGGCCGCCGCAAGGTGGGCGAGCATCGCCGCCCCCTCGCCGGGATCGCCGGAGGGGTTCAGGCCGAGATAACTGGCCGCCACCGCCGGCAGCGTGTGGTCGGAGTTCGTCGGGTCGAGCAGGTAGGAGTAGATCTGCGTGTCATGCAACCGCGTCGGCGCGGGCAGCCCGAGCTGCACCAGCGCGCGGCGCAGCGCCTTGGCATCGTGCGTAATCCACTCGCGCCCCGGCAACGCCGCGGCGAGGGTGGGGAAGTGCTGCGACGCGACACGCCAGCCCTGCCCGCCGTTGGCCGCGAGGCCGACCACGCTGCCGCCCAGCAAGTCCGGGGAGGTTGCGGTCACGTACAGCGCCAGCGGGCCGTCGGTCGCGAGCAGCGCCGCGAGTGTCTCGGCGCTGGCGTCCTCGATCAACGGTGTGCCAAGGGCGGGGACGCTCACGCCCACGCCGGCGGTGGGCGCCGCCACCGCGGCCTGTCCGGGCGCGCTCGGCGGCGGCAGGACGCTCTTGGTCAGGGTATTGAAGCCCAGCTCGACGAACAAGGCGCGGCAGGCCTCGATGTCCGGCTCCTGGCGGCGCAGCTCCGCGAGCACGAAGGGCACCGGGGCGTCGGTGCGGATGGTCACCAGGTGCTTGCTCATGCGGATCTGTTCCTGGTGGTTCTGCAGCGAGGCGCGCTGCGTCTTGTGTTTCACCTCGTCGGCGTGCGCCAGCAGGTTGTCGAGCGTCCCGTAGCGCCGGATCAGCTCGCGCGCCCCCACTTCTCCAATGCCCGGCGCGCCCGGGATGTTGTCGATGGCATCGCCGCGCAGCGCCATCAGGTCAATGACCTGGTCGGGGCGGACGCCCAGCAGCTCCTCGACCTTGGCGGCGTCGCAGAGCAGGTCGCCGCGCGAGGGGTTCAGCACGCTGACATGCTCGCCGACCAGTTGCAGCATGTCCTTGTCGCTCGAGACGACCACTACGCCATGCCCGCCCTGCGCGGCGGCGTGCGCGATGGTGCCGATCACGTCGTCGGCCTCGAAGCCCTGGTACTCCAGGATCGGGACGCGATACGCCGCCGCCACGCGGCGAATGTAGGGCAACTGCTCCGCCAGGTCCTCGGGCATCGCCGCGCGATGCGCCTTGTACTCGGCATAAGCCTCGTCGCGAAACGTCGGTCCGGAGACGTCGAAGACCGCCGCCAGGTACCCCGGCTGGTAGTCCGCCACCAGCTTGCGCAGCATGTTCGTGAAGCCCAGCGTGGCATGCGTCGGTACCCCCTGCGCACTCGTCATCGGCGGCAGCGCATGGTAGGCGCGAAAGATGAACCCCATGGCGTCAATCAGGAACAGATCGCCGGCATTCGGACGACGGGAAGGGGGAGGCATCAGCCCGAGTGTAACAACCGATGGCCGAAGGCCGAGGGGCGAGGGCCGAAGACCGAAGGCCGATAGAGGAAGGCCAAAGGCCGAAGGCGGGGTCGGAGCCCGCGCAGCGGGCGGCCCGCAACTGGTTATCGGTTGTCGGTTGTCAGTTTTCGGCTACACAAACGCAACACCTCACACCCCGGGGTGAAAGCGTTGTGTTGTGTAGCTGACAACCGACAACCGCAAGCCGTTGCAGCTTCCGCTACTTGCAGTATTAGTGCGCAAAACCCTAAAATACAGGTCGTGACCTAAAATGAGGTTCAGGCCATGAATTCTATTCTTGGGCGTGTTTCAGAATCCGGGCGGGTCAACTTGCCGGCCGAGTTTCGTCGCGCCGTGGGTCTCGAAAACGGCGGCGACGTTGTTGTCGAACTGGATGACGGCGGAATCCGCATTCGCACTGTCAAGGCAGTCGTGGCGCAAGCCCAAGCGCTCACCCGCCAACTCCTCGGGGACGCCCCGTCGGCCACGGTTGATGCGTTCATCGCCGAGCGTCGCCGCGCGGCGAAGCGGGAAAGGTGACGACCAGGGTCATTGACGCGTCGGCGCTGTTGGCGCTCCTGCGCGGCGAGCGGGGAGCCGACAAGGTTCAATTGGTCATCTCCACTTCCGTGATCTCGACGGTCAATTTCGGCGAGGTTGTCGGACATTTTGTGCGTCACGGCGCGGCCGAGAGCGACATTCGCCGGCTCCTCGACCCCTTACCCGTTGCAAGGATTCCTTTCGATGAGGCCATGGCCTATGACACGGGATTGCTGTTGCCAGCCACGAAATCATCGGGCCTGTCATTCGGAGATCGTGCCTGCTTGGCGCTTGCCAAACATCTTGGAGTACCAGCCATGACTGCGGATCGATCCTGGAAGGCTATTCCTGCGCTGGACATTGCGATCGACTGCATCCGTTGAAGTTGTCGGTTTTCAGTTATCGGTTTTCGGCGACACCATCGCGACGGTCAGTAGCCGTCCGCCTCATCACTCATCACTTTCCACTTTCCACTTGGTGTTCCACCGCTACCCGCTGTCCGCGAAATTTGACGCCCTCCGCCGCGAGCCGCAGTCGCTGTTCCACCCCGGCGTCGCCGGGCAGCGCGATGCGGCCGCCGGCGGCGACCACGCGATGCCAGGGCAGGCCGTGCCCACCGCGCATCGCCCACACCACTTGGCGCGCCGCCCCGGGATACCCGGCCGCCGCCGCCACGTCGCCGTAGGTCATGACGCGGCCGCGCGGAATGCGCCGGACAACCGCGTGAACGCGAGCGAACATGCCCTCGGAGCGAGGGGCGACGGCCGAAGGCCGGGGGGCGAGGTCCGAAGGGCGAAGGCCGACCGAGGTTGGCCGAGTGCGGGAACGAGAAGACATGCAGTGCCAATTATGCGAAGGCCGAAGGCTGAAAGCCGAAAGCGGAAACCCAAGGCCCGAGGGCTGCTGCTGCGTTAAGCGGCCGTCGGCCCTCGGCCCTCGGCCTTCGCCCTTCGTTCTCCCCCTACCCGCCGGCGCGCGCGATCTTTCCCGCCAGCTCCTTGCACTGCGCTTCCGTGACGCCGTGCAACTGGATGCAGGCGCCGACGACCGGCTTGGCCGCCCGGTACTGCTTGGCGACGGCGTAGGCGTAGGCGAGGCGGTAGAGGACGATGGCGTTCATCTGCGGGTTGGCGGCGACGAGGTCGCGGGCGGTCTTGAACTCCTCGATCGCCTTGCCGGTCTGTTCCTGACGCATGTAGGTGTAGCCGATGGTGTTGTAGGCGTAGCCCATGGAGGCCTTGCGGCTCGCGTCCCAGTCGGCAGCGGCGCCCGCGGGCGCGGTCTGCGTCTTGAGCAGCTCGATGGCGTGGCGGGCGTGGGCGATGCCGCGTGCCAAGTCCGCGCCCTTGCCCTTGTCGGAGTCGAGGCCGGCGAGGGTGAGAAGCAGCGGCACGTTGTCGGGACTCTTGGCGAGCAGCGCTTCGCCCGAGGACTGCGCCGCGGCGAGCGGCAGCTTGCCGAGCGCCTGCGCGGCGATCTGGCCGACGGCGGCGGCGCTCTGCGACTCCGGCAGCGCGGCGAAGAACTTGGCGGCGAGCGCCACCTGTTGCTCCGGGTCGGCGGCGGCTTGCACCCCTTGGTAGCTGGAGTACTCGACGAAGGGCAGCGTCTTGGCGGCGAGGTCGCGGTTCGACTTGGCGTACTCGGTGTCGCCGGCCATCTTGGCCGCGGCCTGCACGTCGGCGGCGTAACCCAGCAGCCGCGTGGTGTCCTTGAGCTGGGCAGCGGCGTTGACCAGGGTGGCCAGCGTCTCGGCATCGTCCGGGTGGGTGGCCAGCACCTTTTCGCCCCACTCGATGGCCTTCGGGTAGTCCTTGGCGCCGTAGTAGGCGGAGGCGTAGACCTCGTCGAGGAAGGGCGCCGCGGCCGCCGGCGTCGACTTCTGCAGCGCGTCGAGCAGCGCGATGCGTTTGGCGAGGTCGGGCTCGGTGGTGGCGTTGTTGATCGCCGAGACTGTGGCCTCGTCGGCCAGGAAACTCAGGCTCTGCGCCGCAGCGCCGCCCAGCAGACAGACGAGAACCAAGGGAAGCAGCAGATGAGATCGCAAAGAAGCCTCCAGCAGCCGCCCGATAGTATGCAAACGCGTACAAGACTGCAAGCCGTCGGGGTGAATGGTGGACGGTAGGCGGTGAACGGTGGGAAGAGCGAAGGGCGAAGGCGGAGGGCGGAAGGCCGCAAAAACGGCAATGTCGGAGTTCCTTCGGCCTTCGCCCTTCCGCCTTCGCCCCTCGCCCCACACCCCACGCGCTTAGAGGCCGTACCCGCGATGCGGTAGAGACTGCATCTTGCCCCGCCCGGGCCATGCGATCGTCAGCAGGCAGACAGCGTCTTCGCGAGCCTCGACGTCGTGCAGGATCCCGGGCGCCACGGTGAGGATCTGTCCGGCATGCAGAACGTGGGACTGTTCCCCGATATGGACGCACAGCGTGCCCTGCAGGGCATGGATGTAGACGGTCCCGTCGGCGTGATGTTCCTGCATCTTCGCCCCGCTCTCCATCGCGATGAGCAGCAGCCGGAGATCGTCGGCCTTGAACAGGGACTTGGAATGCACGCCGGACGGCCACGGCCGATGCTGCTGGAAAGCGGCCAGCTCGCTCGCCAGATCCAGCGATGAAACGCCCGGAAGAGTGCCGGATTTGTCAGCTGCCATGTCGATCGCTCCCTACGGTGAGATGCACATTCGCCCCATTTCGCCCGCTTCCGTTGCCGGTCCCAAACAGCCGGCAACCGCAACGGGCGCCGGATCTCTGCCGCCAGGCGTCTTGAAACCCGGGACTCTGGTCTACGAGAACGCGACACCCAACCTCGGATCGGTGTGGGTGGAACTCGCGGGGAATCGCATCGCCGCCAGTCCCCGTTCCGCGTGGGTTGCGTGCCGGCCGGAGCGGGGGCAAACTAGGCGGCGACCCACGGGCACAGGGGACCTGTGACCATCTCCAACCCACTGGCCACTTTTCCAAATGGACGTATCGCGCCAGGACTTCGACGCCGCCGCCCGCGAGGCGGCGCTCCCCGCTCCGCAGGCCGCCCTGCTGTGGCAGGAACTGGAGACGCGCGCGGCGGCGCGGCCGCACTTCAGCGGCGTCTACATCGCCTACTACGCCGGGGCGCTGATCATTCTGGGCGCCATGGGCTGGTATATGACGCGCTCCTGGGAAGGGCTGGGCGGCGGCGGGATCGCCGCGCTGGCCGGGGTCTATGGGCTGCTGTTTCTTGCCACCGGGTTGAGCATGTGGCGGAAGCCCCCGCTGCGGGTTCCCGCCGGCCTGCTGTGCACGGTGGCGGTGGGGATGGTACCCCTGGTGGTCTATGGCATCGAGCGCCTGACCGGGTTCTGGCCGAAGGGCGCGCCGCCTGCCTACGAGACGTTGCGCCCGCTGGTGAACGGCAACAGGCTGGCGATGGAGCTGGCGACGATCGCGGCCGCGCTGCTGGCGCTGCGCCGCATCCGCTTTCCGTTCCTGACGGCGCCGCTGGCGGTGGCGCTCTGGTGTCTCTCCTTGGACCTGCCCGACTACCTGCTTGGCCGCCGCGGCCCATGGAACGAGCACTGCTGGATCTCGGTGAGCGTCGGGGCGGCGATGCTCGTGGCGGGCATGGTGGTCGACAGGAAGACGGAGGAGGACTATGCCTTCTGGCTGTACCTCTTCGGGCTGATGGCGTTCTGGGGCGGCCTGACCTCGCTGCCCAGCACTCACGAGTGGGGAAAGGCGCTGTACGGCCTGATCAACCTCGGGCTGATGGTGTTGGCGGTCCTGCTGGAGCGCCGTGCCTTCCTGCTCTTCGGCGCCGCGGGCGTCTCGGGCTACCTGGTACACCTCGCCAGAGAGGTGTTTCGCGACTCCCTGGCCTTCTCGTTCGTGCTCAGCCTGATCGGCATCGCGGTAATCTACACCGCTTTGAGGTACCAGCAGAATCAGGCGCGGGTCAATGCCTGGGTCCAAAGGCGGGTCCCGCGCCATATGCGGCGCATGTTCCCCAGCACACGCCCAGCCGTATGACCTTGGACTGCCGGTGAGATTCCGTGGTGCGTCCAGCGCCCCGCCTGCCGGGAGGGCCGGGGGGCGCCAGCCTCCGATTGGCCGCTGTGCCAACGGCGACCGCACTGCGTGGTACCGTACTCCGCAGTTGAACGCGACCGAGTGGGCCCGCGTGGCCGACTCGCCGACGTTACTGCGCGAACCTTTCCAAGCACGAGGAGTACACCATGTCAAAGACCAAGGGTTACGCGGCTTCCGCCGCCAAGGCGCCGTTGGCGCCGTATACGTTTGAGCGCCGCGCGCCGCGCGAGCACGATGTCGCGATCGCCATCAAGTACTGCGGCGTCTGCCATACCGACATCCACATGGCGCGCGACGAGTGGGGCGGCGCCATCTTTCCCATGGTGCCGGGGCACGAGATCGTGGGCCATGTGACGGCGGTGGGTAGCGCGGTACACGGCTTCAAGGTGGGCGACCCGGTGGGGGTGGGCTGCCTGGTCGGCTCCTGCCGCCAGTGCGGGCAGTGCCAGCACGGCCTGGAGCAGTACTGCGCCGGCATGGTGCTCACCTACGGCGCCCGCGAGAAGGACGGGGCGGTGACCCAGGGCGGCTACTCCGACTCCATCGTGGTAGACGAGAACTTCGTGCTGCGCCTGCCGGCCGACCTGCCGCTCGATGCCTGCGCGCCGCTGCTCTGCGCCGGGATCACGCTCTACTCCCCGCTGCGGCACTGGGGCGCGGGCCCCGGCAAGAAGGTGGCCATCGTCGGCCTGGGCGGGCTCGGCCACATGGGCGTCAAGCTGGCCCACGTTATGGGGGCGGAGGTGACGGTGCTCAGCCAGTCCATGAAAAAGCGCGAGGACGGCAAACGCCTCGGGGCGGATCATTTTCATGCCACCTCCGACCCGGAGACCTTCACCAAGCTGCAGGGCTCCTTCGACCTCATCATCAACACCGTCGCGGCCGCCATTGATTGGAACCAGTACATTAATTTGCTGAAGGTGGACGGCACCATGGTGGTGGTCGGCGTTCCGGACAAGGAGATCCCACTGGGGGCCTTTGCCCTGATCTTCGGCCGGCGCAGCGTGGCGGGGTCCCTCATCGGCGGCATCGAGGAGACGCAGGAGATGCTGGATTTCTGCGGGAAGCACGGCGTGACCAGCGACATCGAGGTCATCCCCATCCAGAAGATCAACGAGGCCTACGAGCGCATCTTGAAGAGCGATGTGCGCTACCGCTTCGTGATCGACATGGCCTCGCTGGGAGCGTAGGGAGTAGGGAGTCGGGAGTAGGGGGTGGGGTGTAAAGCCGGACGACTAGCGGCGGTATGCGCCGTAAAAATCCAACATCCAACAACCGAAAACCGACAACCGAAAACCGACAACTGACAACCGCCAACCACTTGACTCTATAGCCGGGTACAGGCTTTAGGCTGGAGAAGCAGGCTCCTCCAGCCTGACGCCACCATGCAACGAACGTTCACGATTGCCGCCCTGGCCGCCGCGTTGCTGGTCGCCGCCGTGCCCGCCTTGGCCTCGGGGCACGGCCCGGTGTTTGCCCTCGCCACGCCGACCAACGCGCGGGGAGGCTGGAGCCTCGACTGGGGAACCATGGCGCGCATCGGTGCGGGCGGCACGGCGTCCATGGCGCGCGCCATGCTGGGCTACGGCCTCACCGAGCATTTTCAGGTCTCGTTCTCGGCGCCCGTGATCTTTGGCCGCGCGGCGCTGCCGCCGGCGCGCATCACGGCCATGATGCCGACCTCTCCGGATTTCGAGGGCCTGGTGGCCTGGCGCTTCCAGACCCACGCGCCGCGGGTCGGCACCCGCTTCGAGAGCACCGCCTACGCCGGCCTGCTGCTGCCCGGACCGCAGCGCGCCGGGAGCGGGCTTGGTGCGCTCGCGCGGGCGCCGGGTCTCTACACCGCGCTGGCCACCGGCGTGGCGTCGCGCAGCCAGTACTTCTGGGCCGGGTTGGGCAATACCCATTACGCGGCGCGCAGCGGTGACCAGCGGCCCAACCTCGTCTCCTACACCCTCGCCTACGGCTACCGGCCGCCCGCCGGGCGGAAGGACTACCCGCACGTGGACTGGCGCGTCTTCGCCGAGATGACCGGCGAGCACAGCGGCCCGGCCTGGCGGACCGGGCGGCGGCTGGCGGTGGACGGCGACCAGGTGTTCCTGGGACCCACGGCGCTGGTCATCCTGCGGGGCTACGCCATAGAGGGCGGGGTACAGTTTCCGGTCTACCGCCACGCGGCGCCGAACTTCCGCCGCGAGAAGGCCCGCGTCGCGCTGAACTTCAGTTACTTCTTTTAGCGGGTCCCAGGGAGGGGCCGGGTATGAAACGAGTGCTTGCCCTGTTGTTGTTGAGCATGCTGGCGCCGCTGGCGGCGCACGCCGAGTACCGCCACATCACGCTGACCGTGTTCGGCATGGATTGAGGGATCTGCGCCCACGCCGTGAGCGTGGCAGTGAAGAAACTCGACGGGGTGACCGCGGCCCGGGTGAGCCTGAACCAGGGGCTGGTGACGATTGAGCTGCGGCCGGGGAACACGGTGAGCCTGGCGCAGCTCCGCAAGGCGATCACCGACCAGGGCTTCACACCGCGCGACGCCCGGGTGACGGCCCAGGGGGAGCTGGTGCCGCTTCCCGGGAAGCATCTGCAGTTCAAGGTGTCGGGCGTGGCGGACGTGTTCCAGGTGCTGCCCACGCCGCACGTCCCGCCGGCGCACCGGCAGGGGGCGGAAGCGACGGTGGAAGGGTTGATTCCGACGCCCACCAAGGGCCCGGCCACGATCCAGATCACGAGCGTGAAGGACGGCAAACAGCCGACGTAGCCGCGGGGCCGAGCCGGCGGCGGCAGGCGGCAGGGAAGGAGAACAGGACGATGTCGACTCAGCAACCCGTCGGCGGTGCAATGGGTGGACCGGTTGGTGAGCCTATTGGTGACCCGTCGGCGTCCCCCCCGGCGGAGCGCAAGAGCAAGGCGCTCGGCTATCTCTCGCTCTTCACCTCGCTCGGCACGCTGTTGTGTTGCGCCCTGCCCTCGCTGCTGGTGCTGTTCGGGCTGGGCGCCACGGTGGCGACCTTCCTTTCCGCCGCCCCCTGGCTGGTCACGCTCTCGCGGCACAAGGTCTGGGTGTTTACGGTGGCCGGCGTTCTCATTGCCGCCAATTTCGTTTACGTGTACCGGCTGGCGCCGCGGCTGCAGGCGCAAGGAACCAGTTGTCCGCCGGACGATCCCGGCGCCTGCGCCACCGCCAGCCGCTTCAGCCGCGTCGTCCTCTGGATTTCGGCGGGGATCTACGCAGTCGGTTTTCTCACCGCCTACGTGCTGGGCCCGATCCTGATCTGGTGGGACGCGCGCTGAGCGAACAATTGCGGGGCAGCGAGAACACCGCGGTCGCCCCGGCTGTGTGCCGTCCTCCCTCTTCCCCTCCTCCCCCCTCCCTGTGTTTACCTCCCCCTGCTATACTGGCGACTGCTTCCCGTGATCGTACCCAGCGCCGGCGTCGGGGCGTGGCTCAGCCTGGTAGAGCACCTGGTTCGGGACCAGGGGGTCGGAGGTTCAAATCCTCTCGCCCCGACCAAATTGCCGCACCACTTCTGATGCAGGCGTCTTGTTAGATCCGCTTCTGGCTGGGGAACCCTCCTTTGTCAGGCGTCCTGCCTGTTTGATTCGCGCGTTGGCTCGGCGTTGCGTTGCCAGAAGAGGTTCGGGGCATGACGAATGAATTGGCTCTGAGCTTAGAAAATATCATCTGGATCTTGATGCGGCAGATCATGCTTGGTAGAGCTCATCTAAGGATTGCGATCGGCATCAGATCTTCAGATCCGGCGATTCTCCATAGTGGAGAGGTGTTCTTCGGGTTGACGGAGTATGCCCACCTTGCGACCGCCCAGATGTATGCCGCTAGGCTTTATGATAAAAAACCGCACACAGTAACAATCAGGAAAGTTCTCGACTGCGCCGAACGCAGTGCTGGAACTTTCTCCTCCGCATCTGCTGAGCAGGTGAGGGGGATTGTAAGGAGTGCGAAGGAGGTCATTGCTAGAAACAGCCCTGTCCTGGCAGCACTGAGCATCAGGAGGAACGAGGAGTTAGCTCATTTATCAGCACAAGCGGCTTTTCCTGCATCAGACCTAGAATCTCGAGCCCCGCTGACAATTCAGGAGCTGACTGGTTTGTTTGATGACGCCGGCGCTATCCTCAATGAGCTGTCAGGCATTCGCAACGGCCCTTTCACGAACATCACACTTTTAGACTGCGACGATTATAAAAATGCCTTCGGCTTGATCGCCAAAGCGAAGTGTGCGCAGATTCGAGAGATCGAAGCGACCGGCCAGATCTGGTCGGGACTCCGACCTAAGGGCTGTTCGCAAGATTGACAACATGCGGGCCATGCAGCTCCAAGATTGGTGAGGGACAAGGGAACCGTTGGCGTGGCATTTCACGCAGCCCGCAAACCAACGGCCTCTGCGAACGCTTCCACCGCACCGTCAAGGAGGAGTTCTTCACGGTGGCCTTCCGTCAAAACTTGTACCTGAGTGTCGACCAACTGCAGGCCGATCTCGACCGGTACCTCAACTTCTACAACCGCGAACACTGCCACCAGAGCTATCTCACCAAGGGGCGCACCCCCTAGCAAGCCTACCTAAATGGCAGCGCTTCGAGCACCGCTCAGACGACCGTCGCCTGAGCTATCATCAACCGGCCGGAACCGCGCTGATGTCTCCGATTCTTCCGATAAGTACACGTCTTCCGACTTGCCGTCCTTCGTCTTGGCCGCTGTCGTCACGTCACGCCCAAGGACTAAACGCGACGGCCCTAGTGCTCCAATTCGGTGATTAATTGGTCCATTTCACCTACGTAGTAAACCCTGCCGATCTTGTTGGGCTTGGGGAGGGCTTCAACTCTGTGCTTCCAGTGCTTATCCAGTGCAACGAAGCTTCCGTATGCCGAGCCCAACACTGCGTGGCAGAAATCCTTGCCATCTCCTCTTTTGAGAGGGTGACCTCTAGCTTCGAGCACGAGACAGCCAAGCCGCCAATTGCTTCGCCATGGTCGGGCGGTCGTTCACCCGCGTGTTGATCGCGTCGGCCAGAATGATGAGGTTCTCGGCGGCGGATGCGCGTGCCCGCGGCAGGTTGATCTCGACGTCCGGCGGCAACGTCCGCTCGGGACCGGTGACCTGCTTCGTGTCGGGGCTCATCCAAACGAATCGTTCCGGCACTGCCGGGTGACCGTCGACGGCCACGCTGATCTGCCGCTCCGTCAAGTCCCGAACCGAGGTGTGACGCCGGTCCAGCGCACTGACGGCAATGTCAATCTCCGTCGCTTCGGTCCGGATGACATACGGCGTCGTGGCGGGCCGTGAAGGCATCTGCTGTCCCGGGACTGCCGGCATCAGGCAGCCGCCGAGCGCCACTGCCATCATCAAGCGGTCAACGGATGGAACAATCCAGTGCACGATACGCTCCAGATCGGGAAGCAAAGCCGGAATGCGCATCATCAGGACCGAGCAAGCACGTACCAACGTCAGGGTCTCATACACCAGTGCGACGATCTGGAAGCCTAGTGAAAGCGGCGCGTCGTAGTTGGCGTCAGCGTACCGTAGCGCTGTTGCAGCCGCAACGCGGCTCGCACGGCAGACTCCGAGATGAACTTTTAAACGGGGAACAGCCGGATCTTCGCAGGTTCTCCCCACGAAGAGGGGGATGGACGACAAAGACCGCGGGCAGCAAGATGAGGGACATGCCACGACGGAGCCGATGCATCCTGCAGGAGCCCCTTGTCACGTCACGCAGCGCGGAGCGTGAGCGCTTCGGGCGGAAATGGACGCCGGGACGACCGAGAGAAAAGAATTAGCGTCGCCTGGTACGTATCGCAATGGGCTCTCTTCTGAAAAACCTGCAAAGAGCAGGAGCCTGTCAAAGATAGATTTTGCTTGCTAATGGAATCAACAACTTGCGATTTTGTGTCCGTCCATAAGTTCTTGAAAGTTCGTTTGAATTTCATTCACTCCGACAGCTCTCAGGCTGTCTCCCGTCCCCCGTCTCCCGTCTCTCCAACACGCGTGACGCGGGCCGGGCCATCCTCGCTTTCCGTCAGTGCGAAAGCTGGCGCGCTATAAACAAACGTGCCTGAGCTTCGCGTTGCAGGGTTCGCAACCGCTCGATCAGTTCTGGCGTCAACGTCTCGGGTTCGATATGGGCGGTCATGAAGTCAGGGGGCGGATTGAGCTCTGCTAACCCCCTGCTCGCGGCAAGGGAGGAAGACCGCAGCTTCGATAATTCCATACGATTCGCTTCGTACACGAAAAGTTCTTTCCAGCCGTCAAGGTCCAATCCAGCCGAAGTCTTCAGCGGAACTCCTTGCAGGAGGTGTTCCCATGCCAGCAATACACCCGCGGCCTGCTTGAGCTCCCACTTCAGGAGTTTGACCTCGTCTTGTTTGGGAGGATTTTCAGACGGCGCTTTCTCCGATGCTGTTCCCGCTTCTTCCTCAGCCAGCGGTTCAAATAATTCAGTCGCGGAGAGCCCGGCATCCCGGGTCATCTGCGCCCAGCGCGCGAGCGTCTGGTAATAGGGAATGGCGAGTGTGTCGAGATCGAGAACGCCCGTGGGTTCGATACGGTCGGGCATCCGAATCGCTGCGCCGGCTGTCGACGGGGCGAGCTTGCTGATCAGGTCACCCAAATTGCTCCGGTCGGGCGGCAGCCACATGCCGCGCGGATACTGTCCAATCCATTCCACCGCGAGTTGGGCCTCCTTCTGTCCCGCCACCCAATCGTTGTAGGACTGCTGTTTGTCTTCGACCGCGGCGGAATAGAGGACGTGGGGCCATTTCTCCCAGCCGACAAGCTGGCCCCGTTCGTCGTAGAACTTTGCCGCGGCGCCGCTCCGCGCCGGCAAGGCAACCGTGGCGCCCAGGCGCAGGCGCCCGTCCCGCACTCTGCGGCGTTCGGCCAGTGACGCCGGCTGGAAATTGTTATGACCGTCCCGTGGCGTTGGGATCGTTGGATCGGTTGGAGCTCTACTGAAGTGGTCAGGCGGAGGCGTCGTCGACGGCAGATCTCCGATTCGCGAGAAACTTTCTTCCATGACTTGCTGCGCGTAGCTGTACCAGACAGTGGCTGCCGCCGGGTTCGCGTCCAATTCCGCAAGTGAAGCCAGGACCAGATACGCGTCGGCGTCATGAGCCAGCGCGCCCAGACGTGCACGATAGCGAGCCTCGACGTCATCGCCGCGGCGGAGTGCGAGCACGGCGAGCCGGCCGTTCAGGTCGGCCACTGAATATATCCGGATGGCGCCTGCTTCGTCGCCGCGAGCTTCGCGCAGCAGGCCTTCGGTTCGCGCCCGGACGCTTGCCCAATCCACGAGCCAGTTGTGCTGGTAAGTGGCGATGCTGTCGGCAGAAAGCCAGAGTGTTTCGGCACTGTCCAGCGAACCCATCATGGTCAGGATCTGCGCCCCGGCGGCCTCGTAATAAGCGACAGAGATGGCGTGGAACGAAGCCCAGGGTCCTGACTGGTCCTGACTTCCGTGGTATGCCCTGCAGAGTTCGCTTTCCGCGAGTGCGCGGTCGAGCTGGTCATGGTAGACGTCCTGCATCATGGCTTTCGGATCGCACTGTCCCATGGGCGGTGGCTTCGTCTGCGCTCCGGCACGCGCAAACAACGTTGCCATGACGAGGATCAACTGCAGGCACCGTGCAGGAGTAAAGAGGACACTGGACACCCTGAAAGGGGTACTTGGTCCGCTCCTCAAAATGGGCACAGAACGCGTTACTGGTTTTGCTTCGGGCATCAGGACGATTTTCACCGCGTATCGTAGATTGAAAGGTTTCCTCCAGCGATTCCCTGTGCCTGTCTGACGGCAAGGCCACCCAACTCGCGGATCCGGGAGCCGCCGGGATCTCCGGGGTTACTAGTGGAGCCGCGTGAACTGCCGCTGACACTTGCGGCTGCCCGTTCGTATGCCGCTGTTGCCCGAGCGGCGCGGGCCTCCCGCTCTGCGCGCCGTTCCGCTTCACGTTGTGCGCGACGCTCCGCCTCGATCCGCCGGCGCTCGTAGGTGCGCGCCGAGGTTGCAACCCAGTCCAAGGTCACCGGGCGGTCGGACGCCAGCACGGCGTCGATGAGGTCCCGTCCGCACGGGGAGATGCTGGCGCGATCGGCACTGTAATAGGCGGCAATCACGTGATTGGAGAACAAAACTCCCAACGATCGATGGGCGGCCTATTCGGTCGCGAATCGGTCCGGCGCCGAGCAGGCCAGTTCCAACAAGGAGTGGAAATACTCCCAACCGTGTTGGCGCACCGCCGCGGCCTCTTGTCTCTCCGGCTCGCCCGCGGGTTGGCGAATGGCCTGTTCCGCAGCGCGAGCGCGCAGTTGGGCCGCCCTAACAGGGACGGCTTGTCGCCCCGCCTCCACGGCGAATGCGTAATCGTCCACAGGCGCGAACGTGTCCGATTCGGTCGCAGTCGCGGGCTGCGGTAACGAGGTCTGCCGCCGCGTCAACCCGTAAAGACCGTGCGCACTGGCAAACTCGAGAAACTGATTCAAGCGATGGCCTTCCAGTCCGGTGGGATCGTAGGGGCCCGAAACCCGGAAAGTGCGTACGGTGACGCGGGCGGCGACAAAGTACTCGATCACGTCTTGAATCGTGTTGGTGTTGTCATCGGAGGGCCCGATCCCGCCCTGTTTCAGATGCGCGATCATGGTTTCGGCATTTTCGCGCACCCCTTGCAGCAACTCGTTACGGTTGATGTAGATATCGATCTGCATGCCGGGATGCCCGTTCACAAGCTTCTGCCATTTCCAACCGCCCATGGGCGTCAGGTTGGGCGGATCGATCACGATGAGCCGCCGCGGTGCCGGAATGACGCCATCATTGATGGCTGTCATGACTGCCGCGCCTGCCCAGCTATGAACGTATAACTCATCCACCGGCCCCATGTCGGCCAACCCCTGCAATTGCTTGCGGACGTATTGCGTCAGCACGCCGTTCAGGTTCGCGGCCGCGGAGGCGAAATCCTTGGTTACGTCCCAGGCCCGGTCGACCGTGCCTGTTGCAGGATCGCCTTCGAGGTGACTGAGCGCAAACTCATAATCGAAGTTGTGCAGGTAGTCGACGATGTTATGGGGATTCTGAGGATCGGCCGCTTTGTCTATGGTCGAGCCAATGCCATACACAATGGCACGCGAGGGATGATTCTGTGCCGCGGTGATACTGCAGAAAGCCAGTGTCAACGATGCCAGCAACGGTACAGCGAATCGGGGCATCATTGGCCGCACTATACAGCAGTTCCCTTGGCCAGGGCCAGCATGCCAGGCCGAGCCTCTCGATAAGCGCATTGTCGCCCACATCCCGGTCGAGCGGGAAGCGCGGCTGAACGCGGAAAAAGGGACGTGGTACGACGCGCACTGGGTCGGAGGGGTCAGCCTGAGAGCCTGTCGGAGTGAATGAAATTCGAACGAACTTTCAACAACTTACGGACGGTCACAAAATCGCAAGTTGTTGATTCCATTAGCAAGCAAAATCTATCTCCGACAGGCTCCTGATTATGTGCCGGTTTTCCAATTCAGGAGCCGCACGAAATCATCACGCCAGAGGATTGCCCGCCGGGGTAACGGGGTACTTGGCAAAATGACGTGTTCCAGGGGCCTTCTGGAGCATCGTGTCGGGCATCAATCCACTGTTGTCGGGGTCCGCAGCTCACCAGTAGGTGAGTCGCCGCGGTGATTCTCTCGCAGTCGAACGTACATGGTGATCAGCAGGGCGATCGCGCACTGCACTGAACGGTTGTCAGTTTTCAGTTTTCGGTTGTCGGCTGAACGAACACTTACGGGTTGCTTAAAGCCGGAGGCGTTGCCGGTTTGTTTCCCCGACAACCGACAACTGACAACCGACAACGCTGTGCGTCCTGAAAGCCTACATCATCACGACCGGAATCCTTTTCAGCAGGTGTTTCAACGTGCTGGACAAGTGGCACGATGAGCAACAACACCCAGGCGAAAGAGCTATTCGCCCGTCCCCATGGAAAGGCGGACGCGGGCGCCTCGTCACGTTCCAATGGCGAGGCCAGCACGGGTGCACGCTTCCTCATCACTCGCCTCCGCGTGTCTCATCACTTTCCACTTTCCACTTGCCCGGGCCCGCGGCGCACCAGGAATCGTTTCGACCTATGGCATGATCGCGACCGGTTCATCCCCATGCTGAGATCTCGACTTTTCATCCGTTTCGGCGTGGCGGCGGTGCTGGGCGGGCTGCTGGTGCGGGCGCAGGCGCCCCGGCCGCCGGCGGCACAGTACGACGAGGCGAAGGTCCCCGCCTACACGCTGCCCGACCCGCTGCTGCTGGCCGACGGACACCGCGTCACCAGCCGCAAGACTTGGGAGCGCGTCCGGCGGCCGGAGATCCTCGACCTGTTTGCTACGCACGTCTACGGACGCACCCCCGTCGGCCGCCCCGCCGCCATGCGCTGGGCGGTCACCTCCTCCACCCGCACACCGGGCGCGGACGGGGCACCGGCGACGCTCCACAAGACCGTCGTCATCTACTTTGCCGGCACGAAGGACGGCCCGCAGATGACGCTCTCGCTGGCCCTCCCCGCCGGCAAGCGCGCGCCCGTCTTCCTGATGCCCAGCCCCGCGGCGTGGGCGCTGCATGGCTTCGGCCCCAACCAAGCCCTGCTGCTGCGCCGCGGCTACGGCCTCGCCACCTTCGACCCCAACCAGGTCGAGTTGGATAAGCCCGAGGGCTACGCCACCAGCGTGCGCGCCTTCTTCGCCAAGCCCGGTGGCCTCGCGCCGGACGCCTGGGGGGCGATCGGGGCGTGGGCCTGGGCCATGAGCCGCGCCATGGACTACCTCGTCACCGACCCCAACGTCGACTCCCGCAAGGTCGCCATCCTCGGCGTATCACGCTACGGCAAAACCACCATGTGGGCCGGGGCGCAGGACCAGCGCTTCTCGATGGTCTTCTCGGTCGAGTCGGGCTGCGCCGGCGCCGGCATCGTCCGCCGCCAGTACGGCGAGACCGTCGCCAGCATCACGCGTGCCTTTCCTTACTGGTTTAACCCCGCGTTCAAGACCTACGCCACGCGCGTTAACGACCTCCCGGTGGACTGGCACATGCTGGTGGCGCTGATGGCGCCGCGTCCGGTCTACGTCTCCACCGCCGTCGAGGACCGCTGGGGCGACCCGCGCGGCTCCTTCCTCGCCGCCCGCGGCGCCGACCCCGTCTACCGGCTCTACCACGAAACGGGCGTCGGCACCGACACCATGCCGCCCGTCCTCACCCCGGTCGGCGACTTCATCGGCTACCACGAGCGCACCGGGAAGCATGGGATCAATGACTATGATTGGGCACGGTTTCTGGACTTCGCGGACAGGCACTGGAAGACAGCGATGAGGGATAAGTGATGAGTGACGACCGGCAAGTGAAAAGTGGAAAGTGGAAAGTGATGAGTGAAGAAAAAGTGACGAGTGATGAGTGAAGATCGGAAAGTGGAAAGTGGAAAGTGGTGAGTGAAGAAGAAGTGATGAGTGAGTGGTGAGTGACGAGTGATGAGTGAAGACACGCGGCGGGGATCGGGAGTGGGTGGAACGTGGAAATTGGAAAGTGGAACGGCGGGCGGCGCGGTCGGTTCGCGGTGGGGTTGGTGTTGCTTACGTTGGCGCTGGGCCTGTGGCCGGCGCGCCTGACCGCCAGGGCGTTCGTTGTTCAACTGACAACCGACAACCGAAAACCGACAACTCTTTCTGGACAGATCCTGCTGCGCTCGTTTCCCTCCGCGCCTTTTCCTGATGCCAGTCGCGCGGCCGGGTATACCAATAACGGAAAGTTCTTCGACGCGGCCTCGCATTACAGCGACAGCACGGTCGGGATCTTCATCCCGGCGGGCTTCCGGCCTTCGACGCGGCGGGTGGACTTCCTGGTGCACCTGCATGGCTGGTCGAACCACGTCTCCCAGGTGCTGGACCGCTACCAGTTGCGCGAACAGGTGGCGGCCAGCGGGTTGAACGCCATCCTGATCGTCCCGCAAGGACCCCGGGATGCGCAGGACTCGGGCGACGGAAAGCTTGAGCACACACGCGGCGGCTTCGCGGCCTTGATGCAGGACGTGGCGCGGTTTCTGCAGGCCGCCGGGAAGACGCGGACGGCGCGGATTGGACGCATCATCCTCAGCGCCCACAGCGGCGGCTACAAGGGCGCCAGCCATATCCTGCAGATCGGTGGCCTCACCGACCACATCACCGACGTGCTGCTGTTCGACGCCGCTTACGCCGACCTCGACGGGTTTGCCGACTGGCAGGCCGCGAAAAAGGGCCGCCGCCTGGTGAGCTTGTTTACCGACGATACCGCCTCCGGCAATTTGGCGCTGATGGCGGCGCTCACCCGCCGCCATCAGCCCGTCGCTGTGCTTGAGGCCAAGGATCTCGCCCCGCGCACCCTCGAACGGCGGCAGGCGCTGTTTATCTACACCCCCGACCTGCCGCATGACGAGACCATGCAGGGGCGGGGGTATTACGGGCTGTTTTTGCGGACAAGCGGGAAGAGATGGGCGGTGGGCGGTGGGCTGTAGGCGGTGGAACGGAGCCCCGGGAAAGCCGGGCGCCGGCGCACGCGAACCCTTCAGGGTGACCCGCAATACGGTGGAACCAAAATCCAATAACCATTCGAACGGTTTTCAGTTGTCGGTTGTCGGTTGTCGGCTACACAAGCACATCGGTATCGCCCGCGGCGAAGGATGTCGCGTCGATGTTTTGCCGACAACTGACAACTGACGACCCATAACCGTCGTTGCGGGCCGCCGGCTGGCGCGGGCTCCGCCGGGGATGAACGGGAAAGCGTGGAGCTTGGAGCGTAGAGCGTAGTGCGTGGAAGGGTGGTAGATTTGCGCACTACCACCAAAATCCAACAACTATTCGAACGGTTGTCAGTTGTCAGTTGTCAGTTGTCGGTTGTCGGCTACACAAGCACGACGGTATCGCCGCCGGCGAAGGATATCGCTTCGATGTTTTGCCGACAACTGACAACCGAATACCGACGATTACCGACAACCAACAAACGACAACCAATGTACAATCCCTCACATTTGTTTTCGGGTCGAGGGAGTTGTCCGAGATGTTGTTTGCCGGGATACATGCGCGCGGGGTTGGCGTTGCGTGGATGTTGCTCGTCGGCGGCGTCAGCACGCAGGTGCCGTCTGCCGCTTCGCCGCCGGTGGTGTCGGTGGCGCGCGCATCCTTACCAGCAGCCAAGCCGTCGGACAGACCCCTCGGCATCGCGGTAGTGCTGACCTCCGAGCCGATCAGTTTGGGAAAAAACGTCGGCGCGTTGGTGTTTGGGCAGGATCTCAGCGACGGCCTGCAGCTTTTCACGAAGCAGCCAGCACTTTTTCAGGGGTTGAAGCGGGGCGACCGCGTCGCCGCCTGGGGCGTGATCTCTTCATACGGGGGGATGCCCGAACTGCAGGTTGCTGGCCTGAAGGTGCTTGCCCACGGCGTCCCGCCCGCCCCGAGAGAGGTCTTGGCCGCCAATCTGGCCTCCGGGAACAATTTGGGGAAGCTGGTGCGTGTCGCGGGCAGCCTCCTTTTGACGCAAACGGGGAACGGGGCGCGCGCGTCGCTGCAGGATCGCTCGGGCTCGGTCGCCATTTTTCTGCCGCGCAGTCTGCTCGATGATCCCGATTTTTTGCGGCAGTTGGCCAATGGCGACAGGGCCACGGTGACCGGTGTGGCGATGCGATTCGGCGGCCCGTATGAAGTCGAACCGCGCGGGCCGCAAGACATTGTCATTCAGCCACGACCGCCGTACCGGATCTGGGCGGTGTCCGCGCTGCTGCTGGTGTTGGTTGCCGTGGTGTTCTTCCTGTGGTGGCGACGCCGCGAATCGGAGACGCAGGTGCGAGCCCTGGGGGGCTTGCTGCGCGAGCTCCGTCTCTCGCAGCAGGAGCTGCAAGTTTCTGAAGAGAAGCTGCGCCAGATGCAGAAAATGGACGCCATTGGGCGACTGGCCGGCGGCATCGCCCACGATTTCAACAACATGTTGACCGTCATCGGCGGACAGGCGCAGTTGCTGCGGGATCGGTTGCCGGAGAACAGCTCGGAGCGGCGGCGTGTGGACGAGATCATGCATGCCTCCGATCGCGCCGCCACCCTGACGCGACAGCTGCTCGCCTTCAGCCGCAAGCAGTTGTTGCAGGCCCGACGCTTGGACCTGAACGCGTTGGTGCAGTCCACCAGCACCTTGTTGCAGCGGACGTTGGGCGAGGACATCCGGCTGATGACCCGCTTGTCGCCCGGTCTCGGGGCGGTAATGGCGGATCCGGGACAACTCGACCAGATCCTCCTCAACCTCACCATCAACGCCCGCGACGCCATGCCGCACGGCGGCGCGCTGGTGATCGAAACCGGGGAGGCGGACCTCGACCAGACCTTTTCCGGCGAGGCCTTCACCGCGCAGCCGGGGCGCTACGTCATGCTGTCGGTGCGCGATACCGGGTGCGGCATGGACGAGGCCACGCGGGCGCGCATCTTCGAGCCGTTCTTCACGACCAAGCCCGTCGGCAAGGGTACCGGCCTCGGCCTGGCCACCGTCTACGGCATCGTGAAACAGAGCGGCGGCTATATAGCGGTCGAGAGCGCCCCCGGCGAGGGCACTACGGTGCGGATCTATTTGTCGCGCCTGGTGGATGGCGTTGGAGCGTAGAGCGTGGACGGTGGGCAGTAAAGCGTGGGAGCGCAGGGCGTAGAAGGTGGTTCGCTGAGCGCGGTGCGAAGAGCGTGGAGCAGATGCGCGAAAACCAGAAGCGGGTGACATTTGGCGGGTTGTCCGCTAATAGCTAACAACTAAAAACTGACAGCCGATCAGCCGTCAACCGTTCAGCCGCCGCAGCGTGCCTAAGCTGAAAATCACCAAAACGCCCGCGATGACCACATGGCCCACGACTCGCGGGTCCAACAGGTGTTCGATGCTTTTGCCGAAAGCGAGCGCCACCAGCACCCAGCAAGCGGTTCCGATGGCAGTGATCACGGCCACGGCTTTGTCGTTCGGTCGGCCAGCGCGGAGAATATTCAACACTCCGAGCAAAACACCGGCGAGAGCCGAACCCATGGACCAGACGAAAATCCCGCTCATCAACGGTAACCACAGCAACGTCCCGACAGTGTGTCCGCAGCTTGCCAGCACCAGAAGCCAGCCGAACGTGCGATCGATGAACTTCAGCATCAGCGCCCCCGTGTATCGGTGAATAGCCTGAATACCCTGAATTTGGTGCGGTTGTCAAAAGGATTGAACGGGTGACGCGGGTGGATGGTGAACGTGGGTGGTGTGCGGTGTGCGGTGGGGAACGCTGAAACGTGACGCGTGGAGCGTAGATTGAGGGATCGTCGGAGTGGTTCTGCGCACTGCCAACAAAAATCCAACAACTAACAACCAACAACCGTTCCCCGCCCACCGCCCGCCGCCAATCCTGTTACCCTGTTACCGTCGTCGCTCCGGAACCTGTTCCGGGGCGGCGTTTCCATTTTTTGGGGATTGCTCATGTTGCCCGAATCAGCGACTGCGGACCCGACGACTGCCACGCCCGTTGACGCCTTGGCGCGCGTGCAGAAACTCGAAGACGATCACCTGATGCGCACCTACGGGCGCATTCCGCTGCTGCTCGAACGCGGCAAGGGGCCCTACGTCTTTGATCACACCGGCCGCAAGTACCTTGACTTCATCACCGGCATCGGGGTGAATGCGCTCGGCTACGCCCATCCGCGACTGCTCAAGGTGATCAAGGAGCAGAGCGCGAAGCTGATTCATGCCTCGAACCTCTATTACAACCCCTACCAGGGCGAGCTGGCGGAGCGCCTGACGCGACTGGCCGGGATGGATCGCGCCTTCTTCAGCAACAGCGGCACCGAGGCGATCGAGGGGGCGCTGAAGCTGGCGCGCCGCTACGGCACCGCGCGCTCCGCCGAGAAATTCGAAGTCGTCACGCTCGACAATTCATTTCACGGCCGCACCTACGGCGCGATGTCGCTCACCGGGCAGCCGAAATACCGCGAGTCCTTTCAACCGCTGGTGCCGGGCATCCGCTTCGTCGAAGCCGGCAACATTGCCGCGCTTGAGGCGGCGGTGGGGCCGCAGACGTGCGCCATCCTGCTGGAGCCGATCCAAGGTGAGGGTGGCATCTTCGAGATGGACGTGGCCTTCATGCAGGCGGCGGCCGACCTGGCCCGCCGGCACGACGCGCTGCTGCTGTTCGACGAGGTGCAATGCGGGCTGGCGCGCAGCGGCCGGCCGTTTGCCTTCCAGTGGACCGAGATCGTCCCTGACGTCGTGATCACCGCCAAGCCCATCGCCAACGGCCTGCCGCTCGGCTGCCTCATGGCGCGCGGCGCCGCGGCCGACATCTTCACCCCCGGCCTGCATGGCTCGACCTTCGGCGGCGGTCCGCTGACCTGCCGCGTGGCGCTCGAAGTGCTCGACATCATCGAACAGGACCACCTCATGGAGCACATCCAGGCCATGGGCGCATTGCTGAAGACGGGGCTGCAGGAACTTGCCGCCAAGTTCAAGTGCGTCAAGGAAGTGCGCGGCCGCGGGCTGATGCTGGGGCTCGACCTCAAAGTGCCGGCGAAACCCGTGGTGGACGCGGCGCGCGCCGAAGGGCTGCTGGTCAACGCGACCCACGAGACCGTGGTGCGCATGCTGCCGCCGTTCATTGTCGAAGAGAAACACATCCAGTGGGCGCTGCGCCGGTTGCGCCGCGCATTGAAAAAAGCCGGCGGAAGCGTGGAGCGTCAAGCGTAGAGCGTCGGAGGCGGCTGACGCTCCTCGCTCCACGCTCCACGCTTGACGCTCTACGTCCTCAATACCCGCGCGACTTGTCCACGACGTACAACAGCGGCTCGCCGCGTCTGAAGCGGTGCAGGTTGTCGATGACGACGTCCACCTGGCGCGACCAGCTGGCTTCGGTGATGCCGGCGATGTGCGGGGTGATGAGCAGGTTGCGGGCGTCCCAGAGCGGCGATTCCGGGGGCAGCGGCTCGTGTTGAAAGACGTCGAGCGCCGCCCCTGCCAGACGGCCGCTGTTGAGCGCCGCCAGCAGTGCGGACTCGTCCACCAACTCCCCGCGTCCGACGTTGACCAGGCGCGCGCTGGGACGCAGAAGCGCCAACTGCGGATCCCCGATGAGGGCGCGGGTGTCGCTCGTGACCGGCACGGCCAGGACGACGTAGTCGGCGCGCGGGAGCAGCGCAGGGAGCGCCGCCGGGGGGTGGACTTCGTTGCATCCCGGCACCGCTTCCGCGGCATGGCGCCGCACGCCGAGAACGGTCGCCTGCAGCGCCTGCAGCAGGAGGGCGAGCACGCGGCCAATCTCGCCCAGGCCGACCAGCACGACCGTGCTGTCCCGCAATTCACCGACCGGAACGGCGGCGCGGCCCAGCGCGGACTGTCCCCACTCGTGGCGCACCTGGTACCGCACGGCTTCGGGAATGTTGCGCGACAGCGCCAGCATCATGGCCAGCGCGTGTTCCGCCACCGGCGAGCCATGCACGGAGCTGCCGTTGGTCAGGACCACGGGGCTCGCGACCATCTCCGGGAACAGCAGGTCGTGGACGGCGGCGGTCGGCGTATGCACCCAGCGCAGTGCGGTCGCCGCCTGCAAGGCCGCGGCACTGCGCAAGGGCCCGATCATCACGGTGGCATCGCGCAACGCTGCCGGCAGCACGGTCGCGTCCTGCACCTCGACGAACTCCACATCCGGGAACTCTGCCCGCAGTTTCGGCGTCGCCCACCCCGGCCACGAGAAGCGTTCAAAGCGGTTGCGGGCGGCAATAACAACCTTCATCGGGAACAGTTTAACGGTTGTCGGTTGTCGGTTTTCGGTTGTCGGCAAGGCGAACGGTGGGGGGTAGGGGGCAGGGGG
>Ga0207416_1000512_pt1 | contig 65662 bp, 56 predicted proteins | sample PaiPotPPM11metaG_FD_184107 | JGI IMG/M metagenome (GOLD analysis project Ga0207416, IMG submission 184107) | Iron sulfur acid spring bacterial and archeal communities from Banff, Canada, to study Microbial Dark Matter (Phase II) - Paint Pots PPM... ... | reverse complement strand
TGCCTTGGGTCAGGTGGTTCAGATTGTCCTCAATCAGGCCGCTCCCCTGGCACCGGCTTTAGTCGATCCTTTGGGCGCGCTTCTTGCTCGCACTCATGTGGCCGTTACTTTGGGCCAAACTTAGGTATTTAAGCCTTTTTTTGGTTCCTGTTAGTCTTTTCAAGATTGTTAGCTCAGTTTTACTCAATGCAGTAAGCCGTGTCTTACAAAGAGAAGAGCTTCACTCCGTCGCTGGTTTATTTCTTCTATAAGAATACTACGTCTTTACAAGCATAATTCGTGCATATTTATCTATACTTATCCTTTGCATATGCCTGGACAATCAACAAGGTAAATACGCATGTTTGTCCGAGTACAAAGGCAGATTAGTCAGGATAATCTATTCTCAAATGGCGAACGCAGTAATTGAGATTTTTCTGTAGCGTTAGTTATCAAGAAATTCGTTTTCTAGCGATCAATCTCGCCAACCCATGATAATGCGGCTCACCGTGAGAATCATCGTACTTCATGATTTCCTCGTACAGCACTGTTTCTAATCTGGAAAACGATGCTGCTAGCTTGCCTTCATCAAAGTAGTGTTGAACATACGAGGTGGTTTCGCTGATCGTCTCGTTTTCTCTGCTGGCTGCGCTTGCTGCTGGGTCATGGATGATAAAGGATTCGATATATATGAATCCTCCTGGCTTGAGCGCATGTATCATAGCCTCGGCAACTCTCTTGCTTTCTGGCTCGGTGATATGGTCAAGGATTGTCACGACAACGATAGCATCGTAAAAGTTGGGCTTGAGTTGTACTGTTCTCACGTCGGCAACTTCACAGTCGAAAGTATTTAAGCCTTGCGAGCGAGCGTACTTCTCTAACTTCTGAATACCCTGGCAGGAGGCATCGATGGCGTGAACGTGATAGCCGTAGCGGGCTAATAGCAAGCTGTTTCTGCCTTCGCCACATCCCAAGTCGAGGGCTTCTCCGGCTGGCGAATGGGTGTCGTTCAGGAATTGCTCAAGCTCCTCCGAGGGATTCAGTCCATAATAGAACGGCGTATCAGGTTCGCCGTAGATGCGATTAAAGGTATCGGCCATATTATACCTCGTTCTGGGGATGGGCTTGCCAGAGAACGTGAACGATCATCCACCTGTCGCCGTATTTGCCAGATGCATGTAGTCGATGCCCCAGGCGGCTGTGGGTTTCGCACTGGCTGTGTGGTCAGATACTTCGTAAATGGCTGCGTTAGTTTGTGAAGCGGATTGAGAGTTAATAGGGCAGAAAAGCAAAATGCCGTAGATTATTGACTTTCTACGGCGTTTTGCTATGTGGCAACTACGGAACCGACGGGTTCAGGGTTATCGCTTGACAACTTTTTGCCGAGGAGTAGTACGCTTGTATCGCCGTCTTTTTCTTCTATACCATCAATCATGCGTAGCACGTATCTGAATGCAGGGCGGGGCCGAAGAGCGATAATAGTTTGCTTTTCCAGATCATAATACAGGCCCCCAGGTTCAAGCAGTAGCATCACCATCTCGCGTCGTTCCTCTGGCGTGGCTACTTCCCAAAAGACTGCCATATCTGGCAATCGTTCCCCTGCTGCTACTACCTCTTCAAGGCGTACACCGTTGAGAGGTGGCGATTCAAGCTCTTTCAGCAGCAACTCGACCGAGGCGATTTCTGACTGAAACTCACTCTCATCCATGTATCCCTCTCGATACAGTTTCAGGGTACGAGTTCTTTTCAACTTCAATCGCTCTCGCTCACGTCTTTGTTCATCTTGATCAATGCCCGCCGCCTGAACAGCTTCCTGCATTTTACGTTGTACCAGGATACGCCAGTCTTCGGGGAGGGTGAAGCTGCGAAGCAATGCTCCAAATTGCTGACGTGCCAGATCGGTACGAACGAGTAAGTCACCTCCAGTAGAGCAAGGAAGACGCCGTGTTTTGGCAACATCTCGGTAGTAGGTACGCTGTGAACTTCCAGAAACCCGCAAGGTCAGTCCACATTGAATATCAGCAATATAGCCTGCAAGTTCATAGGTACGCCTTGCGGCACTTGCGCGTTTCGGACGGCTATACATACTTTCTGTCACTTCACGTATCTTTTGCCATTCCTCATACGTGAACGCAGCCGGGTGTTGTCCCCGGTATCTTTGCCCTTTATAGATGACTGTTCCTCTATCGTCTCCAGGAGCATAGGCCGCGTAGAATTCGTTGCGAAGGATAGCGTTAATCGTATCTTTGGTGAACAATCGCTGCCCGAATCGTTTGCTCCCTGTGCGATAGCCCGCCGCGTTCGCAGCATCAGCAATCTTCTCTGCTTCCATCCCTTGCATTCGTAGCTCCCCGATCAGGCGCAAACCAGCGAACGTGTTCGGATTGTGTTCAGGGGGCTGTTTGGGGTCGGTAGGTTGGTAGCCAAAAGAAATATCACCATTGTACAGTCCTTGTGCAGCTCGCTCGCCTTTGCCTTTGCTGGTATGTTTGGACAGATTATCCGAGAAGTAGGCGGCAAAGGCGGCCAGGATGGTCAATTGCAGTCGTCCTTCGGGCGTTGAGTAGTCAATGTGTTCGGAAAGCGAGATGAACGCGACATGGTGGTCCGCGAGAATGCGAAAACTTTGCAACGCAACCATGACATTGCGTGACCAGCGATCCAGCGAATGCACCATCACCACCTGCACACGGCCGGCCTCCACGTCTTCCAGCAGTCGTTTGAATGCTGGACGTTTGGCAATCTGCTCGCCGTGCGCGCTACGCTCATCATCTTCGTAGAAGATGGGGGCAGACAGTTCTCGCTTCTTGCACTCATCACTAATCCCCCGCCGTTGTGCGTCCAGGCTAAAATTGTCGGCCTGCATCTTGCTCGACCGCCGGATGTATCCAGCAACAACCATCGGAGACTCAAGATTCTGATTCTTACGCATGATGGACCTTCTTTCCAGAATTCTTTGGAGCAAACAGAATAGACACATGTGAGTGAAGGCGAGTGCAAAGCCCAACATGTTGTCACGTTGGGCCTTGCTCGCTCGCAGGAGGTATGGCTCCTCCCTACATTTCCGGCGGTTCGTCCCCCTCTTCTGTGTCCGTATCCTGCTCTGCTATCTTCGCCAGCACGTCCGGGTAACGGGAAACAAAGGCTGACATGATGGCAACCTGGAGCTTGCCCTCCGGCGTCGTGGAGTCGAACCCTTCCCCCAGCGAGACAAACCCCGTTCCATGTCGCTCCAGCGTGCAAAGGCTGTGCAGCGTGGTCAGCATCTTGCGTGACCAGCAATCCAGCGTCGAGACGATGATCAGTTGCACGCGCCCTGCTTCCACATCCTGGAGCAGGCGCTGGAACGCCGGGCGATCAGCATCCTGTTCGTCGGAAGCGGCAGGCATCTCGTCCTCGTAGAACACGGGAGCAGGCAGCCCACGTTGGGCGCAGGCGTCCGCGATCTCCTGCTGTTGCGCCTCACGCTTGGACGCATGAGAAGAGTGGGAAGAGCGTACATATCCAGCGACGATACGGTCAGTCGTAGAAAGCGTTGTCATGGGTCATTTCTCCTGTATCATTTTCTTCCAGTCAAACACGGGTAGCGTACTGGCGAACGAGCAAATCCGAGAGGTTCCTCCCGGCGTGGCCCGTTCGCCTGGGTTATGCGTCTAGGTCAGCGACTCATGCACGTTGCTGCGTTCTTCATCTTCATCCTCGTAGAAGACGGGGGCAGGCCACCCGCGCTGGGCGCACGCCTCGCTGATCGCACGCTTTTGCGCGGCAACACTCAGCGCGGCACGATGCGTTCCGCCGCTTGACAGGTTAGATTGACGCTCGAAGGACGGTCCTTCATTGGATGATTCGTGGTTCATGATTGTCGTTCCTTTCTTTCTGGTATCGAATTGCACACATGGACAGGGCGATGAGTGCAGCAGGTGGGCGCATCGTGCTGGCTCGTCAGAAGGAACGCCGCAGGCTGTCCGTTCTTCCGGCGGCGTTCCGCGCGTTCAGGCCGCCTCTGGTACGGCTACTGGCACGGCCTCTGATGAGGTCGTGGCAAGCGTGAGGGGATCAGCGGAGACCTGGGCTTTCTGCTCCACCACCAGGCGGTAGGCGATGCGAGCCAGCAGTGAGCAGAAGGCCACGATATCCGGCGGGAGAGCGGCCTCTGGCTGAGGCTCTGGGGGGACGATGTTTTTCATTCGTGTACTCCTACATTGTTCAGTGATCGCAGGAGTGCCTTCGCGTGATATAATCAGCACGCGGGTCACTCCGCACCTGGGGCATTGGTACCTGTGATTTGCGGTCTCGATACCTTTGCCCCACACATTCCGTTGCCTGAAGACTGGCCTGCTTGCCAGTCTCCTGCGCCTATTCTGGGCGCACGATACTGATGCGCTTTGCCAGCGCAGGTTCAAGCTCTTTCTGCGCGGCAGTCACCACCGAGATGGTGGCATCTTGCACGAAGTACCAGACCTCGTGGTAGCTCCGCAGCAGATCGAGCAAGATCAGCCGCACGTCGTCGCGCTTCTTGGGCGTCAATTCGACTTCGATGGCGATCGTCGTTCCCTGCGGCGTTCGCAGATACCCATCCGGCAGATGCGGCAGCGTTGCGCCCTTCTCATAGGAGAGCGCGGTGCGAATGCGCCGCTCGCTGAACCAGCGATAGTCGGGATACTTGTGTGCCAGCCGCAGCCGTACATCATTGATGGCGTGCAGGTGCGCAATGCGCGACACCGTTGGCACGTAGGGCTTGATGTTGTAGCCCAATTCATGCAAGCCTTTCGCAGTTACCCACACCCAGGCCGGTTCATGCACCAGCATCTTGCGCGAGGCCGCCCAGCCTGCCTTTTGCCAGCGAGCCACAACCTGTCGGGCCGCGCTCTCGCTGATGCGACCTGACGCTTTCGCCCCTGGCCCGGCTTCGCGTCCCAGCAAGAAGCACACATCATCAAAGCGCACGGCATACTGCTCAATGATCCAGATCAGCACCTGCCGATCCCGCTCGGTCAGCAGCACCGTACCGCGGTCTCGGCGAATTCGTCGCTGCGCCGATTTCTGGCTGATCTCAGGCATCGCGTCGCGCTCCTTTCCTGGCTGCCTGCTCCTCTGGGCGTCTCGCCCGGCACCTGCCCTCGTGAGAGACACCGGGGAAGCACACTTGTTCGTATCCTTGACCGATCGCTGTACCGTTGTTCTCTCACTGTTCATCCTCTCTGCTGATGGCTGAACGGTCTCTGTTCGCTCTCTCCTTCTGTCGCTCAGCTCCCGGACTGCTTCAGGATGATGAACGCCTGTTCTGGTTCCGGGTTCACCAGCAAGTATAGCCGGGGCATCAGCGATTTGGAAGCACATCTACCCTCCATCTACCCCACATCTACCCCACATCTGCCCCACATCTGCCCACTATCTGCCTTTTTGGCATGACATCAACCTCAATGTTCCTCCCATCGACCTATCATCTGCTCATTGGTGAGCCTTCCTGATCGGTTGCCTTGACCATACCCTTCGTTCATTCTGTACACGAGTGCGCGATCTCCCTGAGACAGCCAAACAGCGATCAGCAGAGGAAGGACAGGTGCGGCAGAGCGGCGCTCCTTCGTCGAACGTCTTCTCGCGTGATGCGCTCGGCGCCGTTCGACCCATGTCTCTCTTCGAGCGAGTTGGTTCATAGCTTGTTGCGTGTGACCGGCATGGAAGCACCGAGGAAGTTTCGTTGCCAGTGGAACCAGGACGAGACCCCGGATCCTCTCTTCGCATTGGTCTGTGCGTACTCGTCGCTGTGCCGCTTTGGCTATGACGTCAGGCATCGTCAGGATGCTCCTTTCCTTCACTCAGGGATGCGCGCCATGCTGCTCCTGCAAGCGTCTGGCATCATCCCGGCCCGATGAGAACGGCACACGGAGGCGGGCTATGGTGAGCCCCCACGCTGTGCCAACGCATGTCAGGCGTCGCGTCCTGCCCGGTGCGGTCCGCGGTACCACCCTCCGTTCGTTCTCCTATCTTCGTGCTGCCGGACGGTGAACCGGTGTCCACCATCTCGCTTCATCCGCCAGTATAGCCGGAGAACGGGTCTTTTTGGAACGGCATCACTGATCATCGACTGATCATCGACTGAGCATCGTGTTGCCAGCATGGGCATATACGGCATGAGCGGCATTGCGCCTCGTGTTGCCGAGTCGTAGCAATACTTCCACCTTGCCCGTGTGCATCGGCTTCTGCCTGAGCGAGACAGGAGTCGGTGACAGCCGTGCCAGAAAGAGCGGCAAGTCAGCGGAAGGTGATGGGCCAGGGTGATGAGACCGGTATCAGAAGAGGGAAGATGATCGCGAACCGGTGGCCGGTGCGGTGTGATGGTCAGGACCACGTGCCATGCCGCCTGCCACACGGGACTGCATCCCATCGCCACCTGTCGCCGCTCCGGTGATCGCCCTGCTGCCCTTGCCAGACGCATCACCAGCACAGACCAGGTTCCTGTCATGCTGCTCTCAGGGGCCATCTGCTCCGTCCTTTCTCCTCATCAGGGTCGTTTCTCCACGCTGAGTGGGCGTCCAGGTTGCTTCAAGTGCAGCGTGTGGCTTCCGCTCAGCGCGTGTTTCCCCATCCCCATCGTTCCATTGGTTCGGTCCCGTCGTCCCAAGCCGCTCGCGCCGCAGTCCTTCTTCCAGCTCAGGTGAGCGCGCAAGAGGCTGTCCCGTCTGCTGCTCAATGCGCAGACGCTCGGCTTCGACGTCTTCCCAGGTGAGTTCGCGCACGATCCCGACCACCTGCAAGAGCAGGTGGCCGCGCCAGTACACGCGGCTCCAGAGCCTCCTGCCGCGATAGCGCACCTCAATGCTGATGAGGGCAGCGTGGTACGTGAGCCAGGAGAGTATCCTGCGGGCCTCGCTCTCCATGACCTGGACGACAAAGATGCTGGAGGCCACAACGAGCCGGGCGAAGTGGTCGATTGGGTCTTCTTGCATGGATATCCTTTCTCAAACTTTCAGGGGCCGCCCAGGGCGGCGCATAGGCAAGCGTTTCAGTTCGGCCTCGATGCGGCGCTGGGTGGCGGCAGACTTTGCAACCGCCGCACCGCGTCCGGTCGCTCGCGAATCATTGCCGGCTCGCGTCGGGGCATATCCCGGGACCATCTGCGCAACCGTCGTCAGATGCCAGGTCCGCACAGAGAGGGTGCGCATGAGCCGGTACCAGTCCAGATCGCCGTCCTGCCAGGTGCGATACGCGCGAAAGCCGTCACTGGCAACGCTCCAGATGAGAGGCTTCTGTGCAACGCTCATCGCCTTTGACACGCGGTCATCTCCCACGCGCGGCAGGTGATGAACGTGTCTCTCTTTCTCCAAATCCTCTGCACCCGCTGGTGGCGACGCTTTCGTCTCATTCGTTGCCCATGATGCAGTTCTCCTTTCTCGCGATCCGCGGCGACGTTGCCATCCTTTTACCTCTTGTTCGCAGAGGAGCCGTTGGCCGCTGCAGCTTGCGCAGCAACGCCGTTGGGAGAGATTTCCTGCATCCGGCGGTACTCGCTACGGTAGTTGGATGCTGACCCCTGCGAGCAGTCTACTGCCGCCATCAGGTCTTCCAGCGTCGGCTCTGCCCCTTCATGGCTGCGCTGATACTCGGCGATGAAGAGGAAGGCCAGCTCCTTTTTGCTCAGGTTCATTTCCCCGGTCTCGTGAAGCTTCCCTGAACCTTCAAGAGCTCCTTCACCTGGACCTTCAGATGAACCTCCGGCCAGAAGTTGAAGGTTCAAGCGGCTCGCTCGTTTTGAACCTTCACTTTTTGAACCTTCAAAGGTTCGAGTGGTCTGGTTCACCTTCATGGCTTCAACGGAAGCGGTCAGGTGGTCCACAATTGAAGCGATGGTTTCAACTTGCAACTTGAAGGTCAGCAAGTGTGCCATGGTTGAAGCCATTCCTTCAAGCTGTGAATTGAAGCTGAGCAGTTGCTGCTGCTGACCTTCAACGAGTGAAGCGACCCCTTCAAGATGCGAAGGGAAGGGAGTGAACGCTTGAAGCTGCTCGGCCTGATTGGTAATTTGCTGTGCTAACGCCTGTTGCGAAGTAGCAAGCTCGGCGAGCTGGTCAGACACGGTGGCAAGGGCCTGTTGCACGAGGGCCTGGGCTGCTGAAACCTGCGCAAGTTGCGCGTTGGTCTGCTGCGCAAGCTGGGCGCGAGCCTCGTTCACCGCTTGCTCAATGGTTGCCGTGATGGTTGTCATGGGCGGTGTGCGGTGAGGCCGCAGCCAGCGCGTGAAGACCCATTCTCGCGTGGGTTGGTTTTGTGCCTGCTCGCGTGCGCTGCGCAGGGCGGCGATCTGCTGCTCTTCTCCCAACAACTCCCGCTCGGTGGACAGGCGCACCTTCAAAATGTCGATACGTTTGCGCTCTTGCTGCTTGAACTCCTCCACATCGATCTTCGTCGTGATGGCCGTGGAATCAATCAGATGGTCAGCGGCCAGCGAGAGAACGACAATCATGGACGGAAACACCGCGCCAATGAGCGGCAAGAGCCACGCGAAGATGAAGAGATGATTGAAGTCGGCGGCGTTGAAGTTTTGAATGGCCCCGGCCAGATTCGCCGCCACCGACACCAACGCGGGCAGCCAGATGCCCCACAGTTGGAGCTTCATGCCGCGCGTATCAAAGACGCGGCGGGCATTGAGGCGAGCGCGCAGCGAGACGGCGGCGATCATGTCGAAGGCGAACACCAGCAACTGGCCGCCGTAGCCAAAGAGCGCCCCGTGCATGACGATCTGGTTCAGCACTGGCCCGGCTTCCACGACCGAGGCGAGCATGAAGAGCGCCATACCCAGGTAGAAGAGGCCGCCCTGGCTGAAGATGTTGTGCCACAAGAGGCTTATGCCGCGGGCGACAGAGCGGCGATTCCCGATGACGAGTCCGACCAGGGCCAGAGCCAGCACGCCGCCCGCGATCCCGGTCGCCAGGGTGATCGTCTCAGGTGTCAGAAGAGGTTGCAGATCCATCGTTCATTGCTCCTTTTGCTGTTGTCCTGTGCAGGTGAACGCTTCTCTCTCCGTGAACCGCCTTCGGAAGCCGCACACACCCGTGATCCAGGCTCATGGTATTCTTCTTCCTGTTGCTGTATCTGTCGGAGGTTGCTGCCTGGATACCATCCGATGGCCTCTGCTTGCTCTCGGATGGACACGCCGCTTTCGCATTCCCGGTTCGTGCGCGTGACTGCGTGCAACCGCGAGCGCCAACGGTGCCAGAAGAAACCACCATCCTCTCAGCGCCGGTCTCACGTCTCCTGCATTCATGATTATGCCCCTGCCTGTTCTGCCAGCGAGCGAATAATGGCACAGACCTGTTCATACTCCCGGCGCGCCTGTTGATAGTCCTCTCCTTTGCCCGGACGTACCCCCCACACCTGAAAGATGATAGCGCCCATCGGTTGACCCAGCATGGGCATCACCTGCGCGACTTTCTCGGCTACATCGGCCTGCTGTGGGTCGTCAATCGGCTTTCCCATCGGGTTTCTATCCGCTTGCGAACCGCTTTCCTGGTCGGAAACCACCTCACGATTCAGCGGAATAATCTTCCTGGTTGGCGTTGGGGAAACCGGGTGCGCGCGAAGCGGTTTCAAGGGCGACGGCGGTAGCTGTGCGGCCAGGCGCGAGAGATCAGCAATCGCGACATCCCCTGATGCCACGCGCCGGGTATCGCCCGCGTCGGCGAGCAGGAGATAGCCGTGTCCCTTGGGAAACTTGGGGATCTCGCGCACCGCCTCAGTCCCCAGGATGCGCATAGCCTGGGCTTGCGTCGGGTGCAGGCGCATGATGAGTTGGGACATGCAGGCATCGCGAAAGTCAATCTCGCCCAGCGCCTCTTTGGTGGCGAACTGCGAGGCAAACAGGCCAGTCATGCCAAATTTGGCGGTCTGACTGCCCAGGCTCTGCATCAACAGTGCCAGCTCGAGATACAGTTGCCGGATCGCCTTGTCCTGGCTGCGCTGGTAAGCCATGAGCGCCGGCACTTCGTCGATCACGACCATGATGTGAGAGCCGTCAAACGGCGTGGGCTTGCCCTGGATGCGTGCATCACGAACCGCCATCGCGTGCTGTAGCAGGCGTTTGATATCCGCATGGGTTGCAGCAGGCGGCATAATGAACCGATCAGCGTAGGCGGCCATGCGCGCTGCGATGGACTTTTCTGGGTGCGCCAGGTGCGGATCAATGAGGTAAAACACCGTGCCGACTGCTGCTGCCTGAGCCATGTTTGACGACATGTAGGTCGTTTTCCCACTTTGCGATCCGGCCACGATCAGCTGGGTGTGCTGCGTGCCAATGGCGCCGCGGATCGGGCTGATGCCGGTGATGTGTTTGCTCACCTCATCGATGAGGATTTCATAGCAGAAGAGGATATCCCGCTGCCAGGGGCCAATCTCACCCTGATCCAGCAGTTCGCCAAAGGTCGGGATATGCAGCGATGCCAGCGAGAAAGACGCCGCCGCCTGGTCGAGTTGTCCTTGCGCTGTTTCGCGTGCCGATTGCGCGTAGGTGATGTGCGGCGCGTAGTGTGAGGGAACGCTCTGGACAAAGTTGCCTGACGCCGGCACAATGACCTCGTGGGTGACCGGATGAATGATCGCCGCGCGGTTGCCGCGCTCGTCAGCGGGGATGCGTGTTTTCGCGAGATAGACTTCCACCGCGTGCCGCTCGTTGGCGCGGCGGCGCTCGTCCTTCTCGAACGCCAGGTGTTCGCGTTTCTGCTGGATAGTGAGCCAGGCCAGGTAGCCCATGTAAAGGCCCGCACTGATGAGCGTGCCACATACGACGAGGGCGGCGGTGATGAGCAACACTTTGAGAATGGTTGGCGCTTCCTGGGTGAACTGATGCCAGCTCACAATCAAAGCGGCGAAAAAGACCACCAGGAGCGCGATGCCCGCAACAAACAGGAACAGCGCCGCCAGGGGATGGCTTTCTCGTTCGTGATACCCTTGAACTGGTCGATCTTGCATAGCACACACCTCACTTTGCCAGAGGGCCATGAGAACGCAAAACGTGGGGAAGGAGTCGATACGCGAGATAGCCGATAATACAGATGAACAAGAGTTGGGGAAAGCTGCCCATATGGCGGTACGAAACGGCGATCGGACTGGCAAGAAGGAAATGTGCCAGTGTGCCGTAGAGGGCGACGGCCCCTGTCAAGGTCGCACCGAGAAGACTCTCAGGGAGAAAGCCCCAACGCGACGGAGTGGGAGAGCAAGAACTGGACGATAGACAGTCAAGCATGTTGGTAGCCTTTCCTCTGTACTCCTTGTCCTGCTGTTCCGGTGGAACGGGAGCCAGCAGGGCGCTTGTCGCCCATTGGCGACTGGCAAGGGCCGGGTGCAGGGATTGCACCTGCACGCGCCGCTCGGACGGACCCGGCCACTCTGATGCGCCTGCTGGTTCTGCCAGCACGCATCGTTGCCGAACGATGGTGAACGACTCAGGCGCATTGCTCAGGATGGGCCTCTGATGTGGGATGCTGGCACGCGCCGCGATACTGGCCGCACACGTCGCACAAGAGGCCGCAGGCGTCCGCGGTGCAGGTAGCGACATAGCCAGCCAGTGCGCCAGCGCGAAAGGCGAGCGAGTGGCCGGAAGCCGCGATCTCGCTGAAGAAGCGCCGCAGATCGTCGCTGGTAAGGTCGCGGCTCTTCACGGAGCGAACGAGGTGCGCTTGTGATGCCAGGAAGCGGCGGGTCGGAGTGCCATCAGGCCAGACCAGCGTGTAGGCGTCGTCGAAGTAGAGATCACGCCCGCAGGCGAAGCCCCATACGAAATCGCGGTCGCCAGTTGGCACAATGCCGGGCGAGATCACCTGCTCGCGCTCGATGTGCCGCGCGCCGGTCGCGAGATCGGTCTGGTGAATCTCAATGTCGGTGGTGAAGCGTGCCAACGACGGTAGTGAGTCTGATGTACGAGGACGGAAGGGAAGGGGAGCAGCCGCCTGGGCTTGCTCATCGGGACGATCAGGGGTTGGGGTAGCGATCAATGTCATGGTTGCCATGTGAAAAACCTCCATATAGTCTCGTTTGTAACCTTGACGGCCAGGCCCTTGACAGGCGACAATGGCACTGAGGGCCTAGCCAAACACCGAACTGTGTAATTAGCTACTCTCACCAACTGGCCTCGGTGCTGTAACACCTGGGCCAGCATTTCTACAACGAACGCATTACAGGGCTCCACTACTAAATGCACGACAGAGAAAGAACTCAGACAGATGCAACGAGCAACGCCAGAAATGATGCTGTTCGGGTTAATGTGCCGGTGAAGTTTGTCAGACCGGCCAGCGCACCGATCAGGGTCGCTGGAGACATTTGTAGTTACCAGCTACAGGTATCTCTTGTAGATAGCATACTCAAGATTTTTGTTTTGTCAATAATATTTGTTACTAGATAGTCATGTTAAATATTGACAATTTGACATCGGTATGGTATGCTTTCATTGAACGCAAACTGCATTCATACCGATCAAAAGAGTCAACATCTTTATAGACAACGACAGACAGAGAAAGAAGGTGTGATGAAGAAATTTGCCCAGCTTTTGGGAACATATGTCGAAGCTTCTGGCATGAAACAAACCTATCTCGCTTCGACAGCCAATATTAGTTATAACTACCTCCAGCGCCTTCTTGCCGGTGATCGCAACCCTAGCGATCAAGTTGTCTACCGGCTGGCTCAGGCATTACATCTTTCAACAGAACAAACAGGCTCGTTGCTTGCCGCAGCAGGTCATGCTCTCCCTCTGGCACTCTTAGAACCTCCATCTCGTGGAGAACCAAATCAGGATGTCCGCATACCATCCAGAGCAGAACCAGATCAAGCGATGCGTTTAGCCCAGCAACTTTACCGCCTAGACCTGGAAATTCCGGAGGCGAAGCAAGCCGCGTTTCTGGAAGAAATGAAACATTTACTAGGGTATGCACGCTACAAGTATGTCTTTAGCGGCGGAACAAACTTCCTCGAACTTGATCCCAATCTCTCTGACCTCAAACCCAAAGAGGATCTGCAAAGTTCCACGCAGGCAGGCTATCCTTACTTGAACCTCATTGCTCAATTGGTCGGCGAACTGCATCAGGAGTCTGGGAATGGAGATTCGCGAGAAGGAGGTGAGTTGAGTCAGTCGCCACAAGTAGTTGAGGATATGCTCTCCGCCATAGATCACCTCACTGGCAGCATACTTACTGGAGAGATGTCAGCAACAATATACCAGCCAGAACTGATCGTCCAGACACTCGATATGCTTCGTGAGGGTGCTCCCTGGGAAATCCGCCGCCGCATCGCCGAGGCTCTCCCAGGACTGTGCCAACTTGATGTGAACGGCGCAGAACATTTGATGGAAACACTTCGGATGGACACTGATGAGATACGTGGCGTTGACATTCGCCGTCGGGTGATAGAAGCGATACCTGCTTTCGTTGAAGCCTCTCCTTTATCTTTGGAAGTCGCTGTTCATCTTCTTAGACCACGACTAGATGATGATAAATATGTTGCACTTGCTAGCGTAGAAGTATGCGCCGATATCCAGGCGAAGATAAAACAACTAACCGAGCAACCTGAGAGCGTTTCAAAATCTGGCGAGTCACCCGCCCCAGAAACATTTCCAGAGCTTTTACCGCAAAGCCTGATAGAACTCTCACGGATGCAACGCCAATTGCTTACAACATGGGAAGGAATAGAGCGAGAGGCTCTCCAGTTTTCTCTGGCTCTGCATAACCTTCTTTGCGCCCCAGATACCTTGCTGCTCTCTCTTCGAGAAGGGTTACAATCCTCTGAAAAACTGGTACAATTGGTCGCAGTGCGTTATATAGAGCGATTGCTCCCTTTGCGGCCCTTAGAAGCCCTGGAATTGTATCGAATGGTGCTTGGTAAATCAACGTACCGAAATGTGCGTAGGACTGTGGCAAAAGCGCTTCCAGGTCTGCTCCACTGTCTCCAGGAAGCATCTTTAGCGGTCCGTGCGGTTGCTCGTTCTGTTATCATTGACCTGGCAACTGACCCTGACATCTATATTCGTCGCGCGGTCGCCGATCACGCGACACAGGTCTTTCATATTGATCGGGAGTTTTTGCTTATCCTGCTTCGCCATATGCACAAAGACTCAGATCAGGCTATTCGCCATCGCCTGCAACCGGTCGCTCTACGATTAGCTCAGGTGTGGCTTATTTGGTATGCAGAAACAGCGGGTCTCGTTGATACGAAGCGAGATCGCGGCAATACGTTAGCGCCGTTTGGAGAGTAGGCATGGTCACAATCATTCCAGAAAACAGTGGAACAAAAGAGCGGGCTGATATCGCAGTTGCATTTCTCGCCAGCGATGCCAATCGCTTTAGCATCAATGCTTTAACGGGCGCAATTGAGCAAACCCCTGATCTATACGTAAGACTTGCTTTTCCACATCCGCGATCTGTTTCTACCTGTCAAACGGAAATCGAGCATTTAGTACAGGAAGTAAGCCCAACAGGTACGGTTGTGGTAGCTTTTAGCTTTATGAGTTCTGCACTGTTGACCACGGCCCGGCTGCTCAGGCAATTACAGGACGGACTAGCACGTGTCCGCCGTCAAATCCTTTTCGTTGCAGGTGGGCCCCATGCTTCAGGTGATGCATCTGGCACATTAGCTATGGGGTTTGATATCGTGTTCATCGGAGAAGGTGAATACTCATTTACGACCTTCCTACACAGGCTGGCAGAGCAGCGCCGCGATTTTCACGATATTCGCGGACTAGCCTTTGCTGTAGAACGTGAAGACGGGACACACCGCATCATGCGAACCGGGCGTCCGCCTCATATCGAACTGAATGCTCGTTATCCCAGCATTGGCGTCAAACACTACCGCCTGGGAGCTATTGAGATCGGGCGTGGCTGCCCTCATGCCTGCGGTTTCTGCCAGACGCCCTTTTTACATGGAGCGCAGATGCGCCATCGTCCCTTAGAGAATGTTCTGGAACATATCGAATACTTGGTGCGAGCAGGTTTCAAAGATATTCGCTTTATTACACCCGATTCATTGGCCTACCTTTCGGATGATGGAGTGCATCCCAATTATGCACGTCTGGAGCAAGCACTTATTGCTATGCAAGATATTGCTGGAGAAGCAAGAATAAAGTTCGGAGAATTTCCGAGCGAGATGCGACCAGAGTTCATCACGTCGGAACTGGCACAACTGATAGATCGATATTCAGATGCAGCGTATATTGCTATTGGGGCGCAATCAGGCAGTGAACATATGCTGGAGGCCATGCACCGCGAGCATGATGTTGCATCTGTAGAACGCGCCGTCTATTCCCTGGCGAAACATTGCCACAAGTTGAAGAAAATCTATGTGGACTTCATTGCAGCGTTGCCGGGCGAAACAGCGCAAGATGAACTATTGAGTCAGGATTTGATGGAGCGGCTGACCCGCATCAGCCCCAAAGTATGTATTCACAGCCACACGTTCATGCCTCTCCCAGGCACACCAATGCAATTTATGCCTCCTGGTTCGGTAGGCAGAACCACGCGAGCGACCTTCGAGAAGCTTTCCAGACGCGGCCAAGAATGGGGAGACTGGCAACAACAGGAAGAGATCGCTCATGCCATCACTGAGTTTCGACAGGAGATACGAAGTGATCTGCCTCTCCGACGGAGTAGCGGGGCATGATGGAAAAGCAAGGAACGATCTCGACTGCCATTGAAGCATACTTCGACCAGCAGGTTGCGTTCTTACAGCAGTTAGTACGCGCGAAAAGTGTGAATCCGTTTACGCCAGAAACTGTTTCGTCGGATGTACCGGTGGAGCGGGAAGTCGCTACAGTGATTCACCAGGAACTGCACCGCCTAGGTTTCGCAGCAGAACTGGTAGGAAGAACATCCCAGCGCCCAAACGTACTCTGCCACATTCCTCATGCAGGAAGCGCAAGGAAAACACTCATCCTTACGACGCACATGGATACGGTAGAACCAGGTGAGTATACTCGTGATCCCTGGGGAGCTCAGATCGATGATAGACGACTGTATGGTGTTGGTGCTGCTGATGCAAAAGCCCAGATCGCAGCGATGATCTATGCTCTACACGCTTTACGTCATGCCTCTATTCACCTGGATGGCCGCGTAACCCTTGCGTTTGTTGTCGATGAGGAAACTGGAGCTTGCTCTCCTTATGGGACACAGTATCTCCTTGAGCATGGATATTTACGTGGCGACGGTGCGATCATTGGGGAACCGGGCAACAACATGATCGCTATAGGACATCGAGGTCTGTATCGATTCCGCTTGATCATCTTTGGTGAAGCTACCCATACAGGTATACGATCTTGGGAGCAGGGCAAGCAGGGACGCAACGCCATTCTTGACATGGCCCGTTTCATTCAGGCTCTTTCAGAGCAATCGCTTCCAGTGACGTCTTCACCCTCGTTCCCAAACAGGAAATCTGTTCTTACCTTCCCGACGCTTATTCACGGTGGAAGTGGCATCAACATTGTTCCTGGTTCATGTGAAGCCTATGGTGATGTACGCCTGCTTCCTGGCCTTTCAGCAGAAGAGGTCAAGAAGCTTATCAGGAGTCAACTGGAACAACTCTCCATCGAGCATTACCGGCTAGATGATGTATTGGTTGTTCCCGCCGCCGAAACAGATCAACAAGCCGAAATTGTACAAACTCTTGCCACCGAGGTGGAAACCATTACCGGTGTGCGACCGCCGCTGGAAGGAAGCGGCCCAGCTTGTGATGGTTGGATGTTTATTACCAGAAACATTCCAACCATCTGCGGCTATGGAGCCACTTGCGGCGGCGTTCATGGTGCTGATGAATGGGTAGATCTGGATAGTTTGCGGAAGATTACAGCGATCTATGCCGCAACAGTCTTGAGGTTTCTTGGTTGATTGTGATTGTACCTGGGGCTGAGGACGAATTTGCCTCCGCATGATTTACGGATATAACAGGTGGATTTGTAAATGTCCCAAACCTTTGCCTGTTGGTTGATTACCGACAAAAATTCATAGATCTCGCTACCAAGAAAGTTTGGCAGGATTTGCCAAATATACATGTGTTATAATAACCCTGGTAAGCAGGAGATTCTGATGAAAAGGGCATGGAAATGATAGCAGAACCCTATCGCCATCTCATGGCCGTGGAAGAATACCTGGAGCTAGATCGCAACAGCCCGGACGCTCGCTATGAGTATATCGATGGCGTAGTAACGATGATGGCAGGCGGGACGGCGAATCATTCACGGATCGGCGTGAATATCACCAGCCAATTGAATCTGGCTTTGCAGGATAGCCCTTGTCTTATCTACAATGCTGATCTGCGCGTCAGCCTCTCCTCCACGCGCTATGTCTACCCGGATATCTCTGTCAGTTGTGATCCTCGTGATCAGGAAGACGGCACGAGGGACATGATCCAACATCCCAGCGTGATTATTGAGGTGCTTTCGCCCCATACGGAAGCCTATGATCGGGGCAAAAAGTTCAGATTCTATCAGGCATGTTCAAGCGTGCAGGAAATTGCGTTTGTCAGTACCCAGGAACAGGCAGTAGACCTCTACCGGCGTGCCAATGAAAAGCTCTGGACGCTCCATCCCTACGGGCCAGGAGACTACGTTGAGTTTAAGAGCATCAGCGTGACCCTGGCAATTGAACTGTTCTACCAGAAAGTGAAGCTCTCGCAAGGTTAGTAGCTGATAGCGACAGAAGAGAGAATAACCATGAGCGACGAGTACTACACGGCCAAAGAAGCCATGGAGCGACTTGGCGGCATTCCTGCCACCCGCTTTTTTTCCTACAATAGCAATCTTTCCTTGATGAGTTTTTCTTCTAAAGCTGCGAGGTACTTTTCAGGAGATTTGCGAAAACGATGTTGCATGCGCCGTGCCTCGTGGCGATTGTTTAGCTCGCTCCGCAAGGCGCGCCATCGTGCGAGATCAGTTGGGCAAAGTTCCACCCCAGAAAAAGAATGCAAACAGGAAGCGACGGAGGCAACTATCCGAACGGCTCCACGTACCACCAAGCCTGGTGATGCCTGTTTTCGCCCGCTCGCTCGTCGTTCATGATAGCGAGCTGAGCCAAAATACTGCTCCAGCTCATTGTTGGTGCGCGGGAGATCAGCGTGATCGTAACAGTGAAAGAGGCCAGGCCAATAACTTGCGGTCACTTTGCGAAACGTGGAAAGCATCGTGGTGAGTGCTTCGGATGAGGAGGGAGCTTGCTCCATCTCGGCCAGGAGCCCTTCATAGGTTTGGCGTACTTGTACAGCATTTTGCTTCTCATCATTGGTGAGGATATGCGCCGCCCGATGCACCCACGCATACCCCTGTTGGACATCTGACCACAGTGCGGTGGTTTCTGTGAGTCCTTTCGTCAGGAAAAACTGCATGCGTTCTAACTCACGCGGCAAGCCCCTTTTTTTTGCGACCCGCGTGAGTGAGGCAGCAAGAGCAGATATGCGTTCGTGGAGTTTAAGACCGGGAGCCTCTAATGGTGCTCTGCCATCGTCCGTCAAGGTGCTTCGTACCGCAAGGCAATAGCCACGGATCGCTTCGGCCTCTGCATCGTCCCGTTTTTCGACTTCCCGTTCAAGCGGGCGTACTCCACGAATATGCTTCTTCAGTTCCTTCTTGGCATGCCGATCCGCTTCATACACCAGTTTGGCCGCTTCGCGCAGGTAATGGAAGTGGCACAACTGATGAGGCACATCTGGTAACGCAGCCTGCACTGCCTTGCGGATGGAGTGCTGACCATCTGAGATCACCCCACGGATGGGAACGTCAAGCGTCTGTTGCACCTCGCGCAGGAGACTTGCAAGATCCGCTTCACAGGCACTTAAGAGGCTCCGAGCGAGAAGCACTTCCCCAGAAAGGCAGTCACGCACGACCCAGAGCACTTCGTGGCCGACATCTGGCTGTAGCCCATCAAGAGCGAGGATGATCTGTCCTTGCTCCTTGAAACGTTCACGTAATCGGTGCTGGTCCGAAAGGCTGAGTGCCACCAATTCCTCATAGCGCTGGAGCAGGTGTGTAACAGTTCGTTCGGCGATAGGCACTCCTCGATCACGGAGAGCCTGGTGAATTTCAGGAACGCTCCGGTGGGAGGTATACCGCAATGAACCAACCAGAGCAATCACATCCAAACCAAACTCTCCATGTGGTAAGGCCCATCTGCCCTCTTCCTCTGGCCGATAGGGACAATGATACCGTAGGCACTGTTGATTGTGGCACCGACGGACATGGAGCGTGAGACGGGAGATCCCGTTCAAAGTCGTAATGGTGCGGTGGGTATGGTAGGCAACCCACATGGCTTGGCCACACCCGATACATTGTATACGTTGTGGTACGAATGTCTGTTCTGCTGTAGCTCCAGCACGACATCCCTTCCTTGCCATACGCTTCTCCTTCTCTTCCTGCCTGTCAGATGGATCTGTTCGCGGTGGAGTCCTTTCAGAAAGGGAGTGCTCCGCCCTTAGCGGTAGCACCGCTCAGACTCCTGAATAGGATAATCATTTGCGCTCATATCGCGCCGCTGCATGAGTCCCTCGTCATCAAATGCCCAATGCTCATTCCCATACGTCCGCATCCACTCTCCCGTATCAGCATCGCGCCATTCGTACTCGAAACGCACCGAGATGCGGTTGTCGGTGTAACACCACAACTCTTTCATCAAGTGATAGTCCAATTCTTTGGCCCATTTTCGATGTTAAAGCCAATGTATAATTGACCCATGAACGCCAGGAAAGAATTGACCCACCCCTTAAGAAGGGCTACTCTTGTGTGTATCTTAGACACAAGGGAGGTAGCCATGATAAGGAGTGGCACGATTAATACCATACACGAATTGTCAGCTCAAGGGAAATCCATTCGAGAAATTGCTCGCATTGTGGGCATCGCACGCAATACGGTTCGTCGCTATCTGCGAGGGAAACCCATTGCAGCCCCTCGCCCCAAGCGAGGCTCAATCCTGGATTCCTACAAAGGGCAGATTCGCACTTGGATCACAGAAGATCACTTGTCCAATTGTGAGGTGATGTTTCCCCGCTTACAAGCCCAAGGATATACCGGCGGTCTTTCGACGATCAAAGCCTATGTGCAGACGTTACGTCCGGCAAAAGTAGGACAGTATCCCATCCAACGCTACGAAACGAAACCCGGTGAGCAAATGCAATACGATTGGGGAGAATTCCATTACGAGAAGGAGGGCAAAGAGCACAAGCTCTATGGCTTTGTCGCCATCCTGGGCTATTCTCGCATGCGTTTTATCACGTTTGTGAAGCGTTGTGATACCCCGACCATGATTCGGTGTATGATGGCCGCCTTTGAATATTTTGATGGCCTGCCCAAAGCCGCGCTCACCGATCGGATGAAAAGCGTGTTTCTGGAGATGGATGGCAAAACAGCGATCTGGAATCCGGTCTTTGCGGACTTTGCAGCTTGTTTGGGCATTGCGCCTCGTGTTTGCAAGCCCTACAAACCACAAACGAAAGGCAAAGTGGAACGCAGTGTGGGGGTGATCAAAGATGGCTTCTGGCCTGGTGTTCGTTTTACTGATATCGACGATCTCAACCAACAAGCACGAGCCTGGTGTGATCGGCTCAATCAAAAGGTGCATCGGACGACCGGGCGCATTCCCATAAACATGTGGGTCGAGGAAGTGTTGCGTCCATTGCCGACTGACTATGCCTGGGAGCGCTTCGGTGCAGAGGAACGCCGCGTGAGTTGGGATGGTTTCCTGTCCTACGATGGAGTCCTCTATGGTTTACCTGCTGAGCCTCCAGTGGCTGGCTCAATGGTGCAGGTGCGTGAACGCCAGCGGCAATTACGGGTGTTTTCGAAGGGGAGTCTGATTGCACAGCTGCACAAACGTCCTCGTTCCCAGGAGATTGTGCAGCATCCTGACCAATTTAGCAAGGTGTCGCCGACTGGTTCCTTGCGCAAAACGGAGCAACCACTTGGGCATCACATCACGCCTCCCAGCGTGGAAATCCGGAATTTAGCGGAATATGATCAGTTCTTCAGCCAGGAGGCAACACGATGAACGAGCTACCAGAACTCTTGAAAACGCTCCACCTCAAGTACGTGGAACCCCAGCTGGCGAATCTGATGGCGGAGGCACGTATTCATAGTATCACCTATGATGCCTTTTTGCGGCGCGTGCTTTCGTTGGAAGTGGAAGCACGTCAACACACGGCTCATCAGACCCGGCGAAAAGCGGCGCGTCTTCCGGTGAGCAAAACGCTCGATGCCTTTGATTTCTCGTTCCAGCCATCCATCAATGAACGGCTGGTGCGCGAATTAGCGGACCTCTCGTTTGTGCGCACCCACTCCAATGTGGTCTTTTTGGGACCGCCCGGAGTTGGAAAAACCCATTTAGCGCTCAGTTTGGCGGAATCTGCGCTCACTGTAGGCTATTCGGTCTTTTTCAGCACACTCACAGAGCTGGTGGAAGATCTGGAGCAGGCCAGCCAACAACACACGCTCAAATCGCGGCTTCGTCGCTACATTACGCCACACGTGCTGGTCATTGACGAGATTGGGTACACCAATCTTTCCGCGCTTCAAGCCAATCAACTTTTTGACTTGGTTCGTGAACGCTATGAACGAGGGTCAACCATTCTTACCAGCAACACCAGTTTTGCACAATGGGGAAAGCTCATGAATGATGAGGTTTTGGCAACAGCACTGCTTGATCGCTTGTTACATCACGCAGAAGTCTTGACCATCAATGGGAAGTCGTACCGCATGAAAGATCGTCTTGTCGCACCAACGAAAGGAGACACCACCAGAACTGCACCACCATCTGCTGAACAGATGAACCCGGTTGCAAATTCGTAGCGAGAAAAACGCTTTCTTTCTCGCTGTACCATATGGGTGGGTCCATTTCAAGTTGCCGAAATGGGTCAAAAGTCAGTTGGCCTTGACATCGACAGAGAAAGGCTTTGATTGCTTCTCGACTCGTCAAGAACTCCGCCCGGTTGCACCAGTGAGAATCAGGGGTGTAGGCCAGCGCAACCCGCTCCGGGTCGCGGCTGTGGCTTTCAGAAAAGCCGTTTCTCTCGTGAACGGCGGTTTCAGCGATGGTTGCATGATCCTGTCCTTTTTTCTTTGAACAGCGTTGCTCATTTCTCTCTTGTAAACGGAAAAAGTGGGGTGACCCTTTCCTCTTCTCAGGAAGATGTACAACCTCCTCTCGTGCATCTCACGACGTTCACCCTGCTTCTTGCGCTTCATCTCGCTTGAGAAATCGCTGGAGATTCACGACAGTGCGTCCGTGCTGTCCCTCACCGATTTTCTGCACTTCATCAAAGGCTTCCACTTGAAAGAGCAGACGGCGTCTGTCAACCTCTACCAGCGTGGCAAGCGCCCGAACCTGCTGCCCAAGGGAGGTAGGCGCAAGATGGCGAATATGCACCATCGTTCCTACTGTGACATCCCCTGGGTCGAGGGAATCCTTGACTGCTTGCCAGGCTGCATGTTCCATCAGCGCAATCATCATAGGAGTACCAAAGACCTCGACGCCTTCTGCACCTCCCGACAACTTAGCGGTGGCGAGATTTTCAGGAGCGACGACCGTTCTTGCTTCCCCTTGCAGACCGATAGGAAGACTCATAAAGATACCTCCTGCTTGTCTTCTGGTTGAAGGTGCGTGTGGGATGTTTGCGTTTGTCGCTGCATCATCCCATACCCCCAGGCACATCCTGCGGCAATCCCAAGCACAAGCGCACCGCTTGCGGTACCAGCAACGAGGCCGCTTCTCTCGACAATCAAGCTACTCACCAGTGGTCCAATAATCTGACCAAGTGCAAAAAACGCGGTCAGCATACTGTAGCTCGCTGTGTAGTCTTCATCGGCCACCGCGCGCTTGAGTAATGCAGTGACCATCAGGGCGGGAGCAATGAAGGCGGAGAGACCGACGAGGGCAGCACCAACATATTCCCATCCCTGATTATGAAGCAAAACGGACAACGAGCCGATGGCTCCTAACAGCAGGGCAAGGGCAAGGGCAAAGCCTGTCGGCCAGCGATCCAGCACCTTTCCCCATATCCATCCGCTTAATGCGCCTGCAATGCCAATACCAGCCCAAACAAATCCAGCATGTAGTACTGACACTCCTTGTTGTTCAAGCAAAGCGATGAAAAAGGTAAAGTAGATGATATAGCCACAGCCAAAGCTACCGTAGGCAAGTGTGAGAAACAGCAAACGATGAGGCTGAAAGAGCGGGTGAAGTGTTTCCCAGATGTGCCTCTTCCGTGGTTGAACATATGACAGGTTTTGTGCAGATGCTGTATGAGTCAGAGGAAACGATGCAGCCCGTCGAGTAAGAAAAAAACCGAGAGCAGTCAGTATTCCCACAATCCCCATTCCTATCCAGACAATGCGCCATCCAGGAGCATTGCTTGCCGTGAGGATGAAAGGGGCAATCAGGCCAGAAAGGAGAATACCAAGAGCACCTCCTGCCCAGATAATCCCTGATACCTTTCCCCGCGCGTTCGGGGGGATGCATTCGAGAGTGAGGGCGATGGTCAGGACTGTTGCGAAAGCGGCGAAAAAGCCATTCAAGAAGCGCCAGATGCCCAATTGCCAGAGCGTCAAGCTCAAGCCCGATACGAGCAGAGTAACGTTCATCGCACACGAGGCGAAGACATTGAGAACCAAACGCCGTTGTATAAACGGCAACATGAGAGGTAAGGCGAGCGTTCCCAGCAAATAGCCGACGAAGTTTAAGGTGCCAAGTGTGCCATAGACGCTATAGGAGCCTTTCAGATCAGCTCGCAATGCAGGTAATAAGAGGCCATAGGAAAGCCGGGAAAACCCCAAAATGGCGGCGAATGAACCTGCTGCCCACCACGTGAGAGAACCGATAATGCGGTTTGAAAAGAGTGGAGATGGCTGTGCTCGTTGCGAGGCTTGAGGTGAACGACTTGATTGTGTGGACATCTTTGCTCTCTTTCTCATACTGAAACGTGCATAAAGACGGTGCTGTGGCTTTGCTCTTGTCACTAGACGGCCTCTGAAGACCGACGAGTGCAGCAGAATTTCTCTCTTCAAGAGTAGTCAGATATGATATATTTGTCAATAGAAAGTAATTGAATGTTGTCTTCATTTTTGTCGATAGAAGGAGCGAGGCATATGGACGCCCGACATCTTGAGACCTTTCAGGCCATTGTGAAAGAGGGAAGCTTTGTGCAGGCTGCAGAAAAGCTACAATATGCTCAGTCAACGATCACCGTTCATATACAGCAACTCGAAGCAGAACTCGGAGTGAAATTATTTGTTCGTTGTGGCAAGCACATTCAACTTACTGAAGCAGGGCGTGCATTGCAGGAGCAGGCAGAATCACTGATACAGCGTGCGCTCGCACTGCAACAAGCGATGAAAGATGTCGTTGCAGGGGAAGCGGGCCATCTCCGCGTTGGGGCTATCGAACCAACAGCCAGTTTGCGTTTAACTCCCCTTCTGGTGCAGTTTTGTCAGAAGCACCCAAAGCTTCACCTAACGCTTGAGGTTGGTGGCACACATGTCGTCAGCCAGCGGGTAGCAGCAGGTGCCTTAGATGTAGGTATTTGCGCTCCTCCCGCTCCCCATGTGGGTTTGGCCTTTGAGCCACTCTTTGTCGAGCCGCTGACCGTATTGCTGCCTGAAACCCATCATTTAGCCAACAAAGACCACCTTTCTCCTGCTGATCTTCTTGAACAACGGATCTTATTGACAGAGCGAGGATGTGAATACCGAGCAATGATTGAAAGAACATTGCTTTCACAAGGGACCAATCCTTTCTCAGGCATTGAGATGGGAAGTGTAGAAGTACTCAAACGGGCTGTTCAAGGAGGATTGGGAATTGCGATCATTCCACGTGCTGCTACTTGTCCACCACTTCCTCAAACAGTCATACGAGATCTTCACGATGCTGATCTGCGTCTGTCGGTTGGCCTCGTTTTTTTGCCAGAAGTTCGTTCTCCTGGACGTGCTCTTGACGCGCTTTTGACCCTCTTACGAACCCACCTTCGAGAAGAAATACCTCTTCCTGGGCAGAAAGAGAAGTCGAGATATGTGAGAGCAAGTCTTCCACAATAATCGTTTCCCTTTCGGTGTTATGAAATACGCGCAATACGTGCAGCAAGGTAATTATTTTATTCTGAGGAATATTAAGAAAGTATCAGTCAAAGGAGGTTCCCATGAGCATCCACAGGCCGAAATGTCCAATACATCATTGTCTGACTGGCTTGTGCGCCGAGGTCCAGGGATACATTGTAGTGGTGAGAATGATCCTTCACTTAGGGGCGAACTGACCCGTTCGGAATCTATTTCAAGCAATGTTTGCCAACGTAGTTTTTTTCTCTTGTTCACCAGGGATATATCCGACAATTTGTGCCGCCAGATAGCAGAGTTCGCCTGTATGCCAAAGAGGACGTTGATCGGCTGGCAGAGGAGCAACTGCTGAGCCAGGCGCAAGCCGAAACATCCCCGGAAAAGTCGCTCTTGAAAGCCTACGAGCAGGCCGAGGTCGCGTACTCGCGGGCGACGGGGATCAGCTTGCATCTCCACTTTGCCCAGGAGCGTTTGACCAACAAAGCAACACAGGCAACGCTCACCGATCTGATTGAACGTTCCAAACAGGCAAGCAAGCTCCTTGAACGCTTGCAGTTCGATATCTCGACGCTGATCAACCAGATCAAAGAAACGTAGCATCGTCCCCGCTTACGGGACTATCTGGTGCTGATCGGGAGGTTACTCTTTTGCTGGCCGAACGCGTGCCTTGCCACTGAAAAACCGAGTAGCCCCCTGCATGTTGGCGTATTGGGTACCGCAGACGGTCAGTGTGCCTTTTAAGCTATCGAGGAATTTCAATCCCGCGTTCGGGCTTAGGCCGGTTCTGACGCCGCGGCGAGAACGGATTGGCAGCGGGCCAGGTGAGTTTCAATCCCGCGTTCGGGCTTAGGCCGGTTCTGACCGTGTACGGCGAGGCGATGAGGTGGCCGGTGATCAGTTTCAATCCCGCGTTCGGGCTTAGGCCGGTTCTGACCGTGCCGCTGACACGGGCGGTGTTGAAGATGATCACCCGTTTCAATCCCGCGTTCGGGCTTAGGCCGGTTCTGACACGCGATTGATTGGAAGTACGATCACGTTTGGATACCTGTTTCAATCCCGCGTTCGAGGGTCGGAACTAAATCGTAAAGCGTTCTGTGCTTGACAAGCAAGTTGCTCCTTTGTAGAGTATGACTATACACGTTGTACCCGAACAAGGAGCGAACCATGTCTAGTATACCCGACCAAGTCCAGCTTGACCAGACCACGGTGACCGCCCTCATCAAGAGTGATGCGCTGTGCCAGCGCGTGCGCGCCCTCTTCGACTTGCTGGATTGGAGTGTCGTGCCTGACGCGGCCCCGGATGCCCATCGACGCGGCCATCCGTCCCATCCGGCATGCGCCTACCTGAAAGCCTTCTTGCTCAAGCTGAGCGAACAGCTTACCTATTGTACCACGCTGCGCCGCTACCTCATCGAGCATCCTCTGCTGGTGCTGGCCCTGGGCTTCACGCCCGTGCGTGACCCGCACGCGCCCTACGGCTTCGACGTCGAGCGTACCGTGCCGACCGCCCGCTGGGTGCGCAAAAAACAGCAGACGCTTGATGCCCCTCTCTTATCGGCACTGCTGGCCGCCACCGTACAAGCCCTCAGCGCGGAAATTCCTGGCCTGGGCGAAACCGTGGCTTTCGATGTCACCCACATCTACGCCTGGGTCCAAGAAAACAACCTGCGTGCCTATGTTGCCAACCGCTATGACCCCACTCATCAGCCTGCTGGCGACCCGGACTGCCAACTCGGCGTCAAACGCTCCACCAACAAAGAACAAGCCGACGGCTCCTCCAAAGAGGTCAAAGAATACCTGTGGGGCTACGGCTCCGGCGTCGCCACCAGCACCGACCCCGTCTACGGCGACGTCATTGTGGCCGAGTTCACGCAAACGTTTAACGAGAACGATGTCACCTATTTTCATCCGCTCTACCTGCAAACGGTGGCAACGCTCGGCTTCTATCCTCCCAACCTGACCGCCGACGCCGCCTATGACGCCTGGTATATCTACGAGCGCGCCGCGCGCCACGGCGGCATCGCTGCCATCCCTCTCAACCAACACGGACATCCCATCTTTGAGCGCGACCCCGACGGCGTGCCGTGCTGTCCCGTGGGGTTGCGCATGAGCCCGCAGTTTTCCTTCGCTCACACCAACGGCTACACTGCCCTGCGCTTCCGCTGCCCGCTCGTCTTTCCCCAAGCGCGCGACTTTACCTGTTCGCACCCCCAATTCGCCACTGGTCGCGGCTGTGTCAAGGATGTCAACTGGGAACAGGGCGGCCAGATGCGCGTCACGCTCGATCGTACCAGCCCGCAGTACCAGGTGGTCTATCACCAGCGCACTTCTTGCGAGCGGGTCAACAGCCACGGCAAAGAGCAGTTCGGCCTGGCCCATCCCAAAGTGCGCAACCAGCGCTCGGTCGAGCATCTGACCACGCTCACCTACATCCTCATCAACCTCAAAGCCTTGCAGCGCGCGCGCCTCACCAATCGCTTGCTGCTGCGGCCACGGCTCACCTGACGACGGCACGCCTCTGGCTCCTCTGATGAAGATGGCTCCCTCCCAGCAGCGCTTTCTCCTGGGACACACCTTCCTGTCTCTGAGACCCCCTCTTGCCCTGCAAACGGGTCAGGCCGGCGCTCTCACCCGCTTTGCTCTTCGATTTTTCCTGCTCTCCTGCATTGCCCTCCAGAGCCTCTGACACAAACACTGCATTCTCTCACAGATCGCTTTCGATTGGGGATTTAGTTCCGACCCTCGCGTTCGGGCTTAGGCCGGTTCTGACGTCACGCCGCTCCCGCCCCAGGTCGGCTCTTTCGCAATGGTTTCAATCCCGCGTTCGGGCTTAGGCCGGTTCTGACCAAATCCTGCCGCGTGATCACCGAGAGGGCGTAGGAGTTTCAATCCCGCGTTCGGGCTTAGGCCGGTTCTGACATTGAGATTATGCAGCAGACCTCCTCGCTTCCCCAGTTTCAATCCCGCGTTCGGGCTTAGGCCGGTTCTGACGGCGACTGGCGCGGGCGCAGGATGAGCCGACTCCCGTTATGTTTCAATCCCGCGTTCGGGCTTAGGCCGGTTCTGACGCGCCACACCACACGTCCCTACCCACTTGCCGCCTCGTTTCAATCCCGCGTTCGGGCTTAGGCCGGTTCTGACGGCGATCAGCGGAAAGCCTCTCCTGAACGGATTTTTGTTTCAATCCCGCGTTCGGGCTTAGGCCAGTTCTGACGACCGCGTAGCCTTGCCGCTGCGCGTAGGCCAGGACATGTTTCAATCCCGCGTTCGGGCTTAGGCCGGTTCTGACGCCCAAGAATTATGGCCTCAGCACTATACAAGAGGCGTTTCAATCCCGCGTTCGGGCTTAGGCCGGTTCTGACTATCCTGGTAATCTTGCTGCTGTTGTACCTGACAGGTTTCAATCCCGCGTTCGGGCTTAGGCCGGTTCTGACACGACCTTACCGAGGGGCAACGTGACTGGCTTGATACCTGTTTCAATCCCGCGTTCGGGCTTAGGCCGGTTCTGACCGCGGCAAGGCAGATACGCTCCGGGGTGATGTTGAAAGTTTCAATCCCGCGTTCGGGCTTAGGCCGGTTCTGACCAAGTTCCCTATCCGAAGAAGGGGCGCAGATTGTATGGTTTCAATCCCGCGTTCGGGCTTAGGCCGGTTCTGACGATAGTATGAGCGATCATCCCCTACCTGATGATATGTTTCAATCCCGCGTTCGGGCTTAGGCCGGTTCTGACGCGTCTTTGGGCCGGGCCGCTTGCTCTTGTTCGTGCTGTTTCAATCCCGCGTTCGGGCTTAGGCCGGTTCTGACAGGGACGTGCTGCATCGAATGACCCGGCCCTCTTCGGTTTCAATCCCGCGTTCGGGCTTAGGCCGGTTCTGACGCCGTTCCCCCTGATGCCGTCTTGTGGATCACCAAGTTTCAATCCCGCGTTCGGGCTTAGGCCGGTTCTGACGTCATGATCATTCTCCCTGGTAAAAACTCTTCCCTTGAGTTTCAATCCCGCGTTCGGGCTTAGGCCGGTTCTGACCTATGTGGAGTTGTGGGAGGTCGCGACGACAAGTTCCGTTTCAATCCCGCGTTCGGGCTTAGGCCGGTTCTGACCACACGGACATCGCCGGCCTCACGCTCGTTGAGCGGTTTCAATCCCGCGTTCGGGCTTAGGCCGGTTCTGACCATTGGCGCTGCTCGTCGAGAGCGTGTAGGCGTCGGGTTTCAATCCCGCGTTCGGGCTTAGGCCGGTTCTGACTGCTCTTCTTTGCGCGCAGGCCGTGAGTGAACGCCGCGTTTCAATCCCGCGTTCGGGCTTAGGCCGGTTCTGACCCTCTTGCGCGCGGATAGCGCGCAAGAGAAGACAAGGTTTCAATCCCGCGTTCGGGCTTAGGCCGGTTCTGACCCTCTCATTTCGGCTCTGATTATACCAATCAGGAAAGTTTCAATCCCGCGTTCGGGCTTAGGCCGGTTCTGACCGTACTCGGCTTTCAGTTCCAGGCCGCGCTCGATCGTTTCAATCCCGCGTTCGGGCTTAGGCCGGTTCTGACGAAACCGATTTTTGAGATACAGGCGGGCGACGAGAGTTTCAATCCCGCGTTCGGGCTTAGGCCGGTTCTGACACGATCAGTTGTTCGGGGCAGGCAAGGCGGGCTGGCCGTTTCAATCCCGCGTTCGGGCTTAGGCCGGTTCTGACATCGCAGTTTCCACCATAGTAACTGAGATCGAACTCGGTTTCAATCCCGCGTTCGGGCTTAGGCCGGTTCTGACCGCAGCAAAGGAGAAAACGATGCGCAATTACACCATGTTTCAATCCCGCGTTCGGGCTTAGGCCGGTTCTGACCATAGAAGAGAGAAGAGCCGAGAGAAGTTCTTACAGTTTCAATCCCGCGTTCGGGCTTAGGCCGGTTCTGACAGTACGATCTTTAGCGGCGTGAACACGCTTGACCTGTTTCAATCCCGCGTTCGGGCTTAGGCCGGTTCTGACCCATGTACTACTCGCGGTTCGATGGGCCAGACGTCCCGTTTCAATCCCGCGTTCGGGCTTAGGCCGGTTCTGACTGATCAGGGCAATAATCGCTATAATCAGACCGACCAGTTTCAATCCCGCGTTCGGGCTTAGGCCGGTTCTGACGCGGGGGGCTAATCATGGCACAGCAAGCACAGCAAGGTTTCAATCCCGCGTTCGGGCTTAGGCCGGTTCTGACGTCTTCTTTTTCATCCTGATCACCTACAACGGGAAGTTTCAATCCCGCGTTCGGGCTTAGGCCGGTTCTGACGTGGGGGTGGCCGTAGGCCACGGAGGGGAAGCAATCGTTTCAATCCCGCGTTCGGGCTTAGGCCGGTTCTGACTCAGGACTTCCCGACGTTGCAAGCGCAACAGGAGACGGTTTCAATCCCGCGTTCGGGCTTAGGCCGGTTCTGACAGTATTCGTTAAGGGCATTCCTTGTCGATAATAATAGTTTCAATCCCGCGTTCGGGCTTAGGCCGGTTCTGACTCAGTGGTAGAGGCCACGCGGTTCATAGTGAAGATATTGTTTCAATCCCGCGTTCGGGCTTAGGCCGGTTCTGACTCCAGTTCGTGCAGATGCACCAGCAGTTCGTGTACGGTTTCAATCCCGCGTTCGGGCTTAGGCCGGTTCTGACCAGACAGCAGAGATGTTCGCTATCCCACTCTCCATGTTTCAATCCCGCGTTCGGGCTTAGGCCGGTTCTGACGTGGGAAGGATGCAACTGATGAAAGGCAGGATATGTGGACGTTTCAATCCCGCGTTCGGGCTTAGGCCGGTTCTGACTTGACGCCCTTTGACGTGCCGGAGTGGACGGTGAGTTTCAATCCCGCGTTCGGGCTTAGGCCGGTTCTGACTCGGCGCTAGAGGATGCCTGGGACGCGCTCACCGGCGGTTTCAATCCCGCGTTCGGGCTTAGGCCGGTTCTGACGCAAGACAAGTGAGGCCAGCCCGACGCAGTGGGAAGCGTTTCAATCCCGCGTTCGGGCTTAGGCCGGTTCTGACCTGTCAGAACATCTCTGACTCTTCTATTATATACTGTTTCAATCCCGCGTTCGGGCTTAGGCCGGTTCTGACTAATCCTGGTACAAAGTGATAGACCTCGCGGCCTATCAGATGTTTCAATCCCGCGTTCGGGCTTAGGCCGGTTCTGACCACTCTTCGCGGCCTCTTCTATGGTGTTCACTCTGTCGTTTCAATCCCGCGTTCGGGCTTAGGCCGGTTCTGACCGGGCATAGTTGGTATGAAACCTCATCTACTCATGAAGTTTCAATCCCGCGTTCGGGCTTAGGCCGGTTCTGACGTGATCGGAATGCCCACGATGCAGTACGAGTGGGAGTTTCAATCCCGCGTTCGGGCTTAGGCCGGTTCTGACGCATCCGCCATTTCCCCACCGCCCGAAGCAGTATTGGTTTCAATCCCGCGTTCGGGCTTAGGCCGGTTCTGACAAAACAGAGCAAGATCGGCTATGGGCGCTGTTTCGCGTTTCAATCCCGCGTTCGGGCTTAGGCCGGTTCTGACTTCAATGCAACAGGGACAACCAACTCCCTCGTTGGGTTTCAATCCCGCGTTCGGGCTTAGGCCGGTTCTGACGTAATTCGTGGAGCGACATTCCAGAGATCAATCAGTTGTTTCAATCCCGCGTTCGGGCTTAGGCCGGTTCTGACCTATCTGTGGCTCGGTCAACGTGGCTATCTCCTGGTGTTTCAATCCCGCGTTCGGGCTTAGGCCGGTTCTGACCTATCTGTGGCTCGGTCAACGTGGCTATCTCCTGGTGTTTCAATCCCGCGTTCGGGCTTAGGCCGGTTCTGACCAATGCGCGACCTGATGCTGCCGGGGCATAGCCCAGTTTCAATCCCGCGTTCGGGCTTAGGCCGGTTCTGACCTTGCTCATCTTTCATGCCAAAGCCCGTATGCCAGAGGTTTCAATCCCGCGTTCGGGCTTAGGCCGGTTCTGACGTAACAACAGGCTGGCATGGTATGGCGCTCTCTAGCCCATGTTTCAATCCCGCGTTCGGGCTTAGGCCGGTTCTGACGCCATCGGGTGATGGCAATCGCTTCAAGAATGAGGTGTTTCAATCCCGCGTTCGGGCTTAGGCCGGTTCTGACGAAGATGATCAAACCGGTTAAATACGTCCTTGTGGAGTTTCAATCCCGCGTTCGGGCTTAGGCCGGTTCTGACCAGCGATGCTTGCGCCTGTTTCCGCTCAAATTTGAGGTTTCAATCCCGCGTTCGGGCTTAGGCCGGTTCTGACTCCTCTTTGTTTTCGCGGTTTCTCATGACCGCGTTGGTTTCAATCCCGCGTTCGGGCTTAGGCCGGTTCTGACGCCGCCGCTTGCCAGAAGGCCGTCGAATTGGCATGTTTCAATCCCGCGTTCGGGCTTAGGCCGGTTCTGACGCCTCCATTTCACGCGCCGTGGTTTGCGCCTATCCGCCGTTTCAATCCCGCGTTCGGGCTTAGGCCGGTTCTGACATGGCGCGCGGTTGGCTGCCCTACGCGCCTGGCATGGTTTCAATCCCGCGTTCGGGCTTAGGCCGGTTCTGACACGCCGCTTGACGAGCGCAAACGCCTGTTCAGAAGGTTTGTTTCAATCCCGCGTTCGGGCTTAGGCCGGTTCTGACTGGTTGACGGCGAGCCAGAGCGTGCATTCTGGCATAGTTTCAATCCCGCGTTCGGGCTTAGGCCGGTTCTGACACATCACCATGCCCAGCGCCACGCTCGGGACAGGGCGTTTCAATCCCGCGTTCGGGCTTAGGCCGGTTCTGACGAAAAGTTGGCAAAGTACCAGGCGCGGTTTGGCCTGGTTTCAATCCCGCGTTCGGGCTTAGGCCGGTTCTGACACCATCGGCTGGACAAACTGTGTGAGGGCCGCTGCAGTTTCAATCCCGCGTTCGGGCTTAGGCCGGTTCTGACAGTGAATGACCGAACCGGTTGAGGAAAACCGTCTGGTTTCAATCCCGCGTTCGGGCTTAGGCCGGTTCTGACTGCCTGACTCTAGTATAGCATGAGAGGCCACACAAAGCCAGTGTTTGCGAGAGGTTCCCTTTTTGGCCCCTTTGGCCTCTGTTTTCGGCGGATTTCGACAGGGTAACATTCATCTCATGCTCGCTGGTAGGCCGTTCCAAGAGGTTGCGAGAGGTTGTGCGTGCAACTGCCAGCGCACCTCCCTCTCGCAACTCTTTCGCTATCAGACAATATATAAAATGTCTTCATTGGGCGGCGATCCACCAACTGTTTCGACCTTTTCTACGCAATTGGCGCACAAAGGATAAAAGCGCACGCTGTCCTGCTTGTCTTCCAGGTGCTTTGCTAGCTTTGCCCTGAGCTGCACCAGTTCTTTCTTGGAGAGAAAACACTCGAAGAGGGAGTATTGGGTCCAGGTGCCGAAGCCAGAGAGGATTTTATGCACCTTCGTGCGTCTGCGGTCATCGGGGATATCGTAGGCAATGATATATAACGTACTCTGGTTGGCTGATGCCGATCTCGTCATCACAAACCATCCCTATCTGGTAATCAATGCCGGGTATTCATCGATTTCTCCCGTCAGAAACTTGGCCGCCAGTCGCGCCTGCAACTCAATGCAGCGCCGGTACTTGACCCTGGAACCGAATACCGGATGCGTGATCTCTTCGTTCAACCGCTCCTCGAATCGTTTGAGGAAGAGCTTGCGCGGCTCCTTTTTCAAACGATAGGCTCCCAAATCGACATGAAAGTCATCTTTGGTAAGCATCCGGTTATTGAGCAGCGTCAGGACGACCGAATCGACGATAAGCGGACGGAATTCTTCCATGAGATCGAGCGCGAGCGCGGGCCGCCCGTAGGTGGAACTATGGAGGAAACCAACGAACTGGTCGAAGCCGGCAATTTGCACGGCGCTGGCGACCTGGGTTGTTAATAAGGAGTAGCCATAGCTCAACAGGGCATTGACTGCATCAGTTGGCGGGCGTTTGATTCTCCCAGCGAAGGGCCATTGTTCCTGGTCAACAAGCATTCTGCCGAAACAACGAAAGTAGGCCGCGCTGCCCGATCCTTCCAGACCGAGAATGGTTTCAAGCGGCGTTCCCTCAATGCCCAGATCGCCGCTGACCAGTTTCACCGGCTCTGCTGTGATACACATTGAAAGGGATGCCAGTTGACGAATGTTGCTGTTCATCAACGTGATTTCCTGATCGAACATGAGATCGGCCTGGCGGCGATTATGGCGCTGTAGCATGGTACGCTGATTGGAAAGTTTTCCTATGACGAAGCGCCTGGCAAACTCGCTGCGCTTTGTCAGATCATTGTGAGCGCGGTGCTGGGCCAGGCGCAACAGCGAGTTTTTCGAGAGTCCAGGCGTGAGGCGGCCTTTGAAACGACCGATCCCGTCCAGAAAATGGATTTCGATATTCTTTTCCAGCAACATCTGTAGGGCTGATGCGGTCAAGGTCACGTCGCCCATGACAATCACATCGTCCACTTTGTGCAGGGGGATTCTTCGTTTACTTGCCGGAGCCAGGACCACGCCTCCTTCACCGCGTTGTTCAGGAATTTGCACCAGCAGGCAATCTTCGGTATCGCGCCGCACCAGGGCATGATCTTCAGTCAGGTAGAGCGTTGGCAAGGAAACCTCCTTTGCTGGCGGTCAACAATTTCACTTCCTCCGGTAAGCAGAGCGAGATCAGGCTGCAATCCCGGCAACGAGCTGCCAGTTTGCCCTCGAGCGGCGGTGGCGGCGTATTGGATGTCGCCGCCCGAAACGCGAAGTCAATCGTCGCCTGCGTTTTTGCACGCAGCGCTGGCGTAAAGAGAACCTGGACGCGCTTGCGTGAACTATAATAAAAGATGTAACCATAGGGAATGGGCGCTCGTTCCGGCAGGCGCTCCTCCAGGCACAACGCCTGAGCGCACAACTGGATATGGTCGTTGAGCCATTTGCCCTCTTTCCCGTGCTTATATTCGACCGGCACGAAGTTGCCGTTCTCCTCCTCGACGATATCGGCAAAGCCGGATAGCCGCAGCGTCTCACTATACAGATACAGATGGTTGATCTGTTGCTCACCGTCGGTGGTGTGCTGCCCCGGTTGATCGGTTCGCTCGTGCAGCAGCGTGCCAGAAAGCACGAATTCATTTTCCAGCATATCGCCTTCGACAAACTCGTAGTAGAAGCGGCGTGGGCAATACTCAAGTGCGTTCAGATACGAGAGGGGAATCGTCTCCGGAGCGCTATACTCATTCATGGCTGTCCCTCCTTCCTCCCAGCTCTCGATGTCTCATCTCCTACCGTTGGAGCAGCGATAGTGGTGCAGCGTGCCTGCCCCATGCCCATCGTGGTTTTGTAGCCAACGCCGCCAAAGAGGGCAAAACGCGCCAGAGGGGAGAGCCAGGACGCTTCTGGGGCTGCCGGATTCCCTTTCACCTCATAATCTATGTCACCTGTAAAGCCTACCTGCCCGAACTTACTGAAAGGCAAGTAGGAGGTATGCAAAGAATAGCGTGAGACAATGACATGCTCTTCACACCACGCGGCAAAATCGCGCAGGGTCAATCCACCCGCGGCGAGGCGCAGTTCGGCGGGAGCGAAGGCTTCCCACAGGCGAGCCAGGCTCTCGAACACCAGCGCCGGTTCCGGGAACAGTTTGAACAGCTTGCCCCATACCTGTTGTCCCTGGCTGAAAGTCGTCGGCGTGGCGAACTCAAAGTGATAGTGCTTTTGTATCGCGCGGGCGGCATACAGCTCTGCGAACGAGGTATATGCAACCCACGTTTGGGCTGTATCTTCTGGCGTACAGAGCAGGCGACTGATCTCAAAGCGAGCATCACCCACGCGAACAATGAGATCGCGTGGATGGGCAATCAAGGAGCGAGCGAATGAACCAAAGATGTCAGCATCCAGCATGGTAATCCGCAGCCAGTAGACCTGACCCGGTATTACTGGCACATCCTGCCCTTTCATGATCGCTTCCTCCAATCGAGTTGGACTGAGGTGATTGAAGCCCTGCAACAGGCCGAGCGTATAAGGTCGGCGCTGGTTGGGCGCGTGCAGCCACTTCGACAGCGCCGGGTCGCTCTGCCGCACCATGTCCAGAAATGCTGCCTGCACCTGGTTGCCCGCTCCCGGCTGTATTGTCCCCGGCTCTTTCGGATGCAGCCGCAGCAGCATAGAAAAGAGTTCGCCGCGAATGTCACTCATCTTGTGATAATCTCCCCAGCAAAGTAGTTCATGTGCAGAGGAACGTATCTATTGCTTTTTGGTTTATCATGAAAGAACTCATCTGCTTTGAGCTTGCAACATGGACCCGTTATATACGACTTTGAGAGAAGGCTTGCTGGCGGCATCACTATAATGTCAAAGGTAGCAAGCCGATCGCGAGGAATATCTAGAGGATTGATGGCGCAAGCAACCAGCTGCGGATGTTCCAGATTTATAACCTTTGCCTCTGTTGAACCAACTTCATACCATTTATAGGCAACTTCTGCTTTCGCCATCCACTTTCCCAAGCGTATCCATGTGGGCAGTTGCCCTTGCTCGTCAGCAAAAACAAAGAACTCGAACGTCGAGCCAGGAGCAAGCTCTTTGGCTCTACCATACGCCACCCGATTTGTACTATCCTTCGAGGCTTTGCTGTAGTAAGGTATCGTTGCCATCTTGAAGGTAATGAAGGCGAAATCGACTCGGAGAGGATGGGCAGGTGTAACGTAGTAGCTGCCCACCCTCTCTCGCCGTAGTTCCTCCTGGTAACGTGGTTCCTGTGATGCATTGAAGTATGCAGGAGCAGGTTGTACCAAACCCAGCGCATAGGTTAAGCCGTAGTTATGCAAGTATTTTTCGGTCTCGTAAAAGCGACCAAATTCGTGGCTTGCATAATACAGGTTGTCATGTAGGGTCATATGGCAACGAGCGATATATGTAGCCATTATCTGTCACTTTCTGCTTTTCGGCCATCGTAGGGTTATTTTTCATCTTGTTTACCTTGTCTGTTTTTGTTGGCCCTCTTCTCCGCTCCTGCTCCGGAACGGCTATAGTAATCCTGGCATTCTGCGTAAGCCTGCTGTAACACTTCAACAAGTGTCGCCTCGCTTGTAACAAGAGCATTGATTTCGGCTATCAGCGAATCCAGGTTGTCTCCAATAAGTGAAAGATGTGTGGTGACATGATCATCCTGTAACAGAGCAGGCGAGACGCGCTCTATATTCCGTACAAGCTCGACAGTCTGATATGGTCCCTTTTTGGCACGCCCATCGTCATCCTTCTCAAGCATGTCATACAGTGTCTGCGTCAGCTTCAAGTTTGAGAAAATCTCACCATCGGCAAAGATTATAGCCGCAATATGATTTTCGAGCGCGCCAGTGCGTGTTGTTTGCGCCCCATAACGCTTGGTGCGAAGAATGTTGTTCAAGACGTAGATGAACTCAGTCTCAGTAGGATCGCGAACGGTAATCACAGATGGGAAGAAAACCTGTGGCAATACATGATCCTGCTCACCAAAACTGTGTTTTGTTTCACTGCTCCTGCTCATTGTACCGTGTTCATACGGTGCGTTAAACGTCATCGATTCGTGAGACTCATCATAGTTGGAAAGCGAGAAGGCCGAATCGACCAGCACTTTGGAGCGTTCTGACCCCTGATCACCGATGGCAAAGCCATAGTAGATGCAATCTGGGCAATGCTTGCAGAAATTTGCGCTGTTGTACTCACAGTACTTGCCTGCATCATCCTTGTTCTCACTCAGAAAATTGTAGCGACGTAGTAATTCGCGCCCGGTGAGCCGTTCGGGAGTCGTCTGTTTGCGTTTGAACATCACGATGCGGCTGATAATTTCTTCGTCGCCATTTCGTCCCGCACTGACTCGCGCGAAGTTTAACTCCTGGTCGGTTTGAAAAAGGGGAAACGAGTGCGTTTCCCGCAGCACAACAAAATGGACATAGCATCCCATAGGTATCGACGGAATGGATGCGCGAAAAAGTCTGTTTGTGTCGATCGTTTGCAAAAACATGTGCCAATCTCCTTCTAAAAACTACTGTTGTGAAACCATCTCCGCAACAACGGCTTACGTTTCACCGCCGCTGACGGCCTGTTCGGACGGGGAAGAACTGGTTGATTGCCCTTTATCCTTGTAATGCCTTCGCCTGAATGCCACCTCACAGCCATTTTTGAAGCGGTTCAGACGACTGTTGAGGACGCTGCGCTCTCCCTCTGCGTACCCTTTGAATATTTCCTTATAGAAGTAGTCCACGAATTCTGCAACCAAGCGTTCTTCCTTCTCATTGACCGTTTTATCCGAATGAAGAAAAGCTCGTCTTGTTGTTGGCTCCTCGCGGTTGATTCTCTCCAGCCATGCAACAATCTCCGCAACCATCTCCAGCCTGATTTCGTCATCATTGAGGTTCTGTGTATCGTTAATGATGCGTTCAGCAGCAATATCAACAGGTCGAACGATAGCATGTGTTTTGGGGAATGGTTTTCCAGGAATGAACGGGCTGTAGAATGCACTGTACAGTTCCACTACCCGCTCGTGGCGTGTGGCTGTTTTGTCCATAACATCTCCTTCGTAAGAATGGAAGTATTTGACAAACTGACTGTAAATGTGGCTATAGTGATAAGCTTTTTCTGCTGGTATCACCTCCAATTTGGCTTGACGCATCTGTTCCTTGAGGAAAGAGAAGACAAAAAGCTGATCCGTTTCTAGATCGCGGGCGATGCGTGTGAAGCGTTCCAGCTTCAAATCGTTACCAGCTCTCTCCGTGTCGATATGCAACTCGATAGCGCGACTAAACGCTTCAAGTGTGCCACCAATCCAGTCACCATCGTTTTGCCTACCCTCGCTACTACCTAACAACTGATCAAGCCGTAAACGGGCCGAAGCGGAAGTAAGCAAGTGTCGGACCGATTGATGAGGCGCGTCAAGTACTACCGTCTCAGGGAAGTCAGCACAGGAATTGAAGAGCGGCAGGTAGGATTCGGTCACAACAACTCTTGCCCCTGTGATCAGGGGAAGTGCCAAACCCAGCCACGCAGCTTCAACCCACGAGGCTGTAGTCGCCTTCGTTTTAGCAGTGTCACCAGGCTTTTTCGGTTTACTGAACGTTCTCTTCGCAAAGAAAATAAAGCCTGGGTATTGCTTTTCCTCATAGCGATCGAACAGGTACATTCCTCCTTTTTCTTCTTTCTCATCTTTCTCGTTTCTTTGCTCTGCTTTCCAGTCTCTCTGGTAAAGGTTGAAAAAACTCAGGTTTAAGATATCTGCTGCACCAATCTTCTCTCTCACTCGTAGTATTTCGCACACTTCATATAATTTGAGATTTTTCATCCTGCGGATAATGTAACTCGACAAGTGGAATGTCTGATTGGTGAAGAAAAAACCTGGGTAGAGGAAGAAGTATTTTAGTTCTAAATCTTCATAGCTTTTACCCGAAACGTTAATCCTTCCCTGAACTCCTGGTTTATCTCGCAGCAATAACTGGCGCAGCATAAGTTCCAGAGAGCAAATGGAACAAATACCGCCAGCATTTTCGCTTTTGTAGAGTGGCAAACGATTTTTGTAAACCCAGGGTTGGAACAATACCGATGCGTCTTCCTGCTGCTGTGTTGGATATGCGGAATTGCAAATGGTACAAGTAAGCTGATTCAGGCGCGACTTTTTCGCCGCACCGTAACGGGCCAGCTCGGCGGCAAAATTTGGCAGCGACTTAACATGAGGTGTAGCCTCGAAACCAAAGATAAGGTTCTTGTCCAGATAATCGGAGAGATCACGCAGGTATGATCCCCGAAAACTCTCGCTAGATCTCAATTCGTCTCCTGCCAATTGCAACAGTTCATCTACCAACTCATTGAATAATTTTTCTAGACTGCTTCCCGGATTCTCAGCTTCATATGTCGCAAGCGGATGTGTTTTAAGATACTGTGCTGCTATCCAGTAGAAACGATAATCAACACCGCCGCTGCTCCGAATCTGCTGTGCCTCATCCCATACGTCTTCACCCAAGCGCTCTATGAGTCGTTTTTCTAAATCAGCCTTCAAAGCCGGAAAAAGCTTACTCAAAATTTTATCCAGTAGCCTGATGTAGTTGATAAGAAAAATACCCAACTGGGTAATTTGCTCGCTTGGCTCGTAATCCAACACAATACCTGTGGGAATATCTCCCTCAGCTTGCATTTCTTTCATTGTTGTCAAACGATCTCGTGCAATATTACTTTTGCCTTCTTTAGCTTTTTTCACAAAGAGCGCAAAGAAATCCTCAATAGTCAGAAAATCATGAAGATAACCCGGATAACTAAGGATGCCCTTTGGGTTGAAGACAAGCCCAGATTCACCAGCAATGCGATCTCGGCAAGCTTCCCGTATCTCCTCTTCTACAGATGTGTGTACAGCCTTATATTCAATGGTGGGTGCTGCACGACGCTGCGGATTCAGGTAGACAACTCCATTTGGGAAGTAGAGGTAGGGAATAAGCTCTTCCTGTTCTGCCGGGTAGATATTTTGCAGATAGCGGATCGTGGCATTGTTGATCTGGTTACTCAATAAACCCCGTACCTCGGTCAATTTGTGATACGCAAGGGAAAATTGACGATCCGTAAGCTGTTCCATAAGATCGGCAATTCCACCCCTGCGTGTGGCTTCGTCACTTAACAGCGCGTCTTCAGGCGATTTTACAAAGAACGCGAGCAAATCGCTGAATGTACAGAGATCTCGTAAGGTAGACTCAACACGGGTGCGGAAATTGTATGGCTGCGTGCGAAGTATCTCTATTGCTTCATTATCTGATGCAAGTGCCTCTGAAGATACAAAGGTGTTGTGGCTGAGGTTGATGTCGCGACTCCGTTGGGTGTTTACTGCCAACCATAATATCTCGTGTATCCAGTGTTCAACATCAGGGAAAAAAGCGTGGACGTTGAGCCTGGCAAGTTCGGTGAGCAATTTCTGACAGGATTCAGAAGTGCCTTTTTTAGTCAATGTTTTGAGTTGATCACCCAGAATTTTATCCAGGTCATGCATTGTATAAGCCAGCATAAAGATTTTTAGCTCCTCCATTTGGAGATTGGCTAGACGTGGCAATTCTCGTGATTGAGCTTCATATACTAATGTCAGGGTAGGGAAGAGACCATTGAGGATATGAGTGACCATCATCTGATCAGCATTATGTGCAAATTTGGGGATAGATGTACCCTTAGCTGGATAGATGCTGTAGCGCTCAATCAGCGGTTCCAACACCGTTGCGGCAAATGAGGTGATTACCGAGTGTACTTTTGTCTCTGGTGCAAAGCCTTTTGTAGCCTGTTGTATCACATCAGCTTGAAACACGAGCAAACTCCTTTATAAGATAAACATTTCGTCTTCGTCATCTTTTGTCGGTTTCCAGAAGACTAGCGAATGAGCCAGTAGAGCGTCCAGACCAAAGACGATACTGCCCTCCATCCCATCATCATCCCTAACCCGGTAGGTCGGAAAGAGCGAATGGAGACCATGTTGCCGCTTGAAATCTGCTGGCTTCCCTTGAACGACAAGGCAAACTAGTGGAATCTCTGCCAACTGGTCATTGACAGAACTGACTAGATGGCTAGCGAGTACTCTGCTGTCCTGGATCATAAAATTATCGTAAACGTGAACTTGGTTCAGTTTCTTTCTGAATGAGTAGCCGCTTTCCAGAATAAATGTTTCTCGTTCCTCACCGTAGCTCTCGAGATAGAGATAGAGTCCCAGTTCACGACTACGATATTTCTCGAAATTCTCGTGGTGGTCTTCCACCATTTCCTTGAATTTTGCCTCAGACAGCGGATGGAAATTCGTATTTGCCAGGAGAAAGAGAAGATCGTATCGTTTAAAATGCTGATCAGTTTTGTCAAAAATACCGCAATCAAGTGGACTTCTGCCGCGAAAGCTGTTCAATTCTGTGAGGATCAGCTTTTCATCCTCCATTGCCATAGCGCGGTATCGCTTCACCTGTTCGCCGATCCAATCATTGACCGTTTTAATGTTGTAAGTCTTACCATATTGTGCGCGTAAAGCTTTCGAAAAGTCCTGTTGGCCTTGTTTCCCGATCTTCCAATCTTCTGCACTGATGATAATATGCGCTGTCTGTAGCCCACCCCAACATGTGGCATAGCGATTATATTCCTGATCAGGCTGAAAAATCGGCTTAACAGTGGTAATAGCTTCACCATCTCTAACCCTCGCGAATTCATCCTGGGTGCGTATTGTCTCAAGAAAAGTTACTCGCTCTACCTCCGAACCCTCAGCAAAATGTGCAGCGAATCTATCCACAATCCAATCTGGAAGAAGCGCATAGGCACGGTACTCGTCCCATCCTCCGTGCCGTCCTAAACGTCCCAATCGCTGGATGAACGTTCCCGCACTGTACGACTCGAAGATGAGCAAATTGATACGGAAGTCTACCCCCACGTCCACGGTACTTGTGGCGATGATGAATTGGACATCGGGATTGCTCATCGCATCATTGCGAGCTTTAGGATTGGTTAAGCCTGTGTTTTCCTCTACTCTAATGCCTTGTTTTTCTTCCAATTCTCGCTTGTAGTAGGCGACAAGGCGCTTCGCTGTTGCTACAGAGTTAACGATAAAAACGCCTTTTCCACGCGGGTTAGCATGGTAAAAGTCTATAAGCTCTCCCAAATGTTCTTCTGCCCAGGCATATGCACCTCTATCACTTAAGCTATGCAGGTGAAGTGAAACGGGGCGAACAATTGGTTCTTCTGTATAATCTGAATGGGGTACGGGAGAATATGCTCCTTTGATCTCCTGTATCTGAAATCCTGCATTGTCCAACAGCCTTTTGAACAAGCGCGTCGGGGTTGCCGATAGGAATATATATTTTAGCTTGCGGTTGGGATATGCAATTCTGTGGTAATTAAGAATATTCATTACCGAAATAACCTGTGGCGGGCCAAAAATGTGAAACTCGTCGAAGATGAAATAGTCAAACTGAACGGGAATCTGATAGACAAACTCTCGCTTATCCTGATTGCTTCCGTAGTTATAACTGCTCATCAAGTGGAAGAGGTCAGGGTTACTCAGGATATAGGTACGGTTCGCCAGCCATCTCATTATGACAGTTGAGCGGCTGATTGCACCACTCTTCTCTACTTCATCAGTGATGGCCCCACTGTACAGCGTTTGGTAGGTGGAAGAGAGACCAAAATCGTGTATATACCGTTCTACTTGCTTCACTTGATCCTTGATGAGTTCATTTGTAGGGTACAGGAGGAGAGCGTATTTACTGTCCGCGAGCATTGGCAGTTGTCCCGCCAAGCTCTTTCCATCACCAGTTAGTGCAGTGTCAAAAATGACTTCCGCATCAGAGTTTGTGAACTTTTGCCAGGTTTGCGCCTGATGATGTCGCAATTCATAAGTAGATGGTAATCTGGCTATATTCAGCCCTTTTAGATCGTCAGCACTCGCAAGGCGTGAGTATACAGGTCCCAACTTTATGCTCATTTTTCTCATATGTATCCCTTCTCCGGTCTAGACGGTAGTTGCCATAGTTTAATCATAACCCCTATCGGTGACACCACATGTCACTAATCCACATTTTTCACAGACATTTCCTGTCCTCATTCTTTTTGGTACAGCGTGTATGTCCGCGCCACCTCCTGTCGCATCTTCTCGCGCAGCGCCGGGGGATCGACCAGTTCAGCTTTGTCGCCGTAGCGGTGCATGTGCTGGAGAATGCTCCAATCGCTGTAGGCTGTTGCTCTCACCAGGACGCGGCGTTGGGGTTTGCCTTGCTCGTCAAAATACGGTTCTTCGCGTTCTATAGTCTGCGAGAGCCAACGCTGGCTCAGGCCGCTTCTCACCAGCCTGCTATCGAGCCAGAAGCGAAATTCGATGGGCCTAGGCCGCCGCTCGACATCGATCACCTTATGCTGCGGTGAGGGCCGGATGCTGCCTGCTTTGATGCGATCAATGCGATACTCTAAAAACGAGTTGGTCTGATGGGCGTAACCGATGAGGTATAGGTGTCTATCCTGGTGAACAATGTAATATGGATCTACCTCATCATGGAGCAGCGTCTCCTGTCGGCGCTGCATAGAGCCATACTCGAATTGAATCTGCTGGCGCGATGAGATGAACCTGACGAGCGTATCGATGGTTTCGCGATGGGGGAGATAGTCGGTAACGGTGTCCATGTTCATGTAGACAAAAGGTTTACGAATCCAGCGCTCAAAGTAGTGCTTCTGCTGATCAGGCAATGTAGCCGCGAGACGCTCCACTAGCGCGACGATCTGTTCCGAGAACGGGTTATGCGGAGTGGGAGCAGGTAACGGATGGGCAGCATGTGCAGGCATATATCTGGTGGGATCGGCAAAAAGCGTGTGCAAGAGAATGAATGTATCAACTTCTTCCTGGCTGAAGAGAAACGGGCTCAATGGCCCTGCTCCTTTCACAAGACTGTAATGCATCGCTTGGCCCTTGCCAGAGGTCACGATTTCGTAGCCCATGCTCTCCAACGCCTGGATATCGCGAGCCAGCATCTTCCCGGCGCGCCCGGAAGGAGCGCGCACGCTGGAATCGTCGCTTTCTTCGATACGATACTCGTCCTTCATCCGCGCGAAGATATCCTCGCGAGTGCAATCGCTACCGCTCAAGAGGGAGAGTAAGCGCAGAATGCGCCTCGTATGTTCATAGCGCGGCTCAAGGAGCTTGTCTGACTTACTATCCGCAATCACTACAGCTTCTGTTGTATTTGGTTGATCAGCCATTATCTCGTACTGCGATTTCTGCGGAGCTTTCTTTTTTGCTGTCATACACCAATTCCCCTCACAATCTTTTCGCAATAATCAGATAATATGAACGCGATTGGTTTCAAAATCACGACGACTAATCAGAACTGCATCGGCTTATATGCTTACTGATCCTGTAGTTGTCATTCATAGAAAATCCATTAAGCCCCCATTATTATCCGTTTCGTTGGAAGCCTGATGGATCGCCGCATGGGTCTCTGTTCCGCGCTGCTGGCCTCGTTCGAGCAACCTTGCCACAAGGGTTTCCGCAGTTTTTGAGTGCGATTGAGAATAACTTGGGTCGACTGCTGGCATAACTTTTGCATTGTGAGGCGTTCTTCATTGGTCTTGAACATCTCAAGAGAAAGCATCACAGCCACAATGCCATTGCTTGCATTGCAGCGAACTTAAGTCAGCCAGCGTATCTTGTTTCATACAGCACTATATTACGACACGATGATCAGCTTGATCCATTGCTTTTGACGAGAGCTTGAAAATCGTTCGACGTTATCATGGATTCTGTGAAGGATGTTAAGATTGTATCAATGATGGATGAACTGGCTCTTGTTGCTGCTTCTCATCACGGCTTGTCAGAATCTTGCCCGCCATACGCTCTCCAAAGCAGAAGAAAAACCAGATAGCCCCCTGCGCGTTCATCCATCACGGCGCTGGCATATTCTCATGCCCGGCCTGCGTTGTGTGCGTCAGAACACGCGCGGGCCCCGCTGCTTGTGACCTGACGCCCTACAAGCTGCACCTCTGCCATCAATCGCCTGCGCCCCATTCACAGCGTGAATGTTGTGCGATTCCATATCGAGGGTGAACGCCACACCTGGCTCAGCAAGCGTTCCGCGCCAAACTCTCGCTCTATCGTATAACCGCTCGGAAGTGCGGTCGAGACGGAAGTTGGCATTTGATGAAGTGACCTGGGTATCTGGTCATTCGTGATAGACTGTTTCCATGATGAGCTTCAGACTTCACTACGTTTCCAGCCAGGCGTAGAAAGGGGACACGAGGAACGGCATGATGGGGATGCTTGCGCTCAAAGTGATCTTGACGCCGCTCTTGATTGGGTTGGCAAGTCTGGCAGGTCGCCGGTGGGGGCCTGTGGTGAGTGGCTGGCTGGTCGGGCTGCCGCTCACCTCTGCTCCCATCGCCTTGTTTCTTGCTCTGGAACAAGGGACCCTGTTTGCCTCGCGTGTCGCTCAAGGGACCCTTGCCGGACTGATCTCACAAGCCGCGTTTTGTCTGGTCTATGCGTGGCTGTCGTTCCGTGTGGGGTGGCTCGGCTGCTGGTTCGCCGGATGGAGTATGTTTGGGGTGACCACGTTCCTCCTGGAGCCAGTTGCGGTTCCAGTGCTGCTGGCCTTCGCGGGTGTCGTGAGCGTGCTGATGGTCGCGCTTTTGCTCTGGCCCAGGTGGCAGGGACAGGTCTTTGAGACAAAGGCTCCGGCGTGGGAGATTATCGGACGGATGGTCATTGCGACGAGCTTCATTGTTGGGTTAACCAGTGTGGCGAGTCTGCTTGGCCCGCGACTCAGTGGGCTGTTCTCCCCGCTTCCTATCTTCGCCACCATCTTCGCGATCTTTACACATCGTCTCCAGGGGGCAACAGCCGCGCGCCAGGTCTTACACGGTGTGCTTGTGAGTTCCTTTGCGTGTGCTTGCTTCTTCCTCGTCGTGGCAGGATTGCTCGTGCAGTGGGGCGTTAGCGTCGCCTTTGGAGTGGCAGTAGTGGTGGCTCTGGCAACACAAGGAAGCGCGTTGTGGCTGGTGAGGAAGTTCACATGAGGATGCTGGTCACCATATATGGCTCACAAGGGCGTTTAATCGTGATGAGAACGGGGAGTGATCATGCGTGTCTGCCCTTCAGAGTACATCTGAGGGCAACGTCGTGCTGCGCCTACACCTTGAGATACTGCCCACTCGATGCATTCGGTCTTACGTGCGTATATCTGGCCGTCGTTTCCATGCTGGTATGCCCCAGCGTCTCTTTGACCAGCGTGATCGGTGCGCCGTTTTCTAGCGCGTGGGTGGCGTGAGCGTGTCGCATCCAGTGCGGCGACACATTGCCGGTGATTCCCGCGCGTCCGGCGGCGGCGCGCACGATGCGGAAAATCATGCTTTCATCCAGCCTTCGGCTCGTCTCGCCTGCGCGTGATCGGCGCTGCCGCGATTGAAAGACGTAGGCATCAGGCTCGGCGGCGCGCGGATGCAGCGCCTGCACCTCGTCCCATGTTCCCTGATCGAGCAGCACAAAGCGCGTCTTCTTGCCCTTGCCGTAGATGGCAAGCTGGCCGGCTTCCTCACGCGGCTGGACGTGCCGCCATTGCAAGGTGCAAACTTCCTGGGCGCGCAGGCCCGCCCGATAGAGCAGCGCCAGAATGGCGTGATTGCGCGGGTTCTCTTCTTTCGCCAGCATCCGGGCGACGGCCTGTTCGCTCATGATTCGCTCGGCAAGCCGGTTCTCGCCTTTGGGCAGTTTCACGGCAGCGCCCACGTTGAACTGAAGATAGCCCGTCTTCACCGCAAAGGACAGGCACGACTTGAGCGCGGCGACTGTGCGTGCCTTACTCGATGCTTTGAGCGATGTCAGCGTGTCGATGAACGCCTGCACGTCGGCAAGCTGCACCTGGGCGAGCGGCTTTCCGGCGGACACATAGAACTTGCGGATATCGCCTTCGTAAGCCCGGCGCGTTTTCTCGCTTTTGCCATGTAGCCAGGTCGCCAGAAACACGGCATCGTGTTCCATTGCCGCCTGCACCGGCGAGATGATAAGTATCTGGCTGTCGTTCTCGACGATCGTGAGGGCGGTTTCACGAAGCATGGGAACGGCACTCCTTCCTTCTCACGCCTGCCAGTACGCGGCGCATCCGCCGTGTTTGCGGCTCTGGCAATAGGCGAGCGGGTGAGCGGGAAACTGCTGGGCAAGGTACTGCTCCGCCTCTTCTCGTGAAGCGAAGATCAGCTTCGACTGCGTATTGGCCGTGAAACTGCCATCGACGATATTCGTGCGAGCATCAGGGCAGGATGCCCGATGCAGCCGTATCGGGTCGCTTAGGTACCCCTTGCCCGGCACATTGGCAACAATCGCATCAGGATGGGTATCAATATAAGCCAGGTACTCCTGATCGCCAAAACCAGGATCCCCATCAAAGATCAGTGGCGGTCGGAGCATCGCTTGGTTCCTCCTGTCAGTTCAGAATAACACGGTTTATCTTGCACTCACCATACCACACAGCGACGCGTGATTCAATATATTTCAGGGAGAACAAGCGCCTAGGTGAAGAGGTCAGGAGGCACCAGAGAACGCACCGCAGCAAGACAGAGGTGGAGATATCACAGCCAGCAACTGTTATTCACACTCGCTCATGGTTCTTCTCCTCTTCACGTTCCAGTCCACCTCTGGTTCGCCGAGAGTTCGACGGATCATCGTAAGAACCTCAGTTCCTCGCAGTTGCCATATTCACCATCGTATCCTCAGAAGGCTTTGGCAGTGGCTGAGGAACCGAGGGAAGCATCACACAAAACAGGCTCCCCTCACCGGGAATCCCTGTGCTTTCTACCCAGATCCTTCCGCCCATTGTCTCTACGAGTTGCTTGCTGATAGATAGACCCAAACCTGTTCCTCGAATCGCACTGGACACATCGCGTCGGAGACGCACAAACTGCTGGAACAGTAGTGGCTGCTCGTCCGGCGGAATGCCAGGGCCAGCGTCTTTCACGGTTATCACCACCATCGCCTCCTCTGGTGTTTCAACTGGACACTCAGTGGCACTGATACTCACAGGGCTCCCGCTGGGAGAATACTTGAACGCATTCGAAAGGATATTTTGTAACACCTGACGGGTAAAGTGAGCATCGGCCCAAATGCTCAGATGAGCTGGAATATCCACGTGGACAGGATGCTCCTCTCGTGTACAAGGGTCCCATTGTTCCAGTAGTTCCTGTGCCAACGTGAACACAGGAACCTCCTCTTTCTTCTCTCTCATACTTGAGGCTCCAGATGCGTTTGCTTGCAGGGCGTGCAGGACACTCTCGATCAATCGCTGGAGTTCCTCGCATCCACTCATAGCGTTGCCCAGAAACCTGGCATACGTCTCCGGATCAATCGATGAACCGTAATAGTCGAGCAACTCAAGGTAGCCACGCAGTGCAGTCAGCGGGGTACGCAATTCGTGACTCAGATGGATCAGCAACTGATCTTTGAGGTGATTCAACTGCTTTTGCTGCTCATACGCCAGCGCTAATTGTTGCTCAGCTTGCTCAGCTTTCTGACGTGCTGCGTCGGTCTGATCGAGCGCACTCCGCAAGTAGCCAATAACCACCGTCTCCGCGAACAATGCGAGCATACCAGCAGCGAAAGGGGTGAGGGCGAAGAGCGGCCATAGCACAGTATGGTACGTGAGCGTATTGACAAACCATACGGTCAGCGTGGCTCCTCCCAATACAAGGACAGCACCGCGTCGTTGAAAGAGCCACACAGCCAACGCGACAGGGATACTCAAGAGGCTACCATTGAGCGGCGATGGAAAGCCTATCGCGAACAGACCAGCGCACCCCAGAAATGCGAGGACAACAATTGTGAGACGTCTGCTTGAGGACAACTGAAGAGGTATCCGCAGCAGGGTCTTTACGTAGCTCATCGTCTCTTTCTCCTACCAACTATCGACCAGTCCCCAAGGAGCATTCGTGACGAACGTTTCCACCGTATCGAGGAAGTGGGAATAGTATAGCATATCCGTCCATAGTCGGACAATCCAGAGACGCTCTCGCGCTCACAGAAAAAAGTCCACTGTTACAACGATACCCCAACCACTTCACTGGTATCAGCTTCAGCTTGCAGTTGAGGCAGAACGTGAGCAAAAGCTTCGACCACGGTGGGATCAAACTGTTTCCCGGCACAGCGCAGCAACTCGGCGAAAGCCGCTTCTGATGAGCGACTTGCTTGATACGGGCGTTCTTGCAACATCGCATCATAGGCCTCAGCGACCCCGATGATACGCGCTGCCAGGGGAATATGCTCTCCTGCCAGCTGATCAGGATAGCCTCTTCCATCCCATCGTTCGTGATGATGACGGACAGCCGGCATGAGTCCCTGGAGAAATGGACTGATTTCTAAGATCTGCGCTCCCAGTTCCGGGTGTTGCTGGATCATCACCTGTTCCGATGGGGAGAGCGGACCAGCTTTATACAGCAGGAGATCAGGAATGGCGATCTTCCCAATATCATGGAGCAACGCCGCTGTGCCAAGAGCAAGCACGGCTTTGTGATCCATCTCCATCTCCTGCGCGATAGCCGTTGCCAGATCGCTAACCGCATGAGCATGCCTGTTTATTCCCACATCACGCATTTCGATTATCCGCATCAACGAATAAATCGTACCGAGATAGTAGGCATGGTGAACCCGAGCGGTGTTTCGCTTATCACCAGGAGCATCGTCACGGCGCTCATCATCATGTGCCAGAGCGTCGAGAACGACTGTGTAACTCATCCGCTGCGCTTCAGTGGCAGTTCGTACCTGATTGCGTCCCAGGCGTTTCGCCCAGTACATCGCTTGATCAGCCTTTTCCAGCAACTCGTTGATCCGTTCCCCATCCGCCGGATAGGTGGCAATCCCAACGCTGATCGTCGTGTTTATTCCTCCCGCGACCGAGGACAGTGCCACTGGATGAGCCGCCATAATGGCGCGCATTCGCTCCGCCACGAGGCTTGCTTGAACTACATCTGTCTCTGGGAGGAGTACCACAAATTCTTCGCCGCCAAAGCGACCGATGGTATCTCCCCCACGGAGTACACTGCTGATTCGTTGTCCGAGTTCGCATAACACCATATCACCAACGGAATGCCCATAGGTATCATTGACTTTTTTGAAGCGGTCTCCATCGAAGAAGATCAGGGCGAACGGACGATGAAACCGGCGAGACCGGTCGCCTTCTTTTTCCATCTGCTGGATAATGGCCCGGTGATTGAGGAGTCCCGTCAGGGGATCGGTCAGCGCTTGTTTTTGCAACGCTTCGTGAGCAAGAGTGAGCTGTTGATGAACAGCCGCGAGTTTATTGCCCATGGAGCGAATCTGCCCTGCAATGAGGCCGAGAACCAGCAGGCTCACATTCCCGATGAACCAACTGGGAAATACACCCGAAGGCCACACGAGTCCATAGTTAACTACATTGTAGAATCCAGTCCCGCAAGCGATCAGTACAAAGGTGATAAGAGCACCCTGCCGTTCGCGAAGGAGAACGGCCACCACAATCGGGAGTAACGAGAGTGCAGCATAGCCTCCCAATGATTCCCCTGTCTGTCCAGGGAGATTAAAAGGGATAAAAAACAGGCAAATGGACAGCAGAATGATGCTCCATGCAAGAGGGCCTTGCCGCAGTTTTGGGTGGTTCAGGAAATCATTCCATCGCAAAAATCGCCGCGCTGAGCGAACTTTGGTGAGTACTCTCATTGCCTCTTCTCTTTCATTTTCATCAATGTACCGACACACTCCGTTTAGGAATCAGTATCGGCACATGAGAAAAGAACTGAAGCTAAGTACATTCAAGCAACATCTGCGGCATTGTGTACCTTTGATAAGCAAGCCACATCCCGTAAAAGTTAGTTGAATGTACTTAGCCCTTCTGGCAAAATAAGCTGATAGTCGCTCAATGACGCGAAAGGTGCTTGAATGTACTTAGGATGGATACGACGTCATTCCGCTCATCAAACCAGCGCTCCACCTCCTGGACTGGAACCGGACGAGAGAGATAGTAGCCTTGAACCGTATCGCACCCAAAGGTTGACAGTACACTCCCGGTTGCCTGATCTTCCACCCTCTCCGCAACCACACGCAAGTCCAGGCTATGCGCCATGTTCACTGTTGATTGCACGATGGCCTGGTCCGCCCGGTCTGTTCTCATCTGTTGCACAAAGGTACGAGCAATCTTCAGTTCGTCAGAGGGCAGATGTTTGAGGTAGGACAACGAAGAAGAGTCTGTCCCGTCGTCGTCGATGGCGATCGGTATCCCTAACACAGAGAGATGAAGCAAGGCCTGCAAGGTACGTTCTGCACCGCTCATCACCACCCTCTCCGTCACCTCGACGCGCAGAAGATGGGATGGAACGCGGTACTGTGCAAGCAGCTCGGCAATAGTATCTGACAGACATGTATCACACATATCCCACCTGGAAAGGTTGACAGCCATACAAAGGTCGCGTCCCCCGTCCAGCCAGCGCTGACACTGCGCTTCGCTGTTTAGACTGCCCAGTTCGTTAGGGAACCGATAAGACCAGTCTGCTCGGCCAGTGGAATAAACTGGTCCGGCGGAATAAACCCATACACAGGATGCAGCCAGCGCACCAGGGCTTCGACACTTTCGATAACGCCTGATTTCAGATCGACGATTGGCTGGTAGGATAGTCGCAAGTGTTGGGCGGCGATAGTCTTTCACAGATCGCCAAGCAGGGCGAGTCGGCGCGGATGATATCGGTCATGATGGGCATCATAGAGGACACACCTTTCATGCCTCTGTTTGGCGCTATCCATCGCCACACCAGCATGCCGGAGGAGCGTTAAAGGATCGGTTCCGTGAGTGGGATAGAGTGCGGCGCCGATACTACCCTCCGTGTGCAGAGGATATCCCTTGATAGGAAAAGGCTCCTCGAAGGCCGCGCTCAGAGCGAGATCTACTTGCTGTCCACTCGCTTCACCGACGGTTGGCAGGTATACCGCAAACTCATCACTACCGAGCCGCGTCATAGTCGACTGACTGCCTCTCGGAGGCGTACCCCGACCTGTTGCAGAAGCCGATTGCCCCAGTGATGCCCGAAGGTGTCGCTGATCTCCTTAAAGCGATTGATACGAATCCGCGAACCGAGGTATAACTTTGAGTTGGCTTCAGCAGCCCGATTTAGCGTTAGAAAATGGTACGTTAGATCGCGGATTCGTATGAGATCCAACACGAGCAGTACCAGGCTGTCTCCAGCCTGCTTTGCCCTCACGATTCATCCACGGAGAGGGAAGGTCGCGTGTTTTCTCGCCTCTCTATCTGACCATACTTGCCCTACAACTCGTAGCCCTGGTTGACCCAATAGTGCCAGTCTTCAATGGCCTGTTGGGTTTCCTCATCTGCCTGAACGCCTTCCAGTTGCATCAAGGGAACGGCCAGCAGATGCGGCTTCCACTGGATCAGCACAAACATCTCATGCTCGCAGTCCCCTTCTGGGGCCATGCCCACCACCGTGACTTCCCGTCCTGGGTCCAATGGCGAGATCGTGCGGTGGGCGATACAACGCGCAGAAAACGGGAACTGCATGGTGTCGGACAGATAATTGTACCATCCTACCGCCTGCTCTTCCGGGCCATACGCATCGACAATAATTTCCATCTGAATGCGCTCTTCGCGTTGGTTGTCTTTGGCCTGGCGACTCATGTGCATCCTCCTTGTCGAAATGGGGAGCATTCTTCCGGGCGCGTTGTTCGCGCCACACACCGTAGTATACCAAATTGCACGCTGGAAATGTGCAAGGCGTTGCTCGCCGCGCTGTCTGCTGAGGGTATTGTCATACCCATGAGGGAAATCTCTGCTGAGGGCGTTGTATCTTGCCCGGCGTGTGTTCTCCTGATGGCGAGCGATATGGGCTGGCTGGCAGACGGGCATGGATCGTCAGGATAAACGTCAGGGAAGATGGTCAGCATGGAGAAGAACATCTTCTGTGGGAACAAAGTCAACGACGCAACGCGCTTCTCACACGGGAGCAACCCGACCTGTCGGCATGATCGTTCTTGCCCATGCATGACGGCGGCAGGTCGTTCTCGGACGCTGCATGACGATACATGGCGCTGCATGGGGCTTTGGGCGTACTCTGTGATGCCATCGCCGCTCGTTTTGCTCTCATCTGCAACCCTGCCACGCCTCCTTCGTACCATCTCACAGAACACTCGTTCCACCACGTTTCCACTGGTCGGAAAGAATAGCGAACAGTGGAAGCGACGGCTTTTCTGAGACGGCACGAACGGAGACAGCAACGTATGACCAGAACACGGCAACCACCTGCTCGCAGAGAGGCTACCCGGCGTGCTGATTGGGGCAGCTACGAGTATACCGCCCGCGACGATCAAGGCTTACGCTTCGTCGCGCAACAGAAGTTCGTGTCCTTTGATCACCTGGGCCAGGTCCTGGCGCCCGACCTGGAACCTGCTCTCGACGACTTCCCCACTGAGGAATACCTGCCGGGACCGCGCGGGGGTAAACGGGATGATCTTCCCTGGCCGCGTGAGAGAGCCAAACGCCTGCACGCCCTCGCCGAAATTGTGCGGCGCTGGGAGAAGAAAATGGGCTATGCCGAAACGTGGAAACCCTGGGCGCATGAACAGACCTGGGTGCGCGTCACAGCGGCGGGCTTACGCGCTCTGGGACTGGCCTGGAACGAGATTCCCTTTCCCGAGGATCGCCGGCGGCTCACCCTTAGCTCCCACACCGCTCAGGTCAACGCGCGCCGCCTGTTGCTGGCACGCGGGGGAGCCGATGCACCGCCTCATCTCTGGATCAGCGAGCGGGAGATCGCCGTGCAGCAGGCGGCACACGGCGATGATGCGAAGCGGATGCACCGGCCTGATGGCATCCTGGTGCTGCGCGAGAATGGGGCGTTTCCCATCATGCGCGGGGGAGCGGTTGCCAACTGGATACCCATGCGATGCGGTCAGACGGTGGCAATTGAGGTGGAACTCACGCGCAAGGGACGCGAGCGGCTCGGCGAGGGGATCCTGCCCTCGCTGTTAGCGCACTACGATTTTGCCTGGTACTTCTGTGGCACGCGCGAGGTCTATGAGACCCTGGTGGCTGCGCGCCGGGATGCGCTGCGCACCGCCGAGGAACGGGAGCGTATCCGCATCCTGCTCGTCCAGACTCCCGGAGGATGACGCATGACGACACCACCCACCGATCTGCCGCAGCAAGCTCCGGTTCAAACACCTGCCGTCGCTCGCTCGCGCCATGTTGTGATCGGGTGCAGGATCGTCCGGTGGATGGGGACGCTGCTCCTGCTCTACCTCGGTGGGCCGGTGTTCTGGCTTGCCAGAGGGATTCAGGAGGAGGCATCCGCGCAGGTCTGGCAGGCGGAACGACGCTGGACGCACGTGCATGGCTCGGCGTTCCTCTCGCTGCTGTGGTATGCCCCGCTGCTCCTCTTTCACGCGCTCCTGGCGGCGTTTTGGGCGTCCATCTTCGCGTTCCTTGCCCGTCTGTTGCATGTCCCCTTCCTGGCTCTGCTGGGAGATGCAACGCTCTTTCCGCCCACGCCGCTGAACCTGCTGCTGCGCTGGGTGCTGGCACTGCCGCTGGCTTCACTCTGTGCCACCGTTCTCGAACTGCTTCATCCACGAACGATCTGGGAGTCCCGGCGTGTGCTGACGCCAGAAGAACAGCAGCAGCTGGCCCGTATCCAGACGCGCACACCCACGACCCCAAAGCCCGCACGCACGCGCCGTTCTACTCCCGCCATCACCGTCGTCGAGGAGCGTCCGGCTCGTTCACCGACGCAGCAGTCCACGGGCGCATCGACTTGTGTGCAGCAGCAGTCAGCGGGAAAATGCGCGCCGCGAGAGGTGCAGGAACGACCGGACGCGGCTCAAACGCCTGCCCCTCGCACCTGCCAGCCGGGAGCAACGTCTACCCACTTGCTTGCTTTGCCCACGACCATCGAACGTCGCCTTCCCGCTCCACCGCGGGTTCGCTTCACCTGGGATGAGGGCGATGGCATCATCGATGATAGCGATACCGGAGAAACGCGATGACACAGCCACAAGCACAGGCACAAACACAGTCCCGCAGCAGCCAGGCTCGCCTCTTCGGCAGACAGGTTCTGCACCTGCCCGCCGCCTGCCTCACCTTCTTCTTTGGCGCCAGTGTCGTGCCGTGGCTGCTGGCCGATGTCGTCTGGCTGATCCACCGCATCCCCTGGTGGCAGACTCGCGCATCGTTTCCCTACCTCACGGCGTTTCTTGCCGCGCCCCATGTGCTGCCCGGCCTGCTCTGGCTGTTCTACTACGCGGTGAGTGCCGTCGCGGTGTCCATCTTGCCCGATCCGGAACCTCTTCACGAGGTGCCAGTACCGGCCCGGCAGACTCGCCGCGAGGACAGCATGAATCTTATCACCGGGCGGGTTGTCGAGAGTTCTTCGCGTCCGAAACGGCCCGCGCCGCTCTCCCATGCGTGGCCCGGCGAGCAGAAGCAGGTGCTGGTCGAACGCTGCTATCAGGAATATCGGAACGCCCTCAAGCGGTATGATCCTCCGCCCTTGACGCTGCACACCCCGTCCAGCTTTTTCTATCGCAAGGGGGGCAAGCTGGCATGGGATGAAACCACCGACGAGCCGATCATCCCCGAAGCGCTGCTGGAGCCAGAACGCATCCACGACCTCTTACCTTTGCTCGCCCATCATCTTGGGCGGCATCAAGCCGACCTGTCCGGGTCTGACCTGGCGCACGACCCTGTGGCTCGTCTGTCGTGTGACCTGCTGGCGCTGTTCGTTCTCACCGGCAACTTCCTGTGGATTCCACTCGCGGCAAACGGCGTGGGAGACGGTCCTGATCGCGTTTCGGCGTTTGCCAAGAAGAGCGAGCAGGTGCATGAAGCGGATCGCTTCGCGGTCTACCTGGGGCAAGGCCCGGCGCTGGAACACACGTTGCGACGGATGCGGACGGAACTGGAACGGCATGGCGAAGAGGATCGGGGTGTGCCGACGCTCAGCGAGCGCATCGGCCATCTCGAAGCCTTGAACGCGCAGGAGCGCGAGCAGATGCGCGCCCTGGGACTCTCTCCCAAAGAGTCGCCGCTCACCAAAGGAACGACGACGAAACGGCTCACATCTGGCACAAAGAGAACGACATGGTGAGAGCGTTCTCGTGCTCCAACGCACAGCGAAGAAGCAGAGGGATGCCACCTGTCCGTCGGCGGTGGACGCCATTACATCCGGCTGCGCTTCACCAGTCGCCGTAGCCGTTCCCATTGTCCATCGGTGAGTCTCCCTGGCGCATACTTCGCCGGGCGTGGATAACACCAGTGGCACATCTCGTCGCCTCTGCTGTTGCGATAGCAGAGCGTGCAGCCACAGCGTTCGCACGGCCCTCCGATCTCCGCGCCGATGCCCGTCGCCAGTGCCTCGAATGTCTCTTTCCCTGGCTGTGCCGCAACTGACGATGCTGGCACTGCTCCTGGTTGTGGTTCCTCATCCTGGCTTGTCAGCATCTTGCCATCCGGGTCACTCTCCGGCAAAGAAGAATAACCAGCTAGCCCCCCTGAGCCTGCTGGCATGTGAGGCAGTATCTGCGCTGGAGGATGTTTGTCCAACGGTGAGTTGCTGGCTGGTTGTCCGTGGCATTTTACCCGCTCATAGTGGGCGCGGCCTGCATCCGTGATGATCTCCTCGAGCCAGGTGGGGAGCGGTTGGCCTGCCCGCGCTACACTCTCAAGTTCTGCGCGGGCCTGGGCGACGAGGTCTTTTGCCGTCTGACGCAAGATGTCGCTCTTGGACGCTTGTGTGAGCCGCGCCTGCAATTCGAGCGCATCGCCGCCATCCTGCGTGCCATCGGGCCGCCGCGCGCTCGCGCCGAAGTCCGTCCACTGATCACCGCGCAGCGCGACACTGGCGGTATGCTCGCCGCGCCAGGTTGCCAGTCCATAGCCGGAGCGCTCCGGCGGTAAAAGATCGAGTACATCATGCTGGGCATTGAACCAGGACGCCAGGTACTGCGGCGTGAAGGCGAACCACAGGCGCTGCCTTTCTTCCGTTTGCCCGTATCTGGTCTGCCACTGGCTATCAATGCTCTGGGCGGGACGAGGATCACCGGGCCGCAAGATGCTGGCCGGTGCGGGATCGGCGGGAAGCGTGCTGCCTTGCTCATCTGAACAGGGAGCATCTTGCTCGTCATGAGGCGACATGACCTCTGGAGACGGCTTGCTTTCTGACGCCTGCACCTCTGCCTCGCATTCAGGCGGTGGCACAAGCGTTGCAGGTGTCTGGTGGGTGAGCAGCAGTCGCGCCGCGCTCAGGCCGTCCTGGCTGGTTTCCCCATCGGAGACGCTCACCAACTGACACCACGCTCGGATACCGGGACGCACGTATTTGCCGCCCGGTAAGCGCACCTTGTTCCAGCGTGTGGCATCCAGAGGCCCGGGCCAGTATTCACGGACAGGTGCCAGGGCTGGCGCGATCGCGTCCACCTGCCGCCGCGCCGCGCTCGTATCGACCAGGGCATCGAAGATGAGCCAGAGGTGGCCGCCGCGTCCCGCCGGCGATGGCTCCAGGATGGGCAGGTAGCCGGATGCCGCGAGCGAGCGTGCCGCATCGAGCAAGGTAGTCCATCCTTCCGCTGTGTCTTCGTCCCAGCCAAGCCCGCGCGTGTGTCCATTGGGATAGTGGCACAGTGCGCCTCGGGCCTTGCCGCCACACAGGTGATCGAGTAGATCGCGCTCAGTGAGAGGACGGAAGACCGTGTAGTATTTCTTGTCGCCGGTGCGGCTCATTTCGATGTGTTCGTCGCCGGGACCTGCCAATGCCAGCAGCAGCGCCGCCACCTCGTGCAGTATCTGACCGACCCGCATCTTGCTTTCCGGTTCGCTCGCCGCCGGGTGATCCACGCCGCTCGTGCTGTCCGAAGCACTGCACGGCATGGGGGGGTTACCTGGTTTTAGATCGGGCCGCACGTTGCGGCCCGGTTCATCAGAAATGACACACGTTCCATCTGCTCCCTCTGACGTTGTAAAAGCATCTTGCTGGTCGGTAGCAGCAGCAGCAGCAGACGTATCGGGGATGATCCTCTCTGACTCCCTACAAGCATCTTGCTGGCCGATAGCAGTAGCAGCAGAGGCATCGGAGACATTGCTGTCTTGTTCATCAGTATCGTGCGGCCCTGTGTCGGTGCCTGTATCGATGTGCTGGCGGGAATCGGTTTCGCTGATGAGGCTTTCATGCCCGCAGGAGCAAAGTAGCGTGACACGCCGCCGGATGATAATATCCGTGTTGCCGCATCGTGGACAAGCATAGCGTGGGCCGCCGTGATTGCGCGGCGTGTCAGGGATGATTGTTTCCGGTGCAGCAATCTTCTCGTCGTTGAGGCGGGCATACACGCGCGTCCAGCGTTCACCATTCTCCTGGATTTCGGGTTTGAGTTCCCGCTCAACGACACCGAGAGATTCGAGGTATTTGAGGCCGCGACTGACCGTATCAGGCGACACACCGATTTGTTCAGCAATTGTGGTGAGATTGATGCGCGTGCGGCCCTGCTCATCATGAGTTTGCCCGCGCTGAACAGCGCGACGGGTAGCACGCAGTTCGAGTTTATGATTGGCGCCGAGATGGGGATTGGCGAAGAGGCGATCTTCCCAGGCAATATAGGACCTGAGACGGCGATTTTCGTCCTGGAGCCGGGTGATCGTCGCAATATGAGCGGGTGTTGGCCCCTGAGAGGAAGGCGTGAACATGGCTTACTCGCCTCCCTTCTGCTGGCGCACTTTCTGAAGGATGCGCCGGATCGTCTCATAGGAAACGTTGTAGTATGCAGCAACACGGCGTAAAGATTCGCCTTGTTCTACGCGGCGTACCACGTCAGGCCATTGCTCGCGGGGAATGCTGTAATGGGGGTTTGTTGGGCCAGGGCGTCGCTGTTTACGAGGTTGAGAGGAGACAAAAGGGGATTCCGAGATAGTGTCACGGAATCCCCTTGAAAAGTTGTCAAAACCGGAACCGACGGGATTCGAACCCGCGATCTCCACAGTGACAGTGTGGCATGTTGACCACTACACCACGGCTCCTTGGGGTTTGCGTAACGAACGGGCGGTTCGCTTGTTCGTTGTGTGAAGCATCATACCAGACTGGCGTTTCCCTGTCAAGTTTTTTGCGACCTCAAAATGCCTGCTGATTTCCGAGCGCCGCTTTTTTTGAGGTAGAGCGCCGCGCTGGCTTGCCCTATTTTGGTATTGTAGCCCTCGTATAATGAAAAAGGAACGGCAGTGCGTTCTGGAAATGTATGTCGGATGCCGCTATGGCATCTTTCACTGCACGAGTGCGTCAGGAGATTTGAATAACCATGTATAAGGCAGCATTACCTTCTCAAGAGCGACCGCGGCAACAGGCCGCTGAGAGCGAACAGTCCGCGCAAACGCCGGCTGGATCGATAACGAGCGCAGCCCCTATTCCGGCGGCGACGATTACCTGCACGCTTTGTGACGCGAGTTTTGCCCCCGCGCCAGAGCGTGACTACGCGTGGCAGGCGAATACAGGGGAACTTGAAGCGGCTTTTATGAGCGTGTGCCATTTCTGCTTTCGCTGCCGCCGGGCTGCTTGCCCGGAGTGCTGGGACCCGGTGCATCGCATCTGCGCGCAGTGTGTGACCGCGGCGGGTCTGTCATTCCGCGCCGAGCCATCGCCGCTGGCGAGCGTGATCTTCCCACCCGTGTCGCTGCCATGGCAAGCGCCGGATGAGAACGCCGCTGCTCCTTTTATTTGCATTCGCCACGGTCGCTACCAGACCGCGGAAGCAGTCGCGCCCGATGCCGAAACCGACCACGAGCAGCAGCGTGCGCTGCCCTCTTCCCGCCCGGCGACCACGCCGGTATTTCCTATAGTCGAAGATACATCGGCTGACCAGGCAGATGCGCCTGCCTTGCCTGCTATCTCTGTTCCTGCCAGCGAGTCGGAACAAGCCAGCAAGCCGGCAAAGGATGAGCCGGCGCGAAAGCCGCGCAAGAGGGCGAGCAAGGTTGTCGAGACAGTGCTGACCGTTATAGCGCTGGCCGTTTTGCTCGCGGTGATCATCCTTGTGGTACTTGCCGAGGCGTCATCGCCCGCGAATGCCGCGATTGCCCGTCTCTTGCATGTTGACATTCGCGCCGAGGTGGCGTATCTTATAGCCCTGATCAAACAAATTCACTGGTAGAGCGGGTAAGAGAAAAATACAGGAGATGCCGCGCGCATGGATATCCTGGTCGATGGCTACAATGTGATAAAAAATAGCGGATTGGAACAAGCCGCTGGAGGGAATCTCATGGCGGCGCGCGAGGCGCTGATTACGCAGTTGGCGCTGCGTTATCGTCATACGCCGCATCACGTGGTGGTGGTCTTCGATGGCAAGGGCGCGCGTCAAGAAGAGACGGATGAGCGGCGCATTCACATTATCTATTCGCGTTCTGGCGAGACCGCCGACAGCGTAATTGCGCGCCTGGCGGCTGAGGCGCGCAAGGCAGGGCGGGAATTTGAACTGTACACGAATGATCGCGAGGTTCAGCACGCCGCGGTCTTGCACGGCGGCGAGGCGCGCTCTGTCGCCAACCTAACGAATCAGTTCAACGCGCCGTCGCGTGATGTCGCGCGCAAGGCGCAGCACCGTATTGTGGTGCGCCGCCTGTATGGCCTTGACCCGAATTACGATCCCGACGACGAGCCTGATGACCGCCATCAGAAGCGCAAGAAGAAGCGTAGATAGTATTTCGCCAGGGCATCCGCAGCGGATGTCCTGGCGAAATACTACCAGATCATTTTTGCGCCACAGAGGACTGTTTTTGCTGCTGGCTCGCCACAGCGCCGATCGCTTCGCGTTGACTGGCGGACGGGGGGGAACCTTTCGCGAACGGCTGCTTGCCGAAACGCGCGCGTAAGACGTAGGTGAAGCCTTCGATGAAGATTTTGCGCGACATCTTGGATTTGCCCACGCGCCGATCCATGAAGACGATGGGCGTCTCCACGATCTTGAAGCCCTTGCGCGTGACGCGGTAGGCCATCTCGATCTGGAAAGCGTAGCCCTGCGATTTGATGCTGTCCAGGTTGATGCTTTCCAGGACGTACCTCCGGTAGCAGCGATAGCCTGCCGTCCAATCGTGAATTTTCGTGCCGAGCAGGACGCGCGTATAGATATTGCCGCCGCCGCTGATGAAGCGGCGCATGAATGACCAGTTGGGCGTCGCGCCGCCTGGAACGTAGCGCGAGCCGATCACCAGGTCGGCATCTTCGATCTTTTTCAAGAAGTCGGGAAGATAGCGTGGATCGTGCGAAAAATCGGCATCCATCTCGAAAGCGGCGTCGTAGCCATGCTCAATCGCGTACATGAACCCCGCGATGTAGGCCGTGCCGAGGCCGAGCTTGCCCGCCCGGTGTATGACCTGTACCTGGGCGTTCTCGTCGTGGATTTCGTCGGCGAGTTTTCCGGTGCCGTCCGGCGAGTTGTCATCGACAATCAGCACGTCGGTGGCAGGAGCATACGTGAATATTTGCTCTAACAGCGGGCGCAGATTGTCTATTTCGTTGTACGTCGGAATGATAATCAGTGTTTTCATACAAGACCGTCTCCTATGCTTTTCGCGCTGCTGCCCGCGGCCAATGTGCGCGGAAAAGCCAATTCGTTGTGCCTAGTCGCCGGGTGCGCTTTTATACCCAGAGCCGTTTTACCCAGAGCCGTTTTACCCAGAGCCGTTTTACCCAGAGCCGTTTTACCCAGAGCCGTGCCAGACCCCCACAAGGGGGGTCTCTACATTTTTCCCCGGCGACACAAACAATGTGTAGAGACCCCCCTTGTGGGGTCTGGCGCTACATTTTTCCCCGGCGACACAAACAATGTGTAGAGACCCCCCTTGTGGGGTCTGGCGCTACATTTTTCCCCGGCGACACAAACAATGTGTAGAGACCCCCTTGTGGGGGTCTGGCGCCTGGGGGTCTTAGGGCGACAACAGATAGAGTATCACGATGATAATTGCTACACACAACACAACGGTTCCGAGGATATGTCGGTCACGTAGTAGCGCTTCTTCGGGACTTCCACCTTCTTTACGTATATGAACGAGGTAGAGGTAGCGAAATAAGCCATAAAGTACTAGCGGCAGCGTAACGACGAGGCGCTGGTTGCCGGTTGGCCCCTCGAAGGTGTAGAGGCCGTAGGCAATGACCGTGGCGGAGGAAACGATAGTGATCATCTGGTCAAGCATGGGCAGGCTGTACTCTTTGAGTATCTGGCGATGCTGATCGGCCTGCTCTTGCAGGAGAACCAGTTCATGCCGCCGCTTGTTGAGGGCGAGGAAGAGCGCGAGAAAGATGCCGACGAGGTAGAGCCAGGGCGAAATCGAGACGGGAATGATGACGGCTCCGGCCAAAATACGCAGCACAAAGCCACCCGCGATCACGAAAACGTCGATCAGCACGATATGTTTGAGGCGAAAGCTGTAGAGTACCATGAGCAGCAGGTAGGAGATAAGCGTGAGAGCGAAGAGCAGGTTCGCTCCGCCCGTGCTGGCGAAGATATCAGAGCGCGCGGCGATGGGCAGCACGAAGAGCAAAGCGGTGACGGCGGCGCATCCCAGCAGCAGCGCGGCCATGGCCGCGAAGGCATACGCGACGGGCAGCGCGCCTGACGCCAGGGGACGGCTGCGCTTGACGGGATGGCGGCGATCGTTGTCGAGATCGCACAGGTCGTTGACCAGGTAGGTGAAACTCGACGCGAGGCAGAAGACGATAAACGCCAGCAGCGCCCGTTCGAGCGCCGCCAGGGCGAACAGGCGCTGCGCGAAGATGAGGCCAACGAAGATCGCCAGGTTTTTTGACCATTGCCGGGGGCGGAGCGAGGCAAAGAGCGCCCGGAGACGCGCGCCGCCGACTACCTGTGCTGGCTGTGACATGACTCTATTCCAGGGAGCGCGCTAGTAGACGCGCCGTTTTAATTCCGTGATACGGTGCAAGGTGATGCGGTGCTTATCGGTGCTGATAAAATGTTTATCCATAAAGTAGCCCATGACCTTGTTGACGCTCTCGCGTGACGCGCCGACCATCGAGGCCAGCTCTTGCTGCGTCAGGCGCACATCGATGCGCATGCCGTCCTCGACCTCGACGCCGTGCGATTCGGCCAGTTCCAGAAGTTTTTTTGCTACGCGCCCAGGAACGTCGAGAAAAATCAGGTCTTCGATCATCTCGTCGGTGTTACGCAGGCGTTTGGTGAGTACCTCCATGATCTGGATGGCGATTTTGGGATTCTTCATTACCGCATTGTGGAAATCGCTGCGCTGCAGCGTGTAGCACTCCACCTTTTCCATCGCGACGGCATCCGCCGAGCGCGGCAGGCTGTCGAAAATAGCAAATTCGCCGAAGCAATCGCCCTTACCGAGAACGGCGAGCGAGATTTCCTGGCCGTCGGGGCTGATCAGGCAAATTTTGACTTTGCCTTCTTTGATCACGTAGAGAACCTGGCCGGGATCGTCGCGGTGAAAAATAACCTCGCCGCCGCGAAATGGGCGCCGTTTCGCCAGCGCCATCAATTCCTGGATTTCTTCCTCGGCCAGTCCCGTGAAAAGCGGCACCTGTTTCAGATAGGTCGTTTCGTTCTCGTTACCCATATGCTTGTTCCTTTATGCTCGTCCCTTGTGCGATAATAGGCGATACTCACAAAGCAAGTGATCCCTATACTACCGTACTTTGGCGTCACGCGCAAGTTGCTTGATTTTTGTCTGAACTTTTGTTACGCTTACGCATAGAAGAACGATCTCATAGCGGAGTAGAGTAGTCGGCTGTATTCGCCAGAGGAGGCATCTTTCCTATGAACATGGAAGCAAACGGAGCCACGCCCGCGGCGCGGCAGTGGAGCTACGCCAGTGGCACCAGCGACGTTCCTTTGCTGGGCCTGACCATCGGCGATTTATTCGATCAAACCGTCGCGACGTATCCTGACAATACCGCCCTTATTTCACGTCACCAGCAGGTACGCCTGACCTATCGCGAATTGCGGGTGCGAGTCAATCAGTGCGCGAAAGGTCTGATGAGCCTGGGACTGCAAAAAGGGCAGCGCGTGGGCATCTGGTCGCCGAACCACGCCGAATGGTGCATTACGCAGTTCGCCACCAGCAAAATCGGCGTCATTCTGGTCAACATCAACCCCTCGTATCGCCTGCACGAACTGGAATATGTCCTGAAGCAATCGGGCTGCACCGGCATCGTCATCGCGCCTGAGTTCAAAACCTCCAACTATACGCAGATGCTCTACGATCTCGCGCCCGAACTGAAGACATGCCAACCGGGTAAGCTGGCCGCGGAACGCCTGCCGGAACTGACGACGGTCATTCGCCTCGGCGCGGGCAAGGTTCCAGGCATGTTTAGCTGGGACGACCTGATGGCGCTGGGCGACGGCGTGAGCGACGAGGAACTCAGCGCCGCGCAGCGACAGCAGGAGTTCGATGATGCCATCAATATCCAGTATACGAGCGGCACGACCGGCTTCCCGAAGGGCGCGACGCTCAGTCACCACAATATCCTCAACAACGGCTATTTTGTGGCGCGTATCCAGAAGTTCACGCACGAAGACCGGCTCTGCATTCCCGTTCCCCTGTATCACTGCTTCGGCATGGTCATGGGCAACCTGGGCTGCGTGACGCATGGGGCGACGATGATCTATCCATCCGATGGCTTCGACGCGCTCGCCGTGCTGCAAACAGTGCAGGAAGAAGGCTGCACGTCCCTCTATGGCGTGCCGACGATGTTCATAGCTGAACTCGATCGCCCCGACTTCAGCAAATTCGATCTGTCGAGCCTGCGCACTGGCCTCATGGCCGGTTCGCCCTGCCCTGTCGAGGTCATGAAGAAGGTGATCGCGCTCATGAATATGCACGAAGTCGAGATTGCCTATGGCATGACCGAGACCAGCCCCGTCTCCACGCAGACCCGCGCCGATGCGCCGGTCGATAAGCGCGTCGGCACGGTTGGCGAGGTTCACCCGCATGTCGAGGTCAAGATCGTCGATCCCGCCACCGGGCAGGTTGTTCCCATCGGCCAGACGGGCGAGTTCTGCACGCGCGGCTACAGCGTCATGCTCGGCTACTGGAACAACCCCAGCGCGACGGCGGATGCCATCGACACAGCGCGCTGGATGCATACCGGCGACCTGGCGACGATGGACAAAGATGGCTA
>Ga0207416_1000510_pt1 | contig 65736 bp, 67 predicted proteins | sample PaiPotPPM11metaG_FD_184107 | JGI IMG/M metagenome (GOLD analysis project Ga0207416, IMG submission 184107) | Iron sulfur acid spring bacterial and archeal communities from Banff, Canada, to study Microbial Dark Matter (Phase II) - Paint Pots PPM... ... | reverse complement strand
CTGCGCGCCCACCCGGCGCGCCCGCCTCGAATCAGGGACGGTCGCCCCACCGCCGACCATCCCTGGCGGCGGCCCCTCCGCCAACCCACACAAGCGAGCTAACGGCGCGACAACGTGTGGCGCACTTCCCTCCCACAACCATGGAAAAGTGACCTGAGCAGATGCTATGCTCCATGCGGAGAGTCGCGCCGCCCAAGGCCATGCCGTCGCCGCGTTGGCTCGCACCCAGTCCATGCGCGTTCGTGTCGGCCGTCTTACGATTTGGGAGATCGTCGCCATGTATTTCAAGCAGATTCTCGATGAGCACTGTGGTTGCGCCTCCTATCTGATCGCCTCGCGCCAGTCGCACGAGGCGGCCGTGGTCGATCCGTCGCGGGACATCGACCAGTACGACGCGCTCCTCCGCGAGCGCGCGTTCCAGCTCCGCTACGTCATCGACACGCACGTCCACGCCGACCACGTGTCCGGCGCGCGCCATCTGGCGGCTCGCCACGACGCGGAGATATGCCTGTACGAATCTTCGCAGGTCGCCTACCGCTTCCGGCCCTTGCACGATGGCGAGGAGCTATCCCTCGGCCAGCTACGGCTGCGCGTGCTCCACACGCCCGGCCATCGCCCTGAGTTGATTTCGCTGCTCGTGATCAACCCACCGCGCAGTCCGGAGCCCTCGATGGTGTTGACCGGGGACTCGCTCCTGGTCGGCGACGTCGGCCGGCCGGACTTTGGCGGCGGTGACGCCGCCGCGCAGTACGAGAGCCTGACGCGATTGCTCCGGCTGCCCGATTGGGTGGCCGTATTCCCCGGCCACTTCGAGGGACCGTGTGGGAAGGGCATGTGCGGCCGGCCCAGCACCACCATCGGCTTCGAGCGGCTCTTCAACCCGCTGGCCCGAATGGATAAGACGCCCTTCGTCACTGCGCTGTCTACCGCCATACCCGCTCGACCGCTCAATATGGTCGCGATCGAGGCCACTAATCGCGGTGTGGCCGAGGCGAATTGGGCGATGCCCGGCGTCGCCACGGCCGACGAGGTTGATCTGTCGGCCATGGCCAGCCGATCACCCGACGCCGTCCTCATCGACGTGCGGGAACCGGAGGAATACGCCCACGGGCACGCGCCCGGCGCCATCAACGTCCCTCAGGCCGAGCTCGCTACGCGGCTGGCCGAGCTCCCGCGCGATCGTCCGCTGCTGGCGATCTGCCAGGGGGGCTTCCGCTCCCTGCGGGCCGCGCAGTTCCTCAAGCAGGTGGGCTTCGAGCAGGTCGTGAGCGTGCGCGGCGGCACGGAGGCCTGGCAGACGGCGGGCTTCCCGGTCGACTACGACGACCGTGCTAGCGGGCCATCGCGAGTGAAAGAGTCCGCCTGGACGCACGCGGGAAGTGCTGCGACCGCGGACGCCGTGCCCGCGCTCTAATGGAGACTGCGCCAACGGCGGCTCCCGGCGGCGATGATCGCGAACTTGGTGAGTCAATGGGCGTGGCAAGTTCCGCCACGCCAGCGCGCGTACCATGGAGTGGTCGATGGCCACCCCACCCGGTGGCATGCCGGCGGCTGGACGTGGAGGGCTAGGGGCGTGTCGTGGGCAGCGTATCGGGACTGCGCACTCATCTGGATTCGAGCTGGGCAATGTCCACGACTACTTCCGCCGCGCAGGCTGCTCTGGCCGGCCGCGATTGCCCTGGCCGTGCTGGCGGCCCTGACTGTCGCCGTGCTGGCCGGCCTGACGCTGGGCCGCGATAGCGCCATCGAGCTGGACGTCCACGCGAATGCCAGCGGCGGCCTGACCGCGGTTATGACCGGCCTGACGGTGTTGGGCTACTCGCCGGTGCTCGCCCTCATCGTGGCAGTTGCCGGCTGGGGTCTCCTGCGCGCCGTTCGCCGGCTGGAGGCGGTGGCCCTGGCGGCGATCATGGTCGGTGAGGGGGCGCTCGATGATCTGCTCAAGCTTGGTGTGCATCGGGCCCGTCCGCAGTTGTTTGTCCACGCTGCCGCTTCCGGCTGGAGTTTCCCCAGTGGTCATGCCTTCTCCACGTTTTGCCTGTTGGGTACCCTGCTCTATCTCGTCTGGGCCTACACGTCCCCGCTGGTACGTTTCGTGCTGGTGCTGGTCGCTATGCTGCTCGTCTTCGGCATTGGGCTCAGTCGTGTTTATCTTGGCGTGCATTTCCCGAGCGATGTCGTGGGGGGGTGGCTGGCCGGGTTCGCCTGGCTGAGCGCAGCGTTTGCGGGTTTCCGACGCATCGTGCTGCGCTGGAACCCCGCCGCCGGGACATAGGATCGCGGCGTGCTCCAATTCGCCGAACAAGACCTCACACACCTGCTCGCCGTCTACGGCTATTGGGCGGTGCTGGTGTTCGTCGCCCTTGAGAGCACCGGTATCCCTGTCCCCGGCGAGACCATCCTGCTCACCGCCGCGATCTATGCAGGCAGCACGCACCGTCTCAACATTGCTCTTGTCATCATTGCCGCCATAGTTGGTGCGATACTTGGCGACAACGTGGGCTTCTGGGTGGGTCGCGAGGGCGGCTACCGCCTGCTACGGCGCTTCGGCAAGTTCCTGCACCTCGACGAGGGGAAGCTCAAGCTCGGCCAGTATCTCTTCCACAGGCACGGCGGCAAAGTCGTGTTCTTCGGACGCTTTGTGGCGGTGCTACGCGCCTGGGCTGCGTTCCTCGCCGGCGCCAATCGCATGCGTTGGCGGGACTTCCTCGTCTACAACGCCGCCGGAGGGATCGTCTGGGCCACGCTCTACGGTCTCGGAGCCTTCTTGCTCGGAAATGCCGTGCATCAGCTGACTGGGACGATCGGCAAGGTGCTGGTCGGTCTTGCCATCGTCGTGCTCATCGCCTTCGCCGTCTTCCTGAAGCGCAACGAAGCTCGCCTGGAAGAGGAGGCCAAGCGCGAGATGCCATGATCTCCGCGTGCGCTTGGCGGCTTACCCGCGCACATCGGCGAACAGGTCGGCGACCGGCAGCGTGATCTCTGGGAAGAGTGGAAAGCTCAGCAGGTCACCCGAACGCAGCCGCGCGGTTTCCACAAATCGGTCGCCACGGTGCTCGTGCTGTGCGACCGTTCGTGCCTCGGGATCCACGATCCAGTAGACCGGCACCCCGAAGCGCTCGTAGTCTCGCCACACCTCGCCGCCAGGGAGATCGTCCGCCCGATTTGTCGGCGACAGCACTTCGATGACCAGATCCGGCAGCCCTTCGATGGCCTTCCCGGTGATGACGTGCCGCCGCTGCTCTTGGATAAAGCAGAGGTCCGGCTCACGGACGTTGCGACGCTCGCCCTGTGCATCTAATACGACGCCGACCGGTCCCATGGCGACCTCGCCGTAGCCGGCGCGCTCGGCTCGGCGGAGCCAATCCCACAGCTCGCCCACGACCCGTCCATGGTCCCTCGTTGTCGACATGCGCTCGACCGGTATCCCTTCTACGAGCTCAGCCCGCAGGGTGTTCTCCGGCGAGTCGACCCACTCGTCAAACGTGTAGCGCCGCTTGGTGAGGACCATGGCCTGTGGCATCCTCCTACCCACCCACCGTGTGCCCGACGGATCGGTGAGCTCGCCCCAGCATAGCACGCCGGCTCTGGGAGGACTCGCCCGGCGATCCCCGGTCCAGCTTGTCCGCGGAGTCACCCCGTTGACTGAGGCGTGCTCAGGAGCGTTTCCAGATGTACACGCACTGCCGGCCACTCGTGGTCGAGGATGCGGAACCAGGCAGTGTCGCGGTTGCGCCCCTTGATGATGTAGTGGGCATCCTGGATACCCTCGAATCTGAAGCCCATCCGCAATGCCGCGTGGCGGGAGCGCGCGTTGAGCGCGTCGCACTTCCACTCGACGCGGCGATAGCCGAGCCCAAACGCGTGACGCAGCATCAGGTAAGTCGCCTCGGTGTTCGCCCCCGTGCGCTGGGCCAGCGGACTGTACCAAATGCCGCCCAGCTCCACCTTCAGGTGCTCCGGAACGTTGTTCATAAAGTTAGTCACCCCGACTGGCCGACCGGTTGCCAGGTCGAAGACACAAAGACAGAGCCCATTCGACGCTTCAACCAGCTCGCGCAGCCAGGTCGCAAGGTCTGCTGCCTGCGCGAACGGCCCGGCGAACAGATAGCGCCAGACGAGCGAATCGGCGTCATAGACGGCGACCGATCGGCTACCCAGGGCCGCCGGTTGCCCATTGGTGATGGTATGCAGCGCAGCAACATCGCGGTCCAGATCGAGTGGCGCGAGCCGCACCAGCGAGCCGGTCAGCGTGACCGGAGCCGGCTTGCGCAGAAGCTGCCCGCGGCGGGCGAGGACATCCGCTGGGAGCGGTGCGCCCAGGATTGCCGTTTCCACAGTCGCGGTCCCTCACATGAATCGTCTCGTTGGCGAACCACGGCGGCAGGTTCTGCTCCCGCAATCGCTGGTGACCAGCGCCGTTGCCCGCACCCCGATACTCTGCATGCCTACCGGTCTCCTCCCTCAGCAAGGCTGGACATAATCTTGATAGGCCGCGGGATCGGCTACGCCAGCCTCCGCGAAGCCCTTGCGGCGGAGCAGGCAAGCGTCGCACCGTCCGCACGCCTTTCCTTCCGGCGACGGATCATAGCAGGTGACGGTGCGCGCATAATCGACCCTCAGCTCCAGCCCGCGCTTGATGATCTGCGCCTTGCTGAGGTGGATGAGCGGCGTATGGATCGTGAGCCGCTGCCGGTCCTCGACGGCAGCCTTGGTTGCCAGGTTTGCCATGCGCTCGTACGCGGCGATGTATTCCGGCCGGCAATCGGGATACCCGGAATAGTCGAGCGCGTTGACGCCGATGAAGATGTCGTTGGCTCCCAGTACCTCCGCCCAGGCGAGGGCGAAGGACAAGAAAATCGTGTTCCGCGCCGGCACGTAGGTCACGGGGATCTCTCCCGCCATAGTCGCCGCGTCGCGGTCTTTGGGAACGGGCAGGTCACTCGTCAATGCCGATGCTCCGAAGCGGCGCAGGTCAATGTCGAGAACGATGTGTTGCGCCACACCGACGCCGGCAGCGACACGCCGGGCCGCCTCGATCTCTGCATCGTGCCGCTGCCCATAGCGGAAGGTGAGCGCGCATGCATCGAAGCCCCGGCTTTGCGCGATGGCCAGCGTGGTGCTGGAGTCGAGGCCGCCACTCAGGAGCACCACGGCCTTTGGCTTGCTCTTCATTGCTCATTCCTAACCATCATGGCGCCGGTTTTGGTATCATAGGGTCGTCGATGCCGACAGCCCTGGGTAGGAACAACGGCTGCACCCAGCAAGTTCAACCCAGAAGCGTAGCGCACGGCCGCGCCGCCTGCTCTTGTGCCGCTGAGGAGCCAGATTGGCGCTGTTTCGCGACTACGCGGTCGACGACCGCTGCTTCGACGAGATGTTCGAGGCTACAGACCGGCCGCGCCCGCAGTACGCCGCCCTCTACGAGCAGCTTGGCAGTCTGTCCCTGGAAGCGTACCGCAACCGCTGCAGCGCCGCCGACCTCAGCTTCGTCAATCAGGGCATCACCTTCACCGTCTACAGCGACCGTGACGATGTCGAGCGGATCATGCCCTTTGACCTCGTGCCGCGCATCATCACCCCGGAGGAGTGGCGGCAGATCGAGAGCGGCCTGACCCAGCGGATCACGGCGCTCAACCTCTTCCTGCACGACATCTATCACGACCAGCACATCCTGAAGCAAGGAGTCGTGCCCTACGAGCTGGTGCTCAGCTCGCGCTTGTTCCGGCGCGAGCTGCGCGGTGTGGATGTCCCGCGCGACGTCTACGTCCACGTCGCCGGCATCGACTTGGTCCGCGACGAGCAGGGCCGGTTCCTGGTGCTGGAAGATAACCTGCGTACGCCTTCCGGCGTCTCCTACGTCCTGGGCAACCGCCAGGTGATGAAGCACACGTTCCCACGTCTGTTTCAGTCCTACTCGGTGTGCTCGGTCGACAGCTACGCGCTGGACCTCCTCGACGTGCTGAGCTTTCTTGCACCGCCCGACATCGTGGATCCCACCATCGTGCTCCTCACGCCCGGCATCTACAACTCGGCCTACTTCGAGCACGCCTTCCTGGCCAAGCAGATGGGTATCGAGCTGGTCCAGGGCGAGGACCTGCTGGTCGAGGATGGGGTCTGCTTCATGCGAACGACACGCGGGCCGCGGCGTGTCGACGTGATCTATCGCCGTGTCGACGACGACTTCCTCGATCCGCTTGCCTTCAACCCGCGTTCGCGCCTGGGTGTTGCCGGCTTGATGAACGCCTACCGGCTGGGCAACGTCGGCATTGCCAACGCCATCGGTACCGGCGTGGCTGATGACAAGGCGATCTATGCCTGCGTGCCGCGGATGATCCAGTACTACCTCCACGAAGAGCCGGTCATTCCCAACGTCCCAACCTACCTCATGAGCGACCCCGAGGAGCGGCGGTATGCGTTCGATCATCTCTCCGAGCTGGTGGTGAAGGCGACCGACGAATCCGGCGGCTACGGCATGCTGATCGGCCCCAGTGCCACGGCAGCGCAACTGGCCGAGTATCGCGCCCGCGTCGAGGCGAACCCGCGCGGCCACATTGCCCAGCCCACCATCGCCCTGTCGGCGCATCCCAGCTTCTGCGAGGACCACTTCGAGGGCCGTCGCGTCGACTTGCGTCCCTACGTGCTCTACGGTTCGACCGTCAAGGTGCTCCCCGGCGGCCTCTCGCGAGTGGCGCTGCGCAAAGGCTCGCTGGTCGTGAACAGCTCGCAGGGCGGCGGCGGCAAGGACACCTGGGTGCTGAGCGACGCCGGTGAGGAGCACAGTTGACGGTATGTTGAGTCGAGTCGCCGACGCCATCCTGTGGATGAGCCGCTACATCGAGCGAGCGGAGCACGCGGCGCGCGTGATTGACGTCAACATCAACTTGCTGCTCGATCTCGGCGGTGGCTCGGCACGGCTCTCCAGCCGCTACTGGGAGCCCTTGATCGGGGTGCCCGCCGCGCACGACCTCTTCTACTCCTTGTACCCGGAGGCCAACGAGTCCACGCTCCCCGAGTTCCTTACCTTCAATACCGACAACCCCAACTCGGTGCTCTCCGCCGTCACTCGTGCTCGCGAGAACGCGCGCGGCGTGCGCGAGACCATTTCCAGCGAGATGTGGGAACAGCTCAACCGCACCTACTGGCTGGTCCGCAGCGCCAAATCGCGCCGGCTCTGGGAGGAGGGGCCGCATGCTTTCTACCAGCAGGTCAAGGAGGCGTCACAAGCCTTCCAGGGCATCACCGACGCCACCATGCTCCGAGGCGAGGAATGGCAGTTCGTCCAGCTCGGCAAGTACCTGGAGCGGGCCGACAACACGTCGCGGCTGCTCGACATCAAGCTGCACATGCTCCTGCCGGAAGATGGGGAGCCGGCGGAGCCGGTCGAGGCCGTGCAGTGGATCGCGGTGCTCAAGTCTTGCAGCGCCTACGAAGCCTACCGCCGCTTCCAGGCAGCCCCGCTGGACGCCTGGCACGTCGCCGAGTTCCTCGTCTTCAGCGACGTCTTCCCGCGCTCGATCCGCTTCAGCGTGGCATGCGCCGCGGCAGCACTGGCCCAGATCGGCAGGGGTCTGCCGGTTACGGCGGCGCGAAAGGCCGAACGGCTGCTCGGCCAGTTCCGTTCCTCCCTGGAGTATGGGACCGTCGACGATCTACGGGCGGCGGGCATCCACGACTATCTGGACAACGTGCAGGTCCAGCTTAACCGCGCGAGCGAGGAGCTGCACGCCGCCTACTTCCTGTTCGAGCCGGTGCTGGCACAGGGACTGCAAGGGGCGGCCCATCAGGCGCAAGAGCAGTGAAGCAGCAGACGGAGGGCAGGACCAACTCGTGTTGATCGCCGTCACGCATGAAACCATCTTCGACTACAGCGCCGACGTGGCCGAGGGCGCGATGGAAGTGCGTCTCGCCCCCGCAACCAACGAGCGCCAGACCACGCGCAGTCACCTCCTGCGGATCGACCCGCGGGTGCGGCTCTTCCCATATCGCGACTACTTTGGCGCCACGGTGCATTTTTTCACCGTGCCAGTGCGTTACCGCCGGCTCTGCGTGGTCAGCAAGGCCGTGGTCGACACTATCGCCGGTAACCCGTTCGACCTGCCCGGTGGGCCGGGCGTTGCCATGGAGGAGGCGCCGGCGGTCCTTTACGAGCACCGCCAGTTCGGTGGGCCGGTGGGCCGACATCCCGAGCTGGCCGCGATCGCCGCCCAGCTCCCGCGCGAGCTGGACCTCTTCACGCGGCTCCAGGCGCTCAACCACAGCATTCATGGCCGGCTGGAGTACCAGCCGCTGGTTACTCAGGTCGATTCCACGCTGGACGAGGTGCTCTCCTTAGGGAAAGGCGTCTGCCAGGACTTCGCCCATCTCATGATTGGCGTCTGCCGCGAGATGGGCGTCCCGGCTCGCTACGTCAGCGGCTACGTGTACATGCCGGCCTCGGGCAATGCACGAGGTGGCGGAGCGTCCCACGCCTGGTGCGAGTGCTACCTGCCCGACGCCGGCTGGAAGGGCTTCGACCCGACCAACAACCTGCTCGTCGACGAGCACTACGTGCAGATCGCTTCCGGCCGCGACTATCGGGATGTCCCACCGACGAAAGGGATCTACCGCGGATCGGCGACCGAGACCATCTCCGTGACGGTACGGACGGAGCCGCTGGAACAGCGGCGCGGCTCGCGCCGCTAGCCCGGTGGCCGTGCATCGGCCCCCGTAGAATGAGAGGATAGGGAGTGGAAGCGACGATTCAGGTGCGCGTCGGCTGCGAGTTCCGCTATCAGTCCAGCGGTCCGGTCCCGTCCATCGTGCAAGTGCAGCCGCGCCGGGATGGCAAGCATCGGCTGCTCCAGGAGACCTGGCAGACGACGCCGGCGCTCCCCTGTCACGACTATCACGACCTCTACGGCAACGTCTGCCGGCGGCTGACGTTCCCGCCGGGCGAGCTGCGCCTGGTCTACGACGCCCTGATGGAGACGCCCGCTTCGCTCGATGAGATCGACCGGAGCGCACGCCAGGCGCCGGTGGAGGAGCTTCCCGACGATGCCTTGCTGTACACCCTGCCCAGCCGCTATTGCCTCTCCGACGTGCTCTCGAACACCGCCTGGGAGCTCTTCGGCAACACCGAGCCCGGCTGGGAACGGGTACAAGCGATTTGCGACTGGGTACACGGCAACCTGAGCTTCCAGTACGGCAGCAGTACCCCAACGACTACCGCCGTCGACGTCTACGAGCGGCGCGCCGGGGTCTGCCGCGACTTCAGCCAGCTCGGCGTCACCTTCTGCCGAGCCATGAACATCCCCGCCCGTTACGTCTTTGGCTACCTGCCGGATATCGCCGTGCCGCCGCCGGACGCCCCCATGGATTTCTGCGCCTGGTTCGAGGCCTACCTGGGCGGACGCTGGTGGACCTTCGATCCGCGCAACAACGTGCCGCGCGTGGGCCGCGTCTTGATTGGGCGCGGGCGCGATGCGCTGGACGTTGCCATGGTCACGAGCTACGGCGCCCCCCAACTGCAGAGCATGACGGTGTGGGCCGACGAGGTCCGGCCGGAGGGCGGCGAGCCGGCCTCCGTGGCCGCCGGCCCGCCTCAACAAGAACCGATTGCGCAACTTCTGTGAGCTACGACTCAAGGACCCTTCCCGCGTCGCTGCCCGCGCTGGACCATACGCAGATCGACACCCTCACCTTGCTCGACCATCGAGGCGTCGACTGGAGCCGCGTGGAACGGACCGTGTACCTGATACACCAGCGGCTACGCTACGAGTATCCCGGGCCGATTGACGACCTCGATCACTGCCTAATGATCGTGCCTCCCGAGCGCCATGGCGACCAGCGTCGCCTGGCCTATCGCCTGGTCGTTTCCGACGCCGGCGCCGAGACGACCTGCGGGCAGGATGACTTCGGCAATCTTGTCCTGGAGGTACGCGCCGCGCGCGTAGACCGGTCCATCGACTTCGAGGCCTGGATCGCGGTGGAGCGCCGCCGCGACCACGGCCAGCGCCGGATTCACACTGCCTCGCTGGCCGATCCACGCTGGCTCCAGCCCTCGTCGTTGACCCAGCCCAACGCCGCCTTGCGACAAGCAGCAGCAGGCCAGGCCGCCACCGGCGCCCGCGGTCTGGACCTGGCCGATCTCATCAACGAGCGGGTACATCGAGCGATCCGCTACGCAAGTGGCGTGACTGGCATCCGCACGACCGCGGCGCGAGCGCTGGCGCTGGGGCGAGGCGTCTGCCAGGACTACGCCCACGTCATGCTGGCCATCTGCCGCCTTTGCGGTCTGCCGGCCCGCTACGTCTCCGGTCACCTATTAGGCGAAGGCGGCACCCATGCCTGGGTGGAAGTTCTCCTGCCCGCGCCGGAGGCGCCCGGCGAAACCGTGGCAATCCCGTTCGACCCTACCCACGGTCGCCGCGCCGGCCTCAGCTACCTCACCGTCGCTGTAGGCCGAGATTATCTCGACGTCCCCCCGACCTCCGGTACCTTCCGCGCCTCCTACCGTGGCCATCTCTCCGCCCGTAAGCGCGTTGGCCTGACCGAGGTCCACTACGCCTGCGAGGACGCGAGGAGCGAGCAAAGTTACGCCTGAAGGGAGCGAGGAGCCGCTGGACAGAGCGCATCCGCTGGGGTAGTGGTCCGTCCGGCAAGTTCAGGTGGCATTGGGTCCCTGGCGACTAATGTCGCGGCTACCACCGGCGAAGCCCGACGCCATGCTCTTCGCGGGCTGGCAAGAAATCGCGCTCGTGTAGCTGCACCCCGAGGGCATCGGCAATGGCCCGGAATCAGTACTCCTTGCTCTCCACCGTCTCGACGATTCGCGCTTGTGGGTTCCACATGACGCTGCCCTCCACGCGACGCCACACCTCGCGCATCGCGGCAAGAAGCGCTTCCGCCTCGCTCTTGCTGTCGAACTCGAGGTCGATCATGACGTAGTTCGGATCGTCCATCGACCGTAAGATCTGGTAGCGTCGCACGCCCGACCGCTCCCGCCCGACGGGATCGCTGTCGAAGGCCCTCTTCCAGCCGTCGAAGTCGGGGACTGGGTGTTCGATCCGCAAGATAGGCATCTCGGCTCCTCCACTTTCAAACGAACTCGTGGCCGTGTTCCCGACGTTAGAGGATCACCTCACATGGGTCGATACTCGCAGGGGCGCACCTCGTCTCCTTTGGTCTCCCGCCCCAGCATAATCGTAGCACCGGACTTGAAGCGCATCGTTATGGTAGAGCAACGACTCGCTCACCCGTGAATTTCCAGCGCAGGTAACAGCCATGCACGCGCAGGGGATCGTAGCCGTTGGATAGCAGCGGACGATTCCCTCGGTACACCGTCCATCTGCGAAGGTACGAGCAGAACGGAGCTCCTCCGCTGGCTTAGCAAGCCAACCTAATGGCGACGCCCCGATCCCAAGCTCACTCGTTCGACCGGGCGGCGACAGACGGTACGCCTGCGCGAGCCGGCAAGATGACATGCTCTTGTAGCTGTACCCCAAGGGCATCGGCGACGGCCTGGAGGCGCTCCCAGCGCACGCCCGTGTAGCGGGTCGCCTCGTAACGCTGGACCTGCTGCTCCTTCAGCTTCAGCCGCTCTGCCAGACCCTTTTGGGTGAGCCCTGCCGCGAGGCGGGCACGAATAAGGGCTTCCGGCAGGTCACGCAGGGAAGCGAGCTCCAAGACACGGACCTGCCCCGTGCGCACCGCCTCGTAGTCTGCCAATTCCTCCCGCAGCTCCTGCAACTGGCTTTCCAATGCTTCTCGCATGGCCGTCCGGAGCAGGGGATCCAGGTGTGTCGCACCGCCCTCCTCCCGCTCCAAGGCTGCCGCGAACTTCTCAGCTTCCTCCTTGGTGATCCGGTATTGTCGCTCGTTAGTAATCATGGTAGCCCTCCCAGATCGAATGCCACGATGCCTTTGGCGTCACCGGTCTGCTTATCCCGCTGAAAGAAGTCGAAAAAGCGAGTCCCGAACTGATCAGCCGATGCCTCCGCCGGGAAGAGCTCACCGCCATACTTCGCCTTCTGGGCCGCCCGACGCTGCGTGAACGTCAGCAGCACGGGGTCCAAACTGGTCAGTTCCATCCCCATCGCCTCCCAGCAACCATCGAAGTCACCCGGCGCCTCCTTGGTGCTGACAAAGCCGCCGTCGATGTAGACGCGCCGGCAGCCAGCGGCGCGGAGTGCGTCGAGCGCCGACTTCATGCCGGCGAGGAGAGCCAGCCGTGGTGGGTTGTAGCCGTAGCGGGCCACGAACTCAGGCCACGTTGCCTCGTGGATGCCGGGCGGCAGGTTCCCTGTTGCAGGATCGCCTCTCGGTAGCATAGCACAATTCTAGCGTTGTGTACGGAGACTGTCCAGCGCCGGATAGGTGACATCTCAAGCCCTCCCTTGCTATTCACGCCGCCTCGTGGTATACCTGCTCCGCACACGCAACAACTAAAGACCGTACCGAGACCCTCAACCGGTCATGATGGGTACCCGCCGACACAGGTCGCAGCACCGCGTAAGACGACCGCAAATGGGCGCTTCCCCTACAATATCCCGGCGACCCGTCTCCATCAGGTCTTCTCGATGCATCGTGCGCGCGCGTTTTCGTGCGCCACTGTAGCGGTTTCGTGCGAGCTACGCGGTAGCCTCCTAGGCAGCAGACGCGTGCTCCCACCTATAGAGCTACATGCGCCCATCCTCTGCGCGATTAGTAAGCCCCTTGATGTCGACAGGATGGGGCGGCGAATGCCGCCCCATCCGTGCCGAGCTGTGCGCCGTGACGGCGTCAGTCGACGGCGGATGAAAAGAAGAAATGCAACCGATGTTTGTATCGATTCCCGGTGTTGAGCAACCGGTCTCACTGGAGCTGCGCTACCACGCGATGGACGGACTAGTCGATGACTCCGTTACCGCTGATGAACTTGTGATGGTGCTGGAAGATTACGATCTTCGGCGTCCAGGCGCCGACGGCGCCATCATCTATTAGCGCCGCTTCAACGACCGATCTATCCGCATCGTCGTGAAGCCGGAGGGCACGCGCTGGCATGTCCTCACTGTCTACGAGGTGAACGACGGGCGGTGGTGCCAAGCCTCCACTAACGGATCAGGTTGGCGGCATCCCATTCCCCGACGTGGCCAGGCAGCATGAGGCGCAACAGACCAAACGGGTGATGGGTCGGCCGTGGCAGAGTCACACCAAAACTCGGTTTGGCCGGGGATGCGGTGTGGCCGCGGTGCAGGTTCGAGTGCCGCTGCTCAGCCTAATGATCCGGGCAGCGGCAAGGCGCGTCGTGCTACGCTGCTTCTTACCCGAATACGGACGCCGACCGCTGGAGATGGCTCGACGGTTGTCGTTGTGGAGAGTTGGCCGGGGTTTGGTCGGCAGAGGTGTACATCTTGGCATCAGATGTGAAACAGGTCGCGGCATTCTGCGAGGATAATCTCGACCTAGCAAGCTACGCTCCGTGGGTGGCTGAATATGCAAGTGTGCCTCTCTGCATCATCGACGCAGTATGGTCGCTTGGCGTGCGCTACGGCGCGGTACGCAATGTTGTACGGCGGTACTGTACCCACTTCGGGCTTCGAGAGGAGTGGCCGGCAGGCCACCGGCCGCCGCTGCAGGACCAGCAAACGGTGCGTAACTTCGTAGAGCTGATGAGGGAGTTCGGAGATGAGCGAGGAGCCGACGAGGTCTACCAGAATCGGCAACGCACGTCGACCCGGAATGGCATCCTCAAGAGTGTCGCGGCCTGGCGTTTCGCGGTAGCAATGAGCCAGCATGGCGTTGAGCACTTCCAAGACGTCGCCGCGGTCATGCTGGACACCAGTCGGGTGGAGCCCCTGTCGGAAGCGATTGGGGCGATCCCAGGCCAGAGGCGAGGGCTGTCGCTGGCCTACTTTATACATGCTCGCTGGAACGGACGAGCTTGTGAAGCCGGATCGGTGGGTGCATCGGTTCCTGACAAAGGCGCTCGGGCGTCGGGCGACGGATCGAGAAGCACAGGAACTGCTGACGGGAGCAACCGCGCTGCTAAAGCCGAGATACGCGACATTGACCGCGCGAAGGCTAGACCACCGAATCTGGAGCGTGGCGCAGGGGGAGCGTCGCCAGATAAGGCCCGGTTGAACGAACCTGCCGCGCACGCCTGCCGCTCCCGCTGACCGTGTTCGCTCGCCAGAAAGCCAACGGTGTCTCGGCACGACGGTACTCCCGTCGTCATCGGGTTGGCGCCCCGCCGATGTCGGCCTCGATCCCGGTCGGGCAGTCGGAGGCGATCGCCACTGGGCTGCCGCTCGGCCCTTTCAGCGCCATCATCGCATTCCCCGCACCGTCGTAGAAGTAGCAGAAGGCAGGCGATGGGCCGTACTCGCCTGGGGCGGGCGCTGGGGTCTTGGTGTAGTATGTCGTCTCCGTGCTTCTGGTCTCGCCCATGAATCCCAGCGCGCCGTCGGTGTGGGTCGTGTGCCCGTATTCCAGCGGCTTGGAGGGGCCGGGGAGATTGAAGTGGGCAGGCTGGACCGGTGCTGGCGCTCAGCCGGGCCCGTTGCAGTTACGAATACCAGTCGTGTCTTGAAGAGACGCCTCCTAGCAATTCCGCGCCGGCCCCGCTAGCACACCGTCCCCGTCGAGATGCACGGCTTGTCCCAACAACTCCGGCGGGAAATGGACGGTCGGGCTCAGGGTCTCCACGCCAATGAGGTGGCCACGCCCGTTGAAGTGCAGGATCAACCCGGTTTCGGTGACTTCCTGGCGCACATCCTCGCCCGGTCCGACGTCGGCGAGGGCAAGGTAGGCCGCATTGGCCTGCCGGTCGTAGCTCACGCGCATTCCTAACCTCCGACTGCAGCTTTGGAGCACTCCAGCGTCGCTGGAGACATACTCCCAAGGTCGCCAGGGGGCCAGATTCGGCACGACCGGCTGGCACGGCCGGCGCTGTCACGGGTAAGGATACCAGCCGCGGTTCCCGGCAAGTCTATCAAGCGCTTGTCGAGTCAACGACTTGAAGGAGGTGATCACCCCATGGTCGCCCTGAATATATACATGGTAGCTGTTTCTGCCGGCGCTCCTCACAAACACGGTGGACAGGTCTATCCGCTGTGCGCAGGTGAAGCTGGCGTTGTTGACCACGTCGGCATACTGGGCCTCCGTCCATCCCTGCTGTTCGAGTCGCTCCGCCCCGTGTTGCGTTGCCGGAATGCCGCTGATGTCGCCGCCTCCCCGAGCTGATCCGGGCAAATGCCAATGGTAGCGCGGAGGAGCTTGGACATGCCCGCCGGTGAGGACGGGTGCCGGCTCGAAAGCTTGTCAACTTCTTGAAGCCTCGCAACGACCTGGCGGCCGGCGCCGACCGCCAGGTACATGGTGCGCCCGCCGACGGGCGGCCGCTCGTCCGTGAGTCCTGGTCCTGGCGCCGCCTCTACTCTTGGTAAGTCGCGATGGTCAGGGCGAGCCCGAACGACGCGATCCGGGCGAGGTTGTCCGCCTCCAGCGCCAGGGTCCCCCGCGCGGCGCCACGAAGCAGCTGCAGTAGAGCTCCGCCGCGCAGCCGGGCGCCACCAGTTGGCCGATGGCCGCCTGCTTCCCGTCTACCCGGTCCAGGAGGCGCGCGACGTGCTCCTGCAGCGACGCGGTTTCCGGGAGGTCGGAGTCCAGCCCCCAGGACCCGGTCGGGCGTCGGTGCATGGGAAACCCGGGCATCGGGTCGCCCGTGCGGTGCCGACCGGTCGGAGCTACGCCGATCTCGGCGGTAGCCAGGTCGGGGTCGAGATCATCGCCCAGGATCCGCAGCGTGGCTCGAATGAGCAACCGTCACCCCCCGTTCCCCGACGGAAATTCGTCGTAGATGTCCCCGATGTGCTCGCCGGACCTGGGGTCGTATACGTCCCCATTCGCGAGGTGCATGGCGACATCCGGAATCCCAGCATGGTCTGCTTCTCCGCGGCGGTGGCGCAGCCATGTCGCAAACGGGCTATGCCAAGCGCGGGTCGTCGCGGCATGGTCCGTGCGCATCCGGTCGGTGGAGATTGAAGACGGGCCGTCACCCATCAACGGTGCTGTCAATCGCGCCGCTAGCGGAGTCGGCCCGCTTCGGTGATGGCCTCCTCCCCGCGGTTTCCTGGCGGAGGGAGCGGCAACACCTCGACGACGCGGTCGTTGATACATCGGCGCTTCGACTGGTCGAACTCGACGGCGCTTGCCGGCACTCGTCCCACGAGGTCGCCTATCTCGGCGAGCGCTTCCCACGACATCGCCTCGAACCGATCACCAAGCTGCCGGGGCAGCCGATAGACTGCAAAGTAGTCTGGATAGTCGTCGGTCTCCGGGTCAAACGGGCAGTCGAAGAAATACCACTCTGCCCTTCGCTCCACGACGAACGCGCGAGGGATGTCGTAGAACTCGCGATACTGGATGGCCAACCAGGACATGTGTCGCACCTCACCCCGATCAGCTGATCCGGCTGCCCCGGGGCGCCGAGTTCGGGATCGGCTCGCCAAATGGGGTCAGGCCCTGGCCCCGTTCACCTGGCTCACGCCGCCGCTGGGGCTGCGCAGCGTCTCGGTGTAGCTCTGCGGGAGGACGGTGTCGGCGCTGCCCCTGGCGTAGCTGTAGGCGAAGCTGGAGAGCGTGGTCCCGCCGCTCATCCCGGCGATGCTGCTGAGGCGCCCGCTGTCGTCATAGGCCTGGCTCATGACCACCCCGTCCGGGTAGGTCGTGCTGGTGCGGCGGTGGTTCTGGTCGTAGCCGAAGCCGGTGGTCTTGCCGTTCTCCGACAGGCTGGTCACCAGGTCGGCCGGGTTGTAGCCGCAGGTCACCGCCAGCGTCTGCCCAGGCACGCTGGCGGTGTCCGTGAAGCCGGTCAGGTTGCTCGCGCCGTCGTAGCCGTGGCTGAAGCTCCCGCCGCCCAGGGAGGCGGGCAGGGTCTTCTGGGTCTGGCGGTTGCGGGCGTCGTACTGGTAGCCCGTAACGCCGTTGTTGTCGGTCATGCTGGTGACGTTGCCGTCGTTGTCATAGGCGTGGGCCACGTTCCCCTGGTAGTAGGAGGGGTAGGTGAGCGTGGTCGGTCGGTCCAGCGGGTCGTACAGGTAGTCCGACTGCACGGAGTTGCCGTCCGTCGCCTCGATCGTCCGGCTGAGCGCGTCCGGCCAGATGTTCGTGGGTCCCATCGGGCTGGGCGGGGTGATCGTCCGCAGGTTGCCCTGGGCGTCGTAGGCGTAGCTGGTGGCGTTGCCGCTGTAGAAGAGCTGCGTCTGGTTCTGGCTGGGCAGCTGATTCGTGACGGTGTCCACGTTGCCCGCGGCCGTGTAGTGGTAGCTGACCGTGTTGCCCTGCGGGTCGGTCACGCCGGTGGGGTAGTAGGGGTGGCCGGCGTCCTGGTACGCCCAGCTCGTCGCCGCGCCGGTGGGCAGTTGCACCTTGGTCAGGTTGTTGCCGTCGTAGCTGTAGGTCGTCACCTTGCCCTTGGCGTCGGTGTACTGCTGGACGTGGTTGTCGGCCGTCCAGGCCCACTGCTGGCTGTTGCCGAGCGCGTCGGTCACCGCGGTCAGGCGCTGCTGGCCGTCGTAGGCGTAGGTCGTCTGGTGGTTGTTGGGGTCGGTCACCACCGTATTGCCGGCGTTGTAGGTGTAGTTGTAGGTCGCCTGGACTGGGCTGCCCCAGCCCAGGGTGATCGAGGCGACGCGGAAACTGGGATCGTAGGTGAGCTTGGTCACGTCCCCGTTCGGGTCCTGAATCTGGGTCACCTGGTTGTTGGCATCATAGGAGTAGGTGGTGAGCTTCCCCGCCGGGTCGGTGTACTGGGTCAGGTTCTGGTTGCTGTCGTACTGATACTGCCAGGTTCGGCCGGTGGGGTCGTGCATGGCGCTGATCAGGCGGCTGCTGTAAGGGCTGTTGTGGTCGAAGGTGATGCTGCGTCCCTGCGTGTCGGTGACCGCGGTCTGGTTGCCGGTGTTCGGGTCGTAGTTGAAGCTGATGGTGTTCCCGTTGCGATCCGTCACCGACATCAGGGGTCCGCCGCCCGGGGACCAGTGGTACCGCAGCCCGCTGGCGTGGAAGGTGACGGTGGTGCTGTAGTCTTGGTTCAGCACCATGGTCGCGTCGAGCCCCGGCGGCGCGGTGAAGCTGCCGTCGGGGTTGTGCAGGAAGAAAAGCCCCCAGTCGCCGCCGACGAACACGCCGTCGCCGGGGTTGGGGTCGTAGCCGTTGGAGAACAGCTCGATGTCGCCGCCGCTGCGGAACACCCAGCTGTTGCCCACGGTGCCGGTGAACACGGCCAGGTCGTCGAAGGCGCGATCCAGCGCCAGTGGCAGGCCGGTGCCGGCGATGGCCAGGTCCCGCTAGTTCAGGATCAGGTCGCCGTTGGCGACGTTGACCTCCAGGCCCAGGCGGTCGGTCAGCGGGTAGCTGTCCAGGGTGTAGTACGGCTGATCCCCCAGGAAGGGCTGCCAGTCGACCTCGAGCCGCGGCCAGTAAGCGGAGTTGGCGTAGGTCGCCGAAGCGAAGCTCGCCGAGTCGACCGTGCTCTCGTTGGCCGCCTTGAGCTCGACGCCGTAGTTGGCGATGGCGCCGTTGGCCCAGCCCTGCCCCACCGGCGTGGAGAACCAGTGGTACCACTGCCCCGTCGTGGGGCCGACCGAGGCCGTCCAGCTCGACGCGGCCGCGTAGCTGCCGCCCGCCGTTGCCCAGGCGGTCGCGCCGTCCCTGGTGTTCCAGGTCGTGCCGGTGGTCCAGGACTGGGTGACCTGGTGGGCCTCGACGGGCAGCGACGTGCCGGCAACCGCCTTGCCGGTCAGGTAGAGGTTGAGATTGACCTGGAAGATGTTGACGTTGCTGGGAACTCCGCCGGTCAGGTCCCACTGGAAGAGGTCGCGCAAGTGTTGACTGCCGTTGTAGCCGACGGTGTCCGTCTGCGGACCCTGATTGCAAAAGTTGGTGTTGGCCGCGCTGCCGTAGCTGATCTGGCAACCGTTACTCGTGCCGCTGTACACGATGCCGCTGAAGCCGGTGGAGGGGTCGATCCGGACCGGCCACTGCCGGTCGGGGCTGGCCAGCCGGGCAGGATCCGCCGCCAGGGTGACCACCTGCCCCGTGGCGCCGCTGCCGAGCGCCAGCGTGGGAGACGCCGGAAGGGCGCTGGGAGCTGTCCTGCATGATCGGCGGCAGGAAGGTGAGCTGGGCCTGGCCGGCGGCGTCCACGAAGTCGATACCGCCGCGGGCGTTGGCTTTGGCGCCGAGGCCGCCGCTGGTCTTGAGCGAGTAGGTGAAGGTGTGCGGGGCGGCGCCCGCTCCCGACGCCGCGGGCGATGCCGCCGGAGCTGCCCGCGGCGTCGGGGTGGGCGGCCCTCCCGCGGCCTGCACCGCGAGCGACGGCGCGACCATCTGGAGGATGTGGAACAGGCCCACCAAGCGGAGTATCCTGAGACGGCGCATGTGCCGCTTCCCTTCCCCTCGCCCGATCCGGCGAGCGCGTGGCCACGCCTCCCGAGCGCGACCGCGGGCAGCGTAGTGCCTGGCCGCACGCTTGGGAAGGCCCGGATTGGCCTATTTCGCGGCCAGACCTGGCCCGTTGCGAGGCCAATCTTGGCCGCGGGTCGCCGCGCCCACACTCGCCGCCCGACGAGCCTGGGCGCTCCGGCTATTCGGAAGCGTGAGCTGCTGGCCGGGCGCCGTGGACCGGTCCGGCTCGTCGTAGCATCCCTTGTGGCCAGCCCAGCCGGCGAGCTGGGCGCGGTTGCGCACGCCCAGGTGGCGGATGAGCCGCGTGAGGTGATGGTGCACCGTGTCCAGACTCAGCCCGATCGCCTGCCCGATCCCGCGGTTGGTCTCTCCCTGGGCGACCAGGCGCAGGAGCGCGGTGGCGTGCTCTTTGCAATCCCCGGGGCGCTCCGTCGCGAGCAGGAGGGCGAGCGAGGCAGTCGAGGAGGGGACCATGGGGACCTTTCTTGTCGCACGATGCAGTGAAGGAGGCACACGAACGCGGGAAAATGCCGGAGCAACCGGCGAAGATGCGAAGGGACGGTCAACAATGCTTCGTAGCTGTCGGAACACCACCTTGCTAGGCCACCGGACAGGAGCGGGACATCGAATGAACGACCAAGCGCAACATCCGGCGTCGCGAGCGATCTGCCGTCGCGTATCTGACGGTCGCGTGAATGATACGCGGTGGGTGGCGACGACTGGGAAGAAGGTACTGATCGGCAACAAGCCGGCGATTGGGCAAGAACGTGCGACCTGACACCGGGACCATCGCGATGGGGAGGAAACAATCTGTTTCGCCAGTCACGCGCCGCAATTGGGGGATCGGAGCGGGGCCGACGGAAAAATGTTAGCTCAGGACCGCTTGACTCGCGTGGGAGGTCTCAGCGCAAACGGATGAGCCCCGCATTGGTCGGAGTGAAACCACACGCCTGGTAGAACTCGCGCAGGTGCGGCTCGTAATCCACGTGAACCCACTCCATACCACGTTCGCGAGCAACCGCGACGGCCCGCTCGACCAAAGATCGACCAATTCCACGCCGACGGCAGTCGGGGCGGACCGTCGGTTCGAGTAGGAACGTATGGACGCTGCCGTCCCAGGCCAGCCTCACAAAGCCGATCAGCTCGTCGCCGGCGTAGGCGCCGACAAATACCAGCGACCGCTCCAATTCCGGGCGGAAGTCGTACGGCGGATGGTGATTGGGCCATGAGACAGCATACAGCTGATCCAGCTCGGCGTTGGCGATGGGTGGGTTCACGCGGTACCCAATAGCCATCTCAGCTCCGGCCCACGATTCGACGCGCATTATAATCCATCCTGTTGGATGACAAGGAGTAACCCTTGCAACCGCCCAAACTCGTGGGGGAAACCACGATCACCGGCAAGAATCGGGTCAGCTTGCCCGCGGAGGGGCTCCGGCAGCTCGGTTGGAAGCGAGGGGATCACTTGATGGCGGAGGTGCTCGGCAGCGATGTCCTTGTCCTCATTCGCCGGCCGGAGCGATGGACGGAGGCATTCGCAGGCCGCTTCACGGGAGTCTTCGGGACCCACGAGGAGACGCGGCGCTGGTTGGAAGAGGAGCGCAACGCTTGGGAACGGGATCAACCGCCATGACGATCGCCAATCTCGACACGTAAAGGTGGCGTGTAGCGCCGCTCTTGCGTGACTTCCGCTGGATATATCTGGGCGACTTCTGTTGAAATCGGCAGACTGGATCGAGCCTGGTATCATCCAGGTCCAGCGCAACAGTTCGCCCGGAGCTCGGCCTGGCAGGAGGATCTAGTGGCTGAGCACGTCGTCGCCGCGGTCCAGGACATTCCCGAAGGCTCCAAGCGCATCGTCAACGTTGGCGGCCTGGAGATCGGCGTTTTCAACGTTAAGGGTAGCTTCTACGCTTTACCCAACCACTGCTTCCACCAGGGCGGGCCGCTGTGCGAAGGCAACGTCGGCGGCACCGTACAGGCAAGGGTGGAGCAGGGCTGGAAGCCGGAGTGGGTGCAGGAGGGTGAGATCGTCGTCTGCCCCTGGCACGGCCTGGAGTTCGACGTCACCACCGGCCAGTGCCTGGCCCGGCGGCGCGGCCGCTTACGCCAGTTCGTCGTGCGCGTAGAGGACGGCCAGATCAAGCTCTTGGTTTGAGCGTCATGCCGGCTGTGGTTGTACGGTACTTCGTCAAGTGTAGTGCGTGCGACCAGACCTTTTGGGTGGCCGCTCCAGACAGCCCGACCCCCGACCACGGACCGTGGAACCGCCGGCTGGAGCGGCAGCCCACCGCCCGCTTTGGGTGTTCGGGCGCGGGGCTGCCGGGTCACTGGATCGGCGAGGACCGTGATGGCGGACCCGTTGCCCCGGATGTTCGTTAGCATGACGAGTCGGGCGAACCGTAAGGGAGGAGACCGAGGACCCCTGGTGTCCCGCCCCGGATGTGCTCGACAAGACACGTCGCTGGTGACGGAACTGCCGGGGCCGCGACCGCGGTCGGCGGCTAAGCACCGGGGGCGACTGCGGTCGGACGAACGATGGCGACGACGGCGGCTCGCCGCCGGTCATCGCGAGCTGAGCGGCGAGGCCGACAATATCCGAGCGACCGCAGTCGCCCCGTCCGGTTAGCCGCCGACCGCGGTCGCGGCCCCGGCAGTTCCGTCACCAGGGATATTTCCTGTTTTCTCGGTCGTCGCGGCTCGGGCAGTCGCCGTCCGATACCTCGCCGGCACCGTGATCTTCGGGAATAGCGTCAGCGCGTTCGTGCCCATAAGCTTGCGGCGGGCGTCGTCGCTTATCGGCAACTGGAAGGCCACTTTCGGGTGGTCGAAGTCGTGGTGCGGCCAGTCCGAGGCGAAGACGGTCGTGCTCTCACCGTTGTAGACGCGGATGAGGTCGACCAGATCCTGGCCGCGTTGCGGCTCTTCGATCGGCTGCGTGGCGAAGTACATCTTGTCGATCCACCTGCTGGGCAGGTCGTCGTAGTAGGGCCAGGAGCGGCGGTTCTCCGTGAACTCCTTGTCCAGGCGCAGGCGCAGGAACGGCACCCACGTCAGGCCGGCCTCGCAGAAGAGGATGCGCAGGCTGGGGAAGCGCACCGGGACGCCGTTCTCCATGAAGCTCATGAGATTGGACATCATGGCGAAGACGTGGGAGGCGGTGTGCCCGCTGATTGACCCACCGAACTGCTCCACGTTGAACGGGAAGCCCCAGGAGCTGCCCGACACCGAGTGCAGGGCGACCGGCAGGTTGGCCGCCTGCGCGGCTTCGAAGATGGGGAAGTAGCGCGGATGGCCCCACAGCGGATAGACCTGACAGGTGGGTAGGAAGACCGCCACGAGGCGCGGGTGGCCGGCCCAGCGCTCGATCTCCTTGACCGCCTCAGCGGGGTCCTGATGGACGGCCACGATCACGCCGTAGAGGTCATTCGCCTCGTGGACCCACTTCTCGGCGATCCAGCGGTGGTAGGCGCGCGCCAGGGCGGCGGCGTAGTCGGGATTGGGCAGCGCCGCGATCTTGAGGAAGAAGTCGGGGAAGATCACCGCCGCGTCGATGGAGAAGGCGTCCAGGTCGCGCCGCATCTGGTCTGCCGTCCAGACGATCTCCTCGCGCGCGCCGCGGAAGTTGGGCAAGGAGGCCCCAGGCAGCGGCCCTCCCCCGCCGGGGGCGTAAGTCGGCACGTCGAGGTAGCGGCGGGATAGGCGCGCGGCATTCTCCACGGCCTTCCGCCAGGGTGGATCGGTGTACGGCGTCAGCTCGTTCGGCGTCTCGTGGGCGTGGACGTCGGCGTCGACCACGAACACGTCGTCGAGTGTCAACCGCGGCGTCTTGCGCGGAACAGGCGCCGTGTCCCGTTGGACTGCCGCCTGCTCTTGAAGGGGAGCTATCGTTGCCGTTCTCTTAGCTTGGGTGGTGACCACGCTTCCCGCACCTCCTCGATCGCCCGTCCGACGCTGCACCTATACTACGCGTGCGCCGACGCGCCGCGTCCGGACGCCAGTCTACTCTACGCTAAGGTGGTGGTGACAATCAATAGCGACACGCCGGTCATCGACGTCGACGTCCACATCCACGAGTCCTACGCCGACCTGGAGCCGTATTTTGAGATGCCCTGGCGACGCGCGTTGGAAGGAGCGCCGGCCTGGCGACCGAGCGCGGCGGGCGCGCAGATCTTCGACACGCCCGGCTTGACGCCGCTGACATCCTACGATCCGATGCTCGGCGACTTCCCAGAGCAGGAGCCGCACCTGGTCACTTCGCCGGACATCCTGCGCGCCGACCTCGACCACCGGTACATCGACGCCGCGCTTATCTTTACGGGACGGCTGCTCAAAGCAGCCACGGGCAACGATCACCTCTATGCCGCCGCCCTGGGCCGGGCCTACAACCGCTACCTGAGCGAGCGCTGGGTCGATCCACAGCGCGGCATTTATGGGGCGATCATGGCCGTCAACCAGGCGCCCGAAGAGGCGGCGGGAGAGATCAGACGCTATGCCGGTCAGGAGGGCCTTGTCGCAGTCTACCTGCCGATGGCCGGCAACTACCCGCTGTGGGGTGACCGCTCCCACGAGTCGATCTTTGCCGCGGCGGAGGAGGCTGGGCTGCCGGTCGTGCTGCAGGGCACGCTGACGGTCCACACCGTATTCCCCTACCAGCTCCACCACCTGCCCACGGCGCTGGCCAAGCAGACGCTGTCCCAACCATTCGGGGCGTTGGCTAACCTCGTCAGCCTGCTCACGACCGGAGTGCTCACCCGCCATCCCAATCTCCGCGTCGTCTTCACCGACGTCGGTGTGAGCTGGCTGCCCTTCCTACTGGAGCGCCTCGACCACTTCTACCCCTACCTCCGCGACGAAGTGCCGTTCCTGGAGCTAACGCCGAGCGAGTACGTGCGCCGCCAAGTCTGCGTCACCACCCACCCGCTCGACAGCGGGCGCGACCCTGCCTTCACCAAGGCTTGCCTGGAAGCGATCGGCGCCGGCCACGTCCTCTTCGGCTCCGACTGGCCGCACTTCGACGCCGGCTCGCCGGAACGGGTGAGGCAGCTCCCCATCGCCGAGGAGGCCAAACGCCAGATCCTGGGCGGCAACGCCGCGGAGCTACTTCGACTTCCTGCCCTGGCTGACATAATCTCAAACTAACGGACGATGTCGACCGGGGCCTTTAGCGGTGTGTCCACGAAGGCGAGGTGGCGGTTCAGCCCTCCGGCAGCGCGGTCGGATCGCTATACTCCCCGTGATGCGCCAGACGATGCTTCGCTCGTTCCAGGGTGTGGTCATCAATCGCAATTACGGCCTCTTCCTGGCCGGCTCCTTCGTCTCGGCGCTAGGATCGTGGCTGTTGACGGTCGCGCAGGGCTGGCTCGTCCTGCAGCTCGGCAACTCTGACTTCCTGCTGGGGCTCGCCAGCTTCGCGCAGATGGCGCCGCTCCTCATCTTGGGCATGCCCGGCGGGGCGGTGGCCGATCGCGTGGATCGGCGGCTGTTGCTCCTGGTGACACAGATCGTGGCGCTGCTGGCCTCGGCCGCACTGGCCCTGCTCGCCGTGCTCGGACGAGTGCAGGTATCGACACTGTTGCTGGTCGCCCTGGTGACCGGCTTGGCCAACGCCTTCATGTGGCCGGCTTGGTCGGCTTTCATCAAGGATCTAGTCGGCCCAGAGCAACTGCGCGCCGCCGTGGCGACGAACTCGGCGCGCTTCAACCTGACGCGCGTGCTGGGCCCGGCGATCGGCGGTGTTATCCTGGCTCGTTACGGCAGCGCCGCTTGCCTCATTGCCGGGACGGTCATGATGCTGGGTGTTACTGCGGCACTGGTTGCCATCCGGACGCCTCCGGCCAAGCCCGCGCCACGCCGCCACTGGCGAGAGGTCTTGACGTCCGGTGCGACGTACGCCTGGCAGCATCAGCAGGTGCGCGGCATCTTGTTGGTGACAGCGTTCATGGCGCTCTTTGGCTCGTCCTACCAGGCCTTCCTGCCGGCGTTTGCCCGTGACGTTCTCCGGATTGGGCCACAAGGGCTGGGCTGGGAGCTCGGCGCCGTGGGGGTCGGCGCGGTGGCCGGCGCCATCGCCAGCGGGCGGCCCCGCGTGGCGCGTCAGCCCGCGCGAGCGATGCTCTACTTGTTGGGCCTGGCGGGCGGCGGCCTGTTGCTCTTCGCGTTGGCGTCAAGCCCCCTGGTCGCCTTGCCGGCGCTCGCCTTGATAGGGTTTGCCACGATCGCCTTCCTTGCCATCGCCAACGCCTCCGTCCAGTTGGCGGTGCCGGACAACATTGTCGGAGGCGTCATGGGCGTGTGGGTCGTCGTCAACGCCGGTCTGGTCCCGATCGGCAGCCTGCTGATCGGCGCGGTGGCCGAGTGGCTGACCGTGGCCGTGGCCGTCGGCGTTGCCGGGCTGATCTGTGCGGGACTAAGTGTCGCATTGCTGATCGTTCAGCATAAGGCGCCCGGTCGCCGGGCGTTGCGCGCCGCGCGAAGCTAGGATAGGATCGCAGTCATGCGGCAGTATGCCATTCGCCGGATCATCCAGTTCTTTGCCATCTCGTGGGGAGCGGCCACGCTTGACTTCGTCATCCCCCACCTCTCACCGACCCATCCCGTGCGCGAGAGCAAATTGACAAGGCACTGTCCACGGTTGTCCTGACGCACGATATGCTGTGGACACAGGGTTGATGGAGGCTCCGCACATGCGGCTCTGGATGGACGTGATGCGGCACATGGAGCCGGTCATGCAGGATCATGGGCGGCTGTTCGACGCTTGGGCGGCCGGTGGTGTCGATGGGCTGGTTATCGGACCGTTGGCCTTTGAGGAGCGCGTCGCTGCCTTCGACCCTGATCCCGACGTGTATCGTCGTTTCGGCGTCGAACCGCCGCTCCCGCCGGCTCAGGTCCTACCGGAAAAACGCGAGCTCCTCGATCGAACCCTTCAGGCAGCCAAGGATCGTGGGTGGCGGGTCTGGATTTTCACGCCCAATGCCGGCGCCGGACCGGCGCCGGATGCGCGTGGACCGCTCATCGTCGACCCCCATGCTCGCGCGGCCTTCTGCGCGCGGATCGTCGATACGATGCAGCACTATCCCATGGCCGACGGGGCCGTGCTCGACGGTCCCGAGTGGGGCTACGAGATCGCGCCACATCACCAGAATTTCCGCTCCTACATCTTCAACGACCTGCCCGAGACGGTGGCGCCAGCGTGTGCCGAGCTCGGCTACGACTACCGTGCGCTCGTGGACGCCAACGATCGCCTCTTTCACCGCCTGCACACCCTTGACGTCCAGCAGGTCCGGCTGCATGGGAGTCGGCACGGTGGATTACTGGGCGCCTTTGGCCTCCTGGGCGGCGATCCTCACCTTCTGGACTGGATCGCCTTCCGGATCGACACGCTGAATCGCTTTTACGCCGCAATCCGCGAAGCGCTACAGACGCAGAGCAACCGTCCGTTCCTGTTGGCCGCCGGGCCGCGCACTGCCGCCTTCGCGCCACTCTGCGGTTACGATCTAGGTCGGCTGTCCGGCATCCTGGATGTCCTGCTGCCGAAGCACTACTTCTGGCATCGCGGCTTCGATGGCATGTACGGCACGGTAGCCCGCTACGTCGAGACGCTAACACGGTGGAATGCGGGCTTGAGCGAGGGGGCGGCACTGGACGTTGTCGGCGCGCTCTTCGGCATCGACCTGCCCGGCGTCACCTCGCTCGCGGCCTTCGATGCCGGCTTTCCGCAAGAGTTCTTCGACCGAATCGTGACACAGGAGACGGACCGCGCGTTGGCCGCCACCGGCGACCCCGAGCGCGTCGTCCCCTGGGTAGACGCCGGCCGCAAGCCGCACGACGGCGATCCCGTCACGGCAGGCGACCTCAGTCGGTTGCTCGATGCGGCGGAGCGCACAGGCCTGCGGCGCTTCGTCTATCACCACCACGGCAATCTTACCTCAGGCGAGTGGGCGGTGATCACTCGCCGCTGCGGCCAGCCCTGGCAGACCACGACCAGTCCGCCACTGAACCTCTACGGGCCGCGCGTGGACGAGACCGAAGGCTACCGGCCGCCGGATTTGCCGGTGCTGTGACGGCGAGCTGCCTTCATTGCTTATTCCCACAATGCCGGCGATCCACCCGCCCATTCATGGGCGGGTGGATCGCCGGCCGCGATATGTGGTGCATTACCGACGTTGCTCCCCGCCGTTTTCCCGGTCGTCACACGCGAGACCGTGAGTGCGCAGAGTTCGTTTCCTCGCCAATGTCTCGAACGCCCCTAGCGCACTTTCGCCAGCTTCGTCATCCTGCCGCCAATCAACCATTCGGCAACGTAGATGTTGCCCTCGCGGTCTGCCGCGATGCCGTGCGGGCTATTGAACTTGCCCGGCTCGAGGCGATTGGTGCGCGTCGGCACGCCCTTCTCATCCTTCATGTTGGGCCAGCCGTCGGCGTCGCACACTGCCTCGTTCGCTCCCAGATAGCAGACGAGCTGGTCTTTGCCGTCGAGAATGGCTAGCCTCGCGCGAAGTTCCGCCACGATCAAGAAGTCGCCGTCTCTGGCGAAGCCGCTGGGGCTGCTCAGGAAGTCGGCCCCGAAGGCGCGCTTGAACGTCCCTTCCAAGTCGTAGACCTGGACGCGGCGGTTGCTGCGATCGGCGATGTAGAGCTCCGGCTCCGATTTGCGAGCGTCGATCCAGATGCCGTGTGGGCAGGCGAGGGCGCCGGCGCTCCCTTCTGTGCCGTTGATGCTGCCGAGGTAGGCGCCCTGCTTGCTGAATCGGCTGTAGCGGTGGATGTGGCTCTGCCCATAGCCATCGGCGACCCACACGTCGCCGTTGCCGCCGAAGCGCTCCTCGTTGACTGCCACCGACGTGGGGGAATACTTCCCTTGCCCGTAGATCGGTAGATTTGGCTGCTCCAGAGTTAGTACCATCCGACCGTCCATGGCGAGCTTCACAACCTGGCCGTTCGCGCCGCCCTGCTGCTGCAGCTCGCCATCCCGCCGCACCCGCTTGGAGCCGGAGTCGGCGATCCAGAGATACTCGACGTCACCCTCCTTGGAAACGATGATGCCGTGGCCTTCGGTGAGACCGGTTTGCATAGAGCGCAGGAGCTGGCCGTCCTGGTCGAACACCAGCACGGCCGGCTCGCCCGGGTGAAAGGTGATCACGTGGCCCGCGCTGTCGATGGCAACGCCGGGGTGCGCCCATCCTCCCCGCGCCGCTTCCGTGTCGGGCAGTTTGGCCCAGGTCTCGACCCAGTCGTAGCGATGCTCGCCGCTACCGATCTGCATATTTCTCTCCCTCTACGCTTGATCCACCAGGCTAACCAGAGCAATGGCGGCTAGTCGCGGCCGCTCTGCCCCAGGTTGCGACGGCATGTGCGCCGCGCACCACCTGGAAGCATCGTGCGCGAGATTGTACACGTCGCTGCGCGGGCGGATCGTGGGCCTGTCGAGCGAAGGTCGGCGCAGGTCATTGACGACGTTGGTGGCAGACGCTACTTTTCTGCTATCCGCACGATGCTGGCGATGGAAGCGCGGGGAGCCCAGCGTGAATGGTGTCCACGATCTCGGCGGCATGCACGGGTTTGGCCCAGTGTGCCCTGAGGAGGATGAGCCCACCTTCCATGAGGCTTGGGAAGGCCGGGTGTTTGCCATCATCCGCGCGGCGAGGGCGCAGGGGCTGTTCAACGTCGACGAGTTCCGACACGCGATCGAGCGGATGGAGCCCGCGCACTACCTGGCTACCGGCTACTACGAGCACTGGCTCGCCTCGGCCGAGACCAACCTGGCCGAGAAAGGGATCGTTTCCCGGGATGAGCTGGAGAGACAGACTGCGCTGATACGCGGCGGCGTCGATGCACCTGCGACCGGTCAGGCCGATCCCGAGTTGCGCGGGCGCATACTCGGGGGCGGCGGCAACCCGGATGTGCTGTGGCACGCCCAGGGGGCGCCGGCTCGTTTCGCGGTGGGTGATGCAGTCGTGGCTCGCAATCTGCATCCGGCAGGGCACACGCGGCTCCCACGCTACGTGCGTGGCAAGCGCGGCATCATCCACAAGCTCCACGGGATCGCCACGTTTCTGGATACGAATGCGCACGGGTTGGGCCAACAGCCGCGGGCCGTCTACAGCGTTCGGTTCGCCGGACGCGACCTGTGGGGCGACTCCGCTGCGCACGGGCACTGCGTCTTCCTCGACCTCTGGGACAGCTATCTCGACCCGACGTGAGCAGCGCGTGGGCGCTGCTGTTGCACGGCAAGGAGTACAAGGGTGAGCCACGAGCACGCAGGTCACCACCATCCCGAGCCACAGCCCTACGCGGCGTTGCGCACGAAGGCGCTGGAGTCGCTCTTGATCGAGAAAGGCCTCCTCTCCCCCGATATTGTCGACACCATCGTCAGTATGTACGAACAGGACATCGGGCCACTGCGGGGGGCCAAGGTAGTCGCGCGCGCCTGGGCGGATCCGGCCTACAAGCAGCGCCTGCTGCAAGACGGGACCGCGGCCATCGCCGAATTCGGCTTCACCGGGAACCGGGTCGACGTGCTGGAGAACACGCCTACCGTCCACAACCTCGTGGTCTGCACCCTGTGTTCCTGCTATCCCTGGTCCGTGCTCGGACTCCCGCCCAACTGGTACAAGATGCCGGCCTACCGTTCCCGCGCCGTCATCGAGCCGCGCGCGGTCTTGCGCGAGTTCGGACTCGTCCTGGACGAACACGTCGAGGTGCGGGTTTGGGATAGCAGCGCTGAAGTCCGCTACATGGTGCTCCCGGAGCGGCCGGTCGGTACCGAGGGCATGACCGAAGAGGAGCTCGCCTCCCTGGTGACACGCGATGCCATGATCGGCGTGGCCAAGGCAAAGGCGCCGGCGGCAACAGGATAGAAGCAGCGATGGCAAAAGCGAACGAACGGCAACTAGACGAGCTGGATGGGACGACCCCGGTACCACGCAAGAACGGTGAGCTCGTGTTTCAGGCCCCCTGGGAGGGCCGAGCCTTCGGCATGGCGGTCGCGATGAGCGACCGGCAGTTGTATTCGTGGCACGACTTTCGTGATCGCTTGGTCGAGGAGACGGCCCTGGCGGACGCGCGCGATACCCCGTCCGGCTATTACGAGCGGTGGCTCGCGTCCTTGGAGTCGCTGGTCATCGCCCGTGACTTCCTGTCGCAAGAGGAGCTCGACGCCAGGACGGTGGAGTATGCGTCGGGGGAGCGGGACGACGACTGACCGGCCCCGAACGCCGCCTCAGGCGAGCGTGCCCCGGCGCAATGACAACACGCCCAACGCCAGCGTGACGGCCGCGGTCACGCCGAGCACGGCCATGTCGCGGCCGAGCTGATCGGCCGAGCTGTAGAAGATCGACATTTGCAGGGCGTGGACGCCGTAGAAGGTGGGGATGAAGTGGGCGATCGCCTGGACCCAGCCGGGGAGGAAGGCGGCGACACTGATGCCGCCGCTAAGGAAGAACAGGTACAAGGCGAGGTTGATGCCGAGGGCGGTGACACGCTGGAAGCGGCGCGTTGCCGCGCCGATCGCCACGCCGAGGCCGGCGCTGGCCAGCGCGATCAGGAGCACCGTCAACAGGGTGGAGACCCAGTAGGGCCCCGCCGGGCGCAGGTAGCCGGTCAGGGCGCCCAGTGTCAGCACGACGGCGCCGATGAGGAGCGTGGTGAGCCAGCCCGCCATCAGCTTGCCGGCGATGAGCACGGCGCGGGGGACCGGGGCGAGGAGCAGCTCCTTGATGGTCGCGTCCTCCCACTCGCGCGCCGTCGCCAGCCCGGCGTTGATGATGCCGGCGATGGTCAGGAGCAGCACGAGGTCGGGGACCAGGTCGAACTGCAGGAGGCCGACATCCCGTTGCCGCAGGTCGGTCTCCTGGATGGCCACGTGGATGGGGCTGTTGCTTTGCGCGGCGTAGAACTGCGTGATGGCGGCCGGCAGCGAGCGGCGCAGGTCGTTGGTGAAGTCCAGGTTGAGGTTGTTGACGCGGATCGTCACCGGGTCGGCCTGGTGCGCCTCATAGGCGGAATCGAAGCTGGCGGGGATGGTGATCACCGCCGCCACGTCTAGCTCGCGCAACGCCTGGTCCGCCGCGGCGGGGGCGAGCCGCCTGACGTCGAAGGCGTCGGATCGTTCCAGGATGGCCGCCAGTTGCTGGGCGTGGGGACCGCTGTCCTCAGAGACGAGCGCCACCGGGTTGCGACCGACGGCGCGGGCGCTGAAGTAGAGGACGAGGAGGAATACCAGCGCCGGCAAGATCGTGGCCGCCACCGCCGTGGGCTGGCGCAGCCAGACGCCGATATCCTTGCGAACGATCACCCAGATGGCCGTCCAGTGTTCCATTAGTGCGCTACCCCCCTCCCGCTGAGCACCCTGGCGCTCAACGCGACCGCCAGCATTGCGAAGCCGGCCAGGATGAGACTATTGGCGAGCAGGCCAGTCTGTGTGGTCTGGAAGCCATGGAAGGCCTGCTGGAAGACGGCGATGCCGTAATACACCGGCTCGAAGCGGGCGACCGCGGCAATCACCGGATCGCCCCAGTTGGCGGGGCCGAAGGCGCCGCTGAGGAAGAAGACCGGCAAGGCTAGCCCGATGCTGAGCGGGATGACCGCCTGGCGCCGCTTGATCACCGTCCCGGCGAGGGCGCCCAGCGCGACGAACAGGATCATCAAGAGCAGCGTGAAGCCCAGTGTCTCGCCCCAGTGGACCGGCCAGACGCGCAGGCCGAAGACGATCACGGCTAGGACCACGACGACGCTCAGCGCGGTGAGCGCCAAGGCCCCCAACACTTTGCCGGCCTCGATGGCCCAGCCGCTGGCCGGCGCCAGGAGCAGCTCCTTAATCGTGCCGCGCTCGTACTCGCGGGCGGCCGCCGACCCCGCCATCAGCAGGCCGCCCAGCATCAGCCCGATCACCAGGATGCTCACGGAGAGGTACTCGATGTAGCCAGTGTCCTGACGGTAGGCGTCGACCTCCTGCGCCCTGATCACTACCTGATCGGGGAAGGCATCGGCGTAAAAGGAAGTAATGGCCAAGGGCACCGCCCGGCGGATATCATTGGTGAAGTCGACGTCCAGGTTGTTGATCTCCACCGGCAGACGCACCTGCCGGCCCGCCAGCAAGGCGGCGTCGAAGTCGGCCGGGACCGTGACGACCGCCACGATCTGCCCCTGTCGCATCAGGCTCTGCGCCTGGTCGGCAGTCGTCTGCTGGATGGTGAAGGAGTGCGCGCCTTGCATGGCCGCGACGAACTTTTGGGCGTAAGGCCCGTGCTCGTCCAGCACGATCGCCGTGGGCGCCTGGCCGCCGGTGAGCACGAAGAGCAGAAACAGCAACAGGAAGTTGAGCGGGATGATGATGCTCACCAGAGTGAACGCTCGCTCCGTCAGCGAGCTCTTGATATCTTTGATCGCCACCGCGCGGATCACGCGCAGGTCTTGGGCCAGATTGTGCATATGTTCCTCCTAATGACTCCCCTCGCCCGCTTGCGGGAGAGGGGCCGGGGGTGAGGGTCCGCAGCATGACCTAATCGCGCAATGCGCTGCCCGTCAAGCTCAGGAAGACTTCCTCCAGGTTGGGCTCACGCTGAGCAATGGAGCGCAGCTCGGTTTCCTGGGTCACCAGCGTGACCACCTGGCCGGTCACGTTGCGTTCACCGCTGATCGCCACCTTCAGCGCGCCGTCCTGCTGGTTGACGTCGCTCACGCCGGGCAGATCGCGAAGTCGCTTGACGAGCGCCGGCGACGCCGTCGGCTCCGTCTCCATGGCGAGGATGGTGTCGCCGAACGTCTGCCGCAAGTTAGCGGGGGTGTCCAGAACAATCAGCTTGCCATGGTCGAGGATGGCCAGCCGGTCGCAGAGGGTGTTGGCCTCTTCCAGGTAGTTCGTGCTGATGAGCAGCGTCTTGCCCCTGGCTTTGAGGTCGAGGATGTAGTCCCAGAGGGCGCGGCGGCTCTGCACGTCCACACCGAGTGTCGGCTCATCCAGATAGATCAGCTGCGGATTGTGGAGCAGGGCGCGCGCCAACGCCAGACGGCGCTTCATCCCGCCGGAGAACGTGCCGACCCTGCTGTTGCGCCGGTCGGACAACTGGACCAGTTCCAGCAGGTCGGTGATGCGGCGGTCCCGCTCGCGTCGTGGCACGCCGTAGAGCTCGGCGTGGAAGACCATGTTGGCCCAGGCGCTCAGCTCCTCGTAGAGGGCGGTTTCCTGCGGCACGGCGCCCAGCACCGCTCGAACGGCGCGCGGCTCGCGCGTGATGTCGTAGCCGAGCACCGTAACCTCGCCCGAAGTCGGCTTGGCGAGGCCGCTGACCATGTTGATCGTGGTCGTCTTGCCCGAGCCGTTGGGGCCGAGCAGACCAAAGATCTCGCCCCGACGGACCGTGAAGGAGAGGTTGTCCACGGCCGTGAACGCGCCAAAGCGCTTGGTCAAGCTCGTGATCTCCACCGCGGGGGTTCCGTCGGGACCCGGGGTTTCCGGCGTCCGAGCCGGCGTTCCAACTTGGGCTATGGCGCCTTGCATGCGTTCCTCCATGTTTGGCCGATACACCGCTACTGCCCCGGGCGAACAGGCTCGCCGGGGGCGCTCAAGCGACATGTAGTAAGGGACGAATCGCCGCCTCCAGGGCGTGGTCGCAGGCAGCGTCGCTCCAGTCTAGCCAGCCGCGCCGCTGCCAGATGATGCTGTTGAAGACGAGGCCGAGCAGGCTGAGCGCCGTGACCTCGAGGTCGACTGTTGGAAGGAGGACTGGCGCGGCCTGGGTCAGCGCGCGCAACAGCAACCCGCGCGCGGCGCGGGGAGCCGCGGCAAGCTCCTCCCTGAGCTCCGAGAACCGCCAGTACTCGCCCATGCCGAACTGGATGAGCTCGTCGTGATCCTGCATGTGCCGGCGCAGGAAGCGCAAGCAGTCGAGCAACCCCTGCGCCGCCGACGCCGGGCTGGAGGAATCGATGGCAACTTCGTACGCCGAGAGCGCGTGAGCCGGCTGCCAGCGGCGGATCGCTTCGCGCGCGAGGCTGGCCTTATTGCCGAAGTGCCGGAAGATCGTGACCTCGTTGACGCCCGCGGCCTCGGCCAGCAGGCGGGTAGTGGTGGCGTCGATGCCGCGCTCAGCGACCAGACGCAAGAAAGCGCGCAGGATGCGGTCCGCGGTTTCCGTAGTCGCCAGCTCACTCGCCTTCGATCCCATTGGCCCGTCCTTTGGTATGAAAGCAACTGCTTGCACGCATAGCGTACCAAGTAATCCGGGCGAAGGCAAGTGCTTGCCTGCATTACTGGGTGACGTGATTGCGGACCGCGGGATCCCTCGGTGAAGCTTCGTCTCCTGAGTCGAACGTGCAGGCGGATGTGATCGGACTAGAGGCCGCTGTCCGCACGGTCGTAGTGACCGTGGCCGACCGCCACGCCGCTGCCACTCACGATAGTGAGTGACCGCCGGGAAGCGCCGCGTGTGCCTGTCAGGCGGCGGCGCGGCCGAAGGAGCGTGCGGCGACCATCAGCGCCAGGATGGCCAGCACCGCCATGATCAGGACGCCTTTGGCGACACTCAGGTCCGTCAGGTGGTCGTTGAAGATGGCGCGGGCCGCGTCGACGGCATAGGCCAGGGGGTTGATCGCGGCGATCGCGCGGAGCCAGGCGGGGGCCAGGGTGAGCGGCAGCAGCACCCCCGAGAGCAGCAGCAAGGGCAGCGCCGCCGTGAAGATCAGCGGGGCGAACGCATTTTCGTCGCGCAGCCACAGCGCCAGGGCGTAGGAGATCGAGGCGAAGAGCAGCGCAATCAGGGCGAGCAGCGCCAGCATGACCAGCAGGCCGACCGGGTGGATGCTCAGGCCGAAGGGCAGCGAGATCAGGATGAGCAGCAAGGACTGGACGAGCAGGTTGAGCATGTCGCGCAGCGCCCGACCCAGCAGCAGCGACAGCCTGCTCACCGGCGTGACCCGCAGACGCTCGATCACGCCAAAACGGACCTCGGCAATCAGGCTGAACCCCACGCTGGAAGCTCCGAAGAGCCCGAGCTGAATGAGCAACCCCGGAACGAACACGTTGTAGGCGCCGCCCGAGGGGAAGCCGGGCGTGGCGGCGATCGACTTGAGCAGCGGAGCGAACAGGATCAAGTAGAGCAGCGGCTGGACTACCCCGATCACGATCCAAGCCGGATTGCGGACGAACAGGCCGAAGTAACGCTGGAACACGAGCCACGTGTCGCGGGCAATCTTCATCAGGGCGCTCCTTGTTCACTCTCTCCGCAGGCGTATCAGGCGGCCTGCTCGCGCAGCGAGCGGCCGGTCTGGCGCAGGAATACGTCGTCCAGGCTGGGTCGGGTCAGGGCGATGGTCTGCAGCTCGAGGCCGGCGCCATCCAGAAGGCGCAAGATGGCCGGCATCGCCGTTTCGCCGCGGTCGACGTACAGACGCAAGAGTCCCTGCTCGGCGCTGGAGTCGCGGACGAAGGGTTGGGCCGCCAACAGCGCCAGCGCCGCCTGCGGGTCGCCGGCGACGCTCAGCGTGACCGCGTCGCCGGCGATCTGTCGCTTCAGCTCGTCCGGCGTGCCCTCGGCCACGATCTTCCCGTGGTCGATGATGGCCAGACGGTTGCAGAGCGCGTCGGCTTCCTCCAGGTAGTGGGTGGTCAAGAAGACCGTGGTCCCGCCGTCGCGCAGCCGGCGCACCTCATCCCACAAGTGGGCGCGGCTCTGCGGGTCCAGGCCGGTGGTCGGCTCGTCCAGGAACAGCAGCGGCGGGCGGTGGACCAGGCCGAGGCCGATATCCAACCGGCGGCGTTGGCCGCCGGAGTAGCTGCCGCAGGGTCGGTCGGCGCAGTCCTCGAGCTCCAGCATCGTCAGCAGCTCGTCTGCCCGCTTTCGCGCTGCCTCTGCTGTTGCGCCGTAGAGGCGAGCCTGGAACACCAATTCGCCGCGGCCGGTGATGGCCGGGTCGGTGCCGCCGCGCTGACCGACGTAACCGATACGCTCGCGCACCTGTTGGGGCTCGCGGCGCAGGGTACAGCCGGCGACGTCGGCGTCGCCGCTCGTCGGTGGCAGCAGCGTCGCCAGCATGCGCAGGGTGGTCGTCTTACCGGCGCCGTTGGGACCCAGAAAGCCGAACAGGTCGCCGGCGTCCACGCGCAAGTTCACGCCGGCCACCGCCTCGACCGGGCCGCGCCGGGTCTTGTAGGTGTAGCGCAACTCGCGGGTCTCGATCATGACGCTGTCGAGGGGGCGCTGCTCGCGGTGCACGACATCCATAAGGGCAGTTCCTCTCCTTGCTTTTCGCCTAGACTTCAGCGGTCGGGCCAGGTTGGCGACGACTGGGGGCGTTACTGTTGCGATGCTCGTAGAATAGCTGGTCCAGCGCGTCCTTATCCCAGGCCAGGCGACCGGCCTGGATGTCCTCGATCAGCGAGTTCACCCAATCCAGCTCCGCCTGCCGCAGGGCTCGCGTGTACTCGTGCTCCAGCATCACCAGCCGCGGCAAGCGCAGTTGGTGTTGCAAGGCGGTCAGCGCCACATTGAGGCCGGCGATTGCGCCTTGCAGCGACACCGCCCGCGCCTGCAGGGCCATCACCACCCTGTCGCTGGCGAGGTACCCCAGGAAGCCAACGGCGGCGGTGAACAACGGGTATTCGGTGACGGGAGTGCTCAGCAACTCGCCCAGCCAGGACTCTAGCTCGTCGCGTCCCTCATCGGTGAGGCGATAGACGGTGCGCTCCGGGCGTTTCCCTTCCCGGCTGGTCTCCACCGGCTCGATGCAGCCGTCGCGCACCAGCCGCTCCACCGCGCGATACAGACCGCGCGGCTTGCCCGCCGCGAAATCCTTGCGCCGCTCGCGGATCAGGCGTTCGATCTCATAGGGGTGCCGTGGCTGTTCACTCAACAGGGCCAGCACCGGCAGCGCCAGCAGGTCGCGGGATACGCCCAATGTTCTATGGCTCCCTGCGTTATTGCAGCTCGCACTATAGCATGGAGCAGCACCCCAGGCAAGCACCGCGACCCGGCCGGGCGCGCCGCAACGTAGTGCAGGGCAAGGGGACGTTTGTTGGATGGTGGGGCCGATGACCGGAGTGCGGGCGTCCCGCCCGCCCCGGCGGCTTCGACCCCATCCGCCTGTCTGGTCAGGAGGCGACGCGGCCGGCGACGACGCACCGGGGCGGGCGGGACGCCCGCGCTCCGCCGAGATCGTCGCCCGGTCGCTGCACGACTTCGCGTCGAACCCGACCCGGCCGAACCTCGTCAGGCGCGGCCGCGTCGCCACCTCGAGCCTGGTCGGATGGAGCAATGGCAGTCGGGGTATCATTGACGGGCGTGCAGAAAGCGTTTCACCGTGGCTACTGTAACTGGCCTACTCCGGGGGCTGAACCGTTAGCACGCGCGGGAGGGCAAGAGTCCGATGAGCACCGCCACACAGGCACAACCGTTTCCCCTGGCGCCCTGGGCCGAGATCGTTCCCCACGTGCCGCCCATGACTGTGGACGATCTGGAGTCCCTGCCCGATGACGAGGGTTGGGTGTACGAGCTGGTGGAAGGGGTTTTGATCCGAATGCCGATGAGCGGCTATGAAGCCTCCCACCTGAGCTCCCGCTTGATAATCCGTCTCGGTGCGTACGTGGAGGATCACCACTTGGGCGGTATCACAGGCGAGCAGGGCGGCTATCGCCTCGATCCGGCGCACCCGCGGACGACGGAGCTGGCGCCCGATATCGCCTTTGTCCGCGCCGATCGCCTGCCCCCCCGGAACTCCCCGGAGTACCGCAAGGCGCTGCTACTCGCCCCGGATCTCGCCGTTGAGGTGGCGTCAGAGTACCAATATCAGCCAGGTCTGGACGAGAAGGCCCGCCGCTACCTCGACTTTGGTACGCGCCTGGTGTGGGTCATCTGGCCGCGCCACCAAAAGGTCGACGTGTGGCATCCCGGCGACACAGCGCCGGCAACGCTCACAATCGGTGACACGCTCGACGGGGAGGATGTCGTACCGGGGTTTCGTTACCCTGTCGCCAACTTGTTTGCCTAGCCCGAATTCGGGTCAGATAACGCAAGCGGTGCCGGGCGGCGCGAGCCGGGGCCGCGATTGCGATCGGCGGCTAACCGACCGGGGGGACTGCGGTCGCACGACAGTGTCATCCCCCGTACACTCGACGACCCTTGCCACATGGACGGGACCGCAGTCCCCCCGGTCGGTTAGCCGCCGATCGCAATCGCGGCCCCGGCATCACCGTTTCCAGCAGGGCGACCCTTTATGAACCGTATTGGGGCTAGCCCTCCTTCGGTACTCGATGGCCCACTGTCAATAGCAGTCACCCGGCCAGTGGGCGCGACACTCCCGCGAATGGGGAGTGGCGTATGCTCACCCCCGCGAGGGGGGCCGAATGTTTCAGCCTGTGACCGTGAGCTTGCGCCGGCGCGACAACCTGTTGCTGCTTGTCGTGCTCCTCGCGGCGGGGGGGCTGATCTTCCGGCTGTATACCTGGCAAGTTGCCGATGCGCCGCTGCTGGCGCAGCGGGCGGCGCGCGAGCACGCCCTCAGCGTGCCCATCGACGCGCCGCGCGGCCGGATTCTGGACGCGAGCGGCCAGCCGCTGGTGACGAACGTCAGCTTCGATCGCGTCTATGCGGTCCCGCCTGACATCAAGGATCCCGTGACCACCGCCACGCGCCTGGCGCCGGTGCTGGGCCTCTCCGTGGACCAACTGCTCAGTCTCATGCAAGCCTCGAGCGATTACGTTACGCTAGCCCGTAAGGTGGCGCCCGCGGTTCGCGATCAGGTGCTCGCCCTCGACCTGGCCGGCATCCACCTGGAACCGGACGTCAAGCGCGTCTACCCGGCCGGCATGCTTGCCTCGCAACTGCTCGGCTTCACCAACTATGCGGGTGAGGGCAACTACGGGATCGAGCAGCAGTACAACAGCGTGCTGACCGGCAAGCCCGGCGAGCTGCGTGCCCAGCGCGACGGCGTGGGCAACGAGATCGACCTCAACCACGCCGTGCGGATACCGGCCGTCCCCGGCGACGACCTGCAGCTCACGATCAACAGCGCCATCCAGTACGACGTCGAGCGCGCGCTGCTGGCCGGAATCCAGCAGCACGGCGCGCGGGCCGGGAGCATCATCGTGATGGACCCCTCCACCGGCGCCATCCTGGCCTTGGCTAATTATCCCACCTACGATCCCAACCAGTTTCAGGACACGCCGGCCGACCGTTTTGTAGACCCGGCGGTGTCGGCGCCGTTCGAGCCGGGCTCGACCTTCAAGCTGATCACCTTCGCCGCGGCGCTCGAGCACCACGCCGTGACGCCGGAGACGACCGTCGACGATCCGGGCTATCGCACCGGCGACGGCTACACCATCTACGACTGGGATCGCAAGAACCACGGCGTGGTGACCATGCGCCAGGTGCTCGACCACTCGCTCAACGTGGGCGCGGCCTTTGCCGCCCATCGCACCGGCACCCAAGCCTTCTACGATATGGTAAGGGCCTTCGGCTTCGGGCGCCCCTCAGGTGTGGACCTGCAAGGCGAGCAAGGAGGCTTCCTGCGCACGGACCACATGGACGGGTGGTATCCCATCGATCTGACTACCAACTCCTACGGGCAGGGCGTCACGGCCACCTCGTTGCAGCTCACCACCGCCGTTGCCGCCATTGCCAATGGTGGGAACCTGCTACGGCCCTACGCAGTTCAACAGGTCGTGTCTCCCCAAGGCGTCAAGGCCACCCAGCCCACCGTGGTCGGCCACCCGATCTCGACCCAGACGGCGGCGACGCTCACCGACATGATGGTGGAGGTGCCGATCAAAGGTGAGGCCAACGAAGCGCGCATCCCGGGCTACGTCGTGGCCGGCAAGACGGGGACCGCGCAAGTCGTGGAGAACGGCAAGTACATCCCCGATGCGACCATCGCCTCCTTCGTCGGCTTCGTGCCGGCGCAGCACCCGGCGTTCGTGATGTACATCGTGCTGGATCGACCCCAGGACTCCCCCTACGGCGCGGAGACGGCGGCGCCCATGTTCGGCGCCCTCGGCAAGCAGATCCTGGTCCACATGGGTATCGCGCCAACCGAACCGGTCCCGACCCCTACGCCGACTGCCGCACCCCGGCAGCCGGGGAGCACATCCATGTCGGATAATGGGCCGGTGGGCAATGCAGGGGTGACGCGGAATGCGCGGAACGCGGCGGGCGCCGCCGTGAGCTCCGCGATCCGCCGGTTGCCGGCGTCGACGTCCCAAGCGAGCGCGAGTAGATACGCTCCGGCTGCGGCGTCGAGGCGTCCGGTAGCAACGCGACGCCCTGGGTAGGGATGATGGCTGTTCCTGAGCGCGAGGGGCTGCCACCGATCGTCTTCAGCGCCAAGGACGCCCCCCTTCGACGAGACGTTCGCGTCCTCGGCCAGATGCTGGGGAAGGTGCTCAAGGAGCAGGGCAGCCCGGAGGTCTTCCGGACCGTCGAGCGCATCCGCGAGTGGTGCAAACAACTGCGGGCGGCCTACCGCGAGGAGCTCGACGACGAGCTGCAAGGCGAGCTGGAGCGGCTGAGCCTGCCCATGACGGTCCACGTGGCTCGCGCCTTCGCGCTCTACTTCCGGCTCGTCAACATCGCCGAGCAGTATCACCGCGTGCGCCGCCGGCGTGCCCACCGACTTCAGTCTGGCGAGCCGCCCCAACAGGGCTCGATCGAGGATCTGCTACGCCGGCTGGCAGGCGCCGGCGTGCCTCTCAGCAATATCGCCGAGCGGTTGCAACGAATACAGGTCGTTCTCGTCCTCACCGCCCATCCGACCGAGGCCAGCCGGCTCACCATCCTGCGCAAGCAGCGCCGCATCTCCGACTTGCTCGCGGAATTGGATGGCCACCGCCTCACCGCGTCGGAGCGGGAAGAGCTGACAAGCGCATTGAGCGATCAGGTGCTGCTGCTCTGGAGCACCAACGACGTGCGCGAGCGACGCCCCGAGGTGGCCGATGAAGTGCGCACCACGCTGTTCTACTTCGACGACGTCTTTTTCGAGGCCATACCGCGCCTGCACGAGGAGCTGGAGCGGTGTTTGCGGCTGCACTATCCGGGATCATCCGTCGCGGTGCCGACGCTCGTACGCTTCGGCTCCTGGGTAGGCAGTGACCGCGACGGGAATCCGAACGTCACGGCCGCCGTGAGCGAGTCCACGTTCTTGCAGCAGCGCGCTGTCGTGTTGCGCCACTACCGCGACCAGGTGTACGCTCTGGCGGAGCTATGCAGCCAGTCCGAGCGCTTCGTAGAGACGTCGCGACGCCTGCGCAACTCCATCGCTCGGGACGCTGAGGCCATGCCGGAGTTTGCCAGTTCAGTCATTCAGCGCAACCCGGGCGAGCCGTTCCGGCAGAAGCTCCTGTTCATCTGGCAAAAGCTGGAGCGTACGCTGGCGGCTACGATGTCCTTGTCCAGGCCGTCCCCGTCGAGTGGCGCGGTCTACCAATCGCCGGCGGAATTCCGGCAGGACCTGCTGGAGGTCGATCGCGCGTTGCGCCTGGCTGGTCAGGCGCGGCTCGCGGACGGGCCGCTCCAGCACTTGCTGCGCAAGTTGGACTGTTTCGGCTTCCACCTGGCCAAGCTGGATTTCCGGCAGGACAGCGAGCGGCACACCGCGACGCTCGACGCGATGCTGCACAGCCTCACGGGCGACGTGGCGTACCGTGCGCTTCCCGAGCTGGAACGGCAAGCGTTGCTGGGCCGGCTGCTGGCCGATCCTCGCAGTATCCCGCCGCTGCCGGGCGACTTGCCGGAGGAGATCCGAGAGGTCGTCGCCTCCTTCGCCGTGCTGGCGGCGGCCATTCATGCCTTCGGCCCAGAGGCCGCGGACACGTACATCATCAGTATGACGCACCAGGTTTCCGATCTCTTGGCGGTGCTCGTGCTGGCCGCGCGCGCCGGCCTCTGTGACCTCGCCGCCGAGCCCCCCACGAGCCGGCTCAACGTCGTCCCGCTGTTCGAAACCATCGAGGATCTGCACGCGGCGGCTGGAGTTATGGGGCAGGCGTTCGCCGACCCGAGCTATGCCGCCAATCTTCGAGCGCACGGCCATCGCCAGGAGATCATGCTGGGGTACTCCGACAGCAACAAGGATGGCGGCATCATCACGGCCAGTTGGGAGCTGTACCGCGTCCAGCAGCAGTTGACGGACGCAGCGCGGCGCCACAACGTGCGGCTGCGCTTCTTCCACGGCCGCGGCGGCACCGTGGGGCGCGGCGGCGGCCCGACCAACCAGGCCATCCTGGCCCAGCCGCCCGGTACCCTCGACGGCGAGATCAAGCTGACGGAGCAGGGCGAGGCGATCTCCTTCAAGTACGCGCTGCCGGAGATCGCCCAGCGCAACCTGGAGCTCGTGGTCACCGCCGTCTACGAGGCCAGCGGCAATCAGCCGGCGCCGTTGGAGCGACGAGAGTCGCGCTGGGAAGAGCAGATGGCGCAGTTCTCGGCCGGCTCCTTCCAGCGCTATCGTCGCTTTGTCGCCGACGACCCGGACTTCCTGGACTACTTCCGCTTCGCGACGCCAATCGAGGAGTTAGGCGCACTCAACATCGGCTCGCGACCTGCCCGCCGCCGGGCCGGTGGCCGGCTGGAGGACTTGCGCGCCATCCCCTGGGTCTTCGCCTGGATGCAGAACCGGCACCTCTTACCGAGCTGGTACGCGGTCGGCAGCACACTGGGCGAGTACGCCAGCGATTCTCCCGAGCACCTCCGCACGCTCCAGGCCATGTACCAAGGCTGGCCATTCTTCAAGTCGCTCATCGACAATCTCCAAATGACCCTGGCCAAAGCAGACCTGCGTATCGCCGCGGCCTACACGCGCCTCCTGCCCGATCAGGCCCTCGCGCACCGTCTCTTCGCCGCCATCCGTGCAGAGTATGCGTTGACACGAACCGTGGTGTTGCGCATCACGCAACAACAGGAGCTGCTGGACAACCATCCAGTCCTCCAGCGGTCGATCCAGTTGCGCAACCCCTACGTCGATCCTCTCAGCTACATGCAAGTGCAACTGCTCAAGGAGTCGCGCTCCGGCGGCCTCAGCGACGAGGCTCGGCGGCAACTCACGGAAGCAGTGCTCATCACCATCAATGGGATCGCGGCCGGGTTACGCAATACGGGTTGAGCGATGTGACCTCCCATCTAGCCGAACCAATTACAGCCCGTTCAACGATTGGAATGCGGGGCACACATTTCAGTTGTGGAATTTATATTGCGCCTGTGCCGGTCTTTTCCAGTAGGCGGAGCTGCAGCGCGATATCAGCGCTGCTGTAAATTTCTGATGGCACGGTACTACCATCCGACGCTGTCCCCTGGCGTAGTGGACGGAGCCGCATGCGTGTGGACCTCAAACGTTCTTCAGCTTCAGCTACGTACGTCTGAGAAATATCGCACCCAAAGTACCGCCTTCCAAGCTGATCGGCCGCTACCAAGGTTGTTCCTGAGCCCGCGAAGGGATCGAAAACTAGATCGCAGGGATCTGTAGATGCAGCAATACATCGCAAGGGAAGCTCGATCGGAAACGCTGCCACGTGGTTGCCATGCCCAACACTGGTGCTAAGATCCCACACAGTTCTAAGGTTGCGTCGCCCGTTAGCTCCGTCAGGAGAGGTCCATTGTGACACGGCAACCTCAGTTGCCGACTCAGGGTCGTACTTGTAGAAGCGAGTCTGGGTTAGCATGAAAATGTATTCGTGCGACGTGGTGGGGCGGTCCTTCACTGCTTCGGGAAGCGTATTGTCTTTTGACCACACAGTAACGGAACGGACCCACCATCCTAAACGTTGCGCCCCCAAGGCAATCTGGAAGGGGACAAGCGTGAGGTCCTTATCCTTTAGATAGGGATGCCCGGCCGAATAGCGGCGGACTGGATAGTCCTTCCAAGACTCCTTTGCTCGCCGGCCCTCCAAGGCATCCAGACGTTCACCCGAACCGGAGCGTACGTGAGAACGTGTCATATAAGTATCACCAACGTTCCACCACACCACCCCATCTTGACGTACGACCCGACGAAGTAGACGAAGTATCTCAAGTGTATGTCGAACGTATTCTTCGGGCCATTTCTCCTGGCCGAATGCTATTGTGGTACCGTCCGACCAAGTGGTCAATTGGTCGTCCGCATAGCGCCGGACGCCCCAATAGGGCGGTGAGGTCACAACCGTTTGGACAAAGTCGCTCGGCATTCTCCTTAGCCAATCCAGACAATTTCCTTGAGCGATCTGATTGACCGGGAACGATGCGGGATCCAAACTGTCCGAAGAGACGTTCAGCATAGGGGCGGGGGGGGTATCAGCGGCAAAATCGTCTTCGGTAGTAAATAGAGTCATTCGCTGCGAGCGTGAGGCTAGCCGTCGGACATCCTCCCAGAGGACCGAATCTTTGTCGCTACCTGTCCGCAGCTCGCCCGCCTTTATCAGGCGGCGGAGATGGACTGGTGACCAGCCCAACAGTTCTGCCGCGTCCGCGATGATGAGTTGGCTCTGCCCTGTCATACTTTTGCAACTGTTCGTAACTGGATCATTGCCGGCCTCCCGCACATCTAGACCGCGCTACCTCGCGTCTCGCACCATATTATTGACGATATCGTCAAATTTGTCAAGCCAACCTGATTGCCATCCGCCCTATGATATGGGAGTTATGGATGTCGCTGACGAAAACGCACTACTCCCATTGTCGCTGGCCGCCGTGGAGTTCGGCGTCAAGCACAGCCGACTTCGCATGGCCGCTTGGCAGGGGCGCCTTCCCAGCATTAAGCCTGGTCATGATTATCTCGTCCGTAGGAGGGACGTGGCCGCTTTCTTGGCGACCACTCGTCGTGGGCGACCGCCCGGTGGCGTCCCATCCGTTGGTGGTTAGGCCGTGCTAAGCCCAGTTTCCGAGCACCTCCGCAGCCCTACCCTGAATCGTCGCGGCGACCAGCGTCCGCAAGTGATCAGGCGTCCCCAATGCTAGCTTCCCCTGCCAGCTTTGTGGTCTGTTTATCACTGTTTCAGGGCAGACGACCATGTGGATGCGTTCCACCTCAGCCGGGGGCAGATATTCATACCAATAGGCGAGAATCTGCGGAACGCCTGCGGTCACAGTCCCCCGCTTGAGCGAGTACTTGCATTCAACAAGCAACTCAATTGACAGTGGCGGGATGTCTGTCAATAGCCATAGATCGGGCCGAAGGTAGCCGCCACCCGGGCTTCTGGTCAGGGTCCGGTATGGGCTATGGCTGTTGCGATACATTTCGGGAACGGTTTGGTAGAAGCAGCTCCATACCCCCTCAATCAATTCGGCGGTAAGGCATGGCATTCCGCGCTCTCCAGCGCCCAAAGGGGCTGATGTGTGCCATACCGCCTGGCGGTCGACCTGGCGGACGGCGGAGGCGGCAACGCCCAATGCGCCGAGTTCGAAGAGTTGCTCGCCTAAGCGTGGCAGGATCGGGGCAAGAGCGAGAAGCTGGCTCTCTACGGTTCCGCGCCACAAAGCAGCAAGCCGGCGTGCATTTCGCCCGATGAGTGTCCATACGTTACCCATTGCAGTGCAGGTGGATACGTCGAATTCATTCAGCCCTGATACGTCAGCGACTCCTCGCACTTCAGGAAGATCGAGTGCTGCGACCAACCTGCGTCTGCCTATGTCCGATAGGGCCCAGTGTCCGAGGTTCTGGTGAACAAGGTCGTCGACACGTATTAACTCCTCGCAGAACCACCGAAGTGTACGAGTCGTCGGAGTATCAAACGTGCCATGTGGTCGCCGTTCGACGTAGAGATGTGAAGGATATCGACCGAACTGTGATATAGTAGCAACCCAATCCGTATGCGCGGTCGGCTGGTCTACAAACTCTGCTGACCGATAGACCTGCTGCTCAATAAGATCAAGCCAATCAGACGAGTGTCTGGGTAGCAGCGGAAATACCGTCTCTTCCATGAGCAACACGAGTGCGTAGGCAGCCCGAGCGCGCATCGCGTGAACGTTCCATCGGCGATTGACGTCCCATGCTGCCTGAGCAAGCCATTCAAATAAGGAGCCGGATCCCGCCCAATGCCGCGCCAGGTCTCTCACGCCTTCCCAAGGGAGCGGCGCAACCGGATCTTCGGCTTGTTCAGTATCTACCAAGTTCGTCGCCAAGATCCCTTCCCATTATGCCGGCCACGGCCTCAATAAGCTGCGCGCGCCGCTCCGGGTCGAGGCGCCGTAGCTGCGGACTCAGGTGTAGCACGTAGGCATCCCGCAAGTGCGCTAGAGCCACTTGCGAAATGGAGTTGGGAGCAGCGCCTGCCGGAGGCGGGGCTGAGTTTTCGTCGGCAACGTAGCGAGCCATATCGAGAAACGGCGCCGGTCCTAGTGGAAGCACCCCGAGGTGGGCCGCGTACAACTGCTGGATCAGTGTTAGTAGGTTGACAGGAAGGCCTGCGATTCGGCCCAACGGATTCATTATCTCGTCCGCCTCAAGAGGAGGGACAGGAATCGTCGCCCAACGACGCGATAAAGCCGCCCCCATCGAGAACACCCGCCCGAGATCTTCGCTGTTATACGTGCCAATGATCCGCCAGTCTGTCCCGGCAACGTAGACCCGCTGCGCACTGTCTTCCACCATTCGGCTCTCCGGCTCCTTGCCCCAAGCCAATAGCATTGGTATACCGGCATCCGTTAGGGTCGTCTGTCCCAAGCTGACGTCTTGTCCAGCGAGGAAGGTCAGGACGGGCCCAAGCACTCGGTCTAGGTCGGCTCGGTTCATTTCATCTATCACAAGCCAGCGGTTCCCTCGGAGCGCTGCAAGCAAGAATCCTTCTCGAAAGACCAAATTGCCATCCGCCTGGGGAAAGTAACCACCGACAATTGTCCGTGCAGTCCAATCAGTCTCGGCGGTAAACCGGTCGAACTCGGGAGGCTGGGACAGCCCGAAGGAATCTGGACTGTCGCGAGCCTCCTCGATAAGCTTGTCGGCCAACCGAGACTTACCTGTGCCGGGAGGGCCAACAAACGCGATGGCCTTTTTTCGTACCAAGGCGCGGCGTGCGCGGCGCCAACCGTGTCACTCACGACGATATCACCTGCATCACTTGGTTCGAGATCGACCAAACCGGCGATCGCTGTCGCTGCTTCGGCCTGAGCGGGTCGCGGCGGGTGCAGGTAAGGAGGTAGGGAGTCTATCGCGTCGCGAAATCCCACTGAATCCAAGGATGCGGCGAAGGTTGGGACTCTGTCGAAAATCTCCTCGATGTCAATCGATCTGAGGTGAAAGACCGTCTGGAAACGCTCGGAGAGATACTGGGTATCAGAATGGCCAACGATGTTTGGAAAGACCTCGCCGCGAAGTAGAAATGCGGCCGCAGGTTCGAACGGTATCTTCCTTCCAAGTTTAGCGGCTATGTAAGCCGGAGCGCTATTGGGAATCGCGACGAAGAAGTGATCGCCCTCCTTACGCACGTTAAGGAATCTGGCAAGCGTTCGTCCTTCATACAGCCAACTGTAGGGACCGCGTCGCTCATAGCCCTGTCCTAACCACTCCAGACGTCCCTCGCGAGTGCCGAACGGGTTGACATAGCACTGAGGAGAGTCTGGAGCTAGGCCAAAAAAGCGATTCAACTCCGGTTGTAAGCTGCCAGGGCCTATCGCGCGGACGTCGATTTCGGCACCAGGCGCCGTTTCTCGTGCCTTCAGCGTCAGATAGCCGAGAAGTGCCGCACGTCCGGTCCGGTCCACGCGGATGTCCATCAGCACCCGTAGTGCGTTCAGCACCGTTGAAGCCGATATCCTCCCCCCATTTGACGGGATCGCGCTACTGGAAACTACTGCCATCGTCAAAATCATCCATCGAACTCGGGCTCCCGGGACAACAAAGGGTCACTCGAAACTGTTCGTGTGCGGACTCCTCTGGCCCATTCGCCGATGATACACGGCCGTGGGGAGCTGTGAAATCGAGCGGGCCAGTGAGACGGGACGGATTGCGATGGAGACGGCAACCACAAAGTGGCCGACACCACGCCTGGGCGCCTCAGGATGCTGAGATCGCAGGCGAGTTAGACCGCCGCTTCGTCGCCTCCCCAATGATCTCCAGTTGCCGAATGGTCGCATCTTGCCAATGAGACATCGCCATGAATGCTTCGCTGCCGACCGACACGTAGGTCTCGATCCTGACTATGGCATCCAGCATATGTCGAAGATAGGGGACATCCCTTTTCACAAGGGTACGGCCTCGCCCAGTACCTCGTCCCGGATGTACCGGCTAACGGCAGCCTCGGTGACCACGTCGACCTTGCGCCCAAGCAGGTCCTCCAGCTCCTGCTTGATAGCCACAATATCAAGTAGGCTGCGGCCACGCTCCAGGTCAATCAATACGTCGACGTCGCTCTCCGGTCCGGCCTCCCCACGGCGACTGAGCCGAACACCCCGACCCGGGTGGCGCCGTGAGAACGGGCGATGCGCAGTATTTCTGCGCGCTTACTTTGCAGCTCTTGATAATCCATCGGCGATCCCCCGTAGATTATGCCAGGTGTGATGAACCTGCTCCGGCCCCGCCCACCAGCACGCCGCCCCCTCATATTGCGTTGTGGTTCACCCTGGTACGTAGTGCAAGAACTAGTATGATATGCAATGTCAGAGGCCAATGACCCGCCGGATCTTGGAACAACTACTAAGCCGAAACCTGCCGAGCGTCAATATCACACCGTCGTCGAAGCAGCCAAAGTGTTAGACGTCAGTCCGTCCACCGTGTGGCGCTGGATCCAGGCGGAGCGACTGTCCGCCTATCGGGTGGGGCCGAGAACGATCCGGCTCAAGAAGGAAGACCTGGAGCAGATGATGCGGCCTGTCCGCGAAAAGCCACCGGAGGTGCATACGATCCAGCCATGGGTCTCTGAGACTGTCTCAGAGGAGGAGATAGCTCGGAGGCAGGCCCTGGTGGCTCGACTACTGGAGGAGCGAGACAAACATAGGAGCATCGCCCCGTTCACTACTGCCGATCTGGTCAGGCAGGTTCGGGAGCAACGGATACGCCGTCATGCCTCCCGGTGACGCCGCTGTCGTAGACGCTTCGGTAGCGCTCAAGTGGTTCTTTCGCGACGAGGACCACGTCGATCGGGCCACGGCCATGTTCGCTCACTTTATGTCGGGAAAGATCGATCTTCTCGCCCCGGTCTGTATTCGCTCGGAGGTTCCTGCGTCCATAGCCCGCGGATACTCAGGACCGGTCACGTCGACTATCGCCTGAGGAGGGAAGGCAGGCTATCGAGCGGTTCCTTGCCCTGGGAGTCAAGACCCGCGATGACGACGGCCTTGTCCTGGCGGCGTACGCGCTTGTACAGCAATTCGGCTATGCACTCTACGATGTGCTCTATCTAGCTCTTGCCGAGGCTTTGGACATACCGTTTGTCACTGCCGACCGCAAACTGGCCACCAGGGTTTCCCGCCTCCCTTACGTCGTCTGGATTGGCAATTACTGGCCGGGCAGCAGCCGGTGAACGCCGAGTAGGACACCAGTGACGTCCGGCGGCCCGGACGCCGGAGATCTCACCATTTCCCTGCCCGGCGCGCAATGGGTGGCTGCGCTCGAAGCGTTTGCCCGTACTTGACAGTGCGACGTAAAGCTGTATAATGCACCTCGACGTCACACTGTTGAGAAAAGCAATGGAACACGAGCCGAACGAAGCCCTTGGCATTGCCGAGCTGGCCGCGGAGGCCGACGTCACGCCGCGCACCGTCCGCTACTACGTGGCGGAAGGGCTGTTGCCGCCACCGGGCGGGGCCGGGCAACAGCGCACCTACGGCCGCGAGCATCTGCTGCGCCTGCGCGCCATCAAGCGCCTCAAGGAGGCTTATCTGCCCCTGGGTGAGATCCGCGAGTGCCTCGCCGGCCTATCCGCGGCGGAGGTGGAGCGTCTCGCCGAAGGGCCTGCGCCGCCGCTGACCAGCGCGTCGGAGTATCTGGGCGCGGTGCTCAGTGCTCCCGCGCGGCAGCGCACGGACGAGGGCAACAGGGAGCACAGATATCAGCTTGCCGGGCGTTCGAGCACACCCATCGCGGCTGCCGCTGCCCCGGTCCGTCCGCTGACCGCTGAGCGGCTGATGACTGCCGCGCCGGCATCGCCGGCGCCGGCCGCTACGACCTGGCGGCGAGTCGTGCTGGCGCCGGGTGTGGAGCTGCACTACCAGCCATCGGCTGACCCGCGCCGCGCTTCGCTGATCGAGGCGCTGATTCTGGAAGCGATCGAGCGGCTGGCGAACGTCTCGCCGCCCCGTGACCCTCGGTCGTAGCGTGCTGGAAGGAAATGCGATGTCACTTTGCCTGGATGCCTCGTTGGACCGGCCGCTCGTTCGCGAGGATGCCGCGTTCGAGCGGTACCTCATGTTGACACTGAAGACGCCGGCGGGCGCCGTCCGGCGCCCGCCACTGAATCTGGCGCTGGTCATCGACTGCAGCGGCTCGATGGCCGGCCAGAAGCTGGCGCGGGTCAAGGAGGCGGCGGGGTTTGTCGTCCGCCATCTCACCGGCGCCGATCGAGTGGCCGTAGTTGCCTACCACGACGAGGTCGCGGTCGTGGCGCCGAGCGCGCTGCTCACTCCGCAGGCCAAGGTCGATCTGCTGGGTGCGGTCCGGCGGATCGAGGCCGATGGCATGACCAATCTCAGCGGCGGCTGGCTCACCGGCTGCCAGGAGGTCGCCAAGCATCAGAACGGGGATAACGTGCTGCATCGCACCTTGCTGCTGACGGACGGACTGGCGAATGTAGGCGTCACCGCCATCGAGGAGCTGGTCGAGCACGCGCGCCAGCTCAGGCTGCGCGGGATGGTCACCTCGACGATGGGGGTGGGCAGCGACTTCAACGAGGAGCTCCTGGAAGCGATCGCCCGGCACGGCGGCGGCCGCTTTCAGTACGTTGAGACGGCCCAGCACATCCCGGATTGCATTCAGGGCGAGCTTGGGGAGATGCTGCAGTTAAGCGCGCGCAAGGTGGCGGTCGAGGTGTCGCTTCCCGAGCAAGTGCGCTGCGTGCACTGCCTGAACGGCTACGGCCTCGAACAGATCAGCTCGGGCGTGCGGGTCCACCTGGGAGACGTGCTCGCCGGTGACACCCGGCGTGTGATTCTGCAATTGGCCGCTGGCCCCGGCGAGATCGGGCGTGTCTTCGTCGTGAAGTCGCTGGTGATGTACGTGGAGGGGGCGACCGGGCACGGAACCGAGGAAGCATTCCCCGCGGCGGAGCTCCGCTGCGCCGATCAGGCGGCTGTTGATAGCCAGGTGACGAACGACGAGGTGGGTCGCGAGGTGGAGCTGCTGCTCGTGGCGAGGGCCAAGGAGGACGCCGTGCGGCTCAGCCGCGCTGGGAACCCCGCGGCCGCGGCCACGATGCTCGCTGCAGCGGGCCGGGCGTTGAGCGCCAGCCCGTATCGGTCCGATCCGACCATGGCGGGTGAAGCGGCCTTCCTGGCGAGCATGGCGGCGGACGCCGCCCAGGGACTAGCGGAACACCAGCACAAGGAGCTGCGCTACCAGTCATACCTCGCACGCGAGGCGAGACGACGGTACGACGGGCCGCGCCGGCCGGTCTGAGCACGTTCGCCCAAGCGCTACTCGCGGACACGCCTCTCGCCTCACTTGCCCTAGTGGCGTAGTACAAAAGGGGAGCCGGCGTCTGCCGGGCGATCTCAGGCCGATTGCCTGTCGGCGCGGGCAGTCCGGCCGCCGTCGCCGACGCCCGGCGAAGCGGCACGTCGACCTACTGATATACTGCCCGCGTGACGAACAGCACGGTCGGCACGCTCTCGGCCACCGAGGCCCGTGCCTTGGCGCTACGGACGCAGGGCTTCGGCGAGGCGTGGCCCGGCGGTCCGGTCGAGGTCCTCTTCCGGCTCGGCGCCCTGCAGCTCGACGCGGTGAGCGTGGTCGCCCGGCCCCAAGACTTGGTCCCCTTCTCGCGCCTGGGCGCCTTCTCCCCGGTGGCGCTGGCCGATGCCGTCTATGGGCGCCGCCAGGGCTTCGAGTATTGGGGGCACGAGGCGTCGTGGCTGCCGATGGCGGAGTACCGCTACTTCCTGCCGCGCATGGCCTACTATCGCGCGTACGAGCCGTTCGCCGCGCATCGCCGGCAGAACGCGGCGGACTACGCGGACGTGCTGTCCCGTCTCCGTGCCGAAGGACCGCTCACCTCGGCGGCGTTTGCAGCCCCCGACCCGCGGCGTGGGACAGGAGGCTTGAGGACCCTTGGACTCGGCGGCAACTGGTGGGAGCGCCGGCCGGCCAAGCGCGTGCTGGAGGTTCTCTTCGCCGGCGGGGAGGTGATGGCCGTTGGTCGCACCGCCGGCTTTGCCCGTCAGTATGACCTGCCCGAGCGGGTGCTGCCCACCGGCCTCGACGCCGCCGACCCCGGTCGCTTCGAGGCGGCCCGGTACCTGCTGCGGCGGGCGGTGGGCGCGCTCGGCGTCTCGTCCGCCAAGGAAGCCGCCCGCTACTATAGCCTAACGCTGCAAGAATGGCGCCCAGCACTGGCGAGCCTCGAGGAGGCGGGTGAGATCGTTCGCCTGAGCGTGGAGGGTTGGCGCGGTGTCGGCTATGCGCTCCCGGGCGCGCTGAATGGCCCGCTGGGCGTGCCGACGCACCCGCCGGTCTTCCTCTCGCCGTTCGACAACCTAATCTGGGAGCGCGAGCGCGCGGAGCGGCTCTTCGGGTTCTCCTACCGGATCGAGATCTACGTGCCCGCGCCACAACGCCGCTACGGCTACTACGTGCTGCCTCTCCTCACTGGCGGGGCGCTGACCGGCCGGGCCGACCTCAAGCTGGATCGCGCGGCCGGCGTGCTGCGCGTCCGGGCGATCTACCTGGAAGGGGCCGCGCCCGAAGACGCGGCGAGCGCGCTGCGCGACCTGGCGGCGCACCTCGGCGCGGCGCGGGTCGACGTGGAGCGCGCCGAGCCAGCGAGCGCGCTGCCCTGCCTGCAGGAGGCGGTGGTGACCCCCGTGCTCGCCGGCGAGCCGCCCCAATGGCCGGCGCGGCCGCCGTCGCCCGAAACGTGCCGGGCCGGCTCCGGCCCCCAGGACACCGGTCAATGAGGGGGCTGGCGACGTAGTCCCAAATGGCACTTCATCCTGCCCATCCCTGGAAGTCAGGAGCGATCGACCGTTCCATGATGTGCCATGAACGTGCGCTGTGCCGCGCGAAGTCGTGCCTCGGCGCCAGCTTCATTCCCTGTCTGCAGGAGGGATAATAGTTGATCGTCGATGGCTCCCCGCCAGAAGGCGGCGCGTTGCGCCGGCAGTAACTGCCGATTGATCTCGGCGCGGCAACGCGCCACGACCTTGCTCAAGAGGCCCCACTCGTCGCCCAATGTGCCGGCGACGGCGTCCCGCGCCATCTGACTGACAACCGGTCCTCCGCCGCCGCTCCAGACGGCCACCTGGAGATCGCCGCGTTCCAACAGCGCGGGCGCAATCACCGTGCCTTCCTCGGGCGCGTCGGCCACATTAACGAGGATGCCACGCTGCCGTGCCTCACCGGCGAGTTGCCTGTTCGTTTCTCGATCGTCGGTGCAAGCCAGCGCCAGGAAGCATCCGTCCAGGTCAGCGACTGCAACGGGCCGTGCGCTCCAGTCCAGCTTCCCCGCCTCTGCCAGCGCGCGCAGCGGCGCCGTCACCTCCGGCGCAACGACGTGGACCCGCGCTCCGGCGTCCAGCAGCGGGCCAACCTTCCGCTCCGCCACCGCGCCGCCGCCGGCCACGAGACATAACATGTCCGCGAGTTGAAGACCAACCGGATAGATGTTCACCACCTAGCAGTCACCATTCATTCGTCTGCCTGTTCTCCCGTCTCCCACTGGGTTGATACTGTTGGCCATAGGCAACGTTGTGCCGGTGCGGTGGCCAGGGCGTATAGCAATGCGCCCCTACCGTTACGATCGGTTCTGGTAGGGGCGTATTGCTATACGCCCTGATCTGGCCGTCGGGGCACTCCTTACGAATGGCCAAGAGCGCCGGGTTGCAGGGGCGGGGTTTGCCCCGCCCTATGTCGTGACGTCTCGCGGAGCGCGGCCTCATACACCAGCTTGAGCGGCGCCCCGTGCGCGCTTGCCGCCGCCGCGCAATCCTCGTACTCCGGCGCACGATTGACGACCTCGCCGTCCAGCACGCCCATCTTGACCCGCACGTCACCGTATGGCGTCCGTACCGTTTCCCACTGCCGCTCGAGGCGATCACGCTGCACCTGACTCGTTCGCACGCCCAGCGTCGTGGTTTCTCGGAAGAGCACGTGGCGGAGCGAGGACGCACGCTCCGGCTCGGCCAGCACGCTCAGCAACACGGCAGGCCGGCCCTTCTTCATCTGGATCGGGCTGAGCCACACGTCGAGAGCGCCGGCTTCGAAGAGGCGATCCCAGACGTAGCTGTACAGCTCCGGCTGCATGTCGTCCAGGTTGCAATTGAGGACCAGAAGGGCCTCGCTTGTTGGTGCATCCCCAACTACCGGTTGGCCCAGAGTGAGTCGAACGACGTTGGCGTGCGGCAAGGACTTCTGGCCGGCGCCGTAGCCGACGGCCTGCACGCGCAACGGTGGCTGCGCCTCGACCGGCTCGCCCAGCGTGGCCAGCAGGGCGGCGCCCGTTGGGGTGAGCAGCTCGCCCGCGTCGGGGGCGCCGTAGGTGATGAGCCGGCGAGCCAGCAGCGCCACGGCGGGCGGCGGCACGGGGACCAGGCCGTGGGCGATGCGCACGCTGCCGCCGCCGACGTTCACCGGCCCGACGAGGAGCCGCGAAACCCCCAGCGCGGCCAGGCCGGCGACAACGCCGGTCACGTCGAACAACGTATCCAGCGCCCCGATCTCGTGGAAATGCACGTCGTCGACGGTCGTCCCATGGACCCCCGCTTCCGCCTGCGCCAGCGCGCTGAGGACGCGTGCCACCTCCTCCTGCGCGTGCGAGGGGAGCCGCGACGCTTTCAGGAGCGCCAGTAGGTCACGTAGACGCCGGAGCGGCTGCCCCCCGGGTAAGTCGAACCGGACCTGCGTGGCGGCGATACCATGCTGCACCACCTGTTTGCAGTGCAGCTCCCATCCGCTTAGGGGAAACTGCCCTAGTGTTCGTTGCAGCTCCTCTGCCGGCCAGCCGGCCGCCAGGAGCGCTCCTAGCAGCATGTCCCCGCTGGCGCCGGAGATACCATCCACGTAGGCAAAGGTCACGTTGGAGCCTCCGGCAGATGGTTGATCAGGCTGGCGATGTACCCGGCGCCGAAGCCGTTGTCGATGTTCACCACGGACACACCGGAGGCGCAGGAGTTGAGCATGCCCAACAGCGCGGCCAGCCCGCCGAAGGAGGCGCCGTAGCCGACGCTGGTCGGTACCGCGATCACCGGTACGCGCACCAGGCCCCCAACGACGCTGGGCAGGGCGCCCTCCATGCCGGCGACGACGACGATGACCCGCGCCTCGTTCAGTAGCCTGTGCCGCGCCAGCAGTCGGTGCAAGCCGGCGACTCCGACATCGTAGAGCCGCTCGACCCGGTTGCCCATGACCGTCGCGGTCACCGCCGCTTCCTCAGCGACCGGAACGTCCGACGTGCCGGCGCTCACGACGGCGATGGTTCCTCCCGTGCAGGGCAATGGCTCGCCGACCACCACGCAGCGAGCCGCCTCGTGGTAGACCGTCGCCGGCAACGCTTCGGCGAGGGCCGTCGCTACGGCAGGCGCCGCACGCGTCGCCAGCACCGGCACCGTATTCGTCCGCAGCCGCGTCGCGATGCCGACGATCTGCTCGACTGTCTTGCCCTGGCAGAGGATCACCTCGGGGAACCCCTGCCGCAGGAAGCGGTGGTGGTCGATCTGGGCATAGCCGAGGTCTTCGAACGGCAGCGTGCGCAGCAGCTCCAACGCTTCGTCCGTCGTCCGCCGGCCCTCGCGGACGCTCTCCAGGAGTTGACGTAACTGCTCAGGTTCCATGGTGTTCCATTACGTCACACGCTTCCACAATCTGCCGCCAATCGTCGAGCAGTGTCGGCACGACCACCGCTGGCGCCACGGCCCCGTAGCGCTCGTCTCCATAGCCTACCGCGAGCCGCCGGAGGGCGGGCGCCACGCCGGGCAGCCGTCCGGCCAGATCGCCGCAGTGTTCCAGCGCGGTCTGCCGCGGCAGCCGCCCGCTGCCGAGCCGCGCTGCCCGGACCTGCAGCGAGACGTACATTTCCCGCGCGCTGCGCGGCGTCGCGTTGGCGTTGCGCTTGCCTGACCGACCGGGCAGGCTCAGCGTTTGGCCGGTCGATCGGCGCCGCAGGAGCTGGGCGAGCCAGTCGCCCAAGTAGCTCCAGCGCCAGACGCTCTCCCGCTGGTCCGAAGCGCGCTGGCTAGTCTCGGCGCGCCGGCGAACGGCCCCGCTGACGAGCAGCAGCACCGCCAGCGCGGCCAGCGCGATGGCAACCCACATGGCAATGGTGAGCCAGCCGTCCAGCGTGTGGTTCATCGCCTCTTGCTGCTGGCGCAGCTGCTCCAATGGATTGGCTCCTCGCGGCTGTTGCGGGGGCTGGACCGCGTGGGCCCGCCGGAGCAGCGCCAGGAGTGGCCCGTAGAGGATGGCGAACAGCAGGTACCCTACCGGCAACAGCAGGTAGTAGAGCGCAGTGCCTACCAGGCTTGCTGCCAGGTGCAGACCCGCCAGTCCAGCTCGGGCGAGGCTGGGCACGAGCGCCACCAGAAGCGCGGTCGCCGCAGCGCCGCCCGCGACAGCAGCGAGCGCGGCGCCCCAGATCTTCCGGCCCGAGTCCGCGAGCTCATCTTCCTCCATCAACTGCAGCCGCTGGGCATAGACCAGGCTCACCAGGGCCACCGCGGCGAAGACGAGCGCCGCCCAGTTCTGCTCGGTCCGCGCCGCCGGTGGCATGGCCGGGAGCACTGTTCGGGCCAGCAGTGCGACGGTGACGCCCAGCGTCCCGGCGACGACGGCCGCGCGGTAGCGCGCCTCCGGCAGGTCGTCCTCGGCGAGACTGCGCGCATGCCAGACTAACAAGAGGGCCAACAGCACGAACGGCACGCGTGGCGGGAAGAGGCCAAGCGCAAGAATCGCCAGCACTGCCGCTCCCAATCGGCCCGCGGCGCCGGCGACGCGACCGGATGCCGCCCCCGGCAACAGGTTGAAGAAGAGGTTGGCGAAGGATGCCAGGGCGATCAGAAGCGGGGTCGGCGGCGAATCGTTATCCCCGATCATCGCGCCCACGACGGTGGCGACGGCGACGAGCCAGGCAGTTTCCAGCAACGCCAGCAAGAGCGCCTGGCGAAGCGTAGACTGGAAGAGGCGCATCAGGCGGCCAGCCCGTCCAACCCCGCGCCGCCCGTGTCGCGCGGGTCGCAGCGGAAGATGGCGTGTCCCCGTCGGCGCGCCACGTCGAGAGCCATGACAACGTCAGCGGAGTCCAGCACACTGACGAGCAGTAGCGCCGCTCCTAGCGGCAATCGCGACAGCTCCCGCTCCAAGAGCGGGGCAACCGGCAGTCCGAAGTACGGAATCAGGCGCGCCATGTGTTCTAAAATAACGGTGAGCTGGTCGGGCGACCGGCCGAGCGGGACGCGGATGTACTGATCGGAGTTCACCGTGAGCGTGTTGGAAAGCAGCCCTACCGGAATCTTGCGCTCCAGACTGTCGCGGGCGATCGTCGCGGCCACGCTGATCGCCCGCTCCAGGAGGGCGTGGTCGACCCCATGCCATGGGTGCTCCGCTGTGTTGCCGTCCAAGACCAGCATCAGTTGCAGGCTTGCGCCCGGATCGTAGACGCGGCTCTGCAGGCGGCCCAGCCTCGCCGTGGCGCGCCAGTGCAGGCGGCGCAACTGGTCGCCCGCGACGTAATCGCGCGCGCCGGCCAGGCGGGTCGGGTCTTCCCAGAGTGGACGCGCCGCCTTGACCTCCCCGTAGGGGTGGTAGGCCCGCACCGTGTAGTCCCAGCCGTCCAACAGGGAGGGATAGACGAGCACCTCGTCTTTCCCTCCGAGTGTCTGTGCCGCACTGAACAGGCCGAAGGGGTCGCCGGCCGTTGCTTCAACGGCGCCAAACTGGTAGCAGCCGCGGCGCTCGGCCCGCAGCGAGACGGTCCGGCTGACGCGCTCGAACGGCCCCAGGGTGAACGCCTGGCGGACCGTGATCTGGCGCAGGGCGGATGGAGGCTGTTGTCCGCCGGCCGGGGCCAACCCGGTGGAGAAGCGCTCGACCACGGTCACCCACGGCACGGGGAGCAGCTTACGGTTGGTAAGACTCAGGCGCAAGTCGACATCCTCGCCCGGGAACAGCCGCCGCTCGGCGAAGTGCCGCTCGTGGCTGACCCGGTCCAGCGCGTAATTTCGCCAGAGGTAGGCCAGCCCGCCAACGGCGAGCCCGCCCGACGCGGCGATCAGGAGCGCCGTGCTGCCGGCGGCCAGAGCAACGATGATAAGGAGCAGCAGCACGGGTAGCCACCATCGCTCGAATAGACGCCGCTGGCGGCTAGACATGGTCCACCGGCGCCGGAATCGTCTCCAGCAGGTCCGCGACGATCTGCGTCGGCGTGCGGCCGCGCAGCCGGGCCTGGGCGCGAGGGATGAGGCGATGCGCCAGCACCGGCGCTGCCAGCGCCTTGACGTCGTCCGGCAGCACGTAGGTTCGACCGGCCAGCAGGGCCCACGCCTGGCATGCCCGCAGCAGCGCCAGCGTCGCGCGCGGGCTGGCGCCAAGCTGCAGCAAATCAAGCTCCCGTGTTCGCCGCGTCAGCGCCAGCGCGTAGCCTTCTACCGCCTCGTCGATGCGAGTGCGCCGTGTCCGCCGCTGGAGATCGATCACCTCCGCCGGTGTCAGGACCGGCTCCAGGTCGGCCAGGGGCTCCGCCTCGCGAAAGCGGCGGACGATGGCCAGCTCCTCCGCCTCCGTTGGGTAGCCGACACTGCAGGCGATCAGAAAGCGGTCGAGCTGCGCTTCCGGCAACGGGAAGGTGCCTTCCAGCTCCACGGGATTCTGCGTGGCGACCACAAAGAACGGGCTGGGCAGCGGCAAGCTGACGCCGTCGATGGAGACCTGGCGCTCCTCCATCGCCTCCAGCAGCGCCGATTGGGTGCGCGGCCCGGCGCGGTTGATCTCATCGGCCAGCAGCACCTGGGTGAAGATCGGGCCGGGCCGGCGCTCGAACTGGGCCGTCTGCTGGTTGAAGATGCTGCCGCCGGTGACGTCCGACGGCAGCAGGTCTGGGGTGAACTGCAGCCGTTGGAAGCTGCAGCCCAGCGCCTTCGCCAGCGCCTTCGCCAGCGTCGTCTTGCCGGTGCCCGGCACGTCGTCCAACAAGGCGTGCCCGCCGGCGGCAAGCGCGACCAGCAACATGGTCACGGCGCGGTCGGCGCCGACGATGACTTGCTGGATGGCCGAGCGTAGCCGGTGCAATGGCGCGTCTGCAGCGGCCGGCTGCCCCACCGCGACCCTCGCTCGCTCTACGTCCACCGCGCCCACGCCGCCCCCTGAACCATGTTTCATGCCTGCCTCCGATGATACCGTCCGGACGGTGGTCTACCGGGCGTGCCTTCCCGTTTGCTTGACGTCGCGCGTTAAATGTGGCATATCTGATCCTCGGCTAGGCCGAAGGGCGTGAGGACGGACGACGCGTGCAGAACGAATGGCAGTCCCGGCTGGATTTCCTGCTCGTCCTGATCGCCATAGTGGTGCTGACCGTCCTGGTATTTCGGTTGCTCGGTCCTCAAGTCTACGCCTTGACCGCCTACGTCCTGGACCGCATTGCCGGCTTCTTCGCCGCCATCAACGGCCTGCTGGCAGGGGTTACCGGGCGCGCGCGGTAGGTGTCGTTCTACCAAGGCTAGGGTCACCGTTTGGCCCTAGCCCCAAAGTGATTGACTCATCGTTCAGGACGAACACATCTACTTGACGGGACCTATAGCCGGAACTCGCGAGAGCTTATGGCATCCAACCGTCCCAGCCCGACAACCATCCCGGCAGCACACTGACCTTCGCGTTCGACAACGACGCCTATCAGCCTGACAGGGCGCAGTAGAACCGTTCTCCCGAAGTGACGCCTTCGCCTTGGGATTACTGTACACTGCGATAGGTAGGCTGTGCTGGCTATCAATGCGGTCGGGCCTCGATCGCTCGCGCATCGGGGTGTGCGAATGCCGGATTCGGCCGATCCGCAGTGGCGCGCCAGCTTCTTGGGTCTGGTCCGCCGCCCCGATAGACAGGAGATTCCTCATGCGATTGCTGCGCGGGCACTTTCTGCTGGTGCTGCTGCTCCTGAGCGCACCTGCGGAGTCAGTGATGGCGAGCGGTCCCCCTCCCAGCTCAGGCCTTGGGGGGCTCCAGGTCACGATTACAAACCTGCCGCCAAATGTCCGCGCCGGAGCGGCGGTGACGGGTCCCGCGCCTGGGGGCGTGACGCGGCAGGTCCCGTTCACCATGACGCTCCCCCTCCAGGCCGGCCAATATACGATAAGCGCGAACCCGGTGCGAGTTCTTCCGGTGTTGGAAAGAAGGCCCCCCGGAAGCACCGAGCGCACGTACTTCCCAACCGTAACCCCAGCGACGGTGACCGTGCAGGCGGGGACGACCGCGCAGGCCGTGGTGGACTATCTCACGATTGTGCCCGACACGACCAAGGTCCTCGGCAGCACCGTCCTGCGCACGCTGATCTCTGCCAGCCCGGACGGCGTTACCCTTGTCTTCGCTAACTCTCCCGCGTTGCCGCCGCTCGCGCCGGGGGATGTCCTGGTGGCAGGCGTGTCGCCCCAGACCCCTTTCGGGTTCCTGCGCAAGGTGACGGCGGTTAGCGTACAAGGGACACAGGTGGTGGTGACGACCGGCCCGGCGACGCTGTTCGACGCGGCTCCCCGCGGGGGCTTCGACGTCCAGGCCACCTTGACAGCGAACGACATCTAGGGCGTGGTCGCCCCGGCCTCAGTGCGGAGCGGCACCAAGAGCGCAGGGGCGCCGCTCCTTAAGAACATCAAGAAGCATCTGTCCTGTGACGCCGGGGGTTCGGCGGAGCTGGACGGCAGCATCTCGGTCGTCCCGAGCTTCCACTTCGCCCCGCAGTGGGGACTCTTTCCCCCGTCGGTCACCCAGGTGACGTTCACCGGCACGGTGGCGGAGACCGCCGCGCTGACGACGTCCGCGTCGGCCAGCGCGCAATGCACGCTCGAGAAGACGCCGCTCCTGGCCACACCGATTCAGTTCACTCCCATCGAGGTCACAGTTGGTGTCGTCCCCGTGGTGATCGTGCCGACACTGCCGTTCTATATCAGCGCTGACGGCCACGTCGAACTGAGTATCACCGCGGGAGCGACCCAACAGGCGGCGGTGACCGCCGGCGTGGACTATGCGAACGGGACCTTTACCCCGATAGGACAGTCCACCAACAGCTTCACGGACAGCCTGCCATCGGTTTCCGCGCTGGACGGGCCCGTGCAAGGATCGGTGGGGACAGCTCTCTCCCTCCTGCTCTATGATGTCGCCGGGCCAGCGGTGGACATCGACGGATCCATGCAGTTCGCGGTCACCCCAGCCCAGACGCCCTGGTGCCAGCTCTCCGCAGGGCTAGACGCCGGCGCCGGACTGGTAGTGCCGATCCTTGACCTCGACTACAGCAACCCGAGCATCTTCTCCCACACCTTCCAGCTAGCACAGTGCAACGGGCCGCTCCCGTCGGGCAGCATCACGGTAGCCCAGCAGGTGGTGGGGCCGGCGCCCAGCAGCGACTGGGCCTTCGGCGGCGACCTCGGCCGCTTCGCCCTACCGGCCGTGGGCGGTTCCAAGGTCTTCCAGAGGCTCATCGCGGGCAACTACACGCTCACGGTGACGCCCCAGCCGGGCTATGGCCTGTCAACAAGTTGCAGCGACGGTGTAACGGGGACCAACTCGGTCACGGTGACGCTGGCGACGGGCCAGGGCGTCACCTGCACCTTCGTCGCGTCGGCCACATCGACGTCCCCCCAATGTGACGGGGATCAGCCCGTCGAGCGGCCCCACGACCGGCGGCACCTCGGTCAGCATCACCGGCAGCAACTTCACCGGGACGACCGCAGTGCTGTTCGGCTCCATGCCCGCAAGTTCCTTCAGGGTGAACTCGGACATCTCGATCACGGCGGCCTCGCCGGCCGAGGCAGCTGGGACTGTCCAGGTTCGAGTCACCACACCGGCAGGCACATCACCACTGAATCCGCCGGCAGATCAGTTCACGTTCGGCAGCGGCGGACCCGGCGGTGGCCCCTGGCCGATGTTCCGCCACGACCTCCAGCACACCGGCCGCAGTTCCGTCGACGGGCCCGGCACGGCGGCACTTGATTGGTCCTACCAAACCGGCGACGCCGTCTTCTCCTCGCCCGCGGTAGGGGGGGACGGCACGATCTACGTCGGGTCCGTTGACGGCTACGTCTACGCACTCGCCCCCGACGGCAGCCTCCGGTGGCGCTACCAGACCGGCGCTCCCATTCTAGCCTCCTCGCCCGCGATTGGCGGGGACGGCACAGTTTACGTCGGTTCCAACGACGGTCACGTCTACGCGCTCCGCCCGGACGGCAGCCTCGACTGGCGATACCAGACTGGCGGCGAGGTCCAGTCCTCGCCGGCGGTCGGAGCGGACGGTACCGTCTATGTCGGTTCACTCGATGGCCGTCTGTACGCCCTCGGTCCCGGCGGTAGCCTCGACTGGCTGTTCCAGACCGGCGGCCATGTATTCTCCTCACCTGCTATCGGGGCGGACGGGACGATCTATGTCGGTTCCGACGACGACTACGTCTACGCGCTCAATCCCGACGGCAGCCTAATGTGGCGATACCAGACCAGCGGCAATGTTGACTCCTCCCCGGCTATCTCGGCGGACGGCACGCTTCATGTCGGGTCCAGTGACCACTACGTCTATACATTTGGCCCCTGAGACCAGTTGGTATCGGGTTCTGAGCCCAAGCCGTCTCGAACGCCGGGAGCTGAGCTTCGACGTCGCCACACTTGGGATGTGCCAGGTCCCGTGGGAAGGCGGCATGGCCTCTGCCCGCGCCCTTCCGCGCGTTTGCGGTGCCTTCTCTTATGGGGACCACTGGGTAGTCGGAGAACCGATCCACTAACATGTGCCGATCAACCCGACTGATGAAGGGACATCCTCCGAAAGTAAGCTCCCGCGTCAATCATTGCCTCTTCGTCAGGTAGGCTGGCGCGGTATCCTGAACTGCAAAATGAGGAGATGGCGGCGTGACGGGATCGAGCGCTGGCCGTCCCGATTACGACCAGACGCTCAAGCGCCTGCTCACGCGCGCCCACGACGGCGTCCTGGCGCTGCTCCTGCCCGGCGCCCGCTGGCTGGGCGAGCGCTCCCCCGAGCTGCCGGCGGCGCGGCGCCAGGCCGATCTGGTCTGGGAGGTCGAGGCCGGCGGAGCGCGCCCTGGCGACGCCGGAGGCCGGCGTGTGGCCGTTGGCGATGCTCATGGCGGGGGCGACGGCGGAGACGCTGGCGACGGTAGCCGAGCGGATCGCCGGAGCAGCGCTGCCGCGAAACGAGCGTGAGGAGCTGACCGGGCTGCTGGTGGTGCTGGCGGGGCTGCGCTTGACGCGCCCGGTGGTGGAGCAGGTGCTGGGGAGGAGCCCGATGATCCGTGATTTGCTGAGCGAATCCAGCATCGTGGAGCTGTGGCGGGAGGAGGGCGAGGCCAAAGGCAAGGCCGAGGGCGAGGCCAGGGGTGAGGCCAAGGGCCAGCGCGCCATGGCGCAAGCGGTCCTGGAGAGCCGGTTCGGGCCGCTAGACGCGGCAGAGGCAGCGGCGCTACAGGCGGCGGACGAACCGGCGCTGCGCGCGCTGGCCGCCCACCTCGCGACCGCCTCGCGAGAACAGATCCGCGCGCGGCTGGGCGTGGCGTAAGGCAAGTTTGATTTGTCGACGGGAGGCGTGCAAGTTGTTTCGCGCCGGCGACGTGACCATAGGACGTCCCGCCCACTGGGCCACACCTACAAGGGACTGTTCGGCGGGTTCAGCCGTCGCTGGTTCGGACGATGTCCATCCCGCGGGGGACCCCACACGGGCTTTGCCTAGTGATCCGCACGCCACGGCGTACGGTAGACGGGCCGGCGCCAGGGCCTGAGGCGAACTCGTCGCCGTGCGTTGCCTTGCCTTGCAGCCCGGCCACTCGGTAGCATTAACCTGCGGTGCCATTGGCGCGCCGCGGGAAGGGCTGTCATGCCGGAAACCGAAACGCTATTCGAGGAGATCGCCCGGCGAGTTGCTGCCGGGGAGTCGCTGGCAGTCGCGACGATCGTCACCACGCGAGGGTCGACGCCGCGCGAAGTTGGCGCTAAGATGCTCATCCGAGCTGATGGCGGCATCGCCGGCACAATCGGCGGGGGTTGCGGCGAGGCCGACGTCTGGCGCGCCGCGCTCGACGTGATCGACACCAAGGCGCCCACCACCGTCCAGGTGGACCTGACCGAAGAGATGAATCTGCGCACGGAGGCCGTCTGCGGCGGCATCATGCAGGTCTTCGTGGAGCCCCGCTATCCGGCAGGAGCCGACGCTGAAGCGGATGCCGCCCCCGCGGGCGACGGTTTTGCCGGAGCCATCAGCGAAGCCCAGCGCCGGCGGCAGGCGGTCGCACTGGTCACGACGGTGCGCGGCTCCACGGTGGTGCGGCGGGGGACGCGACTCCTGGTCGGGACGGAGACCACCACGGGGACGCTGGGTTCGACCGACCTCGATGGGCAGGCGGCGGCTGCCGCGCGGCAAGCTCTAAATAGCAGCTCCGGCCGTCCCGTGACGATCACCCTCCGCGCTCCGGACGGACAGGAAGTCGGTGAGGCGTTCGTCGAACTGTTCTTGCCGGCGCCGCGCCTGCTCATCCTTGGGGCCGGGCACATCGCCGTGCCGCTGGCCCGCGTTGGCAAGCTGCTGGGACTCGAAGTGACTGTCCTCGACGACCGCGCCGCCTTTGCCAACCGCGCCCGCTTCCCTGAAGCGGATGAGGTGCTGGCCGCCGACTTCGGGGCCACGCTGGCAACCTATCCGATAGACCGCTGTACCTACGTGGTGCTCGTCACGCGCGGTCACCAGCAAGATGTCGCCGCGCTGCGCTCGCTCGTGAACAGCGATGCTCCCTATATCGGCATGATCGGCAGCAAGCGCCGCGTCTGGACGGTGCTCAAGCTCCTGCACGAGGAAGGCGTGCCCGCGGAGAAACTGCTGCGCCTGTTCGCTCCAATCGGCGTGGATGTCGAGGCCATCACACCGGCGGAGATCGCCGTGGCCATCGGCGCCGAGTTGGTGAAGGTGCGTCGCGGCGGCAGCGCCGCGTCGCTGTCCGATGAGACGCGGGAGCTGTATCGACAGCGCCTAATGCGGCGCACGCAAGCGACCGAGGAAAGGAACCGAGGACCAGGGGCCAGGGG